>Ga0070741_10007877_pt1 | contig 21739 bp, 11 predicted proteins | sample Coa_R1_4_FD_66440 | JGI IMG/M metagenome (GOLD analysis project Ga0070741, IMG submission 66440) | Surface soil microbial communities from Centralia Pennsylvania, which are recovering from an underground coalmine fire - Coalmine... | ecosystem: Environmental > Terrestrial > Soil > Unclassified ... | reverse complement strand
TTCACCCATGTGCAACGCGATGTTGCTATCTGGCGCAATCTGCCAGGCTGCCTTTATGTATTTTTCAGCTTGATCGATCTCACCTTTTTTGTATAGCACCCATCCGAGCGTATCCCAGGCACCGGAGAGCAGGACTACATTAGATAGATTCTCCGGTTTTACGCCCTTTAGCCTGACGGCGGAAAGCCCGACGGCAAGATCAGTAACTGCGGCTTCCGCGTACTCCTGTGCTTTATCAAGCTTAACCCCACCCTCGGCCATCGTGTAGGCAACCTCGTTATCCATATACGCATTGTCCGAAGTGGCTACGGCCGTTTCAAAGGCTTCGGCCGCCTTATCTTTTTGCCCAAGGTTCATATATGCTCGACCGAGGTTTAATTCGGTATTCGCAATGTCATCGGAGCCGATCGAGCGCGCGTGCTCCAATTCCTGAACGGCCTCTTTGTATCTCTTCATTTCGACGTACATGATCCCGAGATCGGCTGACGCGCGTTTATCCAGTGGCGAGACTTCTTTTTGCTTTCGAAACGCAGTTTCCGCCTCAGCGTATTTTTTTTGCGCCTGGTACGCTAAACCAAGATTTGTATATGCGGAATCGTCGAAGGGATTGACCTTTATTTGTTCGTTTAGCTCCTTAACGGCATCATCGTATTTTCCTGCCTGCAACAGGGTGTCTCCAAGTCTGCCGTGAACGGTAGTGTTATTTGGCTCCTTGACCAGCAATTTTCTCAATGCCTTTTCGGATTCCGGCTCGGCGTCCCTGCTGCGATAAGCCGGCAGTTCCGAAGGAGCGGCCTCAACGGCGGCTTCGTCATCGGCAGCCTTTGCAGAGTTGCCATCTCTATCTACGGTTACCCATTGTTCTTCGTCGGCGCGCTCTGATTTCAGGAATGCCTGATAATCCTGACGGCGCGAGGTTGGCAATTCGAGTTGATGCAAACGCAAAGTGCGCTCGCCAACAATCGTATTTCCCTCTACCTTATAGCTCGATCGATATTCTGCATAATCTCTTGTTAACGAAAGCGGCGAGGGCAAAGTCGGTTTGTACTTGTCATTGGGAAGAGAGAGCTTTAATTTGTACGTCAGTTCCGATACGGCGGTCAGTTTAATCGGCTTGGAATCTTTCTCTTTCTTTTCTTTTTCCGATGCATCGGTCAAGCTCATTTCCGGTATAGGCAGTTTGAAAATGTTACTCGTGCCCGACCAGGTTTCCTTATAACCACGATCTTTAAAGTCGCAATCAACCTCAAATGGTTTTTCGGTATCACTTGGATCTGCTGCGGTGACTTCGCTGGTTGCGAACGAGTATCCCATACCAATAGCACGCTCAACGAGAGAGGACAGATTACTCCATTGCGCCTTTGGGACTCGCCTGAAGGCAGAACGCAGCTCGAACTCGGGATCCCCGCGCAGGATGGCGTGAACATGACCGGACACATCACCTTTTTCAGAGATCTTAGCAGTGATTTCCAAGGTGACGTAGGTTGGGAATGGCGGATCGGCCGGAGTCATTTCCAGATGAGACGGTCCGGTTTCAGGAATCAGCAAAGCGTGTTTTTTTCGGGTTTCTGATGTGAGCATGCCAAATGGCGAGACTTCTGCGGTGGTATCCAGCCAGACCGTCTCTTTGCCAAGAGGTACAGCGGTTATGACATGATCGAATTGAGCAGGCGAAGGAACATCGGGATCCAGATCGTGCGAAGAATTTATCAGCACCGGGTCCGCGTGTATACCTGCAGCCGATAGCATCGAAGCCAACAATGTATGTTTATCTTTGCAATCTCCATATTCGTTCGCGAAAATTTCGGTGGCAAGGTGCGGTTGATAACGTCCTATGCCGAATGACAGGCTGACATAACGAAAATTCTTCGCGACAAAACCGTAAATGGCTTCGATCTTTTCCAGATCGGTATTTTTTCCCTTGGTCAATTCTGCGACCTTTGCTCGGATCTTGTCATTTGGAACGATTCGGTCGCGCTGAAGGTCGTCGTACCATTTGCCAATCTCATCCCAGCCTTTAAACGTCGTCATCTGAATCTGCGGACTCTTTTCCCGCTCAGCCTCCAGCATTCGCAACAATTCACCCGGATCAGACTCTTTATCTTTTTTGTCTTCGTGTTGAGGATGGGCGTGTTTCCACAAATAGATCCGCCGCCCATTTTCCTCTTTGATTACCGGATCCAGCCCATTCTCATTCTTCAGTTTCACCTGACTTGTCTGCGGTATATTTACCTCCAGGGTTTCATTCAGAACGATCAAAGGTTCTTTTGTAAAATTGTGCTCTACCCAGAACTGATTCGGAGCCTGAGCGGCGAAGATGTGGGAAGTGATGTGGTATTCCAGAGTGTCTCCAGGACGAAGCCCCGGCACCGTTATTTCCTTTAGTTTCAAATCAGTGTATACAGGCGCGATCTGCAGGACAGGAGGGGTCATTTCCTGAATGTTGCTTTCGGTAGCGTTGACTGTGCTGCCGTCCTTCTTGTGAACTGTTACGAAATCGATATCAAGCTTTTCATTCGCGCTGCTAAACGGAATCGCCAATTGGCCGAATACCTGGACACCGGCGTCGCTCTGAATTTTGACGCGCATGCCAGCTTCGCGCTGACCGGTGCCGTCGCTTTCATATTTATACGAAGTCTTCAGCTCCTCAATTATGAATGCTTCTTTCGAATAGTCGGTCGGCTTCGTTTTATCCTCAGTTTGCCCTTGAGTCCTGGATTCAACTGGTTTTGAATCCTGCGCCATAGCAGTACCTGAATAGGTAAGCTGCAATGTCGATGTAATAAGAAGAAGAACGGTTAGTGCAATTTTACTGTAGCGACGCATCTATTTATCTCCTGTCGGCGCCGCCATAGGACCGAGCTTTCGAAACCCCTGAGCGGGCAGCAGAATGCAGTACTATTGATTATCTACTATGGTATTGTTCACGATTTATTGCCATTTATACGGGGCTGTTCACCGTGGTTCAAAACTCAATTTATCACATCTGGTGTAACAATCAACCGAAGGTTTATTTTGCAGCTTGTCATGAAACCTGAAATCTGGACATTTCTGAACGTTAACGAAGCGCTCGCCTGCGTTTGAACATCTACGGTAACTTGCGCGGCTCCACCGCTTTGCTATGCGGAAAACCTTAGTCTGGCAAATGACCGGCGATTTTTATGATTGTTTCACAGCTTCAGAGGTTTTCCGCATAGCCGAGCGGCAAAGCCGCGGGAATGGGACCTTCAAACCAGCGAACCCCTCCGCGAAATTCCAAAAAATGTCCAAACTTGAGATGAAACCGTCGCAGCCTTTCCCTGAAAATCTTCTTTCAAATCAGCACTTCCAGAACAAAGGACGGCCGTTTATAATATTGTCCCCCGGTAGGAGAGCCCGAAGTCGTTTGGCTTCCTTAACATATCCGCTTGGTTGCGGCAGACCAACCACTGCTTTTCAGAAATACTGCGTCTTAATGATTCAATTTTTGCGTCGGCGAAACAGGAGTTTTTTGGATGAGTGAGGTTCCTGGAACAAGCGAAGGCTCGAGGATTCCAGATTTCTTACAGGGTGGCGGCGAGATGGGACGCCGGATGCGGTCTTACAATTGGGTGAACCATCCTCTCGGCCCGCCTGAAGGATGGCCCCAAAGTCTGAAGATCATAGTCCGCATAATGCTCACGTCGCGTTACGCGATGTGGATGGGGTGGGGACCGGAGTTATATTTCTTCTGCAATGATGCCTATCTTCCTACCGTTGGAATTAAAGAGAGCTGGTTCCTGGGCGAGCCCGCGAAGAAAGTCTGGGCAGAGATCTGGAACGATATCGGACCGCGCATTGAATCAGTAATCAAAAGAGGCGAGGCGACGTGGGATGAGGCATTAATGCTTTTTCTGGAACGAAGCGGCTATCCCGAAGAGACCTATCACACGTTTTCCTATAGTCCTCTAACAGATGATTTCGGATCAATCGGCGGGATGCTTTGCGTCGTCACCGAAGAGACAGATCGCGTCATTGATGACCGTCGATTGGCAATGCTGCGCGAGCTTGCCGCTGATCTTGCCGCAAGTAATACCGAAGAGCAGATATTCGCTGCAGTTGAAAATCGGTTATCTACGGATGACAAAGACATACCGTTTTCGCTGATTTATACGTTCGGCTCTGATTCCAATGTAGCCGAATTGAGGAGCAGCCAGGGAATAGAGAAGGGAAATGCGATTGCCCCCGCAACGCTGGATCTCAGTTCGCCCGATGCCATCTGGCCGGCCCAGAATATTCTGAGCAAATCGAACTCTATCCTGGCTACCGATCTGGCTGGCAAATTTGATGACATACCGACAGGAAGCTGGAACATACCAGCCAGGCAGGCTGTGATAGTGCCGCTGGCTCAAAGCGGTCAGGAACGACCCGCTGGATTTCTGATAGCGGGGATCAATCCCTACCGACCATTCAATACCCAATATGAAGGGTTCATCAATCTGTTGACTGGTCAGATAGCCGCAGCTCTGTCCAGCGCTCGTGCTTATGAACAGGAGCGCAAGCGTGCGGAAGCTCTTGCTGAACTTGACCGCGCAAAGACTACTTTCTTCAGCAATGTCAGTCACGAGTTCCGCACACCATTGACTCTGATGCTTGGACCTCTGGAAGAGGCCCTTAGCGACAGCGAACGGATGCCGCAGGAAGATCGTCAATTGATTGAAGTGGCGCACCGCAACAGCCTGCGATTATTGAAACTGGTTAACTCACTGCTCGATTTTTCCCGGCTTGAAGCGGGCCGCATCAGGGCGATTTACCAGCCAACTGATCTGGCACTCCTCACGGCAGATTTAGCCAGCGTCTTTCGCTCAGCCATCGAACGAGCTGGCATGAAGCTTGTGATTAATTGTCCGCCATTGTCTGAACCGGTTTACGTTGACCGTGACATGTGGGAGAAGATAGTCCTGAACCTGATCTCTAACGCCTTTAAGTTCACGTTTGAAGGCGAGATCGATGTTAGTTTGAAGCCGGCCGGTGACCATGTCGAGCTCACCGTAAGAGATACCGGCACGGGAATTCCAGTGAACGAAATCCCACATTTATTCGAGCGATTTCATCGTGTTGAAGGCGCGCGCGGTCGCACGTATGAAGGAACAGGCATAGGCCTGGCGCTGGTGCAGGAATTGGCCAGGCTGCATGGCGGCTCAATTTCGGTTGAAAGTCTTTATGGCAAAGGCAGCACTTTTATGGTGTCGGTGCCGTTTGGACATGCTCACCTGCCGGCAGACCGCGTCAGCAGCGTGCCTAATCTGACTTCTACAACATCGGGACCTAATCCCTATGTGGAGGAGGCGCTTCGCTGGTTACCGGACGGCAACGGTAGCAGCGATGCTGCACAGATGGCCGCACTCCAAGAGACTCCGCACCAAGCAAGCGATAGGTCTTCTAATGCTCCGGGAACAACGCCGCTGGTTTTATTGGCTGACGACAATGCTGATGTTCGTGATTATGTGCGGAGGCTGCTCAGCGAACGATTCGAAGTACACGCTGTATCCGATGGCCAGCAGGCGTTGGATGCTGCCAGGTCACGCCGACCCGACTTGATCTTAACCGATGTCATGATGCCGCGACTGGATGGATTCGGGCTACTGCGTGAGTTAAGAGCGGACCAGCGACTCCGCGATGTGCCTGTCATTATGCTGTCGGCCCGCGCGGGTGAAGAGGCTCGAATCGAAGGTTTGCAGGCTGGCGCAGACGATTATCTGGTAAAGCCATTCAGCGCTCGTGAATTGATGGCGCACGTTACGACGCGGCTCGAGCTAAGCCGATTACGTTCTCGTTTGCAGCAGGAACGCGCCTCGATTGCTAACCTTTTCGCGGCGACGCCGACGCCGATCGCGACTTTGAACGGACCGGATCTGATCTTTGACATGGTTAACCAGGCTTACAGTGCTGTTTTTCCCGGGAGAGATCTTGCCGGAAAACCGCTTCTTCAGGCAGTACCCGATCTGAGAGGACAAGGCTTTGATGACCTGCTCAGAACGGTTATGCGAACCGGCGAACCTTTTGTTGGACGGGAGATGTTAGCGAAAATGGATCGGTGGAGTACCGGTCAATCAGAAGATACATACTGGACCTTTATATATGCGCCTGTTCCGGATGATAGCGGCCAAAACAACAGCGTGATCGTGATTGCCAATGAGGTAACCCAGGAAGTGCGGGCTCGGAACAGGCTGGAGTTTCTGGCCGAGATTGATTTCGGGATTACTCAATTAAGAGATGCCGACATCATCGGACAGACGACTGTAGAAAAAGTCGCCAAGCACCTGGATGTCAGTTCCTGCGCGATCAGCGAAATCGATACTGGCGCCAGTACATATACAATCCTTTACGACTGGCGAGACGACGGCAGGAATTATGCGGGAACATATCCGCTGACTGATTTTATCTCGATTGACTTTGTGGGGGCATATCGAAATGGCCACGCTATCGTGGTCAATGATATAAGCGGGGACGAAAATACGTCTCCGTTTGTTGACAGTTACAAACCGTTCGGCGTTATGGCGTTCGCGTCAGTTCCATACCGCGCTGAAGATCACACGGAGGCGGTTTTTAGCGTCTCGTCGTCGAAGCCGCGTGTATGGGGTGAAGACGAGCTTCAGCTTTTGCGTGATGTTTTCGCCCGCGTGTATCCCGCGATCAAACGTGCGCGGGTCGAGGCGGAACGCGAACAATTGCTGGCAAGCGAACAATCAGCTCGAACCGCCGCCGAACAGGCAAATCGGCTTAAAGACGAGTTCCTTGCAACGGTCTCGCACGAGCTGCGCACTCCGCTAAACGCAATTTTGGGGTGGGCGAACATGCTTCGCTCGACCAAGCTGAACGCTGACACGACTGCAAAGGCGCTGGAAACCATCGAAAGAAATGCCCGGGCGCAGAACCAGATTATCAGCGATCTTCTGGACGTGTCGCGAATAATTTCAGGCAAGCTGCGGTTGGATGTTCGTCAGGTCTCGCTGGGGTCGGTCATCGAAGAAGCGATCGAAACCGTCAGACCGGCAGCGATGGCGAAAGACATACAGCTTCAAAAAATAATCGATCCATTAGCGGGTCCGGTTATGGGCGATCCTAACAGACTGCAGCAGGTGATCTGGAATCTGTTGTCAAATGCTGTCAAATTCACACCCAGGAAAGGACGAATTCAGATTTTTTTACAGAGAGTGAATTCGCATATCGAGATTATCGTCAGTGATAATGGTCAGGGAATTCAGCGTGAATTTCTGCCGCACGTCTTCGAGCGGTTTCGTCAGGAAGATGCAAAGAGCACTCGAAAGCACGGCGGCCTCGGGTTAGGACTGGCGATCGTGCGACATCTGGTCGAATTGCACGGCGGGATGGTCCGCGTCGAAAGTCCAGGCGAGGGCCAAGGCTCGATTTTTACCGTAACGCTGCCGGTTGCGCCGGTCCTGCGAAGCGCTGGAGCCGATCAGCGCGTTCATCCAACCGCCAGCGATAATTTAATGATCATGGACCTTCCCGACCTGACGAATCTTCGAGTGTTACTGGTCGATGACGAGGAAGATGCGCGGGATCTGATTACAGCAATGCTTACAAAAGCGGGTTCGGAAGTGAAATCGGCCAGTTCTTCGCCAGAGGCGCTGGAATTGATGAAGGAATGGAAGCCGGACGTGATATTGTCCGACATTGGCATGCCCGAAGAAGACGGGTACACCTTTATTCGCAAAGTCCGAACTATGGATGACGGCAGCGCAATTCCGGCCGCGGCGTTAACCGCATACGCGCGCGTGGAAGATCGCCTCCGAGCTCTTTCGGCCGGTTACCAAAGTCACATACCGAAACCGGTCGAACCAGCGGAGCTGCTGACCGTCGTGGCAAGTATGGCCGGAAGATTGAAGTGAGAAAATCTCACCCTGTTAAGAACGCAGTAATTTAAGTAGAATACCGTCGCTGCATCACGGAGTTCTTATACCCCTTCTGAGGAAAATCGGATGTTAAGACTGACGTTTAGCAAATATTTCGTCATCCTGACCACAACGATAATAGTTGGGACAGCGGTCGTCACAACAACCGCGCAAACGCAAAGCGACGTGTCAACATATTTCAATCAAGGCGTCGCTGCTCTGAACCAGCATAATTATCAGGAAGCAGTTGACGCATTCAAACAGGTCTGTAAGCAGCGGCCGGACATAATGGAATGTCACGCGGATTTGGCTCTCGCTTATAGAGGACTTGGTCAGTTTGAGGATGCTTCGACAGAGTTAAAAGAAGCCGCCAGGATAAAACCTGATGATGTAAAACTGCAAACTCTTCTTGGCGACAACTATATGCGCCTGCGGGATTATTCAGACGCGGTCGATGCTTTCCAGGCAGCGATTCGTTTGAAGGCCGATTCGATGGAAGCCTATAACGGCTTGACCGCGGCGTTGGTATATCTTGAGCGATTCGATGACGCCGTAATGTATTTGAAGCAGGCGATCGGTCAAATGCCCAACGAAAGCTCGCTCTATTTTGATCTGGCGTCGGTTTACGCAAAACAGGGACAGATCGACAATTCGGTTAAGCAGGAATGCAGTTTACAAGCTGGATCCTAACTCTGTGACAGTCCTGGCGGCGATAGCGGAATTCGATAAGAAGGTTGGTCTCTTAAAAGAAGCAGTCGACATCTGCAGTCAAATAGTCAAACTGGCTCCGAACCGTTTCGAGAATTTCTACCTTCTTGGCGATGCATATTTGAACGTCGGTCGTCATATTGAAGCGGTGGATGCTTTCCAGCAGGCGATAAAGCTCAATCCAAACAGCGCGCAGTCATACTTTAAACTCGGACTCGCTCAGTTCGATCTGGGAGTGATCGATCGATCTCGGGATGCATTCAAACGAGCGGTTGAGCTCAAACCGGACTATGTTGGCGCCTACACGTTACTCGCGGTTACTTATGGTATGTCGGGTATGAAGAAAGAGGAACTGGAAGCGTCTCGCCAGGCCGCGGCACTAAGGCCAGAAGACGCAGACAAGCACTTCTTTCTGGGCAATTCCTATATGATCGCCGGCCAGTTCGACGATGCCGTTCGTGAATTCAAGGAAACACTCCGCTTGAAACCTGATCACGTCGAGGCGAAGAAGAGGTTGACCTGGACAAATCAGCGAATTGCAAATCAGCCTAAATACGGACCGATTCTCAACAACCTGCAACAGAATCCATCTGACCCCAAGGCCCATTACTATGCCGCAAAGATGTATTATCTGATCGGTCAATTCAAAGAATCGATCGAGCAGTTCAAAGAAGCGATTCGTCTAAAACCAGATTTCTTCGAAGCCTACAATGAACTTGGTATCGCTTACGCAGATTCAGGTCAGTTTTATCTGGCTATCGAGCCTTATAAGCAGGCCATCAAGCTCAAAGATCATCACGTGCTCCATTACAGTTTAGGAAAGGTATACCTGGACCTGGCAAGATACGATGAAGCGGTCGCCGCTTTTAAAGAAGCGGTTACCATAAAACCTGCTTTCGATCTGGCGTGGTATGACATGGCGCTTTGTTACAAAGCTCTTGGCGAATATAAAGAGGCGGCCGATGCCTGGCAAAAAGTCATAGAGATCAACCCGAAGGATGACGATGCCCATCTTGAGCTTGGCATAATGTACATCAGGTTGGGGAAACGTGCGGATGCCAGAAAAGAATACGACACCTTGAAAACGCTTGACGCTTTGAAAGCTCAGAAACTGATGGCTGAGTTCCGCAGTTGGTGAGACCTGCATCTTATGAATGACCGGAAACCAGCTTAACAATCACCTTTGGAGTCAACAGCCACATCAGAACTCCGCCGCCCAGGCGCAACGGAACGTCAGTTTCGACCAGAGCGATTCCGCCTTTTTTCATCTCGACGACTGCGCCAGAACGCGCCATAAGGCTTCCGACCATCGAGCTGAAATCGGGTTCGTGACCGACGAACATTGCAGATTCTAAATTGTTCTTGCCGCTGAGAAGCTCCTGCAGGTTCGGAATGCCTGCTCCCATTTGCAAATGAACAGTCTCGACCAGCCTGTTTTTCAGACCTAATTCCCTGGCGACAACTTCGGCCGTTTCGCGGGCGCGAACGAGAGGGCTATGCCAGATGATGTCCGGCGAGACATTCAAACGCTCCAAGCCCTTCGACTCCAGCTTCAGGATTTCGATGCCTTCTCTAGTAAGAGGACGCTCGGCATCTGTCTTTATGGATGTGCCATTAACCGATGCCGCTTCACCGTGACGAAGGAAATACAGCTTCATAATTTACTTCATATTGACGCTGAACTCGGCCCACGGCTGAGTCTTCATATCCTGCATCAATCCGGTCATCCAGGAGTATTCGGGATGTTGTTTCAGGAAATCGGCTGCAATGAAATCTGACGCGCATTGATGCCCAAGGGCTCCCCAGAAATGCATCGCCTTGGCCAGCTTGCCGTCGACCACCTTTTGCTGAACAGTTCCGCCGGGGAAGAATTTATCCCAGTCCCATTCGGGTATTCCGCGAGGAGACTTGTCCACACAGCCGCAGAGTGACCGTTCGTCGGGACCTTCTTTTTTCTCGATGACGTCGTAGTTATCCGACTCCATCTGCTTTGCGACTTCTATGTCGATTTGTCCTTTGTATTTTGCCATCAGTTGTTCCCATCGAACACGACGGGCGTTAGGAGAGTTGGCCTGATTATCTGAATCAAAATTCGTTTCGTTCTTTATCAATTTCGCATCGACGGGAAAGTTCGATCCAACGAAATATCCGTCTTTTGTCCGGCGAACACTATGCTCTTTCAAACCCAGCTCAAACAGAGCGATTTCACCGGTTTTGTTATCGCCAATCAACCAGTCATTAGCATAACCGCCATTGTTCTGGTCCAGCATAATCTTCACGTAATCATCAATCGAGTTGCTGTATTGAAGCGCCTTGCGTGAACGATAGAACTCGGGCGAGCCTTTCGGATCGAATAATTCGAAACCTGTAATCGTGGTCTCGGTAATCATTATGCCCGCGGAATTAACACCGAAATCGTCGTCGCTTGTGATAACGCCCGGCAGTCCATCCATCAAAATGCGGTGACCTTTTTCAGGTTTCAGATCGAAGACGATGTTCCAGCGCGATCCTGTCAGGTAATTAGTCCAGTTATTGTGCCCCATCACGATCTGATGATCTTTGGTGTAATTGCCGGTTGCTATAAAGGCGCTGCAATTGCCGGGGCTGTGGGTAGTGGCTTGCTTTCCCTGACTCTTTTCAAGCCAGGGCACGTAGTAATAAGGTAATTCCTCAAGTGCGTTAAGCGCTACGATGTCCCATCGGTCTACGTCAACTTTCTTTGCGTGCGCTCCGGCGACGATCCCGTCGATCTCTGTCTGGAATTCATTGTCGATTTTTGGCCAGAGGATAGTTCTGCCGGCATCGCGATAAAAATCCCAATCGTGCTTAGTTTCGTGCAGCAGAAAGGGTTTCAGCACGCCCAGCAATCCGTCAATCTCATTTGCGAGCAGGTAACCGTGCTGATAGCCGATCTTCTCCGGGGTGCCTTCCAGATGAACGAATATCCAGCCGTTCTTTTCAGAGCGGTAACTGCCTTGTGTCAATGTCTGAGGGCTGGATTTAGCAGCGGCAACGCGATTCTTTACGAATAGCGAAATGGATATTGCCAGCAAGAAAATAAGACCGACGATGACCTTCCGTTTCATAGACGCCTCCAATCACAGTTGGGACTTCAGGGGAATAAAACTGCCGTGTTGAATTGAGTATTGGAAGCGTGATTATATGCCTTTTGCGGGAATTCGCCACCTATTATCTATATTGAGCAAGGCTCAGAACGTTGCCGTCTGGATCCTTGAACCAGGCGATTTTTGCTCCTCCAGTCGAGTTGTCGACCATTGGAGCGGTCCAGATACCGTCCTCGTCCTGTCCGGGGAAACCGTATTTTTCGAATTTGATGCCTTTGCTGGTTAGAGTCGAGACCGACTCCTTAATATCCACAACTTCCCAGCCTAAGACCGTGAACTGCTGCGGCGTGTGCTTCGCTACCTTTGTGACTCGAACATTTATTCCGTTCGAGTTCAGGACCATGGCAAATTGATCGTCGCTGACAAACTTTAGCCCGAGTGTGTCGACGTAAAATGCCTTTGCTTTCTCGCTGTCGGTCGTAGCGACGAACGCGCAAATCTTAGCAGTGTTTAACATTCTGTTTCTCCTTGAGGTTCTAAATAAGATTGAAAACATCATTCAGATTGACGACGTTTCCGTCCTTCTCTGAAGCGACAATCAATATCGGATTTGCGTCAACATATCGCGTAGGCGTCCCGCCTGAGCTACATGTTTCGCTAAACGACTAACATTCGTTATCATGTAAGATTCCAGACGGAAAACCACGACCAGCTAAATGAAAGGCCGATCCAATGAAACGTCTCTTATCTCTCTTTGTTATTCTGCTGATACCGACAGCGCTCGCTTTTGCCGAAAAGCGCCCGTTTACAATCGACGATCTTTACCGAATCAAATCGATTTCCGACATTCATATATCTCCGGATGGCAAACATGTTGTTTATGCTTTGACTGTAAGCGATCTGCCGCGAGCGGAACGAAAAACTCATATCTGGATGATGGATATCGATGGGCAGAACAACCGACAAATGACTCTGGGAGATAAAAGTGAAGGGTCTCCGCTCTTCTCGCCCGATGGAAAATGGATTTCGTTTATTGCCAGTCGTGACGGCGATGTAAATCTCTACTTACTGCCAACGACTGGAGGCGAAGCGAAGAAACTGACCAGCATTTCGACCGGCGTTTCCGATCCGCTATGGTCCCCTGACGGAAAATGGATAGCTTTCTCTACCGATGTTTATCCAGAATGTGGAGACGACGATGGCTGCAACAAACGCATCGCTGATCGGTGGCAATCTGGTCCGTTGCAGGCGCATACAGCAGAGACGCTCCTCTATCGCCACTGGACCGCATGGAAAGACGGAACTAGGACCCATGTGTTTCTGGCCTCAGTCGATACCGGTAAAGTCAGGGATTTGACTCCTGGTGATTTCGATTCGCCGACGTTTCAATTGGGAGGACCGCTTCAGTACGACTTTTCGCCTGACAGCAAGGAATTTGTCTACGTTTCCAATCATGACAAAGTAACGGCTACATCAACAAACAATGATCTGTGGGTGATCTCGTTGACGGATCCACAGGCAAAGGCTCGAAACATCACTGCGTCGAATCCGTCCTATGACGGCAGTCCCAAATATTCCCCTGACGGAAAGTACATTGCCTACCGGATGCAGAAGCAGCCGGCATACGAATCCGATCTTTTCCGACTGGCGATATACGACCGAGCTACTGGTGAGTCAGCAGTCCTGACCGAATCGTTCAGAAACTGGATAGACGAATTCGACTGGGCAAAGGATTCCAAATCGATTGTTTTCAGCGGCGAAGTAGAAGGACAGAATCCGTTGTATCGGGTTTCGCTTAATTCAAAAACTATCAACCAGGTCTTCGTTGATAAAACAATTTTAGAGTTTGCGGTTTCTCCTGATGAAAAATCTATCATCTATATAAAGAGTTCAGCCGGTTCGCCGCCGGAAATGTTCGCCGCTCCGTTCGACGCGAAAGGACCAGCCAGCGCAAGACCGCTAACATCAGTTAATCAGACTGTCGCTACCGAAGTTGATATCCGGCCGGCCGAAACGATGTGGGTAGATGGCGCAAACGGCTCTAAAGTCGAGGTGTTCATTGTCAAACCTCACAACTTCGATCCGAGCAAGAAATATCCTCTTATACTGAATGTTCACGGCGGACCGCAGTCGCAGTGGATGGATTCATTCCGCGGGGATTGGCAGGTTTATCCCGGAGCGGGATACGTCGTCGCCTATTGTAATCCTCACGGCTCGACCGGATATGGTCAGGACTATACTGCGGAGATTTCCGGCGATTGGGGCGGTCAGGTCTTCGACGATTTAATGAAGGTTACGGACGCGCTTGAAAAGCTGCCTTACGTCGATGCGAACCGCATGGGAGCGATGGGTTGGTCATACGGCGGTTATATGATGGACTGGTTCGAAGGCCACACCACAAGGTTCAAAGCCATTGCATCGATGATGGGGCTTTATGACTTGCGGTCGTTTTACGGCGCGACTGAAGAACTTTGGTTCCCCGAATGGGATCTTAAGGGTCAACCGTGGAATTCCGAGCTCTTTGAAAAATGGTCGCCATCGAATTCGGTCAAGAATTTCAAGACTCCGTGTCTGGTAATTTCAGGCGAGCGCGATTATCGCGTACCGTATACGCAATCGCTTCAGTTTTACACGGCGCTTCAGAAGATGAACGTGCCATCGAAATTGATTATTTATTCAAATGCCGGCCATTGGCCAAGCTGGTACGAAATGGCCCTGTATTACACCGCCCATCTCGAGTGGTTCCATAAATACCTGGGCGGTGATGCTCCGCCGTGGGCGACCGATCAGTTTTTAAGAAATCAAGTTTTTGATCCAAAAACTGGAAAGCGGTATTAAAACAACCATTTGATAGATGGCGGCGGACAGATTTATCGCCAAAAAAGTGTTTAGAATCCGTTCACTTAGTTTATAATGCGGCCTGCGTACGCGTTCAGGCCGCTGGTATCTTATAGGTTCCGGGGGGTTCCGACCAGCAAAAGTGTTTCACCGAACGCCTACCGTATCTAATTTCTAAAGCAATATTTAACTGACGTCCTTTCGCTGGGCTGTGATGGGGTTACGCGCGCTGGAACGCGAGAACCATTGCTCAGTTGGGACTGTAGTATACGATCAAGCAGGAGACTCTAATGGCGAATAGCATGCCATCAACGAATGGTCATGGCGGTGCGAACGGTAACAAATCGAATGGGGCGGCTCCGATCGAAAAACCTGAGACGCCGAAAGACGGCGGCAAACTGATTGTCATAACGGCGCCACTGACGGAAGCGATCGATCATGCGGGTTATTTCATTCAAATGGCGATGGCTTCATTGCCTGTTTGGATGGAATGGGTGCTTAACCGGAAATATCCGACCTGGCGAAATGTCGAATATAACGAAGACGGCACTGCTCGATATATGCCGGCCGGTGTTCGATTGGTAGAGAAATCACTGCTGCGCGAATATTCAGCCGACGACGTAGTCGCCTGTTATCCGGACGATCTCGATAAGTTCATTGGACCGAACACGCGAGTCGTCGCCATCTCGACTCATAACCCTCTCGGCGTAACGTTCGCGGCCGGAGTTTACACGTCAATATTCGGCTCATCGCGGCTGCCCATCAACTCTCATTACGCTCGTCAGATGTTTGCGAAGATCAAATCCAGTCCGTATCGCGGCAATTTCAAAGTAATAGTCGGCGGTTCAGGCGGCTGGCAGATAAAGCAAACCGATACGTTCGAAGAATTCGGCATCGATTGCGTCGTCGAGGGTCGAAGCGAATCAGCCGACACGCTGGCTCTGTTCGCAAAAGCGATCGACGGCGAAGATCTGCCGCGCGAAGTGGAGGTTGTTCATCCAAAAGATCGTGACGCGATCTTGTTTCCCGACAAACGAACTACTTTTGGCGTAGTAGAGATGACAACCGGTTGCGGCCGCCGATGCCAGTTCTGCGTTCCCGACTTGAATCCGCAGATCGATATGCCAAAGGACAAGATTATGGATGCCGTTCGCGCCAACGTCGCTGGCGGCAACAAACAAATTTCGCTGGCAACCGAAGACATGTTCATCTGGGGACAGGTGCATACCGACACACCGTTCTATTTTCCGAACAGGGAAGCGTTGCTCGATCTTTATTCGGAGATTGTAAACACACCGGGAGTTGAACAGCATTGTCTCAGCCACAGCACTATAGCGCCGGCTGTAGTCGATCCGAATCTGATCAAAAATCTTTCTGAGCTTTTGCTGGATAAGAGTCCTCTTCATTTTCCGACTTTGAGCACTCACCCCAAACGCAAGGCCCTGACTCCACTGATCGGTCTCGAGACCGGATCCGTCCGAATGGCGAAAGAGATCATGCCCAGCAAAGGCGTTCCGTTCTCGATCGAAGACTGGCCGAGCGTGATTCTCGAAGGTTTGCGAATACTAAATGAAAATAATTGGTTCCCAGCAATGACGCTGATCATCGGCAATCCCGGCGAGACGGATGACGATGTCAAAGAGACCCTGGACCTGGTCTATGAAATCGAGCGTCGCAAACTGTTTGGCTTCTTGATACCGTCGATTTTCACTCCTCTGCACGACACAAGAATGGAGAAGAAGAAGGGTGTGACCGAGACGAGAAAACTTAGCCCGCTTCAATGGCAGTTAATGATGAAGTGCTGGAAGATGAATCTGCGACCGGCGCATGTAAGTTGGTGGGGTCCGAGCGCGTGGCGAATCGGGTCGCTTGTGATGTGGGCGTATAAGCTGCGCAGGGTCAACGGTCCCAATTTCACGTGGCCGTTGATGATGTTTTCCGGCGCGATCTCTGAAGAGAAATTGGCGAAGATGGGCAAAATATATGTCGGCAAGCCAATGAAGACTAAAAGTCGTAAGGAATTGATTGCCGGTCTCAAGCCGCACCATTGGCAATATCTACGCGCGGACAACGGCGATTTGCCCGAAGGATACACTCCACCAGCGAAGCCGAAACCGATGGTTGCGACCGTTTCGCTCGGAGCGATCTGACTTTCGGCGGCCTTGAATGAGGTCGTCACTCGGATATACTATTAGCAGCATCTAAACACGCGTGCCCGCCGCGAAGTAATAGCTCTATCTGGAACAGTCAACAGGTCTGAATATGAATCGACCAAGGATACTAGTCTTACTTGCAGCGATATTAACCATAATCGTGATTGCCGGAATCGTATACGGTCAAACTCGAACGACCCAGTCGAAACAGAATAAACAATCGAGCGATAAACCTCAGCCAAAGCCCGATGAGAAGTCAGCAAAAGACGCTGCCGATTCGGGAACGATTTCCGTCGTTGCTGTCGGCGACGTAATGCTTGGCACCAGCTATCCCGATGGCTTGTTGCCGCCAAATGATGGCGCTAACGAGTTAGCCGAGGTAGCTCCGATACTGCGAACCGGTGACATCACATTCGGCAATTTGGAAGGACCGCTGCTGGATGGAGGATCGACTTCGAAATGCACCGATCCGACCAGACCTTGCTTTTCGTTCCGCGTTCCGACCAGATATGGCAAATATCTAAAAGATGCTGGGTTCAAGGTGATGAGCCTTGCCAATAATCACGCGTTGGATTTCGGGTTTGAAGGGCGACGGAGCTCAAAGGCCACGCTTGATAGTCTGGGCATTGCGCATTCTGGAGAAATTGGAGACGTCGCCAGATTGGATGTTAAGGGGAAGAAGATCGCCGTGATCGCGTTTTCGACCTACGACACGATGGCGAATCTTAACCACCTGGAAGCCGCTCGCGCAGCCGTCTCAAAACTGGCTAAAGAAGTCGATATGGTAATCGTCTCTTTCCATGCAGGCGGCGAAGGCGCCGGTCATCAGCACGTTCCGTACGGCGATGAAATGTTTTTGGGCGAGGACCGCGGCGATTTGAGGAAGTTTACCCACGCGATGATTGATGCAGGAGCGATATTGGCAATTGGTCATGGTCCACACGTCGTCAGGGGAATGGAGTTGTACAAAGACCATCTGATCGCTTATTCGCTGGGGAATTTTGCTACATATGGGCCGTTCAATCTGAACGGTCCTAACGGAATATCATTGATACTTGAAATTAATCTTGCGAGCGATGGAACATTCGCAGGCGGGAAAGTTTATCCCACAAAGCAAGTGAAACCGGGAGGACCGCATTTGGATCCTTCTAACGCTATCATCCCGGTGTTGCAGCAACTCTCTACAGAGGACTTTGGTGACAACGGAATCCAGGTCGATTCAGATGGAAACTTGAGCGCGAAAGTATCGACTAAGGCGCGCTAGCGAATTATTGCCTCAATATTTGCTTGAAGAATTCAAGCGCGTCAGGATCCTGACTCTGCCCCAGCCAGAACATAGCTTTCTTTTTCATCTCCACTGACGGATCGTTCTTGGCAATGTCGATCAATTTTTGGATAGCCGCTTTTTGATGTATCTGGCTCAGCGAAAAAATAATGTGCTCGCGGACGCTCTGGTTCTGCTCACTCGAATATAACTGACCAAGATAATCCACCGCATCGCTTGACTGCTGCTGACCTATCCAGAAGACCGCCTGCTTGCGGAGTTCAGGCTCGTTTGCTGATCGCCCAATCTCATACAGTTTTGCGCGAGCCTTCGCATTCTGATTTTGCGAAAGCGAAAACAATATATGTTTTTTAACCTCTTGATTCTGGTCGGCGTTATAAATGCCCATTAATAGATCGACGGTAGAATCGTCACCATTCTGACCTAGCCAGAAGATGGCTTGTTTTCTCAGCTCAGTGCTTGGATCCTGCGTTGCAATTTCGTTCAGGTACTGTCCTGACTGTTTCTTGTCATCGTTGATCGACATTGCGAACAGGAGTTGTTTCTTAACTTCAGTCTCTTTAACCGATCCATAAAGGTTGTGAAGCATCGACAACGCATCCGCTGATTTTCCAGCACCGATAGAAAATGCAGCCTGTCTCCTCAACTCAATTGGTTCCTGTTCGTTCTGAACCAGATTGGAGAGGAAGGCTTCTTCGCCGCCAATTTGACCCAGCCAGAACACAGCTGTGCTTCGAACCTTTTGTTGATTTGAATTGTTGATGAAATCTTTCAGCATTCCACCGACTGAAGGGTCGTCGTGTACACCTATAGCCAGAACTGCAACATCGGAAGTGCGACTGTTGTTGTTGGACTCCACCAGACTCTTAAGAAACGTCAGGCTCTCACGATTGCTTGCGCGATCCAGCCAGTAAACAGGATAACCGCTATAGTCGCGGCTTCGATCCAAATTATAGATTTCAACACGTTGGATTGTTTGGCCGGAGTTCTCGTTTTTATCGTGAAGCAGGAAGATTCCGAGATTGGGGGTCTCGGCCCGAACGCCGTGCGTCGATCTGGTCATTACATTGATCCCTGAAACTGAATTCATGTTGCCATCGAAATCTCGAAAATTAGCGTCGATGGCAACGCCCGGTCGGACATCAAACGAATACGCAACCCAGAATTTGCCTTGAGTCGATTCCGACCTGCCGCGACGAATGGCAGCGTCCATTTTATTTTTAAGATCAGAGCCTTCAACGCGGATAAAGTTCTGTGTTTGATCGGCAACTTCCACAGAGACTGGCTTGTCCAGCTTAACATTCAATGAATACGCCTTGACTCGATTGGACGACACCTGCGCGCCGCCTGCGGCTATTGCTGCTGTCAGGGCGAGAACTCCTAACTTCATGTTTTTGCTCCTTTTTAGCCAAACAATCGCGAACTGGTTATTAAGACCCCGAAGGCTGAATTTGGTTGGCAATGGGCGCAAATATCTAAATATTTGAATACCGAAGAATGGTCCCTGTTTTGCGGTTAATTATTCCGGCTGTGGGTGAAATTGTAAGGTGACCCATAAGTGTCCAGTTGGGTTCACAAGACCAAGGATTGTGTCCTGATTTCTTACAATGGCTGAGGATTTTACCACGAAACAAGGAGCGGGAGGGCATGCAGGTAGGCGCTCGACTTCAGACAAACGGGCAATGCGATTTCAGCGTTTGGGCTCCTTTCGCTGAAAAGGTCGAAGTACATATTGTTTCACCCACGGACCGAACGATTCAGTTATCGAAAGACGATCAAGGGTACTGGAAGGGAAGCGCTCAGGTTGACGGCAATAGCCGCTATCTCTATCGCATAAACGGTGACGAAAGACCTGATCCTGCATCCAATTTTCAACCTGAAGACGTTCATAAAGCATCACAGGTCATCGATCAGAGCAAATTCGAATGGACCGACAAGTCCTGGAGCGGAACCCCTCAGGAAAATCTGATCATTTACGAAATCCACGTCGGTACATTTACATCCGACGGTAACTTCGATGCGGCAATCGGTCGTCTCAATGACCTGAAAGAATTGGGAATTACCGCGATCGAGATAATGCCCGTCGCCCAATTTCCCGGCAATCGGAACTGGGGTTATGACGGCGTTTATCCCTATGCAGTGCAGAACTCTTACGGCGGACCCGATGCTCTAAAGCGTTTCGTTAATGCCTGTCATGAAAAAGGACTGTCAGTTGTACTGGATGTAGTCTATAACCACCTGGGTCCAGAAGGGAATTACCTGTCAGTTTTCGGACCTTACTTCACCGAGAAGTACAAGACCCCCTGGGGCAGTGCGATAAACTATGACGATGCCTATTGTGATGGCGTCAGAAACTTCTTCATCGAAAACGCTCTCTACTGGTTTCGCGATTATCACATCGACGCACTGAGACTTGATGCGGTTCACGCAATTTATGACAACAGTGCGAAACATTTTCTTCTGGAACTGTCGGAACGCGTCGAGAATCTTTCAAAGGAACTTGGACGCAATCTTTATTTAATCGCAGAAAGTGACGCCGATGACGTCCGAACCATTCGCTCGAAAGAGCAAGGTGGACTTGGCATGAATGCGCAATGGTGCGATGACTTTCACCATTGCGTGCACACGCTGCTTACGAAAGAGACGAGCGGATATTACGAAGATTACGGTCGATTCGATCAAATGGTAAAAGCGTTAAGAGAGGGCTTTGTCTATTCGTGGGAATACTCACCGCACAGGAAAAAGCGTTATGGAAGTTCTTCCGTCGACGAAGACGGAAAAAAGTTCGTCGTTTTTCTGCAAAATCACGATCAAATCGGCAACAGAATGTTGGGCGAGAGATTGTCTAATCTTGTCTCGTTCGAGGAATTGAAACTGGCGGTCGGCACAATGCTTCTATCGCCATACATACCTTTGCTGTTTATGGGCGAAGAATATGGCGAGACGGCGCCATTTCTTTATTTCGTCAGCCATTCTGACGCCGATTTGATTCGCGGTGTCAGAGAAGGACGAAAGAACGAATTCAAGAGTTTTGCCTGGCAAGGCGAGCCCCCTGATCCTCAATCTGAAGACACTTTCAACCGTTCAAAGTTGCATTGGGAGCGGCGAAACGATGGCAATCATCGGATCTTGCTCGATCTATATCGGCAGTTGATCGCGTTGCGAAAATCGGTGCCTGCTCTTCGGAGCACTAATAAAAAGAATTCTGAAGTAACAAGTTTTGACGACGAATCTTTGATCCTGCTCAAGCGCTGGCAGGCAGATTCGTCCGTTATTTGCATTTTCAATTACAGCGAAACTGAGAGAGATATTTCAAACAAATTAGGTCAAGGCAGTTGGAAGCGAGTGATTGACTCTTCTGACACCACCTGGGGCGGTGATGGTTCTGCCAATGACCATTTGCATATAAGGCCATTCAGTTTCGCAGTGTTGCAAGGAGAGTAGTAAGTTTATGAGCCGTTACATTTGTATTCACGGTCATTTTTATCAGCCTCCGCGGGAGAATCCATGGCTGGAGGCTATCGAGTTGCAGGATTCCGCATATCCATATCACGACTGGAACGCGCGAATAACAGCGGAGTGTTATGCGACAAACGCAGCATCCAGATTGCTGGATGCAGGCGGAAAGATCCTCGATATCGTTAATAATTATTCAAAGATCAGCTTCAACTTCGGACCTACGCTGCTGTTATGGATGGAAGTTCACGCTCCCGATGTTTACCGGGCAATTCTCGAAGCCGACAAGTTGAGCCAGCAAAATTTCAACGGGCATGGATCGGCGATGGCGCAGGTCTACAACCACATGATCATGCC
>Ga0070741_10007876_pt1 | contig 21741 bp, 18 predicted proteins | sample Coa_R1_4_FD_66440 | JGI IMG/M metagenome (GOLD analysis project Ga0070741, IMG submission 66440) | Surface soil microbial communities from Centralia Pennsylvania, which are recovering from an underground coalmine fire - Coalmine... | ecosystem: Environmental > Terrestrial > Soil > Unclassified ... | reverse complement strand
GCGGACGCTCGAGGTGCGCCCGGAGCGGAACTGGTTCGCGAGCACGTCCTCGGTCCCCACCGCGGCCTGCACCTGCACGTCTTCCAGCGTGTAGGTGAGGAAGAGGCGGAAGTCCTCCAGCCAGGGGGCCATGTTGGTGAAGTCGTATCCGGCGGTGACCGCGCCGCCGTTCGCCGTGCGATCGAATCCGGAGAAGAGCAGCTCGCTGCGGTAGAGGTCGATGGAGCCGGTCCACTGGGTGTCGAGCACATAGGGGTCGAGGTAGCTGAGCTGGAAGAGCTGCCGGATGCTGGAGATCTGCAGGGAGAGCGAAGCGGTGTGCCCGTAGCCGAGCAGGTTGTTCTGCGCCAGCTGCGCCTGCCCGAAGAAGTTCTCGCCGCCGGCGAATCCGAACCCGACCTGGAAGGTGCCGGTGAGCTTCTCCTTCACCGACACCTCGAGGATCATCGTGTCGTCGCTGCTCCCGCGCTTCTGGTTGATCTCCACGCTGTCGAAGAACCCCAGGGCGGTGATGCGGCCCTTCGAGGCGCGCACGCCGGTGCCGCTGTAGAGATCGCCCTCCGCGATCCGCATCTCGCGCCGGATCACCTTGTCGCGGGTCTTGTTGTTCCCCACGATCTCGATCTTCTCGATGGTGACGGGCTGGCCCTTCTGGAACACGTAGGTGAGATCGACGAGCCTCTTCTCCGGGTCGACGGCGGTGTCGGGAGTGACGTTCGCGTACGCGTAGCCCTTGTCCTTGTAGACGTCGAGCAGGCGGTTCATGTCGTTCTGCAGGCGCGTCTTGGAGAACCGCTCGCCGCTCCGGGTGGTCACCAGCGCGAGCAGCTCCTCCTTCGGCACCAGCAGGTCGCCGCTGACGCTGATCTTCCCCACGTCGAAGGGCTCACCCTCCTCGATGGTGACGGTGATGAAGATGTACCGCTTGTCCGGAGAGAGCTCGATCGCCGGCTTCCCGAACTTCACGTAGATGTAGCCGAGGTCGAAGTAGAGGCCCTGGAGGACGATCTCGTCGCGCTGGAACGCCTCCTCGCGATAGGTGCCCGCGCCGGTGAGGAACGAGAACGGCGTCCCCTCCTGGGTGAGCATCGCCTCCTTCAGCTCGGCGTCGGTCAGGGCGCGGTTGCCGACGAAGCGGATCTCCTTGACGGTGATCTTCGCGTGCTCGTTGATCTGGAAGATCACGTTCACTTCGTTGTTCGGCAGCGGGACGATCTTCGTCGTCACCTCGGCGAGGAAGAAGCCCTTCTCGACGTACTTCTCCTGCATCTTCCTCGCCGACTTCCGCACCACCTCCTGGTCGAGGATCTGGAACGGCTTCACCTCGATGGTGTCCTTGAAGTCGTCCTTGGAGAGCTCCTCGTTCCCCTCCAGCTTGACCTCGCGCACCGCGGGCTTCTCGCTGAGCAGCACCGTCAGCACGTAGCCGGTGGCCGGCGGTCGCGCGGGGCTGACGTCGAGCTTGACGTCGTTGAAGTAGCCCATCCGCCAGACCGCGAGCAGCGCGGCCTTCAGCTTCTCGCGGTCGTAGGTGTCTCCGACCTTCAAGGGAAGCACGGCGCGGATCGCGTCGGTCTCGACGCGGCGATTTCCCTGCACGTTCACGCGGCTGATGACGCCGGTGTCCGGCACCGCTGCCGCCGCTTCCGCCGCCGTCTCCCCGGTGGGCACCGTGGGCGCCTCGCCGACTTTTTGCGCCGGCGCCGTCGCCGCCCCGGGCTCGCCGGCTACCGGAGATTTCTGCTCGCCGGGCGTTGCCGCCTGCCCGGGAACGGCGCCCTGCGCGGGCGCAGGCTGCTGCGCCAGCGCTGCCGTAGCTGCGACAGTCGTCAGGGTGGCGAGAAAGAGGATCGTCCGCATGGGGCGAGGGCGCGGACCCTAACCGAATTCCTCTGGTGCGACAACGGGAAAGGTCACCCCCGCGGCGAGAGGAAACCCGGGACGAGACGAGTTTCTATTCTTGCGTCGCGCCTGGAAAAGATCTCGCTCACCCAACGCGGCGTCGACGACCTCCGCAGCCGTACCGCCCTCTCCGCCTTGCGCCGCATCGGATCCATGAACACTTCCCATCGCGGGGAGGGGTCGAAATGACCTTTCAGCTCGGGTTCGAGACCGTCGGCAATGCGACGCTCATCGTCCACGACGGCGCGCCGCTGCTCGTCACCGACCCCTGGATCACCGGCAGCGCCTATTTTGGCAGCTGGGGGCTGGCGCACGAGATCCCGGCAGAGCAATCGGACGCCGTGCGTCATTGCCAGTACGTCTGGATTTCCCACGGCCACCCGGACCACCTGAGCGGAGATTCCCTGGCCCTGCTCAGGGACAAGGCGATTCTGGTTCCCAACCACCGCGGCTCGCGGGTCTTCGACGATCTGAAGGGCCAGGGTTTCGACGTCCGCGTCCTGCCGGACCGCGAGTGGGTCGCGCTCACGCCGCGGGTGCGGGTGCTCTGCATCCCCGACTACAACCAGGACGCGATCCTCCTCGTCGACATCAACGGCCGCCTGGTCCTCGACCTGAACGACGCCGGCGATCGCGGCTGGGGAACGTTCGTGCGCAATCTCGCGCGCGGCTATTCGCGCTCGTTCCTCCTCAGCCTGGTCGGGCGCGGCGCGGATCTGATGAACTACTTCGGCGAAGACGGGCGCAGGCTGCCGGAGCCGCCGAAGACGCCTCTCGGCGCCACGCTCTCGAACCGGACTGCGTACTGGGGCGCGACCACCGCCATTCCCTTCAGCGCCATGCACCGCTTCCAGCGCACCGACAGCGCATGGGCGGAGCCGTACACCTCGAAGGTCGAGGAGTACCCGGAAGGGTTCGATGACCGCCGCTGCGAGCTCCTCCCTGCGTACGTCCGGTACGACTGCCTGACCGACGAGGTGGTTCCGCTCCAGCCCGCGCGCTGCACGGGGCCTCTCCATCGCCCCGAGGAGTTCGGCGACCACTGGACGGAGCGTCTCGACGCGAAGGAAAAGGCGGCGCTCCGCTCGTACTTCCGGCAGTTCGAGGCGCTCGCGCGCACCATCGACTTCCTCCGCTTCCTCGTCGGCGGCGACGAGACCGTGGTCGAGCTGCGGCCGGCGGATTTCCGCCGGGGCCTCACCTTCGAGGTGCCGCGCGGTTCGCTGGTCACCGCGCTCAAGTACGAGATCTTCGACGACCTCCTGATCGGCAACTTCATGAAGGTGACCCTGCACGGCGAATGGGGACCGGGGCGGCTGTACCCGGACTTCTCGCCCTGGGTCGCGAAGTACGGCGACAACGGCCGGGCGCACACCTTGAAGGAGCTGCGCGAGTACCACCGTTCGTACTTCCGGCGCGCGCCCGGCGATTATCTCCGGCACCGCGTCGCGGTGGACTTCCTCATGCCCCTGCAGGAAGCCACCGCGTCGGTGCTCCGGTCCCGCCTGGGCGCGAACTCCGCCGTGTTCCGCCGGGCGAAGGACGCGTACTGGTCGGTGCGCGCGCGCCTGTTCTGACGAAGCGGCCCGCGATCTGTCAAACTTTCGATCCCTCGTGCCAGGAATTTCCGCGGCGGGATCGCGCATGCTACCGAAACCGCATGCCCGTCCTGCAACTCCGCCGCTCCGAATCCCACCTGCGCACCGCGCTGCCCGAGGAGCGCGTCAAGGCCTCTCCGTTCCTGAAGTGGGTCGGCGGCAAGACGTCGCTCCTGCCCGAGCTGCTCCGCCATGTTCCCGCGCCGGGCTCGCTGCGCCGCTACCACGAGCCGTTCGTCGGCGGCGGCGCCCTCTTCTTCGCGGTCGCCCCCCGCCGCGCGCTCCTCAGCGACAGCAATGCCGAGCTGATCCACTGCTACCTCCAGGTCCGCGACGATCCGTACCGCGTGCTCGACGCGCTCGCCCGGCACGTCTACGAGAAGGAGCACTACCTGGACATCCGGGCGCTCGACCCGCTGCGCCTCGCGCCGGCGGCGCGCGCGGCGCGCTTCATCTTCCTCAACAAGACCTGCTTCAACGGGCTGTGGCGGGTGAACCGCGCCGGCCGCTTCAACGTCCCCATCGGGCGTTACACGAACCCCCGCTTCCACGATCCGGCAGCGCTCATCGCCGCCAGCGCGGCGCTGCGGAACGTCGAGATCCACCACTCGCCGTTCGAGGAGGCGCTCTCGAAGACCGCCCCCGGCGACTTCGTCTACCTCGACCCGCCGTACGATCCGGTCTCCGCCACCTCCAGCTTCGCCAGCTACACCGCCGACGGCTTCACCTGGGACGACCAGAAGCGCCTCGCCCGCGCCTGCATCGCCCTGAACCGCCGCGGCGTCCGCTTCCTGCTCTCGAACTCGGCCACCGAGCGGGTCCGCGAGCTGTACCTCGGGTTCGAGCAGCGCACGGTGCGGGCCCCGCGGTTCATCAATTCCAGGGCGCGGTCCCGCGGAAGGGTCGACGAGCTGCTAGTCTTCAATGCATGATCCTCCTCGCGCTGCTCCTCGCCGCCGCGCCGCCTCACGTCGTCTACCTCAAGGCCGGCCGCCTCTTCGACGGGCTCTCGGAGTCGTACAAGCAGAACGTCACCCTGAGGATCGAGAACGATCGCATCGCCGCGGTCGGCGGGCCGATCCCCGCAGGCGCCGAGCTGATCGACCTCTCGAAGGCCACCGTCCTGCCCGGGCTGATCGACTGCCACGTGCACCTCGAGGCGCGCTCCGACCACTTCGAGGACATCTGGACCTTCAAGACCTCCCCGCTCGCTCCGGCGATGACCGCGGTGGTGCACGCCCGCCGCACGCTGGAGGCGGGGTTCACCACCGTCCGCGACGTCGGTTCCGAGCCGTTCCTCGCCGCCGACCTGCGCGACCTGATCAACGAAGGCTACTTCCCCGGGCCGCGCATCGTCGCTTCCGGCCCCTGCATCAGCATCACCGGCGGCCACTGCGACCTGAACCATTACCCGCCCAACGTGCGGGTCGATCTCTACCCGCTCGAGCGCGACTTCCACGTCGCCGACGGCGCCGACCAGCTCCGCCACGTGATCCGCGCGCACGTCCAGCACGGCGTGGACGTGATCAAGGTCGCCGCCAGCGGCGGCGTGTTCTCCCGCGGCGACACGCCGGGCGCGCCGCAGTTCACCTACGAGGAGCTGCGCGTCGCCGCGGAGGAAGCGCACAAGGCGGGCCGCCGGATCGCCGCGCACGCGCACGGCACGCAGAGCATCAAGGACGCCACCCGCGCCGGCTTCGACTCCATCGAGCACGGCACCCTGATCGACGACGAGGGCATCCGCCTGATGAAGGAGCGCGGCAACTTCCTCGTCGGCGACATCTACAACGACGATTACATCCTCGCGCACGCGGAGGACCTGCACATCCCGAAGGAGTACGTCGACAAGGAGCGCGCCATCGGGCAGCTCCAGCGCGACAACTGGGCGAAGGCGGTGAAGGCGGGCGTGCGCGTCGCCTTCGGAACCGACGCCGGCATCTTCCCCCACGGCGACAACGCGAAGCAGTTCGCCTGGATGGTGCGCCTCGGCCTTCCGCCGGCGCGGGCGATCCTCTCCGCGACGGCCTGGGCCGCCGAGCTGCTCGACCGCCAGAAAGACGTCGGCACCGTCCAGGCCGGCCGCTACGCCGACCTGATCGCGGTGCCGGGCGATCCCTTGCAGGACGTGCGCGTCCTCGAGCGCGTTCCCTTCGTGATGAAGGGAGGCGCGGTGATCAAGGACGAGCTGTCCGTTACTTCTGCTTCGGCTGCTGCTCCGGCGTCGACGACGACTGGCCGGAGCTCTTCGAAGTAGCGTCGATGGTGAGCGCCTTCGACTCACCCTGCACGGTCTGGTAGCTGGCCCGCACCTCGCTGCCCGGCTTCAGCTCCGCGACCGAGGAGCTGTGGCCGTCCAGCGTCACCGCGGTCGAGTCGGTGACCTGCAGCTTCAACAGGCCCTGGTCCTGGGTACGGATCTGCAGCTGGTCGCTTCCGGCCTGCACCAGCGTCCCCTGCGCGTTCTGCTGCTGCGTCCACTCCTGCACGCGCTGCTGGTTCCGCTGCTGCATCTCCTGCGCCTGCGTCTTCTGCAGCTGCGAAGCCTGCTGCTGCTCCTGGCGGGCTTCCTGCTGCGCCGTCTGCGTCGCCTGCTGCGCATCCAGCTGCGCCTGCTGCGCCTTCTGCCGCTGTCCGCGCAGCTTCGCCTGCGCGTCCGCCAGCTCCTTCTGCTTCTGGGTGACGACCTCCTGCATCTGCTCGGCCTTCGCCTGCTCGCCGGAGGCCTTCTTCTGCGCATCCGCCGCCGCCTGCAGAGCCTGGTGCGCCTGGTCCTGCGCCGATTGCGCCTCCGACTTCTTCGTCTCCTGCCCGCCCGACGCGCAACCGAACACGACCGCGAGCGACGCGATCCACACCATGTTCTTCATGAGCAATCCTCTCCTGAGGCTGTTCCTCCCGCGGCCAAGATGCGGATGGAGCGCCGTTCAGGCATCCACGACGAGCCCTTCGGCGAGCCTCAGGCGGCGCGGCATCCGCTCGGCAAGCCGTGGGTTGTGCGTGACGACGATCGCGGCGATCCCCAGCCGCCGGTTCAGCTCCACGAGAAGCTGGTGGATCCCTTCGCCGGTCGCTTCGTCGAGATTTCCCGTCGGCTCGTCGGCGAGCAGGAGGCGCGGCTTGAGGACCAGCGCGCGGGCCAGGGCGACCCGCTGCTGCTCACCGCCCGAAAGCTCGCCGGGCTTGTGGTCGAGCCGATGGCCGAGCCCGACGATGTCGAGCATCTCCTTCGCCTGGGCCTCCGCCTGTTCGCGGGAGAGCCGGCTGATCATCCCCGGCATGGCGACGTTCTGCAGCGCGCTGAACTCCGGCAGCAGGTAGTGGAACTGGAAGACGAAGCCGACGCTCCGGTTGCGGAAGGTGGCCAGCTCCTCCTCCGCCATCCGGAAGGTGTTGCGGCCCTCGTACAGCACCTCGCCTGCCGTGGGCGGATCGAGAGTCCCGATCACGTGCAGGAACGTGCTCTTCCCCACCCCGCTCGGACCCACCAGCGACGCCATCTCTCCCGGCGCCAGCGCGAAGGTCGCGCCGCGCAGCACGTGGATCTCCTTCTCTCCCAGCCAGTACGACTTGTGCACCGCCCGGGCTTCGACCAGAGGCTCCACTCATTCCTCCCGCAGCCCGTCGACCGGCGAGAGCCGGCTGGCCTTGGTCGCGGGATAGAGCGTCGCCAGGTAGCTGAGCGCGAGCGAGATGGCGGCCACCATCAGGAACTGGGCGCCGTCGACGTTCACCGGGAGGTTGGAGATGTAATAGACGTCGGGGTCGAGCTGCAGGCCGAACTTCTCGATGAACGAGCAGGTGGCGTATCCGAGGAGGAGGCCCATCGCGGTGCCGATGGCCCCGATGGTGAGCCCCTCCACCACGAAGATCTTCATCACGCTCGCGTCGCGTGCGCCCATCGACTTGAGGATCGAGATCTCCTTCGTCTTCTCCAGCACCAGCATGATCAGCGTGCTGAGGATGTTGAAGCAGGCCACCAGCACGATGAAGGTGAGGATGATCGCCATCGCCAGCTTCTCCAGCTTCAGCGCGGAGAAGAGATTGCGGTTCAGCTCGGCCCAGTCCTTGGTCCGATAGGGAAACCCACCCAGCGCTGCCACCACCCGCCGCCCCAGGGCCCGAGCCGCGTCCACGTCCGTGAACTTCAGCTCCAGCCCGACCACGTTGTCGCCCATGCGGAAGAACTTCTGCGCTTCGGGGATCCCGATGTAGACGAACTTCGAGTCGTATTCGTACATCCCGGAATAGAGGATGCAGGCCACCCGGAAGGGCCGGCTGCGCGGCACCGGCCCGGTGGGCGTCATCTCACCCAGCGGCGTGAGCACGTTCACCACGTCTCCGACCCAGGCGCGGAGCTGGTGCGACATCTCCTTCCCGATGCAGATCCCGGGCAGGTTGCGCAGGGCGGCGGGATCCATCTTCTGCGCCTCCTCCGGATGCGACTGGCGGCGCTTGAGCGTGTCCTCCAGGTACTGCTCGTACTCGGGACCGCCGAGCTGCTTCGCGGCCGCGCCGGTGGGCTCCACCAGGCGATCGGTCCCGGGGATGTCCTGCGGGCTCGCGATCCAGCGCAGCTCGCCGGCGATCACCTGCCGCGGCAGCTCGCTGACGGCGCCGGCCGTGGCCGGGTCGATCCCCTTCAGCTCCGCGCCGGTGACCGTCTGGCCGTGCGAAAGGATCACCTCGTTGAGGATGAAGGGCGAGACGCCGGCCACGCCGGGCACCGCCGCCACTTTCGGAATCACCGAGCGCCACTCCGAGAAATCGGTGGAGTACTTGAGGAGCAGCGCGTGCGAGTTGGTCCCCAGGATCTTGTGCTTCAGGTCCGACTCGAAGCCGCTCATCACCGAGAGGACCACGGTCAGCGCCCAAACGCCCACCGCCACGCCGGCGATGGAGATCCCGGTCATCACCACCGTCGCCGGCCGCTTGCGGCGCTGCCCCGGCTTCAATTGCGCCAGGCGGGCGCGCGCCGCGATGAAACGCAGCACCAGGACCACCACCAGGACGACGAGCGCCGCGATCAGGACGATCTGCCGGACCGTGAGGTGCAGGGTCGGAGGCGAGCCGCCCGCGTTCGCCCGGCGCATCTGGTCCCAGGACCACGCCATCTGCCCGCCCCACCAGAGCAGCAGCGGCGGCACGATGAAGGCGACGAGCAGGATCTTCGCGCTGTGGCGGTTCAGGCGCAGGTGGGTACGGGCGATCCCCCATTCGTAGCGGAGCCGCGGATCGGGGTGGCCGTTCGCGCCGATCAGCATCCCGAACGACGCGCCCCACATCGCGAGGAGCCAGGAGGCCGCTGCCGCGCACAGCGCCCACACCACCAGCTCGCCCGTGCTGGCGAAGAACCGGTCGTACGAGAACGAGGGCGGCTTGAGGTAGCGGAGCACGAAGAAGGTGGCCACCCCGAACGCGAGCGAGGCGGCGAGATTCTCGAGCGGACGGTACCCGCGCCCCAAAAAGCTGAGGGCGAATCCCGCGGCGAGGAACCAGAGCCCCTGGGCGCCGAAGGAGATGGCGCTCACCGCGTCGCGCGAGAAGGTGGTCGCGCCGCCCAGCCACTGCGCGAGCGAGTACTGCAGCCCGGCGCCGAGCAGGAACAGCACCAGCGCTGCAACGGTGACCCGCAAGCGGAACTTCAACGCCCACCCTCCGGGTCCTTCTTCCGGACGACTTCTGCCGCGGACCGGTCGAGCGCCGCAGCCGTTTCCGTGAGCGTCGCCTCGAGCTCGGGGCGGAGGAGCGGGAAGAGCACCACGTCGCGGATGCTGGCCGAGTCGGTGAAGATCATCGCCAGCCGGTCGATGCCCACCCCCTCGCCGGCGGTGGGAGGCATGCCGTGCTCCAGGGCGCGGACGTAGTCGCGATCCCAGGGCATCGCCTCCTCGTCGCCGCGCGCCGCGGCTTCCACCTGCGCGCGGAAGCGCGCTTCCTGGTCGCGCGGGTCGTTCAGCTCGGAGAAGGCGTTGGCGATCTCCATCCCGCCGGCGAACGCCTCGAAGCGGTCGACCAGGCGCGGCTCGGAGTCGCGCTTGCGGGCCAGCGGCGAGATCTCCAGCGGGAAGTCCACCACGAAACAGGGGCGGTCCTTCGGCAGCATCGGCTCCATCAACGCTTCGAAGGCCCAGGCGATCTTCTCCCCGGCCGACGGCATCCGGGTGAACTTGTGCCGCATCTCGGCGTCCTCGACCTTGCCCAGCCATTGCGCGTCGGAGAGCCCGGCGAGCGCATCGAGCAGCTGCGAGTCGTTTCCCCTGACTCCGTAGATCTTCGCCACCGCCTGGAGCATCGACATCCGGGGCCACGGAGGCGCGAACTTGATCCTGTTGCCCTGAAAGGAGACCTCGTCGGCCCCGGTCACCTCCGTCGCCAGCCGCGCCACCATCTCTTCGGTGAGCGTCATCAGATCCTGGTACGTGGCGTACGCCTGGTAGAACTCCAGCATGGTGAACTCGGGATTGTGCCGCCGGTCGATCCCCTCGTTCCGGAATACGCGGCCGATCTCGTAGACGCGCTCCAGCCCGCCCACGATCAACCGCTTCAGGTGCAGCTCGAGGGCGATGCGCAACTTGAGATCCAGATCGAGCGCGTTGTGGTGCGTCTCGAACGGCTTCGCCGTCGCTCCGCCCGCCTCCTCCGGCTTGTGCAGGACCGGCGTCTCCACTTCCAGGAAGTCGCGCTCGTCGAGGAACTGCCGGATTCCCGCGATCAGCCGCGACCGCCGCCGGAAGATCTCGCGGACCTCCAGATTCGCGGCCAGGTCGACGTACCGCTGGCGGTAGCGCGTCTCGTGATCCGTCAGGCCGTGCCACTTCTCCGGGAGCGGCCGCAGCGCCTTGGTGAGGACGCGGAACTCGGTCGCCTCGATCGACAGCTCGCCGGTGCGCGTGCGCATGGCCCGGCCGCGGGCGAAGACGATGTCCCCCAGATCGGCGAGCTTGAGCAGCTCGTACGCCCGCTCGCCCACCTTGTCCTTCTTGACGAAGATCTGCAGATCGCCGGTCCGATCGCGAAGGCTGAGAAAGCTGACCTTCCCCATGGTCCGCATCGCCACCAGCCGCCCCGCCAGGCCGTACGGCTCGGTCTGGTCCTCCTCCAGGCGGGCGGCGTCGTCGTCGGCATGCCGGATGCGGACGAATCCGGTGGTGTGCGGCACCTCGACGCCGTTGCCGTAGGGATGGACGCCTTGCTCCCGCAGCTCCTGCGCCTTCTGCTCGCGCAGCCGGATCTGATCCTCGATGGAGCTGGTCGCTCCTGCCTGGGGAGTGTCGGCCATGGGGAGCGTCTGTTTACTCCCCGGCGACCGGCCCTGTCACCTGAAACGCCCTCTGGGCGGAGGCCCAGTACGCGAGCGGAAGCAGGGCGACGAGACCGCACGCCGCCATCAACGCGCGGGGCGGAATGCCGCGGTCGAGGAGGAGCCCGGTGGCGAGCGTGCTGGCGGAGAGCGTGAGCATGAAGCCGCCCATCTCGGCGGCGGCGACGCGGCCCCGGACCGAGTCCGGCAAGAGCCGCTGCAGCAGCGTGGAGCCGCTGGTCCAGAGGATGCTGCCGCCGGCGTTGGCCGCGGCCAGAGCGATCGCGGCGTAGCCGAGCGCCGGGCTAAGCGCGAATCCGACGTAGCAGATCGTCAGGACTGCGAAGGCGGCGGAGATCCCGCGCCGCAACCCGCGATCGTCGGTGCCCGCGATGCGGAAGGCGGCAAACGGTCCGGCGAAGCTGCCCACGCCGCGCGCCGTCCAGAGCACGGCGATGCCGGCGCCGTTTCCCTCGGCGAACACCTTCTCCCCGAAGTACGCGAGCAGGACCAGCACACCGCCCAGGGTCAGGCCGAAGCTGGCCTTCACCGCGAGCAGGGCACGGACCCGGCGGTGCGAGGCGACGTAGCGGATCCCCTCCCGCAGGTCGCCCGCGCCCAGCAGATTCGCGATCTGCGACCCGGGCTCCCGCGCCTCCTGCACCACCTCCAGCGCCTGCCGATCGCTCCGCTTTGCGCGGCCGGGAGGGAGGCGCAACAGCAGCGCCGCCGAGCCGAGGAAGCTCAGGCTGTCGCAGACGAACGCCGCGTCCCTCCCGACCACCGCCAGCGCGACGCCGCCCAGCGCGGAGCCGACGGCCAGCGTCGCCGCCCACAGCGAGTTCTCCAGCGTCGCGGCCAGAGGGTAATCGGCCTCGGTCACCAGATTCGGGAGCATCGCCTGCTGCGCGGGCTCGAAGAACGCGCTCACCACCGAGTGCGCGGTGACGACCGCATACGCGATCCAGACCTGGTCCGGGCGGCGGACGAAGAGCAGGCAGAGGACCAGCCCGGCGCGAAGCACGTCGCTCACCACCAGGATCGCCCGGCGGGAGATGCGGTCCGCGAGCACGCCCGCCGCCGGCCCCGCGAAGAACGCCGGGATGAACCGGGTGAGCAGCGCGATCGCGACCACCTCTCCCTTCCCGGTCAGCTCCAGAAGGAGCGAGAAGAGCGCGACGACGTTGAACCAGTCGCCGAGCTGGGAGACGGCGTTGGCTGCGTACAATGTGCGAAAGTCGCGGTTGTGCGCCAGGACGCCGGCCAGCCGCCGGATTGAGAAGGAGCCAGGCAAGGCGCCGCGTTTATACTCGATGAGGTGTCCTACCGAGCACGGGCCCGCTGGACCGCCCCCCGCGTGGCGGTCCTCGTCGTTCTCTGCATCGCCGCAGCGGCGGCGGCGTTCTGGCTGACGCTTCCGTCCGCCGAGCCGCTGCGGCGCGCGAACCCGGGCACCACCGCGCTGATGACCGCTCGCCAGCGCGAGGCTCGCCAGCGGGGCGGCGCGGCGCGGCACAACCAGCACTGGGTGCCGCTCGCCCGCATCTCGCCCTGGCTGCGAGAAGCGGTGGTCAACAGCGAAGATGCCCGGTTCTTCGAGCACGACGGCATCGACGTCGAGCAGACGAAGATCGCCCTCACCACCGCCGTGGAGGATGGCCGCCTCCGCCGCGGCGCCTCGACGATCACGCAGCAACTGGCGAAGAACCTCTGGCTCGGCGAAGAGCGGACGCTCTGGCGCAAGCTGCGCGAGGCGATCCTCGCCCGCAGGCTGGAACGCCTGGGCAAGCGCCGCATCCTCGAGCTGTACCTGAACGTCGCCGAATGGGGCGACGGGATCTACGGCGCCGACGCGGCGGCGCGCGTCTGGTTCGACAAGCCCGCCTCCGAGCTCCTGCCCGAGGAGTCCGCGGTGCTCGCGGCCATGCTCCCGGCGCCGCGCAAGCGCAATCCGCACCGGCCTTCGGCGGCGCTGCGCAAACGCGCGCACGAGGTCCTCTCCTTATACTCGTTATATCACGAGCTCACGCCCGAGGAGCTGGAGCAGGCCCGCTGGAGGCTCGACGCGATGCTCGGGCCGCCGTGAACTTGCGGGATCCCGTAGGATGGACGGATGGCGACGTTCGAGCAGAAGCAGGCTGCGGAATCGGCGGAACTGGAACAGATGCAGGCGCTGGTGCGGGGACAGCGGCGCGGCGCCGGAGGGACTCCGGGCGGGGTGCCGACCTTCTTCCTCGGCCTCGCCTTCACCGTCCTCGGCGGATACCTGATCCTCAACCAGGTCCAGGTGACCTCTTCGTTCTCCTTCTTCGGGCTCTGGGGAATGAACCGGCAGGCGGGGTTCGGGCTCACCATGCTGCCGCTCCTGATCGGCATCGGCGTCCTCTTCTTCGACGGCAAGAGCAAGGCGGGATGGGTGCTCGGCGTCGGCGGCTTCCTGATGATCCTCGCCTCCGTCCTGATGAGCCTGTCGATCCACTGGGCGCCGACCAGCCTCTTCAACACGCTGCTCATGTTCGGCTTGTTCGCCGCCGGACTCGGACTCGTCGCCCGTTCTCTGCGGGCGTACCCTGAGACGTCCGGCGCGGAATGATCCGCCGCGCTCTGGGGTAGGATAGCGGCCCAGCGGAGGCCGAGATGCCCAAGCCCATCCCCGAAGGCCTGCACAGCGTCACTCCCGCCCTCACCGTCGACGGCTGCGCCGAGGCGATCGAAACCTGGAAGCACGCCTTCGACGCGGAGGAGATGGTGCGCGCGCCGGATCCGACCGGGAAGAAGATCTGGCACGCGGCGGTGCGCATCGGCGACTCGGTGATCTTCTGCAACGACGTGTTCCCCGAGATGCCCCAGACGCCGCGGCAGGCGCGGCTCTGGATCTACCTCGCGGGCGTCGACAAGGCCTTCCACCGCGCGGAGCGCGCCGGCTTGAAAGCGGTGATGCACCCGGCGGACATGTTCTGGGGCGACCGCATCGCCGAGGTCCACGACCGCTGGGGCAACCAGTGGGTCCTCGCCCAGCACGTCGCCGACCTCTCGCCGGAAGAGATGAAGAAGGCGCAGGACCAGTTCGTCGCCAAGATGAAGAAGTAGGAGATGGGCGGCGACGGCGTGGCTCGCGCGTCCCCGGCGCGCGACTCGGGGTTCTTCGCCGCGCTGCTCGTCGCGGTGTTCGCCGCCTATCAGCCGGCGTGGAACGGCGGCCTTCTCTGGGACGACGCCGCGCACCTCACCCGCCCGGACCTGCGCTCCTGGCAAGGGCTGTGGCGGATCTGGGCGGAGCCCGGCGCCACCCAGCAGTACTACCCGCTCCTGCACAGCGCGTTCTGGGTGCAGCACCGGCTGTTCGGCGATGCGCCGACGGGCTACCACCTCGTCAATCTCGGGCTCCACTTCGGCGCGGCGGTGCTGGCGGCGCTGATCCTGCGCCGGCTCGCGGTCCCGGGCGCATTCCTCGCCGCCGCGATCTTCGCCCTGCATCCGGTCCACGTCGAATCGGTGGCCTGGATCAGCGAGGAGAAGAACACGCTCTCCGCGGTCTTCTACCTGGGAGCGGCGCTGGCCTGGCTCCACTTCGAGGAGCGCCGGGAGAAGCGCGCTTACCTGCTCTCGCTGCTGCTGTTCGCTCTCGCGCTCTGCACCAAGACGGTGACCGCGACGCTTCCCGCGGCCCTGCTGCTCGTGCACTGGCTCCGGCGCGGCACGCTTTGCTGGCGACGCGACGTGGTCCCGCTGCTCCCGTTCTTCGTCCTCGGCGCCGCCGCGGGCCTCTTCACCGTCTGGGTCGAGCGCAACCTGGTGGGAGCCCAGGGAGCGGGCTTCGAGCGGACGATGATCGAGCGCGCACTTCTCGCAGGCCGCGCCGCCTGGTTCTATCTGGGCAAGCTCGTCTGGCCCGCCGATCTCGTCTTCATCTATCCGCGCTGGACCGTCAGCCAACGCGTCTGGTGGCAGTACCTGTACCCCGCTGCCGCGCTCGCGGCGCTCGCCACGCTCTGGCTGCTCCGCAAGCGCATGCCGGGCGCGCTCGCCGGAGCGCTGTTCTTCGTCGGTACGCTGTTTCCGGCGCTCGGGTTCTTCGATCTCTATCCGTTCCTCTTCTCGTTCGTCGCGGATCATTTCCAGTACCTCGCGAGCCTCGGCATCCTCACCCTCGCGGCGGCAGGCGCGGCGCGCCTGTTCGAGGATGCGCGGCCGGCCCTTCGCCGGGCCGGCGCGGGCCTTTGTCTCGCGGGCGTCGCCGTCCTGGCGGTCCTCACCTGGCGCCAGAGCCGCCTCTACTCCGACCGCGAGACGCTCTACCGGGCCACGCTCCGGAGCAACCCGGGCTGCTGGATGGCGTGGAACAACCTCTCCGGAGCGCTGATCTCCAGGGGCGCCGCGGCGGAGGCGCTCCCGATGGCGCAGAGAGCGCTGGCGCTGCGGCCGGAGTACCCCGAGGCGCAGAACAACCTGGCGCTGGCGCTCCTCGCCCTCGGGCGCCCCGCGGAGGCGATCGAGCATTACCGGACCGCGCTCCAGCTCGATCCGGCGTACGCCGAGGCGCACAACAATCTCGGGTTCGCGCTCGCCGCCGCCGGCGAGCCGGAGAAGGCGATCCCGCACTATCGAAAGGCGCTGGAGCTCGACCCGGGGCGCGCGGGCGTCCACTACAACCTGGCGATGGCGCTGATCGCGCGCGGCGACCTGGGCGCCGCGGCGGCTCACCTGAGCCGCGCGGTGGAGCTGGAGCCCGGTTCGGTCGAGGCGCGCAACAATCTCGGGATCCTCCTCGCCCGCGGCGGCCAGCTCGACGCCGCGATCGAGCAGTTCCGGCAGGCGCTGGAGATCGAGCCGGGATCGGCGGAGATCCGCCGCAATCTCGGAATCGCGCTCTCGCGCCGCTCGAGGTGAGCGGGGATCAGGTCGTCGGACCCGGTGTCGCGGGCGCGCCCCTTCGATCCAGCAGCGCCGCGGCGCGCCGGGCAAGGATCCGGACGAGCGCGAAGGCGATCAGCAAGCCCGCCACCCACCGCGAGAGCGTCGCGAGCGAAGCGCCGTCGAGCGGCGGCAGGCCGGTCTTCCAGAGGATCTCGCCCCGCTCGATCATCCAGTGCCAGCCCGTGTGGGCGACCAGGGCGGAGAGGATGATCACGCCCGTGCGGCCGGCGAGCACCGAGCGCCGGAGCAGCGCCAGCGCCGGCAGCAGGACCACCAGCACGGCGATCTGGCCGATCTCGATCCCGATGTTGAAGGAGAGGAGCGCGACGAACAGGTGGTGGCCGGCGAACTGGAGGTTCTCTTTCAGGCCATAGGAGAAGCCGAAGCCGTGGACCAGGCCGAACAGGCCGGTGATCAACCAGCGCCGCCGCAGATCGACGCCGGCGATGTTCTCCAGCGCCATCCAGACGATCGATGCCGCGATCGCCGTCTCCACGAACGGGGGGAACCAGTCCCCGTGCGGGGCGAGACCGTACGCCGAGCCGATCAGGGTGAAGGAGTGCGCGACCGTGAAGGCCGTCACCACCGTGACCACCTGGCGCAATCGGAGGAAGGGGATCACCAGGCAGAGCAGGAAGAGGAGATGATCGAACCCGGTCAGGATGTGCGTGATCCCCAGGACCACGAACCCCGCGCCGGCCTGGTACCACTCGGGGTTCAGCGGCACCTTCCCGGAGCGGCTGGTGATCACCATCGCCCGGCCGTCCTCGCCGGGCGGAAGGAAGCGGACCGCGACCTTCAGATAGTCCTTCAACTCCGGGGCGATCGTGGTCCGGATGGTGAACTGCGCCGCCGCCGAGCGGATGGCGTACGTCAGGTGGGCGTCGAGGTAGCCTTGGTCGATGAAGATCTGCGTGTCCGGCCCGGGCGGTCGCGCGACGTGGTCCACGGCGGTTTCGTACTGTCCGAAGGATCGATCGGACGGAAGCGAGAGTCGGCCCACCGCGCTGGTCACCACCAGCGGGCGATCGTCCTCCCAGAGCGTGATGTCGTGCCCCAGCCCCAGGAGAGCCTGCTGCATGGACGGCCCTGCGTTGGCGAGATCGATCACCGCGCCGTTCGAGGGGAACTTGATCGTCCGGGTGACGTGCAGCGGCAGCCGGATGACCAGGTGCGCCTCCTGGCCCTCCACCTTCACGAAGGCGTTGATCAAGCTGTCGAGCTTGAACTCGTGCGCGCTCGCGGGCGTCGCAACCGCGAGGAGGACGCAGGCCACGAGCGGGAGAAGGAATGGAGCGGGGAGCGCGCGGTGTCTCGTCATGAAGAAGTCCTCCTCCATCGATCCGGGCGCGCTCCATCCCCTCCCGGATGGAGCGCGCCCGGCTACATCACCATTTCTCCCGGCTTCGCGGAAGAACGCGCAGCAAGAGCGTAGCCGGGATCCCGCCTCCCTCGGGAGCGGCTAGCGATCGTCTCTGTCGCCCTGGCCGGGGTTCCTCGGGTCGTAGTGGCGCAGCGCGACGTCGGGGTAGCCGGAGGGACGGAACGAGGTGGTCCTGGCGTCGTCGAGGTCCGCGACCGGCACGAACTTCTGGATGCGCCGCCCGTTGATGGTCTCGCCGGTGAACAGGTTCCCCCTCGAGTCGAGCCCGATGGAGTGGAGGAACGTGAAGTCCCCGGCCATGTGGCCCGGGACACCGAACCCGGCCAGGATGTAGTTGGGCCAGGCGCCGCACTCGACCGTGGTGCAGGTCTTGTTCTGCGCCACCGCCAGCCCGCGATCGAAGGTCCAGACGATCTCGTCGCCGCCGTCGGCCTCGAAGAAGAAGCTCTGGTCGCGGTCGTTCGAGAAGTCGAGATCCCAGGCCGATCCGGCGGTCCCGAGGGTGTTCTTGTAGACGCCGTCGGAGCGACCCGCGGTGACGCCGGTGCCGGGGATGACGGTGATGATCTTCAGCGGCTGGCAGATGCGATCTCCGTTCTCGTCGATGGTGCAGTCCGTCGGGCTCTTCTCATAGACGAGGATCCGATCGTCGGCGCGGTCGCAGACGTACAGGTGGCCGGTGTTCTCGAGCACCACGCAGTGCGGGTGTCCACCGTCCCCGGTGGCGAAGCTGCCGCGGTCGTGGGCGGTGGCGTTCGGATTCGGGCTGCCGGTCGGCGAGACCACTCCGCCCCACTGCCGGAGGTAGTTGCCGTTCCTGTCGAAGACCACCACCCGGTGATTGCCGTACCCGTCCGCGACGTAGATGCTGCCCTTCTGCCCGGTGACCGGATCGGGGCCCGGATCGACGCGCACGTTCGCGGGCTCGTTGAGGAGCGTGTGGCTCTTGTTCGATGCGGGGCACGCGGCGGTGTTGGTGCAGGTTCCGCCGTTCGGCACGCCCGCGGCCACGCAGGCCAGGTGAACCGGGCTGGTCAGGTCGCAGGGGTTGTCGCAGCAGCCGCGGCGTCCGAGCTGCAGGAGGAGCGTGCTGCCGTCGTGCGAGTACTTCTGCACGATGCCGTCGCCGTTGCCGGCGATCCAGACGTTGTCCTGGTAGTCGACGTACAGGCCGTGGATTCCCTGCGGCACGCCGCGCACCGCGGAGTGGCAAGCGGGGCTGCCGTCGCAGCCGATCGGATCGATCGGGGCCGTCCACCACGGCGCGGTCGCCGTGGGCAGGTTCGGCGGCCAGGAGTTCACCACGTTCCCCGCGCGATCGAACTCGATCACGGAAGGAGAGGGAGTGCCGACCACCGTCTCCGGCGAGACCAGGTTCCCCTGGGGCGCACGGGTGACGATGAAGACGTGGTCATTCGAGTCGAAACCATGGCCCGCGACCTCGCCGGTCACCCACGACTTGCTGGAGCCCGGACCGGTGGCGCGATAGCCGTCCGTCGCGGCGAGAGGGTTCGTCTCGTGGACGATGGGGAGGGGCTTCGGCCAGAAGGGGTCGACCTTGAACAGCGGCGCGCTGACGCGGCCGTGCGCCGTCGCCTGCCCGAAGGGGCTCCACAATCCCGTTCCGATGATCACCGCGGGCGCAAGCGCGCCCAGATAGATGAACCGCCACATCGTCTTCATGTCGCTGCCCTCGATGGCACGGCGGCGAGGAGGTTCCGGTTGGCGGCCCCGAAGGAGCAGGCCCGATGCGAAGAGGCGTTCCTCTGCGTGTGAGACCCGTACGTGCTTGTGTGCGCGTGTGCGCCCTGGGCAGGGAGCGAGTCAAGCCGCGCCGCGTCCTGTCGAGCAGCAAACTCCGACGTTGGGCGAGCCGCTCAGTGGGTGCGCCAGCCCATCTGTTTCTCCGCCGGCGACAGCTCGCTCCAGGTCTTGCCGATGAACGGGTGCAGCTTGGCGTCAAAGTTACCGCCGAGATCGATCAGCGCCGCCAGCGCGCTCTCGCGGAAATACGGGTGTGTGGAGGAAGGAACGCAGGAGATCCGCACCCCTGCCGATCCGACGGTGATCTCCAGATCCGAGTCGTCGCACGCGTCGCACTCGAACGTGCCGCTCTCCCGCACCTGGCCGATGTGAGGCCAGTGGTGCGCGACGTCGATGGAGTCCTTCACCAGATGCGTGCGCCGCCCCATCCGCTCGTCCAGCTTGTCCTTGATCTGCTGCAGCGTGGGGCTGCGCTGCTCGAACGTCACGTCGTAGTGGATGATCGCCATTTATGCCTCCGCTTCGCTGCTGCCGGGTCTGTCCTTGCGACGCACGCCGAGCAGGTATGCGCTGATGAATGGATCGAGGTCCCCGTCGAGGACCGCGTCGGGATTGCCGCTCTCCACGCCGGTGCGCACGTCCTTCACCATCCGGTACGGGGCGAGCACGTAGTTGCGGATCTGCGAGCCGAAGGAGATGTCCGCCTTGGTGGCCTCGATCTTCTCCCGCTCCGCCGCCTGCTTGCGCAGCTCCAGCTCGTAGAGCCGCGACTTGAGCACCTTCCAGGCCATGTCGCGGTTCTTGTGCTGGCTGCGCTCGTTCTGCATCGAGACCACGATGCCGCTCGGCAGGTGCGTCATGCGGATCGCCGAATCCGTCTTGTTGACTTTCTGTCCGCCGGCGCCCGAGGCGCGGAAGGTGTCGATGCGCACGTCCGCGGGATTGATGTCGATCTCGATGTCGTCGTCCACCTCGGGGTAGACGAAGACGCTGGCGAACGAGGTGTGGCGGCGGGCGTTGGAGTCGAACGGCGAGATGCGCACCAACCTGTGCACGCCCACCTCCGCCTTGAGCCAGCCGTACGCGTGATCGCCGCGGACGATGAACGAGACGCTCTTCAGCCCCGCCTCCTCACCGGGCTGGAAATCGCCGGGCTCCACTTCCCACCCCTTCCGCTCGCTGTAGCGCGTGTACATCCGGTAGAGCATCTGCGCCCAGTCCTGCGACTCGGTGCCGCCGGCGCCGGCGTTGATCTCGACGATGGCGTTGAGGCGATCCTGCGGCCCGCTCAGCATCCGGGAGAGCTCGAGCCTCTGCGCGCCCTCGACGGCCTCGCGGATGGCGCCCTTCGCCTCCACCCGCGTGTCGGCGTCGTTGGCCTCCTCGGCGAGCTCGTGCAGCGCCACCGCCTCCTCGAGCTTTTCCCGCTCGCGCTGGTACTGCGCGAGCTGAAGCGTAAGGTCGCTCTTCTCCTTGCTCAGCGCCTGGGCGCGCTTCTGGTCCTCCCAGAAGCCGGGCTGCACGCTCTCCCGCTCGATCAGCTCGACGCGTGCGCGCTTGCGATCGATGTCAAAGAGCCCCCCGGAGCGCGTCGAAGCGCCGGGAAAGCTCGTCCAGGTCCGGGGGCAGCGTCGCCATGCCTTTGCCTCTATCGCGAAACGGGCGCGGTGGGAACGGACTACTCCGAAAGCGAGGTCCCTACCAGCCCCTCGCGGCCCAGCAGCCGGCGCTCCGCCGCGGCCATCCGCCGCGCGCCGGCGGGGCCGCCGTGATCGTAGCCGCGGCAATGGAGGATTCCGTGAGCGAGCAGGCGGCGGAGCTCCGCCGAGAGCGGCCAGCCCCCTTCCCGCGCCTGCCGCCGGGCCGTATCGATCGAGATCACCACGTCGCCGAGGAGGCCCTTTTCCCGGAGCGGAAACGAGAGCACGTCGGTCGCGCGATCCTTGCGGCGCCAGCGCCGGTTCAGGGCGCGCATCTCGCGGTCGGAGACGATGGCGATGGAGAGCTCCTCCTTCACCCATTGGTGCGCCGCCTTGCGCAGCACCGAGGCGGCATAGCGCGAGCGGGGAGCCTTCACCGCGACCTGTGCCCCGGACGACGGCCTTGCTCGTCTCGCTGCCGGGGTGCGCATCCCGGCGTCGGGTAGCAGAACGCCGGACATTCCGTCAATCCGCAGGGTTGGAGAGCAAGCAACGGGGCAGCCGCCCCCTTCCGTTCCTCCGTCGGAGTCGTTAGATCTTGGAGGGACCGTCCCCCATGCGCCGCTGGCCCTACATCCTGGTCGTCGACGACGATGCCGATTTCCGCACCGGCCTGCGCACCGCGCTCGAGATGAAGGGCTACCAGGTCGAGGAAGCGGCGAACGGCGAGGAAGCACTGCTCAAGCTCCTCGAGAAGCCGCCGCTGCTGGTCCTGCTCGACCTCCAGATGCCGGTGATGAACGGACGGGAGATGCTCCAGCGCATGCGCTCGACCCCCGAGCTGAAAGACGTCCCGGTGGTGATCATCTCCGGCTTCGGGTTCGAGTGGGAAGCGGAGCTGATGGGCGCGCAGGGCTACATCGGGAAGCCGTTCGAGCCGCAGGAGCTCGAGACGACGATCGCCAACCTGCTCCGGCCGCGCCTGGTCACTTCGCGCCCGGCGCCCGAGAAGCCGGAAGAGCGCTCCTGATCGCCCGCTCTTCCGCGCCGAGAGCGGTGATCCGCTGGTTGATGGCGTCGGCGAATCGCTTGTGGTGGGACAGCCGCGTGACGCCGGCGTCGTCGGGAAGCGGGACGGGGTCGCCGAACACCGCGATCACTTTCGACCGCCGCCGCAAGCTCGCCTTCAGCTCCGTTCCGAAGCTGTTGGTCATCCCCAGGATGAAAGCGGGGACC
>Ga0070741_10007875_pt1 | contig 21741 bp, 23 predicted proteins | sample Coa_R1_4_FD_66440 | JGI IMG/M metagenome (GOLD analysis project Ga0070741, IMG submission 66440) | Surface soil microbial communities from Centralia Pennsylvania, which are recovering from an underground coalmine fire - Coalmine... | ecosystem: Environmental > Terrestrial > Soil > Unclassified ... | reverse complement strand
GGGGGTAGATCGACCACGCTCCGTAGTTCGAGGCGCTGGGTCATTCCTCCTGCGGCCGCCGATGAGGAAGGTTCAAGAGTTGTTCAGCCACTACAGACCGGTCCGCCGCATCCGGGACAGCACCCAGGGCGACGGTGCACCGCTGGACCCAATAGTCCCTTCCGTTCAGGTCGCCGGCGGCGGCGCAGGCCCGGGCCATGCCCTCGTAGGCCGCCGCCACCTGCCAGTCCCCGAACCGGCCGATCTCGATGGCCTCCAAGGCCCGGCGGGCGTAGTGCAGGGCCAGCGCCGGCTGGCCGGCGCCGCTGGCCGCCTTGGCGATCTGATGGTCGGCCAGCGCCCGGTTCTCGGCCGTACCGACCCGGCCCCAGTGGTAGGCGGAGCCGAAGGCGGCGGCCAGCAGCTCGGCGTCGTCGTCGGGCGAGCGGTCGGGCTGCTCGAGCAGGTCCCAGCTGCGGTTGAAGAGCTCGACGGCGAACCGCCGGTGCCACCGGGCGGCCTCGTCGTGGGCGTCGCCGTCCTCGTCGTCCGACTCGACCACAGGATCATCACCGCTCACAGTGGTGATCCTAGGCCGCGGGGTGCGGCGTCAGCGGTCGTCGAGCTCCGTCGGCACGGCCTCCGTCTCGACGGGCTGCCCGTTGCGGACGAGGGCGATGCGGACGGGCCGGCCGATCCGCTCCGCCGAGAGCAGCCGCTGGAGCTCGCCGATGGCGGTGACGGGCACGTCGTCGATGGTGAGGATCAGGTCCTCCGGCCGGATGCCGGCCCGGGCCGCCGGGCTCCCGGCCACCACGGACGTGACCTCGAGGCCGCTGGACAACCCGCTTCCCTGCGCCGCCCGGGGCGGGAGCGGACGGCTCCCGCCGCCGATGCCGAGCCAGGCCCGCCGGACCCGCCGGCCGGCCATCAGCGCGCCCACGATCTCCAGCGTGACGGCGTTGACCGGCACCGCCAGGCCGAGGCCCTGCCCGATCCCGGGCCCGACGACGGCGGTGTTGATGCCGACCACGGCGGCGGTGCTGTCGGCCAGGGCGCCGCCGGAGTTCCCGGGGTGGAGCGCGGCGTCGGTCTGGATGACGTTCTCCACGAGCCGGGCGTGGCGCCCGCTCTGCGCCGCCAGCGACCGGCCGAGGGCGCTCACCACACCGGCGCTCACCGATCCGGCGAAGCCCAGAGGGTTGCCGACGGCGACCACCAGCTGCCCGACCCGGAGGCGGTCGGCGTCGCCCAGCCGGGCCGGCTCGAGGCCCCGGCCGGTGACCCGGACGACGGCCAGGTCGGACAGGCGGTCCAGGCCGGTCACGTCGTAGGGGAGCTCCCGCCCGTCACCGAAGGCCGCGCTGCCCCGGGCAGCGCCGGCCACGACGTGGGCCGAGGTGACGAGGAAGCCGTCCTCGGAGATGGCCACGGCGGAGCCCGACCCCTTGGCCCAGCCGTCGGCGCCGACCCGGAGGCTGGCCACCGACGGCAGCAGCGCCTCGGCCACCCGGGTCACGACCCGGGAGTAGGCGTCGAGGGCGTCGAAGGACTCGGGGGCGGCCTCGGCGTCGGGTGGCCGAACTTCAGCGGTGCCCATCGGTCAGGCCGAGCCCTGCTCGCCGGCCGCGGCGTCGGCGTCGAAGCGGACGGCGACGTCGAGCTCCTCGACGCCCCGCACGACGTGGAACATCAGGGCCTCGTCGTCGCCCAGCCCGTCGAGGACGGCGAAGAGGTCGTCGGGGGTGCGCAGCTCCCGGCCGTTGGCCGTCGTCAGGAGGTCGCCCTCCCGGAGGCCTGCGGCGTCGGCGGGGCTGGCGTCCTCGACCAGCCGGACGAGGACGCCGTCGCGCTCGGGCAGCCCGACCGCCCGGCGGAGGTGGCGGGCGGCCGGCGCCGGCACCAGCGCCACCCCGAGCCGGCGCCGGGTCGGGACGTCGCCCTGGGCCAGCCGGTCGATCCTGGTGCCCAGCTCCGAGCCGGCGGGGAGCGCCAGGTAGAAGCCGTCGCCCAGGCGGTTGGTGTTGATGCCCAGCAGCCGCCCCGCGGTGTCGACGACCGGCCCGCCCGACGAGCCCCGGCTGAGAGGGGCGGTGTGCTCCAGCGACCCGCCGACCAGGCGCCCAGCCGGGCCCCGGAAGGCCTGCCCCACGGCGGAGACGAGGCCGAACGTGATGCGGGGGCCGAACGGGCTGCCCCCGACGGCGAAGACCGGCGTGCCGACCTCGGCCGGAGCGTCGGCCCACTGCAGCGGCTCGATGTCGCCCGTCGGCACCTGGATCACCGCCAGGTCCCCCTCGACGTCGGCCCCGGCCACCGTGCCGGTCTCCTGCCGCCCGTCGGCGAACGTCACGGTCACCTCGGCGCCCCGGAGGTTGTGGGCGTTGGTGACCACCAGATTGGGCCCGACGACCACGCCGGCCCCCCGGCCGAAGCCCCGGCCCCGCACTCCACCGCCGCCCCGCCCTCCACCCCGGCCGCCCCGGCCGGGGCCGCCGTCGCGGCCGATCCGGACGACGGCGGGGGCCACTCTGGCCGCCACGTCGCCGGCGGCCGCCGGCAATTCTTCGAAGATCGACATGCTTGCCTCCGAACAGTGAGTTGTAGTTTGCAAGTCACAAGCATCATCGGCGCAGCCGACCGGAGAGTCAAGATGCAATCCATGCCTCCCCGACCCACCCCCGGCGATCGGTCGGCTTCGTCCCCTTCGCCTGATCCAGCCGACCCGACGGCGGCGGCGCTCGACTGGGCCGCGGCCCGGGTCGGCGACCGCTGGACGCTCCTGATCGTCCACGCCCTGCTCGGCGGCCCGTTGCGGTTCGGCGAGTTGGGCGAGGCGCTGCCGGGCATCGCCACCAACGTCCTCTCCCAGCGGCTCAAACGGCTGGAGGCCGACCGGCTGGTGGTCTCGACCGCCTACTCCGCCCGTCCGCCGCGCTTCAGCTACGAGCTGACGCAGGCGGGCCGGGAGCTGGCCGGGGTCCTCACGCTCCTCGCCCACTGGGGGACGGTCGCCGGCGGAGGCGAGGGGGTGCGGCACTCCGCCTGCGGCACGGCGCTCGAGGCCCGCTGGTGGTGCCCGACCTGCGACCAGCCGGTCGAGGACCCGGGCCACGAGGGCGACCTCCACTTCGTCTAGCTGCCCTGCCTGCGGGGACGGGTGGCGGCAAGTTCCCACGGGTCGCCCACGGTCGGTGACCGCCGGCGGCCGTCTCAGGCCCATCTCAGCCGACTGTCCGTAACGTCCGTTTTGTGCCGATCGGCGCGGCGCTGTTGGCGACCGCCGGTCGGGCGCTGGGGACGCTGGGGACGCTGGGGAAACGGAGAGGCACATGTTCTCGATGGGGGAGTGGCGCGGCGCGGGCGCGACCGAGCTCGACGACGCCGCCCGGGTGCTCGGTTCCGTGTTCGGCACCGCCCCGGACGACGGGCCGGTGATCAACCGCCGCCCCTGGCCCTTCGAGGGAACCTTCGACGCCGAGGTCGTCACGTGCCGCACTTCGGCCGGCGACGTCCGCCGGGTCTACTGCAAGCACGGCCCGTCGGTCGACGGGACCCGCCACGCCGCCTACGGCCACCGGGGCGGCCTCGCCCGGGAGGCCGCGGTCTACGGCTACGTCCTGGAGCCGCTCGGCGTGAGCACCGCCCGCTGCATCGGCTTCCGGCACGACGACCCGACCGACGCCGACTGGCTGGTCCTCGAGTTCCTCGAGGGAGCCACGCCGCTGCTCGAGTGCCGGCGCAGCCGGGCGCTCGACCGGGCCGCCGAATGGCTGGGCACGTTCCACGGCGCCACCGAGGGACTGTGGCCCGACCTGCTCCTGTCGGGGATCCCGTTCCGCGACGCCCAGTGGTACCAGGGATGGATGGACCGCACGGCCGGCTGGGCCGGCGCCCTGCATGTCCGCTACCCCTGGCTGGCCACTGCCTGCCGGCGGCCCGACCTCTACGAGCCGCTGCTCACCGCCGCCCACTCGGTGGTCCACGGCGAGTTCACGCCGGCCAACGTCCTGGTCCGGGACCGCGACGTCTTCCCCGTCGACTGGGAGTCGGCGGCCCTGGCCCCCGGCGAGCTCGACCTCGCCTTCTTCACGCTGGGCTGGCCGGGCCGGCTGCGCCGCCGGGTCGAGACCGCCTACGCCCGCCGTCGTTGGCCGGCCGGCCCGCCGCCCGCCTTCCAGGAGACGCTGCGGGCCGCCCGGATCCACGCCTGCTTCCGGGTGCTGGGCGACTCGCCGGCCGGCCCGTCCGCCGGCGACGCCCGCACGCTGTTCCGGATCCTGCGCTCGCTGGTCTGAGGCGCCCTGCGGCGGAGCCGATCACACGCCCCGCGGCCCGGGGCGCGACGATTGACGGCCATGCGCCGGATCCTGCTCTGTGCCGCGGCCGCCGTCGTCTGGCTCGGCGTCGCCGCCGCCCCCGCCTCCGCCCACAGCGTCTCGGGGGTGAGCGCCACCAACTTCCACACCCACCTGACCTCGGTGACCCCCGAGGTCCCGGGTCTCGACGTCAAGGTCATCGAGGCCGGCAGCCGCCTCCAGCTCGAGAACCACACCGGCCAGGAGGTGCTCGTCCTCGGCTACAAGGACGAGCCGTACCTCCGGGTGGGGCCGGAGGGCGTCTTCCAGAACCGGCTCTCGCCGGCCACGTATCTCAACCAGACGAGGAAGGGCAACCAGCCGCCGCCGGCGGCCGAGAACGCCCCGGTCGGCGCCACCGACTGGCAGAAGGTCTCGTCGGAGCCCGTCGCCCGCTGGCACGACCACCGGATCCACTGGATGCTGGCCACGAACCCGCCGATGGTGCAGCGGGCGCCGGGGTCGCGCCACATCGTGATCCCGGAGTGGACGGTCAAGATGAAGCAGGGCGACCGGCCCATCACCGTCAAGGGCAACCTGACCTGGGAGCCGGGGTCGACGCCCCTGCCCTGGTATGCCCTGGCGCTGGTGCTGCTGCTCCTGGTGCTGGCGATCGGCCGGAGCGCCGCCTGGGCGCCGGGGCTGGCGGCCGTCACCGGCGTCGTGGTGGCCGTCGACATCTTCCACAACGTGGGGCTCGGCCTGGCCAACGCCGGCGGCCTCGGCTACCGCCTGGGCAAGGCGATCAGCCAGAGCCCGTTCTCGCTGCTGGGCTGGGCCGCCGGGATCCTGGGGATCGTGTGGCTCCTGCGCCGCCGGACGGACGGGCTGTCGGCCGCCGGGCTGGCCGGGTTCCTCATCGCCCTGCTCGGCGGAGTGAGCGACGCCACGGCCCTGGCGCGCTCCGAGGTGCCGTTCGGCTTCGGCCCCACGCTGGCCCGGCTGGCCGTGACCGTCTCGATCGGCCTCGGCCTCGGCCTGGCCGTGGCCACCGCCCTCCGCCTGGCCGGCATCGGCATCCCCGCCCCCACAAAGGAAGCACCCCGGAAACGACAACCGGCCGCAGTTTCCTGAAGGGACGGCGAGAAGTTCACCGGACACGGCCGGCGGCGGGCGAAGCCCGCCGCTACGGAGGAGCCCGGCGGATGCCGGGCGGGAGGCGGCGATAGCCGCCCAGAAGCACAGCCCGCCGCTACGGAGGAGCCCGGCGGATGCCGGGCGGGAGGCGGCGATAGCCGCCCCGAAACAACGAGCGGGGAACTCTCCGAGTTCCCCGCTCGACTACCGAGGTATGACCTGCGAGATGTATCGACTGGGGATCTCCGCCCGCCTCGACGGCGAGGACGCCGGCATCGACGACGCCGGCCTCGCCTGGCACCTGGCCCACTGCGCCGGCTGCCGGCGTTACCAGTCGGAGGCCATCCACCTCAGCCGGGCCACCCGGGTGGCGGCGGCCGAGCCGACGCCCGACCTCGGCCCCACGATCCTGTCGGCCATCGCCCGGGAGCGGGCGGCGGCCACCCGGCGGTTCGACCCCGAGGCGCTCCGGGGCGGGCTGATCGCCCTGGCCGTCGTCCAGATGCTGCTGGCGCTGCCGGTGCTGCTGCTGGGGCGCGACGCCGGCGCCCCCGTCCACATCGCCCGGGAGGTCGGCTCGTTCGACTTCGCCCTCGGCGTCGGGTTTCTCTTCGTCGGCTGGCGGCCGGCCCGGGCCTACGGGATGCTGCCGCTGGTCGCGGCCCTCGTGGCCTGCCTGGGGATCAGCACCGCCGTCGACCTGGTCCGGGGGACGGCGACGCTGCTCGGGGAGTCGGCCCACCTGCTCGACCTCTTCGGCCTGGCGTCGGTGTGGGAGCTGGCCAAGATCGACGGGTCGTCCCGGCCCCACGGCCAGAGCGGCCGCGGCGGGCTGACGCAAGCGGGTTAGCCGGGGTCGTCGGGCATCAGGCTGGCGACCACCGGGTCGAACCGGCTGCGGACGATGAGCCGGATCGGCCGGTCCCGCCGCAGGTAGTCCCAACCCCAGGAGGCCAGCACCAGCGCCCGGTTCCGGAAGCCGATGAGGTAGTACAGGTGGACCACCAGCCAGGTGATCCAGCCCAGGAAACCCCGCAGCCGCACCGGGCCGACCTGGGCCACCGCCGCCCGCCGGCCGATGGTGGCCATCGTCCCCTTGTCGAGATAGCGGAACGGCGCCGGCGGTTCGGACCCGGCCCGGATCGCCCGGGCGACGTAACGGCCCTCCTGCATGGCCGGCGGCGAGAGCATGGGCAGCTCGCCGCCCCCCGAGCCGACCGAGGCGACGTCGCCGATGGCGTAGACCCCCGGTTGCAGTCGCAGCCGGTCGTCGACCTGCAGCCGTTTCGATCGGCTCCGGGGCACCGCCTCCGGGGCGAGAGGATCCTCCGGGCCGACGCCGGCGGACCACACGATCGTCCGGGCGCCGATGGTCACGGTGTCGCCGCCTCCGGCCGGCGCCAGGACGGCGGCGGACGCCGTGGCCTCCCGGACCAGCGTCGACAGGCGGACCTCGACGCCCCGGCTCCGGAGCGTGTCGGCGGCGTAGGCGCCGAGCTTGGGATGGAAGGGCCCGAGGAGGCGACCCGTCCCCTCCACCAGCACCACCCGCCCCGATCCCCGGGCCAGCTCGGGGAAGTCCCGGCCCAGGACCATGTCGAGGAGCTCGGCCAGCGCGCCGGCGTACTCCACGCCGGTCGGGCCGCCGCCCACGATCACGAACGTCAGCCACTCGGCCCGCTCGACGGGGTCGGCGGTCTGCGCCGCCCGCTCGAGGCACGACAGGACGTGGTTGCGGAGCCTCATGGCCTCGTCGAGGTGCTTCATGCCGATCGTCCGCTCGGCCAGCTCGGGGTTGCCGAAGTAGGCGTTGGCGCTGCCGGTGGCCAGCACGAGGGTGTCGTAGGGGATCCGCTCGCCGCCGGCCACCGTCAGCTGCCGGGCGTCGAAGTCGACGCCCGTCACCCGGGCCTGCCGGAAGCGGACGTTGCGGGAGTGCCGGAAGACCGTCCGGAACGGGTAGGCAATGTCGGACGGGTCGAGCAGCGCCGTGGCCACCTGGTACAGCAGCGGGGTGAACAGGTGGTAGTTGCGGGCGTCGAGGAGCAGGACGTCGACCGCGGCGCCGTCGAGCGCCCGGGCGCAGGCCAGGCCGCCGAAGCCGCCGCCGACGATGACCACCCGCTCCCGCGTCATCGGCGCCATCGTGGCAGAGGAACCAGGGTGGGGGAGCAAACGGCGCCCGGCGGTAGGGTCCGGGCGGATGGTGTTCGCCTTCGACGAGGACACGGCCCTCGAACCGCTGGCGGCCGCCGGGGCGGCCACCGGGCCCGCGTTCACCGCCGGCATGAGCCACCGCTGGGACACCGTCGGCCCGCCCAACGGCGGCTTCCTCCTCGCTCTGGCCGCCCGGGGCCTGGCCCGGGCCGCTCCGTTCCCCGACCCCGTCACGCTCACGGGGCACTTCCTCCGGCCCGCCCAGCACACGCCGGTGGAGCTCCACGTCGAGGCGCTCCGCACCGGGAAGACCCACGCCACCGCCATGGGGCGCCTCCTCCAGGGCGGGAAGGAGCTGCTCCGCACGCTGGCCACGTTCTCCGATCTGGCTCTGGCGGACGGCCCGACCGAGAGCGGCGCCCGTCCGCCGGCGCTCCCGCCGCCGGAGGCGTGCCTGCCGGTCAAGGATCTCCGGGCCCGGCAGTGGGACGACCTGCCCGGCACGCTGCCCGAGCTCTACCGGGCGATCGACGTCCGCCTGGCCCGCCCCGAGCGCCGGGAAGAGGGTGAGATCGCCCGGCTGGAAGGGTGGATGCGCTTCACCGACGGCCGGCAGCCCGACGTGGCCGCCGTTCCGCTGCTGGCCGACGCCTTCCCTCCGGCCGTCCTCGACATCGCCGGCGCCGCCTGGGTCCCGACGGTGGAGCTCACCGTGCACGTGCGGGGCCGGCCGGCGCCGGGGTGGATCGTCGCCAGCTTCCGGACGAGGTTCCTCTGCAACGGCTACTTCGAGGAGGACGGGGAGCTGTGGGACTCCGCCGGGCGGCTCGTGGCGCTGTCGCGGCAGCTGGCGGTCACAAGGGGCGCCCGGCCGGCGTGAGCCCGGCCGGGGCCCGCGAAGCGCCGGGCGGCTAACCCTGGGCGCCGCCTCGGGTCCACCAGGTGGGGATGTCCAGCGGCGGAGCCCAGTCGGTGCGCTCCTCCTCGGAACGGAAGAGGCTCGCCTCGGCGGGCTCGGGCAGGACGATCTCGATCTCCTCCGGCGCCGGCGCCGGCGCCGGCCCGGGGGCCGGGGTGGCGGCGACCGGCACCTCGATCGGCGCCTCGAGCGGAGCGGGCGGCACGGCGCCCGCCGCCGGCGGGAACTCGACGAAGTACACCTTGGCCGTCGGGGTGTCGGCGTCGTCGGGGTCGGCGTCGTCGGGGTCGGCGTCGTCGGCGGCGAAGCCGGCCGCCGCCGGAGCGGTGCCGGCCGGGCTCTCCCGCAGCGTGGCCAGCGCCTCGGCCAGCACCTGGCTCACGCCGGCCAGCCGGTCGAGGACCCGGTCCTGCGCCTTCTCCATCTCGGCCAGGCGGGTGTCGGCGCCGGCCAGTCGGTCGGCGGCCTGGCGACGGGCCTGGGCCACGATCTCCTGGGCCTGCCACTCCGCCTCGGCCCGGACCATGTCGGCCTCCATCCGGGCCTCGTCGAGGATCCGCCGTCCCTCCTCGCAGGCGGCCCGCACCTCGGCCTCCGCCTCGCCCCGGAGGCGGACGGCCTCGGCCTGGGCCTCGACCTGCATCTTCTCGGCCGTCTCGGCCGCCGCCTGGAGCACCGCGCCGATCTCGTCGGCGAGCGCCCGATAGCTCCGCCCTGCGTGTTCGATCATGTGACCCCCCAGCCGCACCGATCGTCGAACATCCCTCTCCGAGGAGATTCGTCACGAACGGCGCAAGTCCTGCCAATTGCCGCAAAAGGTTCCGGCCCGGCGGCCCGGACCCCGTCCGGTCGACCGGGCCGGATCGCGCGCGGGGTCGCTGGTTCCTTCCCTGGATCGGCGGGGTTTTCCGGGCCCGGACATTCGGCCCATTCCCGGCAGCGGCGCGGGCGGCCGGTAACAGCCGCCCCGTTCCTGGGTCAGAATGGTTGCCGACCTCAGGTTTCTTCACATCCGAAAGGAACTGCCATGCCGGTCCTGGCCGCCGAGCGGGAAACAGTCGGAGTGTCGTACCGGCCCGGGAAATGGGCCGCCCCGCCGGCGGCGGCGGCCTCCCGGCGCGGCCGGGGGCTGCTGGGCGGCGCCGTCCGGGCGGCGGCCGTCGTCCTCGTCGTCCTCCTGGGATGGGTCGGCGTCCACCACCTCGGCGACCTGATCCCCGGTTTCGGCAACCCCTTCGCCACCCAGAAGGTCGACCGGACCGGCCCCGCCGTCCTCAAGGCGCTCGACGACCTCCACCAGTACCAGGCGGCCACCGGCTCCTACCAGGTGATGGTCGACATCGAGAAGGACGCCAAGTACATCCCGTCGTTCCTCAAGGGCGAGCGGACGCTGTTCCTGGCCCAGGGGTCCGTCGACGCCGGCGTCGACTTCTCCGGCCTCGGGCCCGGCGCGGTCACGGTGAACCCGGACCACTCGGTGACGATCAGCCTGCCCCACGCCACGCTGTCCAAGCCCGTCCTCGACACCGATGCCAGTCACGTCGTCGACCGAAACCGGGGCCTGCTCGACCGGCTCGGGTCGGTGTTCTCCGACAGCCCGACGGGCGAGCAGGCGCTCTACGCCGCCGCCGAACCGAAGCTCCGGGCCGCCGCCGACGCCTCGGGTCTCGTCGCCCGGGCCGATCAGAACACGACGCAGATGCTGCAGAAGCTCGTCGGCTCGCTCGGCTTCGACAAGGTCGACGTGGTGTTCCAGGACAACCCGGCGTAACGCCCGGGATCAGTCTCCGGACGGGCCGGACAGGCGCAGGCGGCCGAGGCGGAGGGCGGCGATCACGAGCGCCACGGCGGTGATGATGACGAGGCGGACGACCGCCGGCCCGCCCTCGGGGAGGCCGGCCCGGTGCAGCGTGCCGGCGGCGTCGGGGCCGAGGCGGGCGTAGACCGCCCGGGCCTCCCAGCCCGGGGACCACTGGGCCACGCCCGACAGCGCCGTGCCCAGGAGCCGCTCGCCGAGGACGACGAACGCCAGCGACCACACCACGGCCCGGCGGCTGAGCGCCCCGATGAGGACGAAGACCGCCACGTAGGCCGCCGATCCGGCGACAGCGGCCAGGAAGAGCGGCCCGACGGCCCCCGGCACCCCGGCCAGGACGGCGCCGGCGCCGAAGGGCACGGCCAGCGCCGCCACGGCCACGGCGGCGCCGGCCAGCCAGCGGCCGGCGACCACGGTGGCGAAGGAGACGGGCGACAGCCAGGTGAAATGCAGCGTCCCGGAGCGGACCTCGGCGCCGAGGACGGCATCGCCGATCACCAGGCACCCGACCGGCAGCACCACTCCGAAGAGGCCGCCGTCCGCCACCTGGGCCAGCGCCACCGGCGCCGAGTCGGGAATCAGGCGGGCCAACAGGGCGAAGAGCAGCGCTCCGGCCGCCGGGAGCACCAGCCCGATGCGCCGCTTCGTCGGGAAGCAGGCCCGCAGCGCATAGCCGGCGCACACGGCCACGAGCCGCGGCTCCGTCCGGCCCCGTCCACCCGCCGACGTCCTCAAACCGGCGTTCCTTTTCCGCTGTATCCCGGTAAACGAACGCCAGAACGCGCCGGGCCCGGCTCCCGTCCGAAGGCGGACGCCGGCCCCCTCCCGGCAACCGGCGTTCCTGAGGGCCGTCCTGGCACCGTGAGGAACGCCAGAAGAGGGCCGCCGGCCGCCTCCCGGCAACCGGCGTTCCTGACGGGCGTCCTGGCGCCGTGAGGAACGCCAGAACGGGGGGAGGGGCGCCGCCCGCTCACCGGACGAGGTCCCGGAACAGGGCTTCGAGGGACTCGTCGAGGGGGCGGACCTCCCACAGGCGCACGCTGGCCTGGCGGGCCAGGCCAGGGAGGGCCAGGGCGAGGTCGCCGGCCCGGCGGGTGGCCACGGTCAGCCGGTCGCCGTCCACCTCGAGGCCGCCGACGGCGTCGTGGCCGGCGAGGGCGGCGGCCAGCACCCGCGGCGGGTCGGCCCGTACCAGCACGCGCCGGGGCCGGTCGGCCATGGCGTCGCGGATGCCCCGCCGGTCGCCGGCGGCGGCCAGCCGGCCCGCCACCAGCACCATCACCCGTTCGGCCAGGCGCTCGACCTCGTAGAGGACGTGGGAGCTGACCACCACCGTCCGCCCCTGGTCGCCGAGCTGGCGGAACAGCCGGATGAGATTGGCCCGCTGGACGGGGTCGGCACCGTTGAGCGGCTCGTCGAGGATCAGGACGGTCGGGTTGGACACCAGCGCCGCCGCCACCTTGGCCCGCTGCCGCATCCCCTTGGAGAAGCCCTCCATCGCCCGGTCGGCGACGTCGAGCAGTCCGACGACGCCCAGCCACCGGTCGGGCGCCTCCCGGTCGGGGACCGAGTGGAGGGCGGCCCGGTAGCGGGCCAGCTGGCGGGGGGTCAGGCCGCCGGGGACGGCCTCGTCCTCCGGGACGAGCCCGATGTGGCCCTGCACCGAGCGGTCGTGGCGCGGGTCGCCGCCGGCCACCCACACCCGGCCGGCCGACACCGACAGCAGGCCGGTGACCGCCCGCATCAGCGTGGTCTTGCCGGCGCCGTTGGGCCCGAGCAGGCCGGTGACCCCGGGCCCGAAGGAGCACGACAGCTCCGAGAGCGCCACTTTGGGCCCGAAGAACACCGACACGCCCGAGGCGACCACCGTGGGATTGGCCACGAACGCCGGGTCGAGGACGGGCTCCGTCGGAGGCGCCGCCAGGGGAGGCGTCGGCGGCGCGGCGGCGGCGACGCCGGCCGCCGGCGTTCCGGGCCGGTCCGTCACCGCTCCGCCCACCGGTAGCGCCACAGGAGCACCCCGACCGACACCGCCACCACGGCGACGTAGCCGGCGACCCCCAGCACCCCGGCCCCCGGGACGCCGGCCGCCGGGCTCTGGGGGTGGACGTGACCGAGGAACACCAGGTCCCGCACCACCAGCGGCAGCCCCAGCAGGTTGAACAGCGGCCCCCGCCCGCCGAGGACGCCGGCGTTGTCGAGGATGTGGGCCACGACCGAGCTGACGATCACCAGGCCGAAGACCGAGGCGCCGGCCACGATCCGCCGCGCCGTCAGCGACGAGACCGCCAGCGAGAGCGCGGCGTAGTACACCGCCAGCGCCGCCACCGCCACCGGCACCTTCCACAGGACGTCGGCGTGGTGGGAGACGTAGTGCAGCGAACCCTCCTTGCTGACCAGCGTCTGGCCGACGTAGAGGAGCACCTGGGGGAGGATCGAGAAGGCGAACACCAGGCTGGCGATGGCGCCCAGCTTGGCCAGGACGTAGTCGCTGCCGGTGAGGGGCCGGGCGAAGATGACCGGCAGGACCCGCTGGCGGCGGTCGGGGCAGACGACGTCGGGGGCGCAGACCGCCACGAAGAGCAGCAGCGCGGAGGAGACGCCGACGTACTCCCGGTAGGTGAAGAACGAGAAGCCCTCCAACGGGGAGTTGCGGGTGGCGTAGCCGATGCCCACGTTGACCGCGGCCGGCACGCTGACCACGGCCAGGAGCCCGAGCGGCAGGAACTTCTGGCGCCAGGAGCGGCGCAGCCCGATGGCCCGGCGGACCGACGCCTTGTACAGCGCCAGCACCGCGGCCGCCCGCCCGCCCCGGGGCCCGTCGTACGGCCGGTAGCCGCGGTCGTAGACCGCCCCCCGGGCGGCGGTCACGGTCCCCACCCGTCCGGCCCGCCGCCGCCGACGCCCCGATCGAGGCTGAAGGCGTCGTCGAGCGACGCCGCCCGGGACGACAGGCGGTGCAGCGGGAGGCCGAGGTCGGCCAGCGTGTCGCGGATGGTGTCGAGCACCGGCCCGGCGTCGCCGCCGACGACGACGTCGACCGCCCCGCCCGCCCCGTCCGCCCCCGCGAGGTCGTCGCCGACCACCGTCAGGCCCCGCTCGGCCAGCGCCCGGGCCAGGCGCCCGACGCCGGCGTAGACCTCCACCGTGAGCTTCCCGGTCTGGCGCAGCAGGGTCTCGGTCGGCCCGGCGACCACCAGCCGGCCGGCGTCGAGCATGACGACGTGGTCGCAGACGCGGGCGACGTCGTCCAGGAGATGGGTGGCCAGCAGCACGGAGATCCCGAACGATGCCAGCCGGGCCACCAGCACCAGCATCTCCTCCCGGCCGGTGGGGTCGAGGCCGGCGGTCGGCTCGTCGAGGAGGGCCAGCTCCGGGTCGGCCACCAGCGCCTGGGCCAGCTTCACCCGCTGGCGCATGCCGGTGGAGAAGCCGCCCACGGGGCGGAAGCGGGCCTCGTCGAGGCCGACGAGGTCGAGCACCTCCGAGGCCCGCTGGCGGGCCGGCCGGGGCGGCAGCCCCGACAGCTCCCCGAGGGTGGCGACGACGTCGGCCGCGGTCTGATCGAGTGGCAGGCAGTCGTGCTCCGGCATGTAGCCGAGGCGGGCCCGGGAGGCCACGGGGTCGGTGGACACCGGCCGGCCGCAGACCTCGATCGTGCCCTCGGTCGGGCGGGCCAGGCCGAGCAGCAGCCGGAACAGCGTCGTCTTGCCGGCGCCGTTGGCGCCGACCAGACCGACGAGGCCCCGGGGAACGTCGACGGTGAGGCCGTCGACGGCCGTGACCCCGCCGTAGCGCTTGGTCAGCCCGGCGGTGCGGAAGAGAGAGGTGGTGGCGATCAGTGCAGGGACGGGGTGCGGGCCGGGGCCGTTACGGACCGACCTTGTAGAGGTCGCGGGTGACCTCGTCGACGAGGCGGGTGGCGGGGACGGAGTCGACCTCGCCCCGGGCCCGCAGCTCGGCCACGGCCGGCACCGGGTCGGGGTCGGCGAAGAGCCGGCTGTCGCCGTAGTCGGTCGGTCGCCCGGTGGCATCGGTCACCCACCAGGAGGCCTCGAGGGCGATGCCGGCCGGGTCGGTGAAGTAGATCGAGCGCATGATGCCGTGGTCGACGACGTCGGTCACCTCGCAGCCGGCCTCCTTCAGCCGGGACCGCAGGGCGTGGAGGGCGTCCTCGTCGGGCAGCGCCAGCGACAGGTGGTCGAACTGCGACGCCTGGGGCGTGGGGACCCCGGCCGGCTTGGCGAAGAAGTCGAGATCGACGTTGCGGTACTCGAAGAAGGCGATCGTCGAGCCCGGCCCGAACTCGAAGAAGTAGTGCCGGAAGCTGTCGGTGGCCAGGGTCGCCACCAGCCGGGCGCCGAGGGCCCCGCACCAGAAGCGGACGGTGGCGTCCATGTCGGGGGTGATCAGCGCCAAGTGGTGGACACCCCGCCAGCGGGGGGAAGATTCTCCTGGGCCCATGGCTCCTCCAATCCGTCGTCGTCGACGGAGAGCCTAAGCGCCCCAGGCAGGGGGTCGACATGCGCCGAGTGGTCGTGACCGGGGCGAACCGCGGTCTCGGGTTGGAATTCACCCGGCAGCTGCTGGCCGCCGGGGACGAGGTCGTGGCCGCCGCCCGCCAGCCGAAGCAGGCCGACGAGCTGCACAAGCTGGTCTCGGCGTCCGGCGGGCGGGGCTCCGTCGTCGCCCTCGACGTCGGCGACCCGGACTCCGTGGCGGCCGCCGCCCTCCAGATCGGCGAGCGGTTCGACGCGCTCGACCTCCTCGTGAACAACGCCGGGATCTGGTCGGCGCCCGGCCAGCCCGAGCGGGCCAGCGCCGGTGCGCTGGAGGACCTGCGCCCCGAGCCCGTCCTGGAGGTGCTGCGGGTCAACGCCGTCGGCCCGATCCTCGTGACCCAGGCTCTGGCGCCGTTGCTGGCGGCGGCCGGGAGGGCCACGGTGGTCAACCTGTCATCGGGGCTGGGGTCGATCGAGCGGGCCACCGCCCGGGGCAACGTCGCCTACGGCATGAGCAAGGCGGCGCTCGACATGCTCACCCGCCACCTGGCGGCCGAGCTGCGCCGCCAGGGGACGGTCGTGGTGGCGGTGAGCCCGGGCTGGGTCTCCACCGACATGGGCGGCCCCGCGGCTCCGCTGGGGCCGCCCGAGTCGGTGCAGGGGATCTTGAACGTCATCGACGCGCTGACGCCGGCGCAGTCCGGATGCTTCCTCGACCACACCGGCGCCATGGTGCCCTGGTAGGGGCGGAGTTCAGCAGGCCAACGGGGCGTCCGTCGTCCACTCCACCCGGAAGCCGGCGTCGGCCAGCTTCTTCGCCTGGTCGGCGCCGTCGTAGCCCGGCGCCCAGGAGTCGGCGGTGACGGCCACGGTGGCGAACAGGCGGCCCTCCCGCCGGACGACGGTGGCCCCGGAGAGCAGGAGCGGTCCGAGGTCGTCGGGAAGGAGCTGGCCGATGGTGGCGGCCACGTTCAGGTAGCGGCGGACGCCGGCCTGCCCGGCGTCGACATCGCCGTCGGCGTCGTCGTGGAGGACGACCTCGGAGGCCTCGTCCTTGGGCGGTTCGACGGCCGGGCGGACGGGCGCCGGGGCCTGCTCGGCGGCGGCGTCAGCGGCGTCGGCGCCGGCCCACTCCGACCACGTCGGGCGCCACGACACCCGGGCGGGGGGCGTCGCCGGACCGGCCGGTGGCTCGGGCAGGGCGACGCCGGGCAGGACGACGACGGCGCCCTCGGCCCGGGCGGCCAGCGTGTCGACGGCGTCGGCCCGCTGGGCGGAGGCGGCCGCCTGGGCGGCGGCCAGGGCGTCGCGCTCGGCCTGGGCGGCGTCGCGCTCGGCCCGGGCCTCGTCCCACTCGGCGATGATCTCGTCCCGGTCGACCTTGGCGGCCTGGAGCTCGGCCCGGAGCGCCTCGAGCTCGGCCCGGATCCCGTCGCGCTCGGCCCGGGCGGCCTTCAACTCGGCCCGGATCTCCTCGTCCTCGGCGAGGAGCGCCTTGCGGGCGGCCTGGGCGACGTCGCGCTCGGAGCGGATCTCGTCGCGCTCGGCCCGGGCGGCGTCGCGCTCAGCCCGGAGGGCGTCGATGTCGGCGGCGAGCTGGCCGATGCGGGCCTCGAGCGTGGCGATGCAGGCCTCGGCCTCGTCGACGGCGGCCGTCATCCGGTCGCGGCTCTTCAGGGCCTCGTCGCGGTCGGCGGCCATGGCCTCGGCGGCGGTCAACGCCTGGTCGAGGGCGGCCTGGGCGGCGGTGAGCCGGGCGCCGGCCTCGGCGGCCGCCGCGGCGGCCTCGTTGGCGGCCCCCCGGGCGGCGTTGGCGGCGGCGACGGCCTTGCCGGCCCGCATCCGTTCCCGGTCGCGCTCCCGCCGGGCGGCCTCGGCGTCGGCGAAGTTCTCCTCCGCCCGGGCCTTCTCCCGGTCCCGCTCCTTCCGGGCGACGTTCAGCCGGCCCTCCAGGCTGCGGACCTGCGCGGGGGCGATGTCCACGGCCTGGCGGGCCGCCTCGAAATCGGCCTCGAGGCGGGCGATGGTCTGCTCGAGCTCCTCCCAGAGCGGAGCCCTCGTGCCGGCCGCCGCCTGCTGGCTGCAGCGGGCGCCGAGTTCGGCGATCCGCCAGAGCCCGCGCTCGACGTTCGACATGGATTCCGACATTTGACGATCTCCCCTCCAAATCGCCGACGCCCCGGGGACGTGAGCGTCCTGCCAACGAACACACTCTGAATTCCCCGTCCGATCTGGACATTCCTCCCTCAAAGCGGACAAATGACGTGGATATCAAGACCGTCTCAAGCGTGTCCGTGCGGCCCGGCGGGACCGCTCGTCGCAACCCGGGGTGTAACGGCGCGCCCTTCCAGGGAAACTGTGGGGAGTCGCCGCCGGCGACGGGCACGTCAGGAGGGCAGCATGCTGGTCAACCTCCACCTCTGGGAGGCCCCGGTCCGCAACCTCGACTGGGTCACGTCGGCCTTCGGGTACCGGTAGCCGTGCCGGGTCCGCAGCGTCACCTCACCCTCGACCATCTCCGCCGTCACATCGCCGAACGGTCGCTGGCCCCTTCCGACCGGGGGCTGGTCGGCGTGGAGCTCGAACTCCTGACCTACCCGTCGGACGATCCCGGCCGACGGGCCCCGGCGGCGGCCCTACGGGCCGTGGCGGAGTCCACCGGGCTCCCGGCCCGGAGCCGGATCACCCTCGAACCGGGCGGGCAGATCGAGATCAGCACACCGCCGCTGCGGGGCCTCGGCGAGGCGCTACCGGCGGCCGCCGCCGACCTGGGGGCGGTGTGCGCCGCCCTCCAGCGGGCGGGGCTGAAGCCCGTCGCCCGGGGCCTCGACACCCTCCGGGCGCCACAGCGCATCCTCGACCAGCCGCGTTACGCCGCCATGGAGGCCTTCTTCGACGCCGAGGGCTTCGCCGGCCGCACGATGATGTGCTCGACGGCCTCGGTGCAGGTCAACGTGGAGACCGGGCCGCCGGGCGGCGTCGCCGTCCGCTGGCGGCTGGCCCACGCCCTCGGCCCGGTGCTGGTGGCCATGTTCGCCCATTCGCCGGTGCCCGGCGGCGGCGGTCGGGGGCCCCGCTCGGCCCGCCAGCAGGTGTGGTCGGTGATGGACCCGTCCCGCACGGCGCCCGTCCACCGGGGGGATGCGCCGCCGACGCTGAGCCCTGAAGAGGAGTGGCTCCGCTACGCCACGGCCGCCCGGGTGATGATGATCCGGGCCACGCCCGACCGCTTCGTGCCCGCCGGCGCTCCGCTCGGCGCCGAGGTGCTGACGTTCGCCGCCTGGATGGCGCGGGGCCACGAACTCGGATGGCCGACGCTCGACGACTTCGAGTACCACCTCACGACGCTGTTCCCTCCGGTGCGGCCCCGGGGCTGGCTGGAGCTGCGGATGCTCGACAGCCTCCCCGACCCCTGGTGGCGGGTGGCGGCGGCGGTGGCCACCGCCCTGCTGGAGGACGCCGACGCCGGCGCCGCCGCCCTCGAGGCGGTGAGCGCGCCGCCGGCGGGGGCGGGCGTGACCGACCACTGGCGCTCGGCCGCCCGGCACGGGCTGGCCGACCCGGCGCTGCGGGCGGCGGGGCAGCGGGTCTTCCCGGCGGCGCTCGCCGGGCTCGGACGCCTCGGCGCCGACCGGGACACGGTGGCCGCGGCCGAGGCCTTCCACGAGCGGTTCGTGGCCCGGGGCCGGTGCCCGGCCGACGAACCGGCGCCGATCCCCGACGCCGAGCCGGCCGAGTTGACCTGGATTTAACGCTTCCCGGCCCATCTGCGCTGTTCACGAAGGATTTCCGACTGCGGCACCGAAACTCAGTCGTGGCCGGCATCCCCTCGCCGGCGCCGTGAAGATCTCGCCCCCGGGACGTTCCCCTCGCCCCGGCGGGTGCCGGGCTGGGAGGCCTCGATGGCGCGTCGGAACCTCTGGCGGTCGTTGGCGACCGCGTCGCTCCTGCTGGTCTCGACTGCGGCCGCCGGGCTCGTGGCGGCGCCCCCGGCGAGCGCGGCGCAGGCCAACGTCTGGACCGTCACGGTGAGGGACGACGGGTTCAGCGTGCAGAACCTCACCGTCCAGAAGGACGACGTGCTGATCTTCCAACTCGATCCCAATGCCCTTCAGGCCCACGTGTTGACCTGGGTGGAAGGCGGACTTTCGTGGGACTTCAGGCGCCGACCCTGGGCGAAGTACGGCGGTCCGTTCGGGGCGACCGGCGTCGTCCTGCACTTCTATGACAGCGGCGAGATCTCCGGCTATGACGCGACGAGTGCGTTCGCGGGATCTCTGACGATCAACGACGCTCCGCCGCCCACGACCACCACGACGGTCCGGCCGCCGGTGACGACCACCACGGCGCCGCGTGCGACGACCACGACAACGGCGCCGGCCACCACCCCGACGACCGACGGCGCCATCCACCCGCTGCTGGTCGGCGATCCGGGGGCCACGACGACGACCTGGGCACCCGTCCCGCTCAAGGTGACGTCGTCGGGCGCCGCGGCCGCCTCGCCGCCGACCACGACGACCACGGGCAAGGACAAGACGAAGGCCAAGGACGCCCCGGCCACCACGACGACGACGGCGCCGCCCGCCCCGCCGGCGGGCCTGTTCGACACGTCGACGCTGACGCCGGCCGCTCCGACGCCCGACCCCTCGCCGGCGGCCGTCACCGACCTCGGCAACTCCGCCGACGTCCAGTCCGCGCTGGCCGGGATCCTCCACCCCGACAAGCCGGCGGACAGCGGCGCCTCGTGGCTGCTGGTGGCCTGCGGCGGGTTCGCGGCGCTGGTGCTGCTGGGCGGCGGCTGGGCCTGGTTCCACCGCTCCAGCCGTTATTTCCCGGCCTGACGGCTACACGGTCGAGCGCTCCGCGGAGCCGAGGTACTCCTCGAGCCGGGCCCGCACCTTCGACCGGGCCCGGTGGAGCAAGACCCGCTGGTTGGCCTCGGTGATGCCGAGGACCTCGACGGTCTCGGGAGCGGTGAAGCCCCGCACGTCCCGCAGCGTGATCACTGCCCGCTGCCCGTCGGGCAACGCCGCGATGGCGTCCTCGACCACCGCCCGGGTCTCGGCCGACAGCAGCCGGTCCTCGGGGATGCCCTCCCACGACGCCGGCGGCGCCGACCACGCCCCCGCCCGGAACCGGGCCGGATCCACCGAGGCCTCCGCCTCCTCGCCGTCGGCCACCAGGTCGGAGAACGGGACGCTGCGGTGCTCCCGGACCCCCTTGGTCTTGGCCCGGTTGACCAGGATGCGGAAGATCCAGGTCTTGAGCGACGAACGGCCCTCGAAGCGATCGATCCCGTTGAGGACCCCGAGCCAGGTTTCCTGGACGACGTCCTCGGCCTGCTCCCGGGTGGCGACGTAGGCCATCGCCAGGCGCAGCAACGACGACTGGTATCGATCGATCAGTGAGGCGAAGGCCGCCTCGTCGCCCCGCCGCAGCGCCGCCACCACCGCGCCGTCGTCGTCGGTCACGGCTAGAGACCGTACGCCTCCAGGAGCCGCAGCCACACTTCGCCGCCGATCACGGTGACGTCCACCCTGTCGCTCACCCGCTCTCCCTCGTGGTCAGCCGTCGCCCCGGTCGTCGGCCCAGTGGCGGAAGGCGGCGAGGAGCTCGGCCATCGCCGGGGCGGGGACGTCGCCGACGTCGAGGCGGCCCACCACCGTCAAGGTGGTGCGGAACTGCTCCAGGTAGGCCGTGCAGCCGTCGCAGCCGGCGAGGTGCCGCTCGAAGCGGGCGCGCCGGGCGGGCTCCATGGCCCCGTCGAGGTACTCGGTGACGAGCTCGACGACCTCCTGGCACGCCAGCCGGCGCCTCCGGAACATCATCCTGCTTTCGTCCCCGCAGCCGGGCCCTTGTTACACCGGTGACAGCGATGGATGACGACGAGCTCCCCGCCGGCGACTTCTCGGCCTGGCTGCGGACCATGGCGGCGGCGCTGCGCGACGACGCCGCGGTGGCCGTGCCCTGCGGCGGCTGCACCGCCTGCTGCACGTCGTCGCAGTTCGTGCACATCGCACCCGACGAGACGGCCACGCTGGCCGAGATCCCTCCGGAGCTGCTCTTCCCCGCCCCCGGGCGGCCGAAGGGGCACGTGCTGCTGGGCTACGACGAGAACGGGCACTGCCCGATGCTCGTGGCCGGCCGCTGCTCGATCTACGAGCACCGTCCGAGGACGTGCCGCACCTACGACTGCCGCATCTTCGCCGCCACCGGCCTCGACGTCGATGCCGAGGACGACCGCAAGGCGCCCGTCGCCCGCCAGGCCCGCCGGTGGCGGTTCACCTTCCCCGAGGACGACGACCGCCGCCGCCAGGCCGCGGTCGGGGCCGCCGTCCGCCAGGTCCGGGCCACCAGCGTGACGCAGCTGGCCGTGCGGGCCGTCGAGCGCCACGAGGAGTTCCTCACCTAGCCGAATTCTCAGCTCGCCAGGAAGCCGAGGATGTGGCTGTTGACCTCCTGCGGCTTCTCCACCAGCATGAAGTGCCCGACTCCGTCGATCATCGCCGCCTGGGCCCGGGGGCCGATCAGCGCCGGCATGCGGTGCAGCGCCTCGGCGTCGAGGGGGAACAGCCCGTCCTGCGAACCGTGCAGGTACAGGACCTCCTGGCTGATCGGCTTCCCCCACGTTTCGCTCTGCTCCTCGATCATTCCCGGCGTCATGAACCGCTGCGGATCGAAGAACGTGCGGTAGTAGCCGAGGGCGGCGTCGAGATGGGGCGGCTCCCGCACGCAGTCCTTGGCGTGGGGAAGGTCCTCCCGGGCGTCGTAGCCCGGCGACCAGTCGGCCCAGATGCCGTCGATGAACTTGAAGTCGTCGAGCCGGACGACGTCGTTCGACACCCGCATCTGGAAGAACCACCAGTAGAACTCCCGCTTGATCGACGGGTACTGGAACATGATCGACCCGTCGTAGGCCAGCGGCGGGATGTT
>Ga0070741_10007874_pt1 | contig 21743 bp, 19 predicted proteins | sample Coa_R1_4_FD_66440 | JGI IMG/M metagenome (GOLD analysis project Ga0070741, IMG submission 66440) | Surface soil microbial communities from Centralia Pennsylvania, which are recovering from an underground coalmine fire - Coalmine... | ecosystem: Environmental > Terrestrial > Soil > Unclassified ... | reverse complement strand
AGAACAGCAGCCGCTGGCCGCCCTCGGCGACCTGGTCCATCAGCTCGCAGACATGCGGCAGGAAGCCCATGTCGCACATCTGGTCTGCCTCGTCGAGGATGGCGATGTCGACCTCGCCGAGCTCGCATTCACCCTGCTCGATCAGGTCGGAGAGCCGGCCGGGCGTGGCCACGAGCAGCTCGACGCCGTACCGCAGATTGTCAATCTGCTTACGCATCGGCGCGCCGCCGTATACCGAGCGGATGCGCAGTCGCATAGCCCTGGCATACGGCCGCAGCGCGTCCTCGACCTGCATCGCCAGCTCGCGGGTGGGAACCAGCACGAGTGCCAGCGGCTTGCGCGACTTGGCGCGCAGCCCCTCCAGCCGGGTCAGCGTCGGCAGCCCGAAGGCCAGCGTCTTTCCGGACCCGGTGCGGCCGCGGCCGAGCACGTCCCGGCCGACCAGCGCGTCGGGGATGGTCGCCGCCTGGATCGGGAACGCGGTGACGACTCCGGCCTCGCCGAGCACCTCGAGCAGCGGCTTCGGCAGGTCGAGCGACGCGAAGGTCACCTCGGTGCCGGTGTCGAGCTGCTGCGCTGCCTCAGCCTGCACGGTCTCGGCCTGCGCGGCGTCGTCCTGCACGGTCTCGATCTCAATGTCAGTATTCGCCGCGTCGGCAGACGCGGTTTCGGGCGTCGTGGTGGTGTCCACGGACATGGTGGTGCAGACCTCCTGGTCAAACGGCACGTGCCAAGGAGGCTTCAGGGAGCGCCGGATGCGCGCCGCCGAGCCAATCACAAGTACGGGCCCTACATCGGGGCAATGCCGCGCCTGTGTTGGCCTGAGATCCTTTGCCGACCACCGACAGAGCCACTGGGAATCTGACGGGCCGACGACCGTGGGCCGGAGGGCTTTCCCTCCGTGCGAGGCGGTCCGGATTCACGCCGCCTGAGCGGCATCCGGACGCCGAAGAGCGCGCGGGCATCACATGAGTACCCGTCCAGTGTAACGGGCTTGCCGGGAAGGGACGAAACCGGCAGGCCAGCGGGGGAGTGCGGACGGTCTGGCGGCCAGGGGAGGACCGGGGTTCGCACACTGCTGAGACCGCGGGCGCACCCGTTCTGCCGCGCGATCGGCTCGGCCTTAGTAGGCTTGGCACGCATAGGGGACGCACATACCTCCGGGAATCGACCGAGTGGCCGGTATCCGACCGCGCCGCACTGCTCGTTGACCAGGGTGGTTCGTTCATCCGGAGCGCGGCGGGAAGGAGGCGGGCCGAGGGATGGCAGCGACAGGCGCCGAACGGACGGTGTCCCGCGGCCGGATCCCCGGCATGCGCCGCAAACGCGAGGAACCGGACCTGGTGGCGGCCTTCGTCGCCCGAGGCTTCGCCGTGGTCCCCGCCGCCGCGCCGCTCGGCCCCGGCTGCTCCTGTAGCCGCGTCGGCTGCCCCAACCCCGGCGCGCACCCGCTCTCCTACGGCTGGCAGACCGAGGCCAGCGCCGACCCGGCCCAGCTGTACCGATGGCGCTCGCGGCTCCCGGACGTGAACTTCGCCAGCCCCACCGGCCGCACCCACGACGTGCTCGACGTACCGATCTCTGCCGGACGCATCGCATTCCGCACGCTGACCACCTCCTCCGCCCCGCTCGGCCCTGTCGCCGTCTCCGCGGAGGGTGACCGCTGCCTGTTCTTCACCACAGCGCGGCCCGGCGGGGAGGACGAGCGCGCCACGGACGAATGGTGGCGCTGCGACCTCGACGCCGCCCCCGAGACCGAAGAGGGCAGCCCGGGTCTGCGCTGGCACACCCGCGGCTCCTACGTGCTCGTCCCGCCGGCCCGCGCCGTCAACGGCGGGCGCGCCCGCTGGATCCACGCTTTCGAGGCCCCGCTGCCGGATCCGCTGCGCCTGCTCGGCGTTCTGGCCGACGCCTGCGAATCGGTCGCCGCGACGATCGAACCCACCGAGTGGTGACGGCCGCGCCACCCCCGTAAAGCGGAACGCGCGTGAAGCACTGCCGCAAGGCAACGCCGCTAGGGCCATTCCGCCAGGGCTACACAGCTTCGGCCGCGCCCCGTCTGGCCCGATGGCCGTGCTGCTTGCCGTTACCGCGCCGCGCTAGTCGCATTACGCGACGGTCAGCAGCTCCGCGCCCTCATCCGTGACCACCATCGTGTGCTCGAACTGAGCGGTCAGCTTCCCGTCCGCGGTCACCGCGGTCCAGTTGTCGTCCCACATCCGGTGTTCGATCGTGCCGAGCGTCAGCATCGGTTCGATCGTGAAGGTCATCCCCGGCTCCAGCAGGCGCGTCGCACGCGGGTCGTCGTAGTGCGGGATGATCAAGCCGCTGTGGAACGCGGTCGCGATGCCGTGACCGGTGAACACGCGCACCACGCCGTACCCGAACCGCTTCGCGTACGACTCGATGACGCGGCCGATCACGTTGATCTGCCGACCCGGCCGCACCGCCTTGATCGCCCGGTTCAGCGACTCGCGGGTCCGCTCGACCAGCAGGTGCGCCTCCTCCGAGACCTCGCCTACCTCGAAGGTGGCGTTCGTGTCGCCGTGCACCCCGTTGATGAACGCGGTGATGTCCACGTTCACGATGTCGCCGTCGTTGAGGACCGTCGAGTCCGGGATCCCGTGGCAGATCACCTCGTTGATCGAGGTACACAGCGACTTCGGGTAACCCTTGTAGCCCAACGTCGACGGATAGGCCCCGTGGTCGCACAGGAACTCGTGCCCGATCCGGTCCAGCTCGTCCGTCGTCACCCCGGGCTTGGCCGCGTTCCCGACCTCGGCCAGCGCCTGCGCCGCGATCCGCCCCGCGATCCGCATCTTCTCGATCGTCTCCGCGGTCTGCACGTCAGGACCGTGGTACGGCTTCGGCCTCGGCTTGCCGACGTATTCCGGCCGCGTGATGTTCGACGGGACAGACCGATTCGGGGAGAGCGTTCCGGGCACAAGGGGAGCCATGCGCATGAGTCTAAGACTTCGATGCAGGGCAGTACTCCTTTGCCTTTTGCGCTACGGCCGGTGAAGGGATGGACATGACCGACGAGGAACCGCAGTGGTTCTACTGCCTCAAGCACCACACGGTTGAGGGACCGGTCGGCTGCCGGGCTCAGGACCGGCTCGGCCCGTACGCCACCCGGGAGGAGGCGGAGCAGGCGCTGGAGAAGGTCAAGGAACGCAACGCCGCCTGGGGTGACGACCGCGACTAGACCGTAGATAGATTTCGGTGAGACCGACACGCCCGCGGCCCTGGGAAGGCGCCGCGGGCGTGCTGCCGAAGAGCCCGAGCGAACCTTCGCTCGAGCGGGGCTCTACCAGCGCTCCACGCGCGGCCCGCTGACCGCTTCGATCCAGCGTCCGAGGCGGGTACGCAATCCGCCCGCGGCCGTGTCCCGCGACGCGGCCGCGAGCGAGACGAGATGCTGCGCCGAGTCGAAGGTCAGCGGGCCGGGCTCGTCCGGCACCGTCAGCGTCTCGTGCGCCAGTCCGCGCAGCTGGGCCGCGCTCTGGTCCAGCGTCAGGATCCGCGCGCCCCGGTGCCGCGCGTCGTCGACCCGTTCCAGCAGCGCGTCGGCCGGATCCTGCTGCGCCACCACGAGCAGCGCCTCGCCGCGCCCGGCCGAGTCCAGCCGCTGCAGCCCGGCTGCGAGGTGCGGGGGAGCGTCCGGCGGCGGATTGTGCCGCAGCAGCACCGGCGCGAGCTGCGGCAGATCGGCCCACTGCGACTCGTCGGTCAAATGCGCCGCCAGGTGCCACGGCTCGTCGTCCTCGGGACCGGCCAGCAGCAGCCCGCCGACCCGGCGCGGCGCCCGGCGCAGCGCGAAGCCGAACTCGTCGCTCGCGTCGATCCAGCCGGAGCGGCCACCGGTCGCCTCGAGCAGGTCGCGCAGCGCGGCCGCCTGCACTCTGTCCATGTCCACCATCGTGCCAGGCGGTCTGCCTCGACATGAGCCAATGGCGCGAATCAGACAGCCGGACCGTCGAACGGCGAACGGTGAACAAACACGGCCGTGAACGCGAAAGGGTCCGGCCGCAGGCGACCGGACCCTCACACAGCCGTCGGCTGCACGCTTGCCGTGATCAGTGGAAGGTGTGCTCCGGCGCCGGGAACACGCCGTTGACGACGTCCGCGGCGTAGGCGCGCGCCGCGTCGCCGAGCACGGAGCGCAGGTCCGCGTACTTCTTCGCGAACCGCGGCGCCTGGCCCGGCGTCATGCCGGCCATGTCCGTCCACACCAGCACCTGCGCGTCGGTGCCCGGTCCCGCGCCGATGCCGATGGTCGGGATGGTCAGCAGCTCGGTCACCCGCGTGGCCAACTCCTCCGGCACCAGCTCAAGGACCACCGCGAAGGCGCCCGCGGCCTCCAGCGACTTGGCGTCCGCGAGCAGCCGCTCCGCCTCCTCGTCGCCGCGTCCCTGCACCCGGTAGCCGCCCAGCACGTTGACCGACTGCGGCGTCAGCCCGATGTGCGCCATCACCGGAATCCCGGCCTGCACCAGCGCCTCGACCTGGGGCACGACCCGCCGGCCGCCCTCCAGCTTCACCGCGCCGGCCCCGGCCTCCTTCAGGAACCGGGTGCCGGTTTCCAGCGCCTGCCGCGCCCCGCCCTGGTACGAGCCGAACGGCATGTCGGCCACGATCAGCGAGCGCTTCGTGCCGCGCACGACGGCCGCGGTCAGCGTGATCAGCTCGTCCACGGTCACCGGCACCGTGTTCGCGTACCCCAGGTGGTTGTCCGCGGCCGAGTCGCCGACCAGCAGCACCGGGATCCCGGACTCGTCGAACACTCCGGCGGTCAGCGCGTCATAGGCGGTGAGCATCGGCCAGCGCTCGCCGCGCCGCTTGGCCGCCGCCAGGTCGCGCACGGTGACCCGGCGGCCGACGCCGTTCGAGCCGCCGTACAGCGTGAGCTTCGGTTCCGCGACTGCGGGCGCGGACTGAGGTGATTGAGACATGCCTGGGACTGACATGACAGTACGACTCCTCGGAAAAGATCTCGTGGCGCCCCGCGGGCGTCCCCGGACTGAGAGGGATCGTCTCACTTCCGGCCCGCCGCCGCCAGAGTTCCGGCGGCGGGCGTGATCGCTAGTGCGACTTCCAGAACATGAACGCGGTCTGCCCCTGGCTCGCTCCGTAGTACGGCTGGCCGAACGCGCTCAAGATCGAATACACCGCGTGCGAGAACCCGTCGCGCACAGGCTGGAAGAAGAACAGCAGCAACAGCACCAAGAGGATGCCGTACGGTCGGATCGGCTCGAGCCCGCGGCGTGTCTCGGGCTTGAGATACGGCTCGATGATCCCGTAGCCGTCGAGCCCCGGGACCGGGATCAGGTTTAGCAGGGCTACAGCGACTTGCAAGAACGCGAAGAAGGACACGCCTTCCCAGAAAGCTTCATGCGACCCGAAGATGAGCGAGCCGCTGCCGTCGAACGCGGGCGCGGTCGGAGCCCAGATCGCCACCGCCACCATCGCGATGATCGCGAACACCACGTTCGCCAGCGGGCCGCTCGCCGAGATCAGGCTGGCCTGCCAGCGTTTGCGCGCCGCGGTCCGATCCACCAGCACCGCGCCGCCCGGCAGCGGAAGGCCGCCCCACGCCAGATACAGGGCCGGCAGCAGGAAGCTGAGTACCGGGTTGAGGTAACGCAGCGGGTTGAGGTCCAGATAGCCGCGGGCTGCGACACCGGTGTCTCCGGCTCGGTGCGCGGCGTATGCGTGTCCGAACTCGTGCAGGCACAGCACGACGAAGTACGCGCCCATCACAAATACGAACACCGCGAAACCGGAGTTGCCGTATCCCGTCCACGACGCCACCGCGCCGGTCACGGTCACCGCGACGATGCCCAGGAAGACCGAGCTCACCTTGATCCGGTTACGCCGTCCCCACGGCGACGCGGTGCGCCTCGGCATCCCGGTGCGCTGGCCGAAAACTCCCATGTCGCTGTGCACTCGCTTCTGCTGGACGGCGCCCGGCGCCGAGAGGCTTCCCGGCGGGCGGAGGGGTGGCGGCGCCGGATGGCGCCCCGCGGCCCATGCTATGGCCACAGGCTGAGCGTGCGGCGTGTCGCGCGGCGAAAAACGAGCCGGCCGCCGAGAAACCCACAGCGCAGGCCCGCGGCCCAGTTCTTAGACAGTGCCATTCTTAGAAGGGCCGCTCCTAGAAAGCGCTGTCTTAGGCAGGCCGCCCGTCGACCAGGCTGTGCACGTTCTGCGCCGGGATCGCGATCTGTTCCTCCTCCTCGCCGGCGATGATCAGCTCGCCGACCCGGTCCGCCAGCGCCGCGCGTCCGTCCTGCGCCAACCCGGAGTCCGTCACCAGTGCCGCGGCGCCCTCCAGGCCGGCGATGGCGCACAGGCCCACCACGCCCCACTTGGTGTGGTCGGCGAGGACGATCAGCCGCCGCGCGGTGGACATCAGCGCGCGGTTGGTCTCGGCCTCCATCAGGTTCGGCGAGGTGAACCCGGCGACCTCGTCCATCCCGTGCACGCCCATGAACACGCAGTCCAGGTGCAGTGCGCGAATCGACTGGATCGCCACCGGGCCGACCAACGCATCCGAAGGAGTACGCACCCCGCCGGTGAGGATCACCGTCTGGCTCGCCACGGCGTGTGTGTGCAAGACCTCCGCCACACGCAGCGAGTTGGTCACCACGGTCACGTCCGGTACGCGCGCCATCGCCCGTGCGAAGGCGTGCGTCGTCGTTCCCGCTGTCACGCCGATCGCCGTACCGGGGCGCACTAGATCGGCCGCACGACGGGCTATCGCGTCCTTGGCCGCCCGCTCCCGTCCGACCTTCGCCTCGAAACCGGGCTCGTCGGTCGAGCCAGGGTGCCGGGCGGTGGCGCCGCCGTGAACCTTCTCGATCAAACCCTTGCGGGCCAGCGTGTCCAGATCTCGGCGCACCGTCATGTCCGAGACCCCGAGCGCCTGAGTCAGATCGCTCACCCGGACGCCGCCGATCCGGCGGACCTCCTCCAGGATCCAACTCTGCCGCTGTGCCGCCAACATTCTCCGGGCTCCTTAACGACGAGGGGTGCTGTGCACCACCGCCGCGCACACGGCTCCACAGCGAACCACCAGCCGACACAGAAACACACTCGATCCAACATCGGATCGACCGTACGTGGGTACGAAGAACCCAGAACGCAACAGTAACCAGCCCACGGCTAGCACACCAGCCCCTACAGCTGCCGGTTTTGATGTTTCATTTTGAGCAAGAACCCTTGACACCTCTCCCGTTCTGGCGGTTTGCTCTGCGCCAGATTGTTTGTTCACGTTCGATTGGGGTCAGTTCGCGTTCCAGTTCGCTCGCGTACCCCCACCGCAACACGGTCCCCTGCCCCGGCTCAACTGGCGTCACACATGGAGGTGCGATGTCCCCGCAGTCCCCCAGGGCGTTCCAAGGCCCTACCGTCGATCGGCGGATCATGCTCAAGGGTCTGCTCGGAGCGGCCGGCGTCGCCGCGCTGCCGACCCTTGCGGCGTGCAGTTCCTCGAGTAAGTCGACCTCCTCGACCGGCGGCGCCGCCTCCGGCACCGTCACCCTCGGCTCCAACGCCTCCGACGCCGTGCCGAAGAAGGCCTTCCAGGCCGTCTACGACGCGTTCCAGACCAAGAACCCCGGCATCAAGGTGCAGGTCAACACCAAGGACCACGACACCTTCCAGGAGCAGATCAACAGCTACCTGCAGGCCACCCCGGACGACGTGTTCACCTGGTTCGCCGGCTACCGCATGCAGTTCTTCGCGGCCAAGGGCCTGTCGAACAAGATCAACGACGTGTGGGACACCATCGGCAACAACTTCCCGCAGTCGGTGCACGACCTGTCCAAGGGCCAGGACGGCAACTACTACTTCGTCCCGATCTACTACTACCCGTGGGCCGTCTTCTACCGGAAGAGCGTGTTCGCGGCGCACAACTACACGGTTCCCACGGACTGGGCCAGCTTCATGACCCTCTGCGAGAAGATGAAGGCCGACGGCCTGAACCCGATCGCCTTCGCGGACGCCGACAAGTGGCCGGCCATGGGCACGTTCGACCAGCTGAACATGCGCATCAACGGCTACCAGTTCCACATGGACCTGATGCACGGCAAGGCCGCCTGGACCGACGCGAAGGTCAAGGCCGTCTTCGACCACTGGACGCAGATCCTGCCCTACCACCAGCCCGGCTACATCGGCCGCAAGTGGCAGGATGCCGCGCAGTCGCTGCTGGCGAAGAAGTCGGGCATGTACCTGCTCGGCACCTTCGTCGCCCAGCAGTTCACCAACCCGGCCGACCTGGACGACCTGGACTTCTTCGCCTTCCCCGCGATCGACCCGCAGTGGGGCCAGGACAGCATCGAGGCCCCGGTCGACGGCTTCATGCTCAGCAAGAGCCCGAAGAACCGGGCCGCCGCGGTCAAGCTGCTCGAGTTCATCGGGTCGGCTGACGGCGAGGGCGCGTACCTGAAGGTGGACAACAGCTACGACGCGCTGGTCAATGGATACGACACCTCCGGGTACAACGCGATCCAGAAGAAGTCCGCGCAGCTGTTCGCCTCGGCCCAGCACGTCTCGCAGTTCATGGACCGCGACGCCAACCCGGCGTTCACGTCCACGGTGATGCAGCCGCAGCTCCAGGCGTACCTGCAGAACCCGGGCAGCATCGGCAGCATCCTCAGCTCGATCGAGCAGCAGAAGCAGTCCATCTACAACTCCTGACCGGCCACGCCGGAGACGGCGAAGCCACCGGAACGAGGAACCCCGATGACCGTCGGAACCAGCGCCGACGCCGTCGAGACCGGGCGCGCGGCGGATCTTCCCCGCGCGCCCGGGCGGCTGCGACGGCTGACCGGCCGAGACAGAACTGTCCTGACCCTGATGACCGGGGTGCCCACGGCACTGATGGTGGTGTTCGTCTGGGTCCCGGCGCTGGCCTCGATCCTGCTGTCCTTCACCTCCTGGGACGGGATCGGCCTTGACTCGATCAAGTGGATCGGGCTGCGCAACTATCAGCAGATCTTCACCATCTACCCGTCCTTCTGGCCGGCCGTGGAGCACAACGTGCTCTGGCTGGTCGTGCTCGCGGCCATCCCGACGCCGTTCGGCCTGTTCCTGGCGTACCAGCTGGACAAGAAGATCAGGTTCAGCCGGTTCTACCAGAGTGCGTTCTTCCTGCCGGTCATGGTGTCCAGCGCGGTGATCGGCTTCGTCTGGGAGCTGATCTACAACCCGGACCACGGCCTGATCAACAGCCTGTTCCACACCAACAACCCGAACGGCACCTACCTGGACTGGGTGGGCAACCCGAAGCTGAACATCTGGGCGGTGCTGGTGGCCGCGTCCTGGCGGCACGCGGGCTACATGATGATCCTCTACCTGGCCGGCCTCAAGAGCGTCGATCCCTCGCTCAAGGACGCGGCCGCGGTCGACGGCGCCAATGAGTGGCAGGCGTTCCGGCACGTGGTCTTCCCCGCGCTGCGGCCGATCAACGTGGTCGTCGCGGTCGTCACGGTCATCGAGGCGCTGCGTGCCTTCGACATCGTCTACGTGTTCAACAAGGGCGAGCACGGCACGGAGCTGCTGTCCATCCTGATCACCCAGAACATCATCGGTGAGGCGAGCCGGATCGGTTACGGCTCGGCCCTCGCGGTGATCCTGCTGGTCGTCTCGCTCGCGGCGATCATCCCGTACCTGATCGTCACCTTCCGGAAGGAGCGGAGCACGTGACCGCCACGGCCCTCGCCTCAGACACCGCGCGGCCGAGCGGCACCCATCCGGTCACCGGCAAGCGCCGGGTTCGGCCCGCCCGCATCGTGCTGCACGTCTTCCTGGCGGGCACCGCGCTCGCCTGGCTCGTGCCGATGCTGTGGGCGATCTACACCTCGCTGCGGCCCTACTCGGAGACCCAGGCCAAGGGGTACCTCTCCCTGCCGAGCACGCTGAACTTCCAGAACTACATCGACGCCTGGAACCAGTCCGGGATGCCGCACTACTTCTGGAACACGGTCATGATCGCCGTCCCGGCGGTGATCCTGACCCTGCTGCTCTCCTCCTTCGTGGCGTTCACGGTCACCCAGTACAACCTGAAGATCAACCTGCTGCTGCTGATGATCTTCACGGCGGGCAACCTGCTTCCGCAGCAGGTCATCATCACCCCGCTGTACCGGCTCTACCTGCTGATCACCGTTCCGTCCGGGTTGAGCGACTCCGGGAAGTTGTACGACACGATCCTCGGTCTCGTCGTCATCCACGTGGCCTTCCAGTCGGGCTTCTGCACCTTCGTGCTGTCCAACTACATGAAGACCATCCCGGCGGGCCTGCGCGAGGCCGCGGTCGTGGACGGCGCCACGGTCTGGCAGATCTACAGCCGGATCATCCTGCCGCTGCTCAAGCCCGCGGTCGCCGCGCTGGCCACGTTGCTGTCGATCTGGATCTACAACGACTTCTTCTGGGCCATCGTGCTGATCTCGGACGGCAACAAGATGCCGATCACCTCGGCGCTCGCCAACCTGTCCGGCACCTTCTTCACGAACGACAACCTGGTCGCCGCCGGGGCATTGCTGACCGCGATCCCGACGCTGATCGTCTACTTCGTGCTGCAGCGCCAGTTCGTCTCCGGCCTGACCCTGGGCGCCGAGAAGGGCTGAGCACGCGACACACGGACACGTGTCTCGTGCCATGGGTCGCGTGCCCGTGTCACGGGTCGCGTGTCACCTGTCACGGGTAATGCGCCCGGAGCCGCCGCTACTGGTCCAGCGGCGGCTCCGGTGTCCCGCCCGCTCCGCTTCCCCGCCAGCTTCGCCTTCCCGCCTCTCCCGCGCCGCCCGCTGACCCGCCTCTCCCTCCCGCCCCTTTCCCCCTTCCCCTCTCGTCGTAAATTGGCCTATACCAATTCCCCGGTTCCGATTCCCCTGCCGCCACCGGTGCAGTAGCGTGCGATCACCGCACCCGGCCCCAGGGGAGTCTTCGTGTCCGTCGATACCGCCTCTTTCCTCGGCAAGGTCCGCGAGCAGCTCGATCGGATCGAGTCGACTCAGGGACCCGCGATCGACCGCGCCGCGGACCTGATCGCCGCGTCGCTGCGCAAAGACGGCGTGCTCCAGGTGTTCGGCACCGGCCACTCCGAGGCGCTGGCGATGGAACTCGCCGGCCGGGCCGGCGGCCTGATCCCGACGAACAAGCTGGCGCTGCGCGACCTGATCATCCTCGGCGGCGAGGACGCGGCGCTGCTGGCGGACCCGAAGGCCGAGCGTGACCCCCAGCTGGCCCGCCGCGTCTGGGACCTGGCCCCGATCGGCCCGGCAGACGTGCTCGTCATCGCGTCGCAGTCCGGCGGCAACGGATCGACCGTCGAAATGGCACAGATCGCTCGCGAGAACGGCCACCCGCTGATCGCGATCACCTCACTCGAGCACTCGCAGCGCATCACGTCGAGGCATCCGTCCGGCAAGCGCCTGTTCGAACTCGCGGACGTCGTCATCGACAACGCGGCGCCGCACGGAGACGCGGTGCTCGACCTGCCCAACGGTGGCAAGGTCTGCGCAGTGTCGTCCATCGGCAACGCGGTCATCGCCCAGCTCATCGTCGCGGGCGTCACGGCGCGCCTGCTCGCGGAGGACGTCGAGCCGCCGATCTACCTGTCGGCGAACATCGCTGAGGGGGACGCGCACAACGACGTGTGGGAAGCGCGCTACGAGGGCCGTATCCGCCGCAGCGCCTACTAGCTACCCGCCCCGCGCGCACCGCACGAACGCTCGCCCGAGGCACAGCCGAAGCCAACCGCGGCTATCCGTCCGGCGCGCCGCAGCCACCCGCTGTTACCGCAACGCGCCCCTTCTCCCGGCCCTACCAGCGCCCCTGTCCCGGAGCGTCCCCCGCCGCACCGCGGTGCCGCGAGACCTGACGTGGAACACCACCAGAACGCCGCGAGTACGGCAAGGGGTCAAGCTCATGTGGAAAGTTCGGCGCTGCCGGGATAGCAGGCGAGGGGACGGCGACCGGGGGAGCGGACTGCGGAGCGGGAAGGCGGCTGTCGAAAACGTGCTCGCCGGGAACGCAGCGCAAAGCCTGCCGGTATTCGTGCACTAGGGCGTCGTAGAGCGGAGTCGCCGTTGAGCGCGCATCAATCGGGCGGGAACCCGGACGCGATGCTCGAACGGCAGAGAGTTGTGGCGCAGTCACAACGGGTATAACGCGCCGCCAATGCTTCAGGATGTTCGGCCGATCGAGTGATCGGCCGACTTCTCCATCCATTCGGCGCAAAGTGTCAGCTCAGCGGCCTTACAACACGGCAGCCCTACAACTCAGTAGTCCTACAACTCGGCAGCCCAGGGGCCCTGCAGCTCAGCCGATTTCAGTGATCAGGTCCGCGATGGACTTCACGATCCGCGACGGCCGGTACGGGAACCGCTCCACGTCCGCGAGCTGGGTGATTCCGGTCATCACCAGGATGGTCTCCAGCCCGGCCTCGATGCCGCACTTGATGTCTGTGTCCATCCGGTCGCCGATCATCGCGGTGCTCTCCGAATGCGCGGCGATCTTGTTCAGGCCCTCGCGCATCATCACCGGGTTCGGCTTGCCCACGAAGTAGGGCTCGACGCCGGTGGCCCGCGTGATCAGCGCCGCGACCGAGCCGCAGGCGGGCAAGGCGCCCTCAAGCGAAGGACCGGTGGCGTCCGGGTTGGTGGCGATGAAGCGCGCGCCACCGTCGATCAGTCGGATCGCGCGCGTGATCGCCTCGAAGCTGTACGTCCGGGTCTCACCGAGCACCACGTAGTCGGGCTCGCTCTCGGACAGTGTGTACCCGGCTTCGTGCAGCGCGGTGGTCAAGCCAGCTTCGCCGATGACGTACGCGGAGCCGCCGGGCCGCTGCGAGTGCAGGAAGTTGGCGGTGGCCAGGGCGGAGGTCCAGATCGACTCCTCCGGCAGATCGATGCCGGTGGACAGCAATCTGGCCCGCAGGTCCCGCGGCGTGTAGATGGAGTTGTTGGTCAGCACCAGGAACGGCGCGCCGCAGTCGCGCAGCCTGCGGATGAAGTCGTCCGCGCCGGGAATCATGTTGCCCTCGTGGATGAGGACGCCGTCCATGTCCGTCAGCCAGGTGGCCACCGGCTTGCGGTCGTTCACGTTCCAGCTCCTTCCGGGCCGCCGGGCGGATCCCGGACGGCTGGTGCAGGACACGCGAGGGAGCGTGTTGCTCGGGCCATCATCTCGTGTCCGGGCACGGCGACGGGCAGGACCGTTCGCATGCCGGAACGCGAGCCTTGGTCAACCGATCTCGTGCGGCAGAGCTTGCGCCGAACCTAGCCAGCGGTCATAGACGAATCGCACCGAGTTCCGGAGCGCCCATCCCTCAGCCGCCCGCCGCCCACTTCGCCCAACACGCACTTGGGCGACCGTGCCTGGGCCATCGTTCCCCACTGCGGCCAGCCGGCGTCAGCCCATCCACCGTGCCCAAGCCGCCCGATCGCGATCGCCGGATCATGTGCGAACAGCTGGACGCCACAGCCTTGCCGCCGGACGACTGCGTCCGAGCGGCGTTTCTTCTGACTTCTGAAGTGCGGGCAACTCCGCCCGCAAGAAATGACTAGCGCCGGTACGCGTGTCGCCTCTCGGCGAGTGGCACAGCGCGGCTCCAGCCAAACGGTATTCCGCGCCGGCTATAGGTGAGGCCCGGGGACATCGTACGTACCGGCAGATCGAGGCTAACACACGCCGACGGTCACGTGCCTCTCCCGCCGTCTCACCAGCACTCTCACATACCGCGAGACGCCGCGATCTGCGGACTGCCAAGCCGTCGCATGCTCACACCCGCACCGGAGTCAGCATCGGCTCGACCCCCAGAAGCGTCGATCGTCCCCCGCTCAGCCTCGCTCCACCGCCAGTTTCCCTTACGCCGATTCCTTTTGCCGTAGCCACTTCTCGCGATCGTTCGCCGCTCACTCTCGCCTGTCGCCAGCATTCCCCTGCTGCAGGCCGCTCGGTGCCGCCCAGCCGCCGGATTCCCTTACCGCCCGCCGCCGCGAGCTGCCGACGCTGCCGCCTCCACAATCTGGTCCGCCGCAATGTCGGCCTCAATCGCCTGCTCAACCTCGTCAGACAGCGCCGCCGTCGCGGTTTGCGGAGCCGGCTCAGCGCACTCGACGCACACCGCATCGACGCGCATCACCGACGACACGCCGCGATGCTGACCTCCGCCGTTCGCTATCGAAAGAGCCTGCGACGGTACTGGATGGCCACAAACGGCAAGCGACATCCGCTTGACGTCGACCGCTTCACCTTCGACCTCGTGCAAGATCGCCTTCTCGATTCCGCGCAAGGTGAAGTGAGCGTGGTCGTCGTGGTGGAAGTACGGTGCCCAGCGCCGGGCGTCCAACAACCGGAACACCGGCAGATGCCTGATTTCCAGGCTGGTGAGCACCGCGCCGGTCGCGATGACGGCAAGCCAGAGGTGTCCTACTCCGGCAGCCGCCCCGATGGCCGCCGCGCAGAATATGGACGCTGCGGTCGTGACTCCGTGCAGGATCTCCTTGTCCTGAGCCGCCTGCCGGAAGCAGAGCCCGCCCCCTATGAAGCCGATGCCGGTCACCGCACCGCCCAGCACCGCGGGGGAGGAGAGCGACAGAGCACCGATCAGCGCGGTTCCTGCGCCGACGAGCGAGAAGGTGCGGTCACCAGCAGGCGCGCCGCGGACCGCGCGCTCAAAGCCGAGCACGAAGGTCAGGCCCCAGCCGACCAGCACCCGGGTCACCAACTCCAGCTCACTGATATGCACCGCGTCTCGCCTCCCCAATGCCACCGATGGCGCAGCCGACTGGCAGCTCACCCGGCGTCAATCGTCGAATCTGAGCCCTGGGTCGCACGGGATAGCGGCGACCCGCCAGTCTTTTGGTGCAGCAGTCTAGGGTCTGCGGGCGTCGGATAACCCCCAGTCGGTATGAAAGGCCGTTGCCAACTCGCACCCGGGCTCCGCGCACCCGGGCTCCGCGCACCTGGGCTTCGCGCACCCGCGTTCTCCTCCGCAGAGCACCATCGCCTACGGTGTCGGCATGGCGAAGCGACGATGGTGGTCCGAACTCGGCAACCGGGCCGTGCTGGCAGCCTGGCGCAGGGTCGGCGAGGCAGGCCGGATCACCTCCGCCACCGCGGCCGGTCGACGGTTCGCCGCCTTCGGCGAGGGATCGGCCATCGCGTTTCCGCAGGGCACTCTTCTCGGCGAGCGCTGGATCTCCATCGGGCACTTCACCCTCGTCGGGCCACACGTAACACTCAGCGCCGGCTTCGTTCCCGAGCGCGATCTCGGACCCGAGCCCATCGTGCGCATCGGCAGCGGCGTCGTTCTCGGGCGTGGCAGCCACGTCATCGGGCACCAGTCCATCGAGATCGGCGACGACGTGTACACCGGTCCGTACGTGTACATCACAGACCAGAACCACGGCTACTCCGACCCCCAAGTGCCGATCGGCAAGCAGTGGCCCGTCAACGCCCCGGTCTCAATCGGTGCGGGATCCTGGCTTGGCACCGGATCGATCGTGCTGCCCGGAGCCACGATCGGTCGCAACGTCGTCGTCGCGGCCGGCTCCGTCGTACGCGGCGACATTCCGGACCACTGCGTCGTGGCAGGCGTGCCGGCCCGGGTGATCCGGCGCTACAGCGGCGACGGCGCTTGGGTCACCGCCGACGAGGCAGCGCGGCTGGAGGCCGGTTCCACCGCAGACCGGTAGACTGCCGTCACGTGCGCTTCCTGAATGATTCGACTCCTCAGCACGACCTCACCTACGACGACGTCTTCATGGTCCCCGCGCGGTCCGACGTCGGCTCGAGACTCGGCGTCGATCTCAGGACGCCCGATGACAGCGGCACCACGATTCCCCTCGTTGTCGCCAACATGACTGCCGTCGCCGGCCGCCGGATGGCCGAGACTGTCGCGCGCCGCGGTGGCATCGCGGTGATCCCGCAGGACATCCCGATCGACGTCGTCACCGACGTCCTCGACTGGGTCAAGGTCCGGCACACCGTCTACGACACGCCCATCACCGTCCGTCCCACCGACACCGTCGGCGATCTGCTCAACCTGTTGCCGAAGCGTGCCCACGGCGCGGCCGTGGTCGTCGCCGACGGTCGGCCCGTCGGCGTCGTCACCGAGGCGGACTGCGCAGCCGTCGACCGCTTCACCCAGCTGAGCCAGGTCATGTCCCGCGATCCGCTGACGCTCCCGAACGGCACGGAGCCGGAGGAAGCGTTCAACCGACTTAGCGAGGGCCACCACCGGCTCGCACCTGTGGTGAACGAACACGGCCAGCTCACCGGCTTGCTCACCCGGCAGGCCGCGCTGCGTGCGACTCTCTACGACCCGGCAGTCGACGCAGCCGGAAGGCTGCGCGTCGCTGCGGCGATCGGCATCAACGGTGATGCGGTCGGCCGTGCCAAGGCGCTACTTGACGCCGGAGCCGACGTCCTCGTCGTGGACACCGCGCACGGGCACCAGGAGAAGATGATCTCGGTCCTCTCCGCGGTGCGGGCTTTGCGCCCTGGCGTCCCCATCGTCGCCGGCAATGTCGTGTCCGCGGAGGGAGTCCGCGATCTGGTCGCCGCTGGAGCGGACATCGTCAAGGTCGGTGTCGGCCCCGGCGCGATGTGCACCACCCGGATGATGACCGGTGTCGGCCGGCCGCAGTTCTCCGCCGTCCTCGAATGCGCGGCCCAGGCCCGCGCCCTCGGAAAGCATGTCTGGGCCGACGGCGGCGTCCGTCACCCTCGCGATGTCGCGCTCGCTTTGGCGGCCGGAGCCTCCAACGTGATGGTCGGCTCCTGGTTCGCAGGCACGTACGAATCACCGGGGGACCTCCAGCACGACGGCGACGGCAGGCCGTACAAGGTGAACTTCGGCATGGCCTCCGCACGCGCGGTGCGGCTCCGTACGGCAGATGACTCTCCTTTCGAGCAGGCGCGCAAGGCGATCTTCGAGGAAGGCATCTCAGCCTCCCGGATGTATCTCGACCCGCAGCGACCTGGAGTCGAAGACCTGATCGACGCGATCATCGCCGGTGTCCGATCCGCCTGCACGTACGCGGGCGCCCGGTCGATCGAGGAGTTCCACGAGCGAGCGGTGATCGGGATCCAGAGCGCCGCCGGCTACAGCGAGGGCAAACCGCTGCACACCAGCTGGTGAAGGCGTGCGCTGCACGGCATGGCAAGCACCTCTAGCAGCCGCGTGGAGCAACGGCTGCTGCCACTACCACCGCCACTCCTACTCCCACCGCAACGGATGTGCGCCTGCTGGACGCGACGCGCAGCCTTGGGCGTCTGTGCGCGACGGGCGGCCGTCCCGTCGCGCACAGACGCTTAGCCGCAGCCCGCAGCGGGTCCGTGTGCGACTCGGATGCTGTGCCGCGCGGCCGGGCGACGGCTGCTAGCTCACCGAGAACGTGACCGGAGTCGACTCGCTCGGGCTGTAGTTGTCGTCGCCGCTGTAGGAGGCGGAAGCCGTGTGGTTGCCGGGCGGCAACGTCAGCTTCTCAAGCGCGCGGCCGTGCGAGATCCGCACCGGGGCCAGAGCCTTGCCGTCCACCGTGAAGATGATCGACCCCGTCTCCGACTCCCGGCGGTGACCCCGACCCTTGCCGCCCTTCCCCTTCTTGACGGTGCCCTTGCCTCCCTTGCCCTTGCCGCCCTTCGAACCCTTGCGATCCGCCTCGATGTCCGTCGTGGGCGCGGTCGGCTTCTTGGCCATGCTCACGCGGGCGGAGAGCAGAACGTCCTCACCGCCGTGCGCATGCTTGGGCGCGAGCACCCGAGTGACGGTCGGCGCGTGCGGATTCGCCCCGCCTCCCGCTGCGTAGGCGAGTGACGGCGCGACGGCCAGGCCGCCGATCGTCGACAGGACCAGGGCACGAGTGAACGCTCGGGACATAGTGGACCTCCTCGTTTTCGTCGGCGCTGTCACAGGTGGCTCCCGTGAGATTCAGCGCGACGTGGTCAACGATGTCAGGAGATCCGGAAAAGCGAATCCTCAAAAGGGCGTATTTTTTCTACGCTCTATTGACGACGCTATTCAAGTGAATTGGGGGATGAGATTATTAACTGGCGGTCGAGGGCGCGGCAATAGCGTTAGTGGTTTGCCGGCGTCGTCGAGAGCCGACAACGTCAGTTTTCGCTGCCGGGGGAGGAGGTGCCGAAGCGGTGGGCGAAGCGTGGATCCGTCTCCCACCAGGGCCGCATATGCCCCTCCGGCAGCGCCTCTTCGCCGGGAAGCTCCGACGCCTCGGCGTGTTGCACCACTTCAAGTGCGTCAAGCAGCGTGTCTACAACTGCGGCTTCCTGCTCGTCCTCGCGGAACATGCGCCGCCAAAGGGCCCCGATGAACGGCAGGCCAGCCATGTCGCCGACGACCCAGATCGCTCCGCCTCCGATGAGTTGGTCGTCGTGAAGCGACATACCCCACGGGCGGTGCAGCGCTGTGTAGTAGTCCCCAGCGACTTTGTAGCTGCCCCACATCAGAATGATGCCGAGGGCGCCGTCTGTTACCGCTTCGGCGAACGTGATCCAGACTGACACCATGTGCGGGTATTCGTGCGGTACCGGATCAATGCGAAGCCGCATCCAATAGTAGTAATAGCCGACCGCGAGCAGTGTGAACCGTAGTACTTCATTCTGAAAATCGCTGCGCATAGCCGCTTCGAACCACGGCGTCAGGTACACCAGGAACGGCGTGGTTAGGAAGACGGCTGAGACGGTGGCCGGGAAGCCGAGGAGATACGCCGGTCGGCTTCGCAGCACACGCACGATTCGCTCGCGGCCGTGCTCAGAGCAGTTCTCCATGATCAACGCCAGTGGCGAGCCGAGTGCCAAGAGCATCGGCACGACCATGAGCACCAGGGTGTTCTGCACGGCCCTTGGCCAGAACAGCGTCCGCTCGTATGCGCCGAGGAACGACATACAGACGAACGCGAACAGGCCGAGGCCGGAGAGGAACAGGGCCGTCCGTCCGCGCTGCCAAGTCCCGCCGCGTGCCCTGACGCGTCTGACGCCTGCGACGTAAAGCACCGCGCCGATCACTACTACGCCGAGCACCCAGGGATTCAGCGTCCACTGGGTGACGTAGGCGCTGTTCTGTAGGAGGGGTGGCCCTGAATAGGCACTGACCAGCGTGTGCGAGCCCGCTCCGGGCAGTCCGGTCGTCATGCGCGCATCACCTCGTGGCTTCACCTGTACCCGCACATGGTAGGCAATCGGGCGAACCCGCTCAGACACCGGGGCCGGACTCGCGCAACTGCACGGCTCGCACACACGGTCGAATCGCTTGCAGTCGGCGCGATCATGGTTGCGCGACACGTCATCGTGCAGTCTTGCGGTGGATGTCGGTACGGGCGGATAGACTTCGAACTATCGTTCTAGATCGAACGGACGTCCCCGGTGCCGTGCGGATTGGTTTGCCTGGATTTTCCGGATTTCCGCACCCACGGCCCCGGCGGCGTGAAACAGTGACCACTGAACGGTGGTCGCGGGATCCGGGAGCCACCGAGACGGGCGCGCTCACGGAGGCGGCGGTGTTGTCGGCGGTGGCCGGTAGCGTTCTCGTCGCAACTGGCGAACCGGCGGCCCAGACCGCGGAACCAACACACGGAGGCGAGAGAACCATGGCGGCGTCAACCGATCGGGAGAAGGCGATCGACGCGGCCCTCGCGCAGATCGAGCGGCAGTTCGGTAAGGGCTCGCTGATGCGCATGGGCGACCAGACGCGTGCGCCGATCGACGTCATCCCGACCGGGGCGATCGCGCTCGACGTGGCCCTGGGCGTCGGCGGATTGCCGCGCGGGCGCGTCGTCGAGATCTACGGCCCGGAATCCAGCGGAAAGACGACCGTGGCCCTGCACGCGGTCGCCAACGCGCAGCGGGCCGGCGGCCTGGCCGCGTTCATCGACGCCGAACACGCCCTCGACCCGGTCTACGCGAAGGCGCTCGGCGTCGACACCGAGAACCTGTACATCTCGCAGCCGGACAACGGCGAGCAGGCCCTGGAGATCGCGGACACGCTGATCCGCTCCGGCGCACTGGACATCATCGTGATCGACTCGGTCGCCGCCCTCGTGCCGCGTGCCGAGATCGAGGGCGAGATGGGCGACTCACACGTGGGTCTGCAGGCCCGGCTCATGAGCCAAGCGCTGCGCAAGATCACCGGCGCGCTGAGCCACTCGAAGACGACTGCGATCTTCATCAACCAGCTGCGCGAGAAGGTCGGCGTGATGTTCGGCTCGCCGGAGACGACGACCGGTGGCCGGGCGCTGAAGTTCTACGCCTCGGTGCGCCTTGACGTGCGCCGCATCGAGACGCTGAAGGACGGTCAGGACGCGGTGGCCAACCGCACCCGGGTCAAGGTCGTGAAGAACAAGGTGGCCCCGCCCTTCCGGCAGGCCGAGTTCGACATCGTCTACGGCCACGGCATCAGCCGCGAGGGCGGACTGATCGACCTCGGTGTCGAGCACGGCTTCGTTCGCAAGTCCGGAGCCTGGTACACCTACGAGAACGGGCAGCTCGGACAGGGTAAGGAGAACGCGCGCACTTATCTGAAGGACAACCCGGACATCGCCGACGAGATCGAGAAGAAGATCAAGGAGAAGCTGGGCGTCGGCCCGCAGCTGGACGCGCCGGCCGTGGACACCAAGCCGGCCGCTGCCGCCGAGGCGGAGGCTCCGGCAAAGCCCGCGCGGTCGCGAGCCAAGGCGGCGAGCACTGACGCAGCCGGGCTGTGACCGATCGGCCCAGCGACGGGCATGGGCACGGGTACAGGCACGCAGCTGAGCACGATGACGACCACCATCGGCTGAGCTCGGACTCGGGATTTGATGCGGGTCCGGGCCGCCGGGGTGGTGGTCGAAGCGAGCGTCCGGACCGGGGCGCGACTCTTGACGCGGACTCGGATCGGGCACGTGGCGGTCGGCGAGGGCAGCGTGGCGGGCGTTGGTCGTCGAACCGCGCCGTCGAGTCCCGGCAGGACGGCGATGGCGCGGACGCCGCGGCATCGGAGTCGGCCGGCGGAGGTGAAGCAGCCGCCCGCCGGATTGCTTTGGACGCGCTCTCGCGAGCGGCCAGGACCCGAGGCCAGCTAGAGGCACTGCTGCAACGCAAGGGCATCGCGCCGGAGGCAGCCGAGGCAGTCCTCGATCGTTTCGAAGAGGTAGGCCTGGTCGACGACGTCGGCTACTCCGAAGCCTTCGTCGAGTCCAGGCACCGGATCCGCGGACAAGGCGGCAGAGCCCTGTCCGCGGAGCTGCGCCGCCGCGGAGTCGCGGATGACGTCGTCGCGGATGCGGTTGGTGCGCTTGACCCCGAGCAGGAATTCGAGACCGCCTGCCGGATCGCCCGCGCACGATACGACCGGATGCCCGCCGTGGCGACTGAGGTGAAGCTTCGCCGCCTGGCCGGATTCCTCGCGCGCAAAGGCTATTCAGGCGCGATCGTGTCGCGCGCAGTGCGTCATGTGGTCCAGGAGGCGGCTGCTGAGGAGCAGGAAGCCGCCGAAGCGGCCGCTGAGGCTTTCGGTGACTTCGAAGCTGATGACGCGGAGTTTGGCGTGGACTGACGCGGTGATTGGTGATCACAGCGCCAGGTGGTCGGAGAGAGCGTGACTGCGGGTGGGGCGTGCAGCGGGGCCGGGATGGACTGAGGCGGCCTCTGTCGCCCGGTGCTGGGTCAACGTAGTTGGCGCTGCGGAAGGTTGAATGTCCGGCCATCGATCGGCCGGTCAAGCGCAAGCCGACTAG
>Ga0070741_10007873_pt1 | contig 21743 bp, 18 predicted proteins | sample Coa_R1_4_FD_66440 | JGI IMG/M metagenome (GOLD analysis project Ga0070741, IMG submission 66440) | Surface soil microbial communities from Centralia Pennsylvania, which are recovering from an underground coalmine fire - Coalmine... | ecosystem: Environmental > Terrestrial > Soil > Unclassified ... | reverse complement strand
GGATGAAGGTCCCGGCGGCGTTTGATTTTTGCCGCCTGATCGGCTGAACTGCGGCCCTCATCGAGGCGCCGGCGCATGATCTTTCAGCGAACGGCGCCCCGCGCGGAAGGATTGCAGTCATGCTTCGTACCATCGCGGCTTTCGACCGCATCGGCGAGGAAAACGCCTTCGCGGTGCTTGCGCGTGCCAACGCCCTGGCGGCTCAGGGCCGCGACATCATCAATCTCGGCATCGGGCAACCCGATTTCCGGACCCCGGATTTCATCGTCGAAGCCGCGGTTAAGGCCTTGCGCGACGGCCATCATGGCTACACGCCGGCCAACGGCATTCCGCCGCTGCGCGAGGCAGTCGCGGCGGATCTTGCCAAGCGCTTCAAGGTCGAGGTTTCGCCCGACAGCGTGATGATCATGCCGGGCGGCAAGCCGACGATGTTCATGTCGATCCTGATGTTCGGTGAGCCCGGTGTGGAGATCATGTATCCCGACCCGGGATTTCCGATCTACCGGTCGATGATCGAGTTCACCGGCGCGAAGCCGGTGCCGGTGCCGATCCGCGAGGAAAACGGCTTTGCGTTCTCCGCGGACGAGACGTTGAAGCTGATCACGCCGCGTACGCGGTTGCTGATTCTCAACTCTCCGGCGAATCCGACGGGCGGCGTCACGCCGAAAACGGAAGTCGACAAGCTCGTCGCCGGCCTGGAAAAGTGGCCCGACCTCGCCGTGATGTCGGACGAGATTTACGACCACATGGTCTATGATGGCGAAACGCACGTCTGCCTGCTGTCCTACCCGTCGATTCGTGACCGGCTGATCCTGCTCAATGGCTGGTCGAAGACCTACGCCATGACCGGGTGGCGGCTGGGTTATGCGGTCTGGCCCGGAAAGCTCTACGACTACGCGCGCAAACTTGCGGTCAACCTGCATTCCTGCGTCAACGCATCGGCGCAGTATGCGGGTCTTGCGGCCCTGAAAGGCCCGCAGGACGAAGTGACGAAGATGGTCGCCGAATTTGACAGACGGCGAAAGGTCGTCGTTGAGGGGCTCAACAAATTGCCCGGCGTATCATGCGCGACGCCGAAGGGCGCCTTCTATGCGTTCCCGAACATCAAGCACACCGGCTGGAAGGCAAAAGCGCTTGCCTCGGCGCTGCTCGAAGACGCGGGCGTCGCCGTCATCGGCGGGCCGGACTTCGGCATCCTGGGTGAAGGCTATATCCGCCTGAGCTACGCCAACTCGACCGAGAACATCCTCAAGGCGCTCGACCGGATGAGCGAATTCCTGGCAAACCGCAAAGCTGCATAACTTTATCGGGGTGTTCGCGCCGCCTCGAACCGCGCGGCGCTCTCGGGCGGCCAATGATCGGCCGGCCGGTAGAACTCGCCGGTGGCAGGAACGCCGTCCGGAATGACCACCCAGGGCTGCTTGGTGGAGGTATAGATGTGAATGTCGGGCGGAACGCGCGACGGATCGTCGAGCGTTCCGGCGCGTATGAAATGAATGCTGGGGCCGGCCTGGGGATAGTTGCTCCAGAGTGTCACGCCGCAGTCGGCACAGCGCCAGAAGACCTGGCCCCTGCCGCTGGCGCTCGGAAGCGTCACCTCGGTGAGTCTGCCTTTCAGCAATTCAACCTGCGACGCCTCGATAAAGGCGTTGACTGCGAAAGCCGATCCGCTTTCGCGCTGGCACCACGTGCAATGGCAGCAGTGCACGAACAGCGGTTTCGCCTTGAGACGGTAACGGACCGCGCCACACGTGCAACCGCCTTCCATGGTATCGCCCTGCCGATCAGCCATTGGACCGCTCCTTGATCAAGACGTCGAAAATTATGGGCGACCGTACCAGGATTGACCGCTTTCACCCTATCGAAAACGCCGGTTCGATGGCGCCTCGCGCACGTGCCCAACTTGACGTAACATCGGCGCAATACAGTCGAAAAGAAAACGCAAGCGAGGAAAACGCCGATGCTCGATCGTATGGCAGCCGACCGTGGTCTGTCCGAGGAACAACGGATCATGCGGCAGAGCTGCCGCGCCTTCGTCGATGATGTCGTTCTCCCTTTCATCAAGCAGAACTGGCAGCGCGAATGGTCGATGGTCCCCGAAGACCGTTTGCCGCCGCGGATCCTCGAGGAGGCCGAGAAAATCGGCATCCGTACACTTGGCGTGCCGGAGGAGTTCGGCGGCGTCGAGCTCGAGAAGGGGACCGAGGTCAAGACCTTCGCGATCGTCGCGGAAGAACTTGCGCGCGGCGACTCAGGCCTTGCCGACAAGATGGTGCAGAACTGGAAGGTTTCCGTGCTGCTGCGGCAGTTCGCGCCACGCCACCTCCAGGAGAAATGGTTCAAGCGGCTCGTCGCCGAGCCCCAGTTCCTCATGGCGCACTGCCTGACGGAGCCGCGCGGTGCTTCCGACCGCTGGCTGCCCTACAACGTGCCGGAAGCGGCCATGCATACCAAGGCCGTCAAGACCAACGGCGGCTGGGTCATCAACGGCCGCAAGCAATTCATTTCCAACGGCTACGACGCCTCGCTCTACGTCGTCTACGCCAACACCAATCCGAAAGTCGGAATGCTGCAGGGGACATCGTCTTTCCTGGTGCCGCGCGAAACGAAGGGCTTTTCGGTGGCACGCTGCAACGAGACGCTCGGCTGCCGCTTCATGAACAATGGCGAGATGGTCTTCGAGGACATGTTCGTGCCGGACGACCATTTGCTGGTGCAGGACAATGCGATGGGCTCCGCAGGCATCTATTTCCGGCCGGGCAAGATCATCCAGGCGGCGAAGAATCTCGGCGTTGGCGTGCGCGCCTTCGAGGCAACCGCGGACTACGTCCAGAACTACGTTCAGGGTGGCCGTATCCTGATCAAGCATCAGGCGGTGGCCTTGCGGCTTGCCGACATGGCAACGCGGATCGAGGCGGTGCGTGCGCTGCTCGACCGGGCGTCGCAGGCGGTCGACGAGAATGCGCCGGATGCCGAGATCCTCGTCAACATGGCCAAGATGTTTGCGTCGGAAGAAATCATGAAAGTCGCCCAGCACGCCGTCGAGCTTCACGGCGGCAACGGCGTCATGCTCGACTTCGGCATTGAGAAGGTGTTGCGCGATGCGGTCGTTTTCCTGCACATGGACGCGACCGTCGACATTTCAAAATTCAAGATCATCAAGAACATGTTTCCGGAGACCGCCGGAAAGTACGCCGGACCGGAGAATTAGGTTTTTGAGCGCTCCGTTCAACGCCGAAGGGCGAAGTGAAAGCCAAGGAGCACGATCAGCATCCCGATGAATTGTGCAAGCGTTGGCACGACACCGAGAGCGAGGAATCCGATGACGACGCCGAACACGGGCACCAGGGCCGGAAACGTCGCCGCGCGCCCGCCGCCGAGCGCAATGACGGCGTGGGCGAACAGGTATATCGGCAGCGAGCCGGCAATGCCGCCCTGAACAACGGCTTGCAGAAGATTCTCGAACAGGCCCTGCCGTATCAGGCCGCCGGTTCCGTGGATGAAAAGATAAATCGGCGCGAGAACAATCAGCGAGACGGCTCCGACGGCGCTTACCGCCCGCGTGCCTGCGACGTTCCAGAGTCGCAGCAGCGTGCCGAAGGTCGCCCAGAACAGTCCGGCTGTCGCGAACAGAAGGTCGCCGCCGACGCCGGCGTTGCCGAGCGTCGCGAGAGATTCGGCGCCGAACAGCAGAAGGCCGGCGATGATGATCACACCGCCCAAGACGCGTTGAAACGTTGGATTCTCGCGCAGGACCAGCGACGCCAGGATCAGCCCCGACAGCGCCGCGCAAGCGGGCTGAATTGTCGTGCCATGGCCGAGCGGAACGAGAATGAAGCCGCTGTACGCAAGCAGCGATTGCGGCGGCCCGGAGAGCACGGTCATTGCGAATCCGCGCCCCCAGCCGATGCCGCCGAGGTCGCGGATGCCTTCCCGAATGACGAGCGGAAGGACCAGCAGTCCGGACCAGAAGAAGCGATGAAAGGCGAGGTCGGCAGGCGAAAAGCCGACCTGTATGCCGTGCTTTGCGACGACGAAGCCCGTCGCCCACGCGAGGGCCGCGAGCGTGCCGCAGACGATACCGACGATCATCGTCGGCTTGTGAACCTTGTCTGCTGTGGACATGGGCCCTGGCGTTTGGAGGCTGGCAGGGTGACTTCTGCACGGCTGATACTCTAGGATTGCCTGCCAAGTCTATTTGCCAATCGAGAACACTCACTTCATCTGGATGGAAAGCCCATGGCGAAGTCGCGCAAAGTCATCATTACCTGTGCTGTTACCGGCTCGATTCACACCCCTTCAATGTCGCCACACCTCCCGGTGACGGCCCAGGAGATCGCCGACGCCGCCATCGGCGCGGCCGAAGCCGGCGCGGCGATTGTACATCTGCATGCGCGCAACCCGCAGGACGGTCGTCCGGATCAGACACCGGAGGCGTTTGCCCCGTTTTTGAAGGTGATCAAGCAGCGTTCCAACGTGGTCGTGAACATCACGACCGGCGGCGCGCCGACAATGACCGCTGAAGAGCGCGTCCGCCCTGCCGCGACATTCAAGCCGGAAGTCGCATCGCTCAACATGGGTACGATGAACTTCGGGCTCTATCCGATGATTCCGCGGTACAAGGGAAAATTCAAATATGACTGGGAGGAGCCGTACCTCGAGCGTTCGCGTGGCGGTATGTTCAAGAACACATTTGCCGATATCGAGTACATTCTGACTACCTGCGCCGGAAACGGAACGCGCTTCGAGATCGAATGCTACGATATCGGGCATCTCTATACGCTGCGCCATTTTCTCGATCGCGGGGTGGTGAAGCCGCCGCTGTTCGTCCAGTCGGTGTTCGGCATCCTCGGCGGCATCGGCCCGCATCCGGAAGATGTCATCATGATGAAACGCACCGCCGACCGCCTTCTCGGCGACAACTATCATTGGTCGGTGCTCGGCGCCGGGCAGAACCAGATGCGGGTTGCCGCCATTGCCGCTGCCATGGGCGGCAATGTCCGGGTCGGAATGGAAGACTCGCTCTGGATCGGACCCGGCAAGCTTGCCGAATCCAATGCTCAACAGGTGACGCAGGTCCGCAAAATCCTCGAAGGCCTCGGGCTTGAAATTGCGTCGCCCGATGAGGCGCGGGACATCCTGTCGCTCAAGGGCGGCGATAAGGTCGCCTTCTGAACGTTATCCGGTCTGCGGCGATCTTTGCGGTTGCCCCGATACGCGCGAATCCCTCCTATAGCGGGAGGAGATTCGCGCGATGGGCTCGCTCGACAGCATAAGCCTGCTCATATTGCTCGGCAGTCTGCTGGTGCTTGCCGGCATTCTGTCGAGCCTGATCGCGCTGCGCTTCGGCGCGCCGCTGCTGCTGGTCTTTCTCCTGGTCGGCATGCTGGCGGGGGAAGGCGGACCCGGCGGCATCAAGTTTGACGACGTCGGCACCACCTATGCCGTCGGTTCCATCGCGCTCGCACTGATCCTTTTCGACGGCGGCCTGCGCACGAGGTTTGTCACATTCCGCAACGTGCTGGCGCCGGCCGTGACGCTTGCGACCATCGGCGTGCTGGTCACCGCGGTTCTGACCGCACCGGTCGCAAAATTCGCCTTCGGGATTGGCTGGATGGAGGCGCTGCTGATCGGGGCTGCCGTTGCATCAACCGACGCTGCCGCGGTGTTCTTCCTGATCAATGCGCGCGGCCTGAGGCTGCGACCGCGGGTTCGGGCGGTACTCGAAGTCGAATCGGGTACCAACGATCCGTTCGCGATATTCCTCACCATGCTGCTGGTCGAGATTTTGCTTGTCGGCAAGCAGGATTGGTCACATGCACTGACGGAATTCCTGCGCGAAGCAATACTTGGATGTGTCATCGGTTTTGCCGGGGGACGCGTTATCGCCTTTGTCCTCAACCGGTTGACCCTTGCGCAGGGGCTGCACGCTCCGTTTGTGGCTGTCAGCGCGCTGGTTGTCTTTGCCTTTGCCAATACCCTGCACGCATCGGGCTTTCTAGGCGTCTATCTCGCCGGCCTCGTCGTCGGCAACATGCAGACACGCGCCCACAACACTGTGATCGCTTTTCTCGACGCGATCACGTGGCTGGCCCAGATCGTCATGTTCGTGCTGCTTGGCCTGTTGGCATGGCCGCATCGTCTCGCCGACAGCATCCTCGGCGCCGTGGCGGTCGCCGCGGCATTGATGCTGGTTGCGCGGCCGGCCGCCGTATTTCTTTGCCTCGCACCGTTCAAATTCCAGTGGCGCGAGCTGACATTCATATCCTGGGTCGGACTTCGCGGTGCTGTCGGCATTTTTCTGGCGTCGATCCCGCTGCTGGTGAGCCTGCCGCGTGCAAACCTGTTTTTCGACGTTGCCTTTGTCGTGGTGCTGTCGTCGCTGCTTGTGCAGGGCTGGACGGTGGCACTCGCCGCCCGCAAGCTCGACATATCGTTTGTTCGAGCCGATCCCTTGCCGCGGCGCGTGGAGCTTGATCTGCCGGGGCAGTTGGCGCGCGAGATCGTCGGCTACCCGGTCGCCGCGAACAGTCCCTATCTGCGCCGCGGGCTAATTCCCGCATGGGCGCGGCCGACATTGGTTGTCCGAAGCGGAGAAATTCTCACGCCGGCAGAGGCGCAGCCCGTGCGCGAGGGCGACTATGTTTATCTTCTGGCGCCGCCGGAGAAGGCGCAGGCGCTTGACCGCTTTTTCATGAAGATGCCGGCAACGTCCGCTCCCGATCCGCGGCTGCTCGGGGACTTCTTCGTGCCGGGAACGGCAACGCTCGGGGCGCTGGCCGACATTTATGGCCTGCAGGTCGCCGCGGATCACGCTGAAGTGACGCTTGCCGACTATTTCAGCGAGCAGCTCCAGCGCCGGGCGAAGGCGGGCGATATCGTCGAACTCGGCCCGATTGCCTTGCTTGCGCACAAGGTCGATGGCGGTCGCGTCACGACCGTCGGGCTAAGGTTGGCGGAGCCGGAAGAGCCCGTCGGGCTTGCCGGCCGGGTCGCATCGGCGCGCAGGCGGATACAAAAATATCTGGGCTAGGCCGCGCGCCGCGACAATGCAGGCACGCGCCGGACCAGCCAGGCGCCGCCAAACAGGACTGCGGTCCAGAACAGGTCGCCGAGCACCGTCTTGTCCAGGAACGGCAGCGCCGCCGCGTAGCATTGCACGAGGCCTTGCCACGTAAACGGATACATGCCGCTGAAAGCCCACACTGCACCGTTGGAGAAGAGGAAGAAAAGGATCGAGCACGGGACCATCGTGGCGACCACCGGAATGACGCCGCGCCAGCGGCGTGTTGCCATGCCGGCGATCGCCGGGATGGCGATTGCGGCGAAGCCGACGGCCTCAATGCGCCAATCCTCGCCCGGCAGGGCAATGTCGCTCAGAATCATGCCGAGGACTGGTACGAGAAGCGCAAGTACCGGGACACTCAGCACGCGCGCGGCAAAAAGTCCGCTTGCCGCAACCGGCAGGAAGCCGGGCGCGTGCGGTAGCAGCCGCGCGGTCACATTCAGGGCAACCAGTACGGCTACCAGGAGCAAGTCCATCCGGAGATTTGTGTGTCTGTCGGTCGGCTGCATAGGCTTGATTCCTTAACCTGTCGGGCAACCCTTAGCATGCCTGACGGTGCCATTGCTATCGCACGATTTGTCAGCCTGTCGCACGTTGTCCCGCCCAGTCCTCGATAATCGAGGCCATTGCATCGAGCCCGTCGGTCAGGGCCGCGGGACCCGGCTGCAGAATCAAAGTCGATTTGATCTCGCGCAGCCATCCGGTGGCGACGGCCGGAACTTCCGCAAAGCGCGGCCGGGCGGCAACCTTGCCGGGGACGAACTTCTTGCCGCACCACGATCCGACGATAATGTCGGGCTGCGCGGCGATGACATTGTCCGGCGAAACGATCCGGTCTTTGGCATTTTTACGGACGGCGAGTTCCGGAAACACATCAATGCCGCCGGCAGCCTCGATCAGCTGCGATACCCATGCAATTCCCGAGATCATCGGCTCGTCCCATTCCTCGAAATAGACGCGGGGCCGGCGCGGCAGCCGCAGCGAACGCTCATGGACCTCGTTGACGTGTCGCGCGAGGGAGCCGGCGAGCACGTCCGCCTTCGCCGGCGCGCCGACGAGCGCGCCGAGCGTGCGAATCATGTCGAGAATGCCGGCAACGTCACGCTGATTGAACGTATGGACGGCGACATTTTTCCGGATCAGTTCGGCGACAATGTCCGCCTGCAGGTCGGAAAAAGCGAGCACCAGGTCGGGATTCAATGCGAGAATCTTCGGCACATCAGCGGAGACGAAAGCCGCCACGCGCGGCTTCTCGCGTCGCACCTGCGGCGGTCGCACGGCGTAACCGGACACGCCGACGATACGGTGATCCTCGCCCAGGAGGTACAGGGTCTCGACCGTTTCCTCGGTCAGGCAGACGATTCGTTCCGGGGGAAACATTCCTTAGGCAAGCATATCGGCCTGCACGGCGTCGAGAAGGTCGATGCCGCCCGTAGCAACGACCTTTCCGGCATCGAGGCACACCACGTGGCTGGCGATCCGGTTTACTTCCGTGGCATTGTGGCTGACGTAAATCATCGGCACCCGGGCTTCGTCACGCAGGCGCACAAAATAGGGCAGGATATCGCGCTTGCGGGCGGCATCGAGCGAGGCAAGCGGCTCGTCGAGCAGCAACAGGCGCGGCCGCATAAGCAAGGCGCGGCCGACCGCGACACGCTGGCGCTCTCCGCCTGAGAGCCTGCCCGGTCTGCGATCCAGCAGATGACCGATATCGAGCAGCGACACCACGTGGCTGAATTCTTTCGCGTCGTCCGCATGGCCGCTGATCCAGCGTCCGTAGTGCAGGTTCTGTCTTACCGAGAGATGCGGAAACAGGCGGCCCTCCTGAAAGACATAGCCGATCCGTCGTTTCCAGGCCGCAACGTCAACGCCTTTTACGTCGTCGAAGAGCACTTCGCCGTCGAGGGCGATACGGCCGCGATCGGGTCGAAGCAGGCCAGCAATCATGTTGATCACGCTGGTTTTGCCGCTTCCTGACGGGCCAAACAACGCCGTCGCGCCTTCATCGCTGGTGAACGTGACGTCCACCGAGAAATCACCAAGCTGCTTTTGGACCTGAAGCGCGAGCATGGTCAGATTCCGTGCAGGCGGGCAGCAGCGCGCCGCGCAAACCATTCCGAAGCGAGCAGCGCGGCGAACGAGATGACGATGGCTACGATGACCAGCCTGAGGGCGGCCGCGTCGCCGCCGGGGACCTGGACGAGCGTGTAGATGGCGGCGGATATCGTTTGCGTCTCGCCCGGGATATTCGATACGAACGTGATGGTGGCCCCAAACTCGCCGAGCGCGCGTGCAAAAGCGAGCATCATGCCGGCGATGATCCCGGGCAACGCAAGCGGCAAGGTGATTGTTGCGAAGGTCCAGACAGGGTTGGCACCGAGCGTCGCCGCGGCGTGCTCGAGACGCTGATCGATCGCTTCGATCGACAGTCTTATCGCGCGCACCATCAGCGGGAACGCCATCACGCCGCACGCAAGCGCGGCGCCGGTCCACCGAAAGGAAAAAACTATGCCGAAATGATCGGCAAGGAATGCGCCCACCGGAGCTTTGCGGCCGAAAGTCACTAGCAGCAGGTAGCCGGTGACCACAGGCGGCAGCACCAGCGGCAAATGCACGAGCGCATCGATGGCCGATTTTCCCCGGAACGACGTTCGTGCCAGCACCGTCGCGATGGCGATGCCGAACGGCAGCGCGATCAGCGTCGAAACCAGTGCGACGCGGAGCGACAGCTGTATTGCGGTCCAATCCTGGGGGGAAAGATCAAGCACGCGCTCGGTCCGCCGTTCAGGACACAGGCCGGATCAGAAATGTGAAACCGTATTTCTCGAAGATCGCCTTTGCCGTTACGCTGCGGAGGAAATCGAGATATCGCCTGGCCGCCGGGCTCCTGGAATCGGTTGTTAGCGCCACTGGGTAAGTGACGGACGGATAGGAACCCTCGGGAAATACCCCGACGATCCTGGTTTTCGGCTCGATCTTGGCATCCGTTTCATAAACGATGCCGATCGCCGTTTCGCCGCGCGCAACGAAGGCAAGCGCGGCCCGCACGTTTTCCGCCTGCGCCAGTTTCGGCTCCACGGCGGCCCAGGCACCGAGCTTTTCCAGCGCCGCCTTCGCATAGCGGCCGGCCGGCACGGCTTTGACATCGGCAACCGCGATACGGCCGTCGCCGGCCAGTCTGGCAAGGTCGACCCCTTTATCGAGGCTCACGCGATCCATCTTGGATGCGGCGGGCGCAATCAGAACCAGCCTGTTGCCGAGCAAGTTGACGCGCGTGTCGGTTTTGATGAGCCTTTTCTCCGCGAGATAGTCCATCCACTGCAAGTCGGCGGAAATAAAGACATCGGCGGGTGCGCCCTGTTCGATCTGCCGTGCGAGCGCTGAACTGGCTGCATAACTCGCCACCACCTTGATCCCGGACGCCCTCGCGAATGCACTGTCGATGTCATCCAGTGCGTTCTTCAACGAAGCCGCGGCAAATACGGTGACATGCTCCTGGGCGGCCGCCCCTTGGGGTGTCGGAGCCAGCACCAAAACGAAAGTAAGTAGGGCTACCAGCCGTATGGCCATGGCGGTTCTCCTGCCGGCACTGATCAATGCCAAGGATTTGCGATTTGGGCTCGGAACCGCCGTTCCGGCTTATCATCGGCGCACGCACGGTGCGCCAGAACTCAAGCCTAGCAAGTCCCGCGCGCCGCGGTAAAGTCCGTCCCGGGGCCTTGGAAGGGGAGCAAGCGACCGTGGCACCTGTCGAAGGTGAGTTCGATTACATCATCGTGGGCGCGGGCTCGGCGGGCTGCGTCCTCGCCAACAGGTTGTCGGCCGATCCCGGCAATCGCGTACTGTTGCTGGAAGCGGGCGGCAAGGACAACTGGATCTGGTTCCATATTCCGGTGGGTTATCTGTTTGCGATCGGTAACCCGCGAGCCGACTGGCTGCTCAGGACCGAGGCGGAGCCCGGGCTGAACGGACGCAGCCTCAACTACCCGCGCGGCAAGGTCGTGGGCGGGTCGTCCGCGATCAACGGCATGATCTACATGCTCGGCCAGTCCGCCGACTATGACAACTGGCGTCAGCTCGGATTGCCGGGATGGTCGTGGGAAGACGTGCGGCCTTACTTTCGCAAGCACGTCGATCACTTCCTCAAGACCGAGCACCATGCGGCGGGCGGCGAATGGCGCGTCGAGTATCCGCGCCTGAGCTGGGAAATCCTCGATGCTTTCCGGGAGGCGGCGAACCAGTACGGCATTCCGACCGTCGAGGATTTCAACACGGGAGACAACGAGGGTATCTGCTATTTCCACGTCAATCAGAAGCGCGGTCGCCGCTGGTCGGCGGCGCGCGGCTTCCTCAAGCCGGTCCTGCACCGGCAGAATCTCCGTCTTGAAACCGGCTGCCTTGTCGAAGGCCTGGAGCTCGCCGGCAGGCGTGCGGTCGGCGTGCGCTGGCGACAAGGGGGCGAGCGACGTTCGGCGAACGTTCGAGGCGAAGTGATCCTGGCCGCTGGGTCCATCGGGTCCCCGCACATCCTGATGCTTTCCGGGATAGGTCCGGCCGCCCAGCTCGCGGAATTCGGCATTCCGGTCGCACTCGACAAGCCTGGTGTCGGCGCCAATCTGCACGACCACCTGCAGCTGCGCATGATCTACAAGGTGTCGGGCGTGAAGACGCTCAACGAGACATATACTTCGCCGTTCAATCGTGTCGGGATGGCGTTGAATTACGCCATCCGCCGGCGCGGGCCGATGACGATGGCGCCGTCGCAGCTCGGCGCCTTTACCAGGTCGGATTCGACCCAGGACCGCGCGAATATCCAGTACCACGTGCAGCCGCTGTCGCTCGACAAGTTCGGCGAGCCGCTGCATCCGTTCCCGGCCTTCACCGCGAGCGTGACCAACATCCGCCCGACCAGCCGCGGTGCCGTCACGCTGAAATCGGCCGACCCCGCGACGCCGCCGGCAATCCGGCCCAATTACCTGTCGACGCCGGAAGACCGGCATGTTGCCGCCGATGCCATCCGGGTCACGCGCAGGATCGTGCGCCAGCCTGCGCTGCAGAAATACGCGCCAGTCGAATACCTCCCCGGAAACTCGGTGCGAGATGACGACGAGGCGGGCCTGATCAAGGCGGCGGGTGATATCGGGACCACGATTTTCCACCCCGTCGGGACAGCAAGAATGGGGCGTGACGACGATGTCCGGGCGGTTGTCGATGCACGGCTGCGCGTCGTCGGTATCGACGGCCTGCGGGTTGTTGATGCCTCGGTTATGCCGTCGATCACGTCCGGAAACACCAATTCGCCGACCATAATGATTGCGGAAAAGGGCTCGGCGATGATTTTGGAGGATCAAAAGCGTCTATAATCGGCGGCGGATGAATGGAGGGGTGTCATGAATCTGTTGGACAGAATCAAGGGGATCCTGCTGCAGCCAAAGTCCGAGTGGGGGAAAATCGACTCCGAGCGTGGTGACGCCGGTTACCTCCTGTCGAACTACGTCGCGATCGTGGCTGCCATTTCGCCAATATGCACCTTCATCGGCACGTCGATCATCGGCATTGGGGGCTATCATGTCGGCATTGGTGCCGGGATCGTCCGTGCCGTCGTTGTCTACGTGCTGACTCTCGTCGGTTTCTTCGTTGTCGGTTACATCATCGATTTTCTGGCCGGCACATTTGGCGCACGCAAGAATCTCGACAGCGCAATGAAAATATCGGCCTATGCGCCGACCGCGGCTTGGGTTGCCGGTGTATTCAATATCATTCCTGTGCTGAGCTTCCTGTCGATCCTTGGCCTGTACAGCCTTTACCTGCTGTACACCGGGATCATCGCGTTGATGAAGCCGGCGGCAAACAACGCGCTGATCTACACGATTGCGGTCATCATATGCGCGATCGTCGTCTGGATCATCATTCTCGCGATTCCGGCGATGCTCTTCGGCATGGGAATGATGATGTAGCGCCTCAGGGCAGCGCCTTGAGATGTCTGATCGGACGGCCGGGCGCGATCGCCTGCGCCGCCGCGACGATCGCATTGGCGTCGATGCCGTAGTGACGATAAAGATCGGAAAGCGAGCCGGTCTGGCCGAAATGCTCGACACCCAACGGACGTACGCGGTGACCGGCGACCGCCCCAAGCCAGGCCAAGGTTGCCGGATGCCCGTCGATCACGCTGACGATGCCGCAATGTCCCGGCACGTCGGCAAGCAGGCGTTCAATGTGCGAACGCGCGTGGACGAGGCCCCGCTCGCGTGCGCGTTGCGCGGCAGTCCAACCGGCGTTGAGGCGGTCGGCTGACGTGATCGCCAGCAGGCCGACATCGCGGCGGTCTTCCGCCATCAGGCCGATGGCTTCGATCGCCTCCGGCGCGACCGCACCGGTATAAGCGACGACTACCTGGCAGTTCGGGCCCGGCTTGCGGTGCCAGTAGGCACCATCAACGATCTGTTGCTGCAACTCCGGCGTCATCTCCCGCTTGATCTGCTCGATCGGCCGCGTCGACAGCCGCAGATAGACCGAGCCTCCGGTTTCATCGCGCAGCCAGGTGCGCTCCGACGGTGCCGCATCGCCGTCTTTCTGGATGTAAACAAAGGCCCAGCGCATGATGGCGGCAAGCTCGTCGACATAGGCCGGCTCGAAACTGGCAAGGCCATCCTGCGCAAGCCCGATCAGCGGTTCGGCGATCGACTGATGCGCGCCGCCTTCGCCGGCGAGCGTGATGCCGGAGGGCGTCGCGACGACGATGAATCGCGCATCCTGGTAGCAGGCGTAGTTGAGCGCATCGAGGCCGCGCGCGATGAAAGGATCGTACAGCGTGCCGATCGGGAGCAGGCGCTCGCCGTTGATGGTGTGCGACAGGCCCAGCGCCGACAGCAATACGAACAGGTTCATCTCGGCGATGCCGAGTTCGATATGCTGGCCCTTCGGGGAAAACTCCCAGGTGAATGTCGAGGGAATCTGCTCACGCTTGAAGGTGTCGGCCATCGCCTGGCGCGAAAACAGGCCGCGCCGGTTCACCCATGGACCAAGGTTTGTCGAGACGGTCACGTCCGGCGAGGTCGTGACGATGCGGCGCACGAAATCGCTGTCGCCGCGGCCGACCTCGTTGAGCAGCGCGCCAAACCCAGCTTGCGTGGACATTACCGGCTGGATCGTGACGGCAAGACGATCGGGAACTTCGACATGCGGGGCCGTGAGCCGGCGTGCGCTTCCCGATGCGATCGGCACGCGCTCGAGGAACGATTGCAGCCGTCCGGCCACAGCCTCCAGGCCTTCGAACTTGTCCCACTCGTGCCCCGGCCGGACGCCCATTGCCTTGCGGAATGTTTCCATCTGCTGCGGCGTCATCAGGCCGGCGTGATTGTCCTTGTGGCCGGCAAAAGGGAGCCCGAAGCCTTTGACGGTGTAGCAGATGAAGCAGGTGGGCTTTTCCGGATCGGCAGTATGGAACGCATCGAGAATGGATGGCAGATCGTGGCCGCCGAGATTGTTCATCAGCGCGGCCAGCTCGTCGTCGCTGCGCTTCTCGATCAGACGGCTGACATCACCCTGGTCGCCGATCTCGTCGTTAAGCCGCCTGCGCCAGGCGGCGCCGCCAGCAAAAACCAGGGCCGAATAAAGCTGATTGGGGCACTTGTCGATCCAACGTCGCAGCGTCTCGCCGCCCGGCTCCTTGAATGCGGCCTGCTGAAGGGAGCCGTACTTCACGATTGTGACGTTCCAGCCGAAGTTCTTGAACAGCTGCTCGTAGCGCTCCCAAAGCCCCTCGCGAACGACTGCGTCGAGGCTCTGACGGTTGTAATCGATAATCCACCAGCAGTTCCGCAGACCCTGTTTCCAGCCCTCGAGCAGCGCCTCGAAAATATTGCCCTCGTCAAGCTCGGCGTCGCCGACGAGCGCGATCATGCGGCCCTCCGGCCGCGAAAGGCCCCAGCCGTGCGCCCGCACGTAATCTTGCGTCAGCGAAGAGAAAAGCGTTTGCGCGACGCCAAGACCGACCGAGCCGGTCGAGAAATCGACGTCATCAACGTCTTTTGTGCGTGATGGATAGCTCTGCGCGCCTTTGTAGCCGCGGAAGGCTTCAAGGCGCTCGCGCGTCTGGTTGCCGAGCAGGTACTGGATCGCATGGAAAATCGGGCTTGCGTGCGGCTTGACCGCGACACGATCCTGCGGGCGCAGGGCGTCGAAATAAAGCGCAGTCATGATGGTGGCGAGCGAGGCGCTCGATGCCTGATGGCCGCCGACTTTCAGCCCGTCCGTGTTTTCGCGCAGATGGTTGGCGTTGTGGATCATCCAGCTCGCCAGCCAGAGCACCTTGCGCTCGAGTGCGGCAAGGATCTGAAGATTATCCTGCTGGCCTGTACTGCTGTTCCTGGACATAGGCGTTCGATGGCGACCCTGCGCGGCTCTTATTTGTGACTGTCGGTAGCGAAGCTGGTCTTCTTGTCTGGCGCTTCAAGCACGGTTTTGCAGGCCGCCGGCAGATCGGCGAGCATCACCGGCTTTGCGGGTGGACCGGGCTTTCTCGGCGGAATGACCTTGTCGGAGAACCAGTAGTCCAGTTCCTTACCGCTGCACCCGTCGTCTCCCGGCACCGGCGGCTGCGCCTTGCATTGCGGAGAGTCCGAAGGGCATTTCAGGCGCACGTGAATGTGGTCGTGATGCCCGTACCACGGCCGCACCTTGGACATCCAGGCGTGCGGCTGTTTCGCCTCGACGCGGCAGAGCTCCTTCTTGATGGCGGCGTTGACGAGCACGCGTTCGACTTCGGGCTGCTCCGCGGCAGTCTTGATGAATGCAACGTGTTCCGGCGTCCACGTCTGCGGATTGAGGTGCTTCCAGTCCGAGGCGACAAGGTTGCTTGCCGGGATCGTCTCGCGCTCCTCCTTGCTCAGGACACGGTCCGGCATCGGCATGAACCAGATGTCGACGTCGAGCCCGGTCTGGTGGCTTGCGTGGTCCGATACCGCCGGACCGCCGCGCGGCTGCGCCAGGTCGCCGACAAGAATGCCGTGCCATCCGGTCGCCCTGGCCGCGAGCGACGCGAACTTCTCGACGAAGCGAATAAGGCTTGGGTGTCCCCAATAGCGATTGCGCGACAGCCGCATCACCTGCCAGGTCGGCCCGTTGACCGGCAATTCGACGCCGCCCGACAGGCAGCCGCGCGGGTAGTATCCGATGGCCATGGCCTTGCCGAGCGACGGCAGATCCTTTGCGCCGAACAGGAGCTTTGCCGGTACCGTTTTCTCCTTGGCCTGCCCGGTCATTGCCGGCTTCGGCGGTGGCAGCGGCGCGGCGGCCGCCGCCGTCTGCGCGCCAGCCATGCGGCCAGTCGCGGCGAAAATTCCGATCGCCAGAAGCGGCAGTCCCAGCCGGGACATGATGCGCTTGCGCATGCACCCGATTTAGCGATTCCGGCGCCGGCTGTCAGGTCAATTCACCTTGTAGACATCACAGGTTCCACGGCCTTTGCGCGGCTGCGAGCCGGAATTTGAAGAAAACGAGGAGGTTATGCGGGCCTAGTGACCGCGCCGCCTGCGCGTGCGGGCCGCCTTACGGGCCGAACGTGAACGGGCCGCGGCCGAACGGCGGGCCGATGCACGTCCGCCGAGCCATGTACCCTTGCGCGAGGACGCGTGACTTTCCTTCCGCCCTCGGCCGGAGCCGCTGCGATTGACCTTGGCTTTGCTTCCGCGCGGCATGGAACAATCCTCCTGTGCATGGCACCCGAGGTTGAACGTGCCTGCGAATTGCAAGGTTCCGTTACACGTCGACCTTCAGCGCGGCGATGAACGCCTCCTGCGGAATGTCCACCTTGCCGAACTGCCGCATGCGCTTTTTGCCTTCCTTCTGCTTCTCGAGCAGCTTGCGCTTGCGCGTGGCATCGCCGCCGTAGCACTTGGCGGTGACGTCCTTGCGGAACGCGCGCACGGTTTCGCGCGCGATGATCTTGCCGCCGATCGCCGCCTGGATCGGCACCTGGAACATGTGCGGCGGTATCAGCTCCTTCAGCTTTTCCGCCATGGCGCGGCCGCGGCTCTCCGCACGGGTCCGGTGCACCAGCATGGCGAGGGCGTCGACCGGTTCGCCGTTGACCAGCATCTGCAGCTTCACGAGGTCTGCCGGCCGATAGTCGGTCAGGTGATAGTCGAACGAGGCATAGCCGCGCGATACGGATTTGAGCCGATCATAGAAATCGAAGACGACCTCGTTCAGCGGCAGATTGTATTTCACCATGGCGCGGTTGCCGACGTAGGTGAGCTCCTTTTGTTCGCCGCGGCGGTCCTGGCAGAGCTTGAGCACGGCGCCGAGATACTCGTCCGGCGTGAGAATCGTCGCCTCGATCCAGGGCTCCTGCATTTCCTCGATGTGATTGGGGTCCGGCATGTCGACCGGATTGTGAATCTCGAGCTCTTTTCCGTTGGTGAGCCTGATCTTGTAGATGACGGACGGTGCCGTCGCGATCAGGTCCAGGTTGAATTCACGCGACAGGCGCTCCTGGATGATCTCGAGGTGCAGCAGACCGAGGAAGCCGCAGCGGAAACCGAAGCCGAGCGCAGCCGAGGTCTCCATCTCGTAGGTGAAGCTCGCGTCGTTGAGGCGTAGTTTGCCCATCGCCGCGCGCAGGTCCTCGAACTGTGCGGCGTCGACGGGGAAAAGGCCGCAGAAGACGACGGGCACGGCAGGCCGGAAGCCGGGCAGGGGCTTGTCGACGGGCTTGCGGTCGTCGGTGATGGTATCGCCGACGCGCGTGTCCGCTACTTCCTTGATCGAGGCGGTGAGCATCCCGATTTCGCCGGGTCCGAGCTCGTCGACCGGCTGAAGCTTGGGTGTGAATACGCCGGTGCGGTCCACGTCGTAGGCGGCGTTCGTGCCCATCATGCGGATGCGCTGGCCCTTCTTCAGCACACCGTCGACGATGCGCACCAGCACGACCACACCGAGATAGACGTCGTACCAGCTGTCGACGAGCAGGGCCTTCAAAGGTGCGTCGCGATCGCCCTTCGGCGGCGGCAGGCGCGTGACGATGGCCTCCAGCACCTCGGGCACGTTCAGCCCGGTCTTGGCAGAAATCTCGATGGCGTTCGACGCGTCGAGCCCGATCACGTCCTCGATCTGCTGTTTGACCTTGGCAGGTTCGGCGGCGGGAAGGTCGACCTTGTTCAGAACAGGGACGATCTCGTGCCCGTTGTCGATCGCCTGATAGACATTCGCCAGCGTCTGCGCCTCGACGCCCTGGCTTGCGTCAACGACAAGTAGCGAGCCTTCGCAGGCGGCGAGCGATCGGTTCACCTCGTAGGCAAAGTCCACGTGGCCGGGCGTGTCGATCAGATTGAGCACATAATCCTTGCCGTCACGGGCCCTGTAGTTGAGCCGCACGGTCTGCGCCTTGATGGTGATGCCGCGCTCGCGCTCGATATCCATGGAATCGAGCACCTGCTCCTTCATTTCGCGCTCCTCCAGCCCGCCGGTGAGCTGAATCAGCCGGTCGGCAAGCGTCGACTTGCCATGGTCGATATGTGCAACGATGGAGAAGTTGCGGATATTCTGGATCGGGGAGGCCGTCATGGCGCGGCAGATAACACCGGTGGTGTACTGCGGCAAGAAGCCAAAGGTGCCTGATTCCGGCGATGCCGGTACAGCCCGGCACTACCCGAGCAACTCTGGATTTGCAGTATAGGGCAATTAAATGATCAGAGGCGACTTCGTAAAGCATGCAGCCCGATGCGGGGATGGCGGCCTTCGAAAATGAGCCCGCAGCCGCATATCGTAATCATCGGGGCCGGCTTTGCTGGACTGGCCTGCGCCAAGGCGTTGGGCAATGCGCCTGCGCGTGTCACCGTGATCGACCGCACCAACTATCATCTGTTCGTTCCCCTGCTTTATCAGGTCGCGACGGCGGCTTTGTCGCCGGCCGATATCGCACGTCCGATCCGGCGTATCCTGGGCCGCTATCGGAATATCGATGTACTGCTCGCCAACGTGATCGGCATCGACGCGGCGGCGCGTACGGTCAGGACCGATGCCGGCAGCGTCAGCCCCTACGACAGGTTGGTGGTGGCAACCGGCTCTCTTTATTCCTATTTCGGCCATCCGCAATGGATGGCATTCGCCAAGGGTCCGCGCACTCTCCGTGACGCGCGCGCCATTCGCACCGAGATGCTTACCGCATTCGAACGCGCAGATAGCGCCACCGACCCGGCGGAGCGTGACCGGCTGATGACCGTGATGGTGGTTGGCGGCGGCCCGACCGGGGTCGAAATGGCAGGCTCTGTCGCCGAACTCGTGCGACATGCGCTCGCCAGCGATTTCCGGCACATCGATCCGCGTCGCGCCCGCATTCTGCTGGTCGAAGCCGCACCGCGACTGCTCGCGAGCTTTCCGCAATCGCTCGCCGACTACGCTCAAAAGGAGCTGACCAGGCTTGGTGTCACGGTCATGCTGGGCCAACCGGTCGAGAACATAACGGCCGAAGGCGCGATCGTGGGCGGCCGGATGATCGCGGCCGCTACGATGATCTGGGGTGCCGGCATCGAGGCTGCGCCCGGCGTAAGGATGCTTGGTGTGCCGGTGGACCGCGCTGGCCGCGTCGCGGTCGGGCCCGATCTTTCGGTGCCGGGCCTGCCGGGTGTCTACGTGCTGGGCGACAGTGCCCTTGCGCTCGATGAGCACGGGCGGCCTTTTCCGGCCCTGGCGCAAGTCGCCGCGCAGCAGGGAACGTATGTCGGCCGTGCATTGGCTGCGCAGGCGCGGGGCAAGCCGGCGTCCAAGCCGTTCCGCTTTCATAACCGCGGCAACACGGCGATCGTCGGGCGCAATGCGGCGGTGTTCGACTTCGGCCGCTGGCATCTCAAGGGCCGGCTAGCCTGGTTTCTGTGGGCGTTTGTGCATGTCTATCTGCTCGTCGGCTTCGAGAACCGGCTTCAGGTCGTTGCGCACTGGTTGTGGAGCTATCTAACATATGAACGCGGTGCCCGGCTGATCATGCCGGACGCCGAAAGCGTCGAGCGCGAGTAGGTGCTCTCCTTAATTAATACCGGTAATGGTCGCTCTTGAACGGACCGGCCTGCGGCACGCCGATATATGACGCCTGCTTGTCGGTAAGCTTGGTGAGCTTGACGCCGATCTTGTCGAGATGCAGCCGCGCGACCTTCTCATCCAGCTGTTTCGGCAGCGTGTAGACCTGGTTCTTGTATTTTCCCGGATTGGTCCACAGCTCGATCTGCGCCAGCGTCTGGTTCGTGAACGACGACGACATCACGAAGCTCGGATGGCCCATGGCGTTGCCGAGGTTCACCAGACGGCCTTCCGACAGCAGGATGATGCGCTTGCCGTCGGGGAACTCGACCTCGTCGACCTGCGGCTTGATGTTGTGCCATTTGAAGTTGCGCAGCGCCGCGATCTGGATCTCGCTGTCGAAGTGGCCGATGTTGCAGACGATTGCGCGGTGCTTCATCTTGCGCATGTGGTCGAGAGTGATCACGTCGACGTTGCCGGTGGCCGTTACAAAGATGTCGGCGCGCGGCGCCGCATCTTCCATGGTGACGACCTCATAGCCTTCCATGGCTGCCTGCAGAGCGCAGATCGGGTCGATCTCCGACACCATCACGCGACAGCCGGCCTGGCGCAGAGACGCGGCCGATCCCTTGCCCACGTCGCCGAAGCCGGCGACCATAGCGACCTTGCCCGCCATCATTACGTCGGTTCCGCGGCGGATGCCGTCGACGAGCGACTCGCGGCAGCCGTAAAGGTTGTCGAACTTTGACTTCGTGACGCTGTCGTTGACGTTGATCGCCGGGAACATCAATCGGCCTTCCCTGGCCATCTGATACAGCCGGTGCACGCCGGTCGTGGTCTCCTCGGTGACACCTTTGATTGCCTTGGCGGTCCTGCTGTACCAGCCGGGTTGCTCTTTCAGCCGCTTTCTGATGGCTGCGAAGAGGACCTCTTCTTCCTCGTTGCCGGGATGATCGAGCACACCAGTGTTGGACTCCGCCTGCATGCCGAGATGCAGCAGCAGCGTCGCGTCGCCGCCGTCATCAAGAATCATGTTGGCCGTTCCGCCGTCATGCCACTCGAAGATGCGATGCGTGTAGTCCCAGTAGTCCTTGAGACTTTCGCCCTTAACGGCGAAAACCGGTACGCCGGCATCGGCAATCGCGGCGGCGGCATGATCCTGCGTCGAATAGATGTTGCAGGACGCCCAGCGCACGTCGGCTCCGAGATGCCTCAGCGTCTCGATCAGGACCGCAGTCTGAATGGTCATATGCAGCGAACCGGCGATCTTGGCACCGCGCAGCGGCTGCTTGGGGCCATACTCCTCGCGCGTCGCCATGAGACCCGGCATTTCGGTTTCGGCGATGCTGATCTCGTTGCGGCCCCATGCGGCGAGCGAGATGTCCTTGACGACGTAGTCGCCGGCCTTGGCTTTCGGCTTTGCGGATGCGGTCATAACTCGTCCTGATTGATACCGATGGTTTACTGGGCGTGCCTATAACAGCCCGTCGCCACCACCGCAACGCATATATAAAGAATTCTTTATGTAGCAGCGATAGCCGGAAGCCCCAGTTCTGGGCACTTCCGGCCTGGCTTCAGCGGTACAGCTGCAGTTCGGGCCGTGGGTCTGGTTCGAACCCGTCTCTGTTGGGCATCACCACCTTGGGAAGCGTCTTGGCGTCCA
>Ga0070741_10007872_pt1 | contig 21746 bp, 19 predicted proteins | sample Coa_R1_4_FD_66440 | JGI IMG/M metagenome (GOLD analysis project Ga0070741, IMG submission 66440) | Surface soil microbial communities from Centralia Pennsylvania, which are recovering from an underground coalmine fire - Coalmine... | ecosystem: Environmental > Terrestrial > Soil > Unclassified ... | reverse complement strand
CGAGAATGTGCCCGTCGGAGTCGATGTAGCGCAGCCCGTCGGCAGTCCGTGTCATGTCGCACCCCCGGTGACGTGGGACACCAGGGCGAACGCTACCGCCGCTACCGGGAACCCCGCACCCGCACGGAGATCGTCTGCACCCAGCCGTCGGTCGTCAGCAGGTCGACCAGCGCCTTGGCGTGCGTCTCGGGCTCGAGCATCCCGACGACGAGGCCCTGCTCGTACCACTCCGCGAGGAAGGGCGTGATCTCGTCCATCTGGTCGGGCGCGATGAAGTCGGTGCCGCCGGTGGAGCCGACCACGTAGGTCGTGAAGTGCACCTCGGGGACTTCGAGCGCGAACGAGCGGACCATCGAGTCGAGCGCCCGCTTGCTGGCGACATAGATACCGATGCCCCGCCACGGCGTGTGGTGGAGAGCGGACTCCGACGACAGGTACACCGCGTGCCCGCCGGAGGCCTTCAGGTGCTCGACGGCCGCGGCGGTCACGAGCGCGGCGCCGACGACGTTGGTGTCGAGCACCGAGCGCCAGTCGTCCGCCGAGGCGTGCGCCAGCTCGCGGAACGCGCCCCGGCCCGCCGAGTAGACGAGCACGTCGAGTCCGCCGAACGCCTCGGCCGTCGCCGCGACGACCTCGCCGCAACTGGCGGGGTCGCGCACGTCGCATTCGACCGCCATCACGTCGCCTTCGCAGGCGGCAACCGCGGCATCGAGCTTGGACCGCGTACGCGCCGCGAAGGCGACCGACGCGCCCTCCCGCGCCAGCGCGATGCCCATTGCCCGACCGATCCCGCCCGACGCCCCGACCACCAGGGCCCGCCGGCCGACGAGTCGCGCTCCTCGGGGCACGCCGCGCACGCTACCCGCCACGCCGGACCGACGAGCGTCCCCCAGGGCGGCGCCGGGGATCCGGCGCCGAGCGAGTGTGACCGGAGTGCAGGCTACGGTCGCTGCCGAGCCGAGCGGAGGGTCCACCATGGTTCGTTGCGTCGTGACCGGCCAGCAGGCCGACGGCAAGTCGGTCGTCGTCTTCGACGGGGTGCGCGAGTCGCCCGCCATCCCGCTCATGCCGCCCGGATCGGAGTTCATCCGGCTGTGGGGCGCCGACGCCACGCCGACACTGCCGTCGGACGGCACGCCGCCCGACCAGCCCACGTTCTTCCCACCCGCCGGCGGCTACCGGTTCCTGTTCTTCACGCTGCCGCCCGAGTCGACGCCGGCCGGTCCGGTCGACGACCCGGCGGCGGCCCTCGCCGAGCTCGAGGCCACGCTGCCCGACATGGCCCGGTGGATGGAGCCCGAGAACCCGGGCATGCACACGACCGACTCGGTCGACCTCGACATCGTGCTGTCGGGCGAGGTGTGGCTCGAGCTCGACGACGGCGCCGAGGTGCACCTGAAGGAAGGCGACTGCGTCGTGCAGAACGGGACCCGCCACGCGTGGCGCAACCGCAGCGACCGGCCGGTGCAGATGTTCGCGGCGATCATCGGGGCGACGCGGGCGTGACCCCCACGTCCCGCCCGGGGGCGGGCCCCCTCGAGGGCCTGCGCATCGTCGACCTGACGACGATGGTGGCCGGGCCGTACGCCACCCTGCTCCTCGCCGACTTCGGCGCCGAGGTGATCAAGGTCGAACCGCCGCGCGGCGACCAGGCGCGTGACCTCGGTCCGCGGGTCAGCGCCGACATGGGCGCGGTGTTCGTGAACGCGAACCGCGGGAAGCGCAGCGTCGTCCTCGACCTGACGACCGAGGCGGGCCGCGACGCCCTGAAGCGCCTCACCGCGACGGCGGCCGGCTTCGTGCACAACCTGCGGCCCGACGCGGCGGCGCGCTGCGGCGCCGACGCGCCGACCCTGCGCGCCGACCATCCCGAGCTCGTCCACTGCACGATCCGCGGCTTCGGCTCGGGTGGCCGCTACCGCGACCTGCCGGCGTACGACGACATCATCCAGGGCGCCGCCGGCATCGCCGGGCAGCAGGAGTGGGTCGCGGGCGAGCCGACCTACGTGGCGACCGCTATTGCGGACAAGGTCGCGGGGCTGACCGCGGCGCTCGCGATCACCGCCGCGCTGCACGAGCGGTGCGCGACCGGGCGCGGAAGCGCCGTCGAGGTGCCCATGTACGAGTCGCTCGTCGCGTTCGGCCTGCTCGAGCACCTCTGGGGCCGGACGTTCGTCCCGCCGCTCGGTGAGGCCCGCTACCCGCGCGTCTCCTCACCGGAGCGGCGCCCGTACGAGACCGCCGACGGGTGGGTCTCGGTCGTCGTCTACACGAGCGAGCACTGGAAGAAGTTCTTCACGATGATCGGCCGTCCCGAGTTGATGGACGACGAGCGGTACTCGACGCTGTGGTCGCGTACGCAGAACCTGGAGTCGCTGCACCGCATCGTCGCCGAGAGCCTGCGCACCGACACGACCGAGGTGTGGCTCGAGCGCCTCCACGCAGCCGGCATCCCGGCGGTGCGCTACTCACGTGTCGACGACCTCTTCGACGACCCGCACCTCGCCGACACCGGCCTGTTCCAGCGCGTGCACCACCCCACCGAGGGCGAGCTGCTGCAGATCGCCACGCCGATCAGCTTCGACGGCGCCTGCAGCCCGGTCGACCGGCCCGCTCCCCATCTCGGCGAGCACACCAGGGAGATCCTCGCCGAGCTCGGCCTCGACGCCGCCTGACGCGGCGACTATTCCGCGGTGTCGGCGCGGGCGCGCTCGGCGCGCTGCGCGGCGATCCTCCCGGGGAGGTCGGCGGGCTGCCATCCGTCGAGCAGCGCCGTGCCCGTGACGTCGCGTACCGGGCGGCCGAGCTCGGCGAGCAGCTCGAGGCTGTAGGCGATGCGGCCCGTGAGCGTCGACGGGTCGCCGGTGCAGAGCGCGAGCGCGGCTTCGGCCATCGTGTCGAGCGGCTCCATGTAGACCTCGGGGAACCACGAGCTCGTGGCGAGCGCGCGCGTCCGGGCCGCGGCCTGCGGCGACAACGCGTTGACCGCGATCCCTTGGCCGTGGGTCTCGACGGCGAGGCTCACCGTCCAGCGGTTGAGCATCGCCTTGGTCCCACCGTACGCGGAGCCGCGCCGCGCGGGAGCGCTCGTGCCGAACGGTGGGCCGGCGGGCAGCTCCGCCGACGCCGAGCTGATGTTGAGGATCGCGCCGCGCCCGCGCGCCCGCATCCCCGGCAGCACGTGCTGCGCGAGCAGCCAGGGCGCCCACACGTTGACCTCCTGCATCCGGCGCAGCGCGTCGAGGGTCCACTCCTCGAACGGCTTGTAGCCGCCGGCGGCCGCGTTGTTCACCAGGACGTCGACAGGCCCGAGCGCATCCTCGACGCGCGCGACCAGCGTCTCGCGGCCGCCTTCGGGATCGGCGAGGTCGACGGTGAACACCGCGCCCGACGACCCGGCCGCCTCGATCGCGGCCAGGGCCTCCTCGAGGCCCTCCCGGGTCCGGGCCGCGACGGCGACCCGGGCGCCCTCGGCGGCGAGCCGTTGCGCGATCGCGGTCCCGATGCCGCCCTGGCTCGCACCCGTCACCAGGGCCACCCGCCCCGCACACTCACCCGCCATCCGTCCCCTCGCCTTCCGATCGCTCACCTTCGGTTTCGTAATGCAAGGACGTTAGGCTCTCGGGCATGGCGCGCGACTCGGCCGAGACCCGCGAGAAGCTCCTACGGGCCGCCGAGTACCTGTTCGCGCGCCACGGGCTCGACGTGCCCATCCGCGACATCCACGCCCTCGCCGGCCAGCGCAACGCCTCGGCGTTGCACTACCACTTCGGCGGCAAGCGGGAGCTGGTCCTCGCCATCCTCGAGAAGCACACGCCGAGCGCCGAGGAGATCGAGGCGATCCGGGCCGACCTCCGGGCCCGCATCCACGAGCCCCGCAGCGTCGTGGAGGCGATCGTCCGCCGGTTCAGCGCCCAGCTCGCGACCCCGGACGGCCGCGACCACATCCGACTCACGTTCCAGATCACCATCCGGGCCCCGGTCCGCCGGAACCTCCTGATCGACGAGCTGGAGGACCCGTGGGAGACGACGCTCGCCGCCGAGACCGCCCTCATCCGCGAGTCGCTCCCGCACCTCCCCGAGGAGGTCGTGCGCGAGCGCGCCGTGGCCGGCCTGCTGTTCGTCCTCCTGCAGGTCGCCGAGCGCGCCCGCATCATCGACGACGAGGACGACACCCAACTCGTCGACGAGGACGACTTCGTGACCAACCTGATCGACATGACGACGGCCGCGCTCACGGCGCCGGTCTCGACCGCAGCCGCGATAGGAACGACGTGAACGACACCGACCGGTACATCCTGATCTCCGCCGACACGCACGCGGGCGCCGAGCTGCGCGCGTACCGCCCGTACCTCGAGAAGAAGTGGCACGACGACTTCGACGCGTGGGTGGCCGGCATGGACGAGCAGGCCGAGGTGATGCGCGAGATGATGGGTCCGCGCAGTGTCGGCGTCGACGGCGACCCCGCAGTCGACGGGAACCGCAACTACGACAGCGCCCGCCGTCTCCGCGAGATGGAGTCGGACGGCATGGTCGCCGAGGTGATCTTCCCCAACACCCAGCCGCCGTTCGCGCCCCGCGCCGGCATCCTGTTCGCGGCACCGCCGATCGGCGACTCGCCCGAGCACCGCTGGGCCGGCCTGCAGGCCCACAACCGCTGGCTCGCCGACTTCTGCGCCGAGGCGCCGGGCCGGCGCGCCGGCGTCGCGCAGATCATGCTCGCCAACGTCGAGGGGTCAGTCGCCGAGATCGAGTGGGCACGCGAGCACGGGCTCTTCGGCGGGGTGCTGCTCCCGGGCGCGCCGCCGGGGTCGGGCGTCGCGCCGCTGTACGCGCCCGAGTACGAACCGATCTGGGCGGCCTGTGAGGACTTCGGCATGCCGCTCAACCACCACGCGGGCGGCGGCGTCCCCGACTTCGGCCCGTACTACCCGGCGGCGATGGCGATGTTCATGCTCGAGGTCACCTGGTGGGGACACCGCGCGCTGTGGCACCTGATGTTCAGCGGCGTGTTCGAGCGGCACCCGCGGTTGCACTACACGACGACCGAGACCGGGTCGGCGTGGATCGTCGACACGCTCGCCGAGCTCGACTCGTTCTACGACCGGATGAAGGCCGGCGGTCAGGGATCGGAGGCCATCTTCGGCGCCGCCACCGTCGCCGGCCTGTCGTTGCGACCGAGCGAGTACTTCGCCCGCCAGTGCCACCTGGGCTCAAGCTTCCTGCGCCCGATCGAGTGCGCGATGCGCCACCAGATCGGCGTCGACCACATCATGTGGGGCAGCGACTATCCCCACATCGAGGGCTCGTATCCCTACACGCGCCTGCACCTGCGCCGGACCTTCGCCGGCGTCGACCCCGACGAGGTGGCCCGAATGGTCGGCGGCAACGCCGCGAGGGTCTACGGCTTCGACCTCGACCGCCTGCGCCCGCTCGCCGACCGCCTCGGCCCGACCGTCGCCGAGGTCGCCGAGCCGCTCCCCTACACCGAGGTGCCGGAAGCCGCGCACAAGTGCCCCGCGCTCGCACCGCAGACCCAGGTGTCGGTGCCGTGAGCGAGACGGGATCGACCGAGCACGTCGACCGCGCGCACGACCGGCTGGCGTTGCGCCAGCTCGTCGAGACGTACGCGCACGCCGCCGACCGGCGCCTGAGCGAGGTCTCGGGGTCGCTGTTCACCGACGACGGCCTGCTCGCCATCTACGACGGCGACCCGGAAGGCCAGGAACCGAACCGCACGCGACGGGGGCCCGAGCAGATCGCGCGGGCGATGGTGTCGCTCGACCGCTACGCGGTCACGACGCACTTCCTCGGCCAGCAGACGGTCGAGTTCGATGCCGCCGACCCGCACGTCGCGTCGGGCGAGACCTACTGCCTCGCGCACCACGTCACGAAGACGGACGAGGGCCGGCGGATGTACGTCATGTCGATCCGCTATCTCGACCGTTACCGCCGCGTCGACGGGATCTGGAAGTTCGAGGAGCGCCGGCTCGCCGTCGACTGGACCGACGACCGGCCGCTCATGTAGTCGGGCAGGACGGCGCGTCGATCCAGGTGCGGTCGAGCTCCTGCACGGACGGGCAGCCGAGGAGCCGCATCGTGCGGTCCATGTCGAGGCGGAGGATGCGGAGCACGTCCGCGACGCCCGCCCCGCCCCGGGCCGCGAGACCGTAGAGGTACGCCCGACCGATCAGCACCGCGCGCGCCCCGAGGGCGACGGCCTTCACGACGTCCGAGCCGCGCCGCACACCTCCGTCGACGAGGACCTCGGTGTCCGCGCCGACCGCGTCGACCACCTCGGGCAGCACGCGGACGGACGCGGGTGCGCCGTCGAGCTGGCGGCCGCCGTGGTTCGACACGACGACCGCGTCGGCACCGACGTCGACGGCCCGCCGGGCGTCGTCGACCGTCAGCACGCCCTTGAGAAGCAGCGGTCCCGTCCACCGGGCGCGGATCCACTCGACGTCCGCCCACGTCGGCGGTCGCGTCACGATCGCCTTTGCCTGCTGCTCCTTCGGGATCGGCGTGGCGCCGGGCCCGAGCCGCACCGAGTTCGGGAAGTCGAGCCGCATCCCGTCACGCACGAAGCGCGCGAACCATGCCGGGTGCACGAGCATCTGGGGCCCGAAGTGCCACGCGTTGCGCGCGTCGACGCCGAGGGGCAGGACGACGCCGTTGCGGGTGTCGCGCTCGCGGTTCCCGACCGTCGCGGTGTCGAGGGTGACCACCAGCGCGCCGTACCCCGCGTGCTCGGCCCGCTCGACGAGGACCTCGGCCCCGGCGCGACCGTTCATGAAGTAGAGCTGGAACCAGAGTCGCTTCGCGTCGTCGCCACCCAACCCGGTGCGTGCTCCTTCGGCGACCTCCTCCAGCGCCGTTCCCGCGGCCGTGCTCACGATCGACACCGTCCCGGCGGCGGCGGCCTCCCGGGCGACGGCGATCTCGCCGTCGGGATGCACGATGCGCACGAAGCCGCACGGCGCGCAGAGCACCGGCAGCTCGACGGGCGTCCCGACGACGGTCGTCCGCAGGTCGGGCCGCGCGTGGACGGCGACACGCGGCCGGAACGTGATCTCCTCGAACGCGCGGCGGTTCTCGCGCATCGTGAGCTCGTCGTCGGCCCCGCCTTCGACGAAGTCGAAGACGACGCGCGGCAGGACCCGCCGTGCCCGGCGCCGGGCGTCGGCGACGCTGTAGAAGGGCGGCACCGGTCGATCTTGGCACGGGCTCGATACGATGCGGCGCCCCCAGCGAGGCCCCGCGCGGCGAGGCGACCCGGACGAGAGGAGGCCCCGTGGCCGAGCGCGTGAACCGGCCGTTGCCGCAGCTCACGCCGGAGAACGAGTTCTTCTGGACCGCGGGAGCCGACGGTGAGCTGCGCGTGCAGAAGTGCACCGCGTGCGGCGCGCTGCTGCACCCGCCCGGCCCGATCTGCCCGTACTGCCAGAGCCGGTCCATCGAGGTCACCGGGGTATCGGGTCGCGCCACGGTCGTCGGGTTCACCGTGAACCATCAGCAGTGGCTCCCGGATCTCCCGTTGCCGTACGTCGTCGCGATCGTCGCGCTCGACGAGGATCCGCGCGTCCGGCTGACCACGAACGTGGTCGGAGCCGATCCCGACACCGTGACCATCGGCATGCGCGTGCAGGTCCGCTTCGAACAGATCGCCGACGTGTGGCTCCCGCTGTTCGAGCCCGTCCCGGCGGGCGAGCCCGACCGCGAGCCGTGGACGCCACCCGAGGAGCATCGGCCGCGCACGAGACCGATGCCGCGCCGCGACAAGTTCGAGGAGAAGGTCGCGCTCACGGGCATCGGCATGTCGGACATCGGCCGGCGCCTGATGCGCGACCCCCTGTCGCTCACGGTCGACGCGTGCCTCGCGGCCGTCGCCGACGCCGGCCTCGACCTGACCGACATCGACGGCCTGTCGACCTATCCCGGTGGGATGGCGATGGCCGGCGGCCACTCCGAAGGCGGCGTGCCCGCGCTCGAGGAGGCGCTGCGCATCCAGCCGACGTGGATCAACGGGGGCATGGAGATCCCCGGGCAGAGCGGCGCGGTCGTCGCCGCGATGCTGGCCGTCGCCGCCGGGCTGTGCCGGCACGTGCTCTGCTTCCGGACGGTCTGGGAGTCGACGAGCGCCGCGCTCGAGCGGGCCGGCCGGGGTGGCGGCCACGGCGGCGGGCGGGTCGGCGGCGAGATGCAGTGGCGATTCCCGTTCGGTGCGATGTCGGCCGCGAACTGGATCGCGATGAACGCGTCACTGCACTTCCAACGGTACGGCACGACGCGCGAGGCGCTCGGTCGCATCGCCCTGAACGCGCGCGCGAACGCGGCGCGCAACCCGACGGCCGTCTACCGGGATCCGTTGACGATGGACGACTACCTGTCGGCCCGGATGATCACGACGCCGTTCGGTCTCTACGACTGTGACGTGCCGTGCGACGGGTCGATCGCGATCGTCGTCTCCGCGCGCGACGTCGCGCGTGACCTGCGCCAGAAGCCGGTCTTCGTCGACGCCGTCGGGACGCAGATCACGGAGCGCTGGTCGTGGGACCAGGACACGCTCTCGCACGAGCCGATGGTGCTCGGCCCCGCCGCCCACCTGTGGACGCGCACGTCGCTCACGCCGCGCGACGTCGACGTCGCCGAGGTGTACGACGGCTTCAGCTTCAACTGCCTGTCGTGGCTCGAGGCACTCGGGTTCTGCGGCATCGGCGAAGGCGCCGACTTCCTCGGCGACGGCAGCCGCATCGCGCTCGACGGTGAGCTCCCGCTCAACACACACGGCGGGCAGCTCTCCGCCGGCCGCACCCACGGCTTCGGCTTCGTCCACGAGGCGATCGTGCAGCTGCGGGGCGACGGCGGCGACCGTCAGGTGCCCGATGCCCAGGTCGCCCTCGTCACGACGGGCGGCGGGACGCCCGGCGGCTGCCTCCTGCTGACCCGGGGCTAGACCGGCAGCTCGCGTTCTCGGCACGTCCCCCTGGGACTCTCCCCGCCCAGCGGGCCGAGAGCCGCCGGGGGCTGCCACGTCGCCCGGCGCACGACGGTGGTGCCGCGGCTTCGGGCCCGCCGGCGGGTCTCGCGGGGGACCACGATCGCCTGCGCGAGCCGGTCGAGCGCGCGGCGGGCCCGGCCGCCGAGTTTGTTGAACGCCCGGTCGAGCAGCCTCGGCCGCAGCCGGTACGCGACGTTGCGCCGCTCGTCGGTGAAGCGCTGCAGGTCGAGGAACCCTTGGACGTCGGCGAGGCCCCACTTCTGCGCGAAGTACGTGCAGCTCGCGCGGTTCCACGCCTCGCACCACCGGAGCACGTAGAACGGGCGGTCGGACAGCGGGAGCGGCATCGGCAGCTCGTAGACGACGACCGAAGCCGGATCCGTCCACACCTCGTGGCCGGCCTCGCGGGCGAGCATGCAGAGGTCGAGGTGCTCACGCGTCGAGAGCAGCCCCTCGTCGAGCGGGCCGAGCTCGTCGAACAGCGCGGTGCGGACGAGCAGGCAGTGGAACTCGGCCGCCTCGGTCGGGATACGAGCCATCGTCGCGACCGCCTCGTCGAGCGGCATCCCCGCGTGGAAGTGCCGGTCGACGAGCTCGCGCCGCCCGCCCTCGGTCGCGATGTGTGCCTCGGCGCCGAACACGTGCACCGTCTCGCGCGCGTGGCGCCCGGTCCGGAAGCCGTACATCGGGCCGACGATCGCCGCGCCCGTCTCGTCGGCGCAGCGGATCAGCGCGTCGAGCCACCCCGGCTGCACGAAGCAGTTGTCGTCGAGGAAGACGACGAACTCGGTGTCGACCGCCTGCATGGCGGCGTTGCGCGCCTCGTTGGGCGTCAGCACGCAGTCCGCCCGCAGGAGCGTCGCGTCGTGCAGGCGGACGAACCGCTCGAGCCAGCGGCGGGTCGCCTTGGGGTAGCCGGCGTCGACCACGACGAGCCGGTACGGCGGCTCGGTCGTGGCGACGAGCGTCTCGAGGCACGCACGCGCCTGGCTCAACGTCTCGCGCGGCACCACCGCGACGGTCACGCGCGCGATGGCGCCGGCGTTTCTCACGTCGGAAGTATCGACCACCGGCAGGGGTGCTTGAGGCGCGCCGGGCTCGGCTCAGCTCGCCAGCTGCGCCGCGCCGAGGGGCTCGGGGCGCCGCCCGCCGCGACCGACCTCGATCGTCGGCGTCCGGGGCCGCCGGCGGGCCGCGACCCGCTCGTACAGGGCGACGTGGTCGGCTGCCATCCGCCGGCTCGAGAAGCGCTCCGCCACGTCGGCCCGGCACCGGCGCCGGTCGAGCTCACCGGCCCGCCCGACCGCCTCCACCAGGCTCGCCTCGCCGGCGGCGAGGTACCCGGTCGCTCCGTGGAGGACGATCTCGGGCGCCGAACCGCGCGGGGTGGCGACCACCGGCGTGCCGCACGCGAGCGCCTCGATCATCACCATGCCGAAGGGCTCGTTCCACTCGATCGGGTTCAGGAGGCAGGTCGCGCGGGCGAGGAGCTCGAGCTTCGCGGTCCCCCCGACCTCGCCGACGTACTCGACGCCGGCGCCGAGGAGCGGCCGGACCCGCTCCTCGAAGTAGCGCTGCTCCGCCGGCTCGCGCATCTTCGCCGCGATCCGCAGCGGGACGCCGGCGGCGCGGGCGACGCTCACCGCGGTGTGCACGCCCTTGTCGGGGCTCATCCGGCCGAGGAAGAGCGCGTAGCCGCCGTCGCCCCGGCCGAACGGGAAGGCCGCGAGGTCGACCCCGTGGTTGATCACCGCGGCGACGGGGATGTCGCCGGCGGTGGAGGCGTGGTGCCGCGACAGCGCGATCACCGGGACGGTGTGCGCGATGGCGCGGTAGTAGTCGAAGAGCTCGCCCTCGAACGGGCCGTGGTTGGTGGTGACCACGGGCACGCCGAACCGGGGCGCGTACAGCGGCCCGACCAGGGTGTGGTCGTGGACGATCTCGGCGCCCCAGTCGATGACGGCCTCGTAGGCGTTGACGACGTGGTGCAGCTCGGTGGCCGAGCCCGTCGCGACCGTCCCGGCGGCGAGGGGCCGGGCCCATCGTGTGGGCACGGGAGAGGTGCTGTCGCCGGTGGCGTACAGCAGGACGTCGTGACCGGACACGACGAGTGCCCGCGCCAGGGCGTCGAGCACGGTCTCGGTGCCGCCGTACGCCGGCGGCGGGACGGGAACCCAGGGCGGGGCGATGATCGCGAGACGCACGGACGCTCCTCAGCCGAAGACCTCGTGCCGCCACGGGGCGGCGTCAACTGGGACCGACCAGACGGTCGCTGCGACGGATCGTACGGCGAGCGAGCTGGCACTCGCAAGGCGAGAGTGCTAACCGGTGATCTGGACCGAGCGGCCCTCGCGCCAGGTGCGCAGGACGAGGAAGCGGCCCTTCAGCGCGGCGCGGTCCCAGCGACCGAAGCCCAGGAAGGTCCCCGGCTCGCCCTCGGCCGACGGCACCATCTTGATGCGCTCGAGGCCGTCGCGGACGCCGTCGCGGCTCAGCTCCTCCGACCGGGCCAGGCCCTCGGCGACGAGCAGGCCGAGGTCGTGGTGGATCGCCTCGCTCATGCTCCACTGCTCGGGGGCGAGGCCGAGCTCGGCCCGGACACCGGCCAGCACCTCGTTGTCGTCGGCGTACTCGTCGACGTAGACCCAGCCGTCCCACACCTCGCGCCACTCGGTGAGCCCGTGGGCGAACATCCCGCACGTGTTGCACACGACCGGGAGCGGCCGGCCCCGTTCCGCCAGGGCTCGCCCCACCGCGTAGCCGCCGAAGCCGAGCCCGAGGTAGACGACCGCGTCGGGGCCCGATCCGACGGCCTCGGCGACCGCGTCGCCGACCGCGTCCGCCGGCTCGCCGACCGGCGACACCGAGAGCGAGCGGATGACCTGGACGCCGAGCGGCTCGCTCTCGCGCAGGAAGAAGTCGGCGTAGCGGCGGCCGATCGGCGACTGGTCACGGATCAGCGCGACCCGCCGCAGACCGTGGGCCGCGAGGTGCTGCGCGATGAGGACGGGCTCCTCCTCGTGCGACCCGACCTGCAGGTGGAACACGAACTCGCCCCGGGCCCGCTCGGCGCCGGCGTAGTGGACGGTCGGGACCCGGGCCGCCTCGGCGAGCGGCGTCGCGACGAGCGCGTTGTCGCCGATCGCCGGCCCCACGACCATCACGACGCCCCGCTCGACGAGCCGGCGGTACGCGACCTCGACGGCGTGCGCGGTGCCGAACGGCAGACCGTCGGCGCGCTCGCGCACGAACTCGACCGGCCGGTCGATGCGGCCCGCGCGCCGCGCCCGCTCGATCGGGAGCCGCATCACGCGTTCCTGGGTCGACGCGCCGGACGGGTCGGCGCCGCTCGGGACGTCGTCGAGCACCCCGACGAGAATCGGCTCCGCGTCGTGCTGCATGCATGCCCCCGTTCCGGTCGCGGCGCCGCTCAGTAGCTCCGCGGCAGGCCCATCACCGACTGCGCGACGTAGTTCAGCGTCATCTCCTGGGTGACCGGCGCGATGCGCAGGAGCCGAGCCTCGCGCCAGTACCGCTCGACGTGGTACTCGCTCGCGTAGCCCATCCCGCCGAGCGTCTGCATCGCCCGGTCGGCGGCGAAGAACCCGGCCTCGGCCGCCAGGTACTTCGCCGTGTTCGCAGCCTCGCCGCAGTCCTGACCGCGGTCGTAGCGACGGCCCGCGTCGAGCGCGGTCATCCACGCCGCGTTCAGTTGCATGCGCGCCTGCGCGAGCGGGTGGCTGATCGCCTGGTTCGCCCCGATCGGCCGGCCGAACACCTCCCGCTCGCGCGCGTAGCGGACGGCGCGGTCGAGGGAGACCTCGCCGATCCCGATCGCCTCCGACGCGAGCAGGATGCGCTCGGGGTTCAGGCCGTGGAGCAGGTGCTTGAAGCCCGCGCCCTCCTCGCCGACGAGTCGCCAGCCCTCGACCGGCAGCCCGTCGTACGCGACCTCGCAGGACGCGACCGCGTTGCGCCCGACCTTCGGGATCGGCCGGATGTCGACGTACGCAGGGTCGAGGTCGGCGAGGAACAGGCTCAGACCGGCGAACTCGCCCGGCTCACCACCGGTACGGGCCAGCAGGAGCACGACCTCCGACTCGAGGGCCTTGCTCGTCCAGATCTTGCGACCGGTCACGCGCCAGCCGCCCCGCCCGTCGGGCTCGGCACGCGTCTTCACACGCGACGTGTCGGTGCCGGCGTCGGGTTCGGTGACGCCGAACGCGACGTGCAGCTCACCGGCCGCGGCACGCGGGAGAAAGGTCCGGCGCAGCTGCTCGTTGCCGAACTTGACCACGGGGTTCAGCCCGAACACCGTCAGGTGGAGCGCCGAGCAGCCGTTCATCGCCGCGCCGCTGGCCGCGATCTCCTTGAGCATGACGGCCGCCTCGGTGATGCCTCGGCCCCCGCCGCCGTACTCCTCGGGCATCGCGATCCCGAGCCACCCGCCTTCGGCCATGCGCCGGTAGAACTCCCACGGGAACTCGTGCTCGCGGTCGCAGCGCGCCCAGTACTCGTCGTCGAACACCTTGCAGACGTCGCGGACGCCGTCCGCGATCAGCTGCAGGTCCTCGTCGTCGTAGTCGTTGGGCACGCTTCCCGTTCCTCGTCACACCATCGAGTCGTTCGCGTACGCGATCTGGTCCGCGAGGAAGCCGTCGGGATCGGCGGCGCGGCGCATCATGATGTCGCGGACCTGGGGGTGGGTCAGCACCAGGAACCGGTCGCCGCGCACGGCGTCGACGACGAGGTCGCCCACCACGGCGGGGTCGAGGAGCTCGAGATCGGGCCCGCGCACGCCCGACAGGTCGCCGTGGAACGCGATGCTCTCGACGATGTTGGTCGCGACCGGACCCGGGCAGAGGCACGAGACGCCGACGCCCCGGGGCTTCAGGTACAGCGCGAGCGCCTCGGTCAGGCCCACGACGGCCGACTTCGTCGCGGTGTAGGGCAGGCGATCGTAGGAGTAGGAGAACAGCCCGTTCGTGGACGCCGTGTTGACGACGTGCCCCTCACCCCGCTCCAGCAGCAGGGGCAGGAACACGAGGTTCGACCGGACGATCGACAGCAGGTTCGTGTCGACGATGCGCTGCCATTCGGCGAGCGGGATGCTGAGAGGCGGGCCGGCCGCGATGAGCCCGACGTTGTTCATGACGATGTCGACGCGGCCGAGCTCGTCGAGCGTACGGTCGCGTACGTCCTCGAGGTCACCGTCGCGGCACACGTCGCACGGGACGCCGATCGCGGCGCCGCCCGCGGCGCGCGCCTCACCCGCGACCGTGTCCGCCCGGTCGGCGTCGAGATCGGCGACGACGACCGCGACGCCCGCCCGCGCGAACGCGAGCGCGGCCGCGCGGCCGATCCCGCTGCCCGCGCCGGTGACGACGGCGACACGGCCCCTCAGCTCCTGCATCGGCGCATCGTCGCCGTGGTAGACACCACCGTCAAATAGGAGGAGGGCGCGCATGCCGTTCGACCGGCTCGCAGGTACCGGCGTCTGGAGCGGGCAGCTGCGCTTCGGCGATCGCGGCGAGCGGACGGCCGCGGCGGTCGAGCTCGAGGCGCTCGGCTACTCGGCGATCTGGCTGCCGGGCGGGATCGGCGGGGCCGTGTTCGACGACTGCCGCGCCCTGCTCGAGGTGACGGAGCGGGTGCCGCTCGCCACCGGCATCCTCAACGTCTGGATGCACACGCCGGAGGAGACGGCCGCGGGCCACGCCGGTCTCACGCGTGACTTCCCCGGCCGCTTCCTGCTCGGCCTCGGGATCAGCCACGCGCCCCTCGTCGACTCCACCGAGCCGGGCCGATACGACAAGCCCTTCGACACGATGCGGGCCTACCTCGAGGCGCTCGACGAGGCCGACCCGCCCGTCCCGGTCGACGAGCGCGTCCTCGCCGCCCTCGGCCCCCGGATGCTGGCGTTGGCACGCGCCCGCACGGCCGGCGCCCATCCGTACCTCGTCGTCCCCGAGCACACGCACCAGGCCCGCGAGGTGCTCGGACCGAACGCGCTCCTCGCGCCCGAGCAGGCCGTCTTCCTCGGCACCGACCGGACCGAGGCGCGGGCCGCGGCCCGCAACCACCTGCAGATCTACCTCGGGCTCCCCAACTACACGAACAACTGGCTGCGCCTCGGCTTCACCGAGGACGACCTCGTCGGCGGCGGCAGCGACCGGCTCTGCGACGCGATGGTCGCCTGGGGCGACGAGAACACGATCGGCCGCCGCGTCCACGAGCACCACCAGGCCGGCGCCGACCACGTGTGCATCCAGGTCGTGACGCCGCCGGACGCCGTTGGCGCGATGCCGATGGACACCTGGCGTGCCCTCGCGCCCGTCCTCGCGGTTCTCTGAACGATGCGCTTCGGGTGCCGACGCGCATCGTTCAGAGAACAGCGACAGCCGAGTGCCTACGCCTCCCGGTCCCAGGTCGCGGCGGTGACGCCCCGGGCGCGCAGCTCGTGCTTGCGGACGCGCATGGACGCCTCGGTGCGCGGGAGGTCGTCGGCCACCTCGACGTAGCGGGGCAGCATGAACTTGGGCATGCGCGGTTCGAGGAACCCGACCAGCTCCGCGGGGTCGACGGTCGCGCCCTCGCGCGCGACCACGACGATCATCACGTCGTCCTCGCCGAGCGGCGCGGGGACGCCGACCGCGGCACACTCGGCGACGTCGGGGTGCTCCGCGACGATGGTCTCGACCTCGAACGACGAGATGTTCTCGCCCCGCCGGCGGATGGTGTCGCGCATGCGGTCGACGAAGTAGTACCACCCGTCCTCGTCGCAGCGGAACGCGTCGCCGGTGTGGAACCACCCGTTGCGCCACGCTTCCGCGGTCTGCTCGGGCATCTTGTAGTAGCCCGCGTTGAGCGCCCACGGCTCCCGGCTGCGGACGATCATCTCGCCGACCTCGCCCGGGCCGAGCGGCTCGTCGTGCTCGTTGACGATGCGGACCTCGGGCCACGGGTAGTCGAGCCGCTCCCGGCCACAGTTCGCCCAGGGCCCGTGGTCCCACCCCGTCGTCACCGGCATGCCGACCTCGGTCTGGCCGTACCCGGTCGCGACCCGCACCCCGAAACGCGACTCGAAGTCCTCGATCTCGGGGATCATCGGGCCGAGGATCGCGTTGCGCAGCGGGTTGTCGGCGTCGTCCGCACTCCCGGGTGCCGCGTACAGCAGCGCGGTCATCGGGCCGACCAGCGCCGCCGTCGTGCAGCCGGTGGCGCGCACGTCGTCCCAGAAGCTCGTCGCGCTGAACCGGTCGCGGATGACGAACCTCCCGCCCCGCACCATCACGTAGTTGAACGCGCACCGCCCGGAGTTGTGGAACAGCGGCATGGCGCAATAGAGGCCGTCGCCCGGCGCGATGGTGTCGTCGGGGACCCACGACCAGAACTGGTACACGACCGCCCAGGGCGTGACGACCGCCTTCGACGGTCCGGTCGTCCCGCTCGTGAACATGAGGCACTGCACGTCGCGGTACTCGGGACCGTCGAGGCCGGAGGCGGGCTCCACCGCGTCGGACCAGAGGTCTGCGTCACCGACGACCACGAGCTGCTGGTCGCCGTCGAAGCGGTCAGCGAGCTCGGGCGTGGTCACCACCGTGGTCACGTCGGCGAGGTCGAGCGAGTACTCGAGGATCCGGCCCGTGAACGCGGTGTTGAGCGGGACCTCGACCGTGCGCAGCCAGCCGAGCCCGAGCATCGTCCGGTGCGCGTCGAAGGTGTTCGGGAGCATCGTGGCGACGCGGTCGCCGGGCCGGACGCCGAGCGTCGCGAGCGCGGCCGCGGCGCGCCGTCCGTGCCGGTCGAGCTCGGCGTAGGTCAGGCGCGCGCCGTCGACGTGCTCGAGCGCGACCGCGCCGGGCGTCTCGCGGGCCCAGCGCGCGACGGCGTGCGGCGCCAGACAGGCCCGGTCGAGCACGGGCTCAACGCGCGGTTGCAGGTGCCGGCGGCGGGACGCGCAGCTGCTGGAAGAAGTTCACGTCGCTCTCGTCGGGCGGACGGCCGACGTGCGTCACCGTGTCGACGTCGGCCGCCTCGGCGCGCAGCGCCGCGACCGTGCACTGCTCACGCGAGCGGGTCCGGAACGGTTCGAACTGGAAGTGCCGCATCGCGTTCTCGTGGGTGATCTTGTTCACCACGTCGTCGGGCAGGCCGTCGAACAGCTCCTCGAGCACCTCGGGCCCGTTCGGCCAGGAGCTGTCGGAGTGCGGGAAGTCGGACTCCCAGCACACGTTGTCGATGTTGAACTCGTCGAGCAGCTTGATGCCGATCTCGTCGTTGATGAAGCAGCAGAGGACGTGCTCGCGGAACACCTTCGCCGGGCCCCACCCCTCGGGGAAGTGGTGGCGCGTCCAGCCCGAGTGGCGGCGCTGGATGTGCTCGGCCCGCTGGAGGAAGTAGGGGATCCAGCCGATGTCGCCCTCGGTCAACGAGAACTCGAGGTCGGGGAACCGCCACCAGAAGTCGGCCCACATCAGGTCGCCGAGCGAGTAGGTCGACATGAGCGACGACAGGCTCATCGGGACGCTCGGCGGCGCGTCGTCGGACGTCGCCGAGCTGCGCGACGACGACCCGACGTGGCAGCACAGCACGGTTCCCTCGTCGCAGCAGGCCGCGAACAGCGGGTCCCACGCGCCGGAGTGGATCGACGGCATCCGCAGCGCGGCCGGGTTCTCCGAGAACGTCACCGCGTGACACCCCTTCGACGCGAGCCGGCGGACCTCGGCGGCGGCGCGCTCGACGTCGAACAGGGGCAGGATGCCGCAGGGGATGAACCGGTCGGGGTACTGGCCACACCACTCGTCGACGTGCCAGTCGTTGTACGCGCGGATCATCACCTCGTTGACGTCCGGGTCGGGGCCCTCGTTGAGCACCTGGCCCGAGAAGCCGGTCCAGTTGGGGAAGTTCAGGCCCGCGAGCGTCCCTCCCGCGGACATGTCGCGCACCCGCTCGTGGACGTCGTAACAGCCGGGGCGCATCTCGTCGTAGCGCGACGGGTTGACGTTGAACATCTCGCGCGGCTTGCCGGCGACCGCGTTCAACCCGAGGTTGCGCCCCTTCTTGTCGCCGTACCACCACTGCTGGAAGCCGTGCTCGTCGGTCACGACGCGCGGTGCGAGGTCGCGGTACTTCGCGGGGACGTGCGCCTCGAACATGTCGGCCGGCTCCGCGATGTGGTCGTCGACACTGACGAGGATCATGTCGTCGCCGCGCATGCTGGTCCCCTCTCCGTGCTCGACGGTCGGCTGCCGGACCGCCACGTCGTGCATGCTATATACGTTCCATGACGACCTCGGCACGCCCGTCCGGCCGGCGACCCCTCGAGGGCGTCCGCATCCTCGCCATCGAGCAGATGCAGGCCGTCCCCTTCGCGACCCAACTGATGGCGCACCTCGGCGCCGACGTCGTGAAGATCGAGCACCCCACGATGGGTGACTCCGGCCGCGGATCGCAACCCGCGGTCACCGACGTCGACGGCCGCCAGGTCGGCGCGACGTACCTGCGCAACAACCTCGGGAAGCGTTGCGTCGGCATCGACCTCAAGCACCCGGAGGGCCGCGACCTGATCCGGCGGCTCGTGCCGCGCTTCGACGTCGTCGTCGAGAACTTCAAGTCGGGGACGCTCGACCGGCTCGGGCTCGGCTACGACGACCTCGCCCCGCTACGGCCCGGTCTCGTGTTCGCATCCGTGTCGGGGTTCGGCAACCTGACCGAGTCGCCCTACTCGTCGTGGCCGGCGTACGCGCCGATCGTCGAGGCGATGTCGGGCATCTACGAGTACCGGCGCCAGGGCGAGACGCCTCCGACCATGGCGCCGGTCGGCGCGCTCGGCGACACCGCGAGTGGGTTGTTCATGATCATCGGCATCCTGTCCGCGCTGCGCCGGCGCGACGAGACAGGCGAGGGCGGCCGCGTCGACATCGCGATGTTCGACGTCATGGTGTCGATGGCCGACGTCGTTCCCAACTTCTGGTCGCTCGGCGAGCCGACCAACACGGGCAACCCGGCGAACGGCGTCATCAGCGGGTTCCGGGCCCGCGACGGCTGGTTCGTCGTCCAGGCCGTCCGCGAGCACCAGATCGAGAAGTTCTGCGAGGCGATCGGGCATGCCGAATGGATCGGCGACCCGCGGTTCCAGCAGCGCTCCGACTGGAACAAGCACCTCGAGGACGTCATCCGCCCGGCGGTGAACGAGTGGGCCGCGGGCAAGTCGAAGCACGAGGCGGCCGCGATCCTCGCGGCGGCCGGCATCGCGGCCGGGCCGTCCAACACCGCCGAGGACCTCGTCGCCGACCCGCACGTCCGCGACCACCACATGCTGATCGCGATGCCCCGGCCCGACGGCGGCGAGCCCGTCCTCACGTCCGGCAACCCGATCAAGATCGCGGGCGTGCCCGAGACCGAGATGGGGCGGTGGCCCGTCCTCGGCGAGCACACCGACGAGGTGCTCCGGGCCGAGCTGGGTCTCGACGACGCCCGGCTCGCCCGCCTCCGCGACGCCGGCGCCATCTCCGCCCCGGTCACCACCCCCGCGTGAGGTGACCGGGTGGATCTCGGGCTGAGCGACGAGCAGGCGGCGGTCGTCGAGCTGTTCGGCGCGCTGGCCGCGAAGTGCAGCTCGCCCGAGATCGTGCGCGCCCACGAGGCGCTCGGCTTCTCCCCCGACCTGTGGGCCCAGCTCGTCGCCGCGGGCGCGCCCGGGATGGCCGTCGCGGCCGCGCACGGCGGTGGCGGGAGCGGGCTGCTCGACCTCGCGCTCGCGGTGGAGCAGCTCGGCCGCGCCGTCGCGCCCGCGCCGCTCGTCGAGCACGCGGTCGCGGCGCGCCTGCTGGCGGCGGCGGGCGCGCCCGTGCCCGACGGCGTGGTCGAGGGCACCTCGATCGCGACGCTCGCGCTGCGGCCGGCGGCCGCCGGGGTGGCGCGGCTCGTGCCGGCGGGCGCCGTCGCGCACCATGTCGTCGCGCTCGACGGCGACCGGCTCGTGCTGGCGTCGGGCGAGCCGCCGGGCGCCGCCGTCCCCAACCTGGGGTCGATGCCGCTCGCGGACCGGCGGCTCGGCGCGGTCGCAGCGGAGGCGACCGTGCTCGCGACCGGCGCCGAAGCCCGGGCCCTCTTCGACGGCGCGCTCGCCGAGTGGCGGGCGCTGACCGCGGCCGCGCTCGCGGGGGTCGGCGCGGCCGCGCTCGACCTCGCGTGCCGCTACGTCACCGAACGTCACCAGTTCGGCGTCCCGATCGGCTCGTTCCAGGCGATCCAGCACGCGCTCGCCGACGTCGCGGTCGGGGTCGACGGCGCGTGGCTGCTCGCCCGCAAGGCCGCGTGGGGCCTCGACCGGGCCGGCCGGCCCGGCCCGACGCCACCGGCCGAGCTCGCCGCGATGGCGTTCCTCTTCGCCGCCGAGCAGGCGCAGCTCGCCGCGACGCGCGCCCTCCACTACCACGGCGGCTACGGCTTCATGGAGGAGTACGACCCGCAGCTCCTCTACCGCCGCGCCAAGGGCTGGGCGCTCGTCCTCGACGACCCGGCCACCGAGTACGGGCGGATCGCGGCGGCGCGTTACGGACCCCTGGGTGCGGGCGCGAGCGCGCCGGGGGCGGGCACGCCGGGGGCGGGCACGCCGGGCGCGGGCGCGCCGGGGGCAGGCTGAGCGATGGACTTCGCACCGTCCGAGGCGGCCGAGCGTTTCCGCGCCGAGGTGCGCGAGGTCGTCGCGACGCACTTCACCGACGACGTCCGCCGCCGCATGCACGACACGGGCACCATGCACGACTGGAGCCTGCACCGCGCCGTCGCCGCCCGGGGCTGGATCGAGCAGGCGCTTCCCGAGGCGCTCGGCGGCGGCGGGCGCGACCCGGAGGAGCTGGCGATGCTCTTCCACGAGCTCGAGCTCGCGGGCGCGCCGTACGACGGCCTGAGCGTCGTCGTGATGGTGGCGTGCGTCATCGCGCACACCGGCAACGAGATGCAGCGCCACGAGGTGCTCCCGCGCCTGCTCTCGGGCGAGTCGGCCGTCTGCCTCGGCTACACCGAGCCCGACTCCGGCTCCGACGTCGCAGCGGCGCGCACCCGGGCCGTCCGCGACGGCGACGGCTGGCGCATCGACGGGCAGAAGATGTTCACGAGCCTCGCCGAGGAGGCCGACTGGGTGCTGCTCCTCACGCGCACGAGCACCGACGGCCCCAAGCACGCGGGCCTGACGTTCTTCCTCGTGCCGATGGACACGCCCGGCATCGAGATCCAGCCCGTCCGGACCCTGACCGGCAAGCGCACGAACATCACCTTCTACAACGACGTCCGCGTGGGCGACGAGTGGCGGGTCGGCGAGGTCGACGGCGGCTGGCAGGTGATGCTGGTCGCGCTCTCGTACGAGCGCGGCCTCGCAGGCGGCATCCGTGACTGCGAACGCCTGCTCCACGCCGCCGAGACACACGCGCGGACGACGTCACGCGCCGACGGCACCCGCCTGATCGACGATCCTCTCGTCCGCGAACGGCTCGTGCGCCTCGCCGTCGAGACGGAGGTGACCGACCTCCTGGCCGGACGCGCCGCGTGGGTCGCGTCGTCGGGCCGTCTCCCGGGAACGGAGGGCGCCGCCTGCAAGCTGTTCGCCACCGAGTCGTTCACGCGCGCCGCGAGCTGGTTGCTCGACATGGCCGGGCCCGAGGGCCTCGTCCGCGACGCCGGCCCGCTCGACGGCTTCTTCGAGTACTGCTACCGGTACGCGACCGTCACCACCATCCAC
>Ga0070741_10007871_pt1 | contig 21746 bp, 19 predicted proteins | sample Coa_R1_4_FD_66440 | JGI IMG/M metagenome (GOLD analysis project Ga0070741, IMG submission 66440) | Surface soil microbial communities from Centralia Pennsylvania, which are recovering from an underground coalmine fire - Coalmine... | ecosystem: Environmental > Terrestrial > Soil > Unclassified ... | reverse complement strand
CGGCCCCGTATGGCTGCAGGCCTTATTTCGCTTTATGCGGGCCACTGCCAACCCACTCTACAACTTCAAAGGTCTGGAAACTACAAATACAAATTTCGACCGCACTATTCTGAACCTGCTTATGTAGTGGTGAATGACAGCCATTTTCGTGTAATCAATGTCTTTGCCATTGCCCATGCTTTTGCCGGAAGCCCTTTGCAGCTTTTTGCCTGGCAGACCTTGAAGCAAAATCTGAAACGGCTGATTTGAAACGGTTTGGGCCGCCTGATTTGATCGCTGACGGCCGGTGGTAACCAGATAGGCATAGCTCTGTTGTCATCAGCTGAGCAAAATTTCAATCGCTTTTTCAGCTACTCTGGTGTAAATTGTAGCCGGATAATACATCCCGGCACGATATATATATGCGTTACGACTGCGCCCCGCAAATTGAGCCTATGTCCTCCATTCGCTCATCGTGCGGACTAACTGTGCCTGCCTCTTTGTTGCGGGAAGACTCGGCAACCGAGTTCTCCCCCGGGCGGGCCGACCCAAAACTTCTGACATCGAGGCAAACATGAACCACTCATTAAAGTGCATTGCTACTGCTTTTATCTTTACTCTTGCCATTACTGGCTGCCATCACGCTGTTACTACGGCAAAGGCCCCGCAAGCGCCACCCACGCCAGCCGTTGAGCCGGCAGCCGCCCCAGCCGCGCAGCCTGCCCCCGCACCAGTAAATCCCGTGATAGCAAAGAAACCGGAACTCACGGATGAGCAGCTATTCGCGCAAAACGTCAAAGACATTTTCTTCAGCTATGACAATGCGGACGTTCGCGCCGACGAGCAGCCGGACCTCTCCCGCGACGCCGCGTTCCTGGCCAGCCATCCCGCCCTGAAGGTGGTGATTGAAGGCCACTGCGACGAAAGAGGGTCTGACGAATACAACCTCAGCCTGGGCGAGAGCCGCGCCGATAAGATCAAAACCGACTTGCTTCGTGAAGGGGTTTCTTCCGACCGAATCAAAGTGATCAGCTACGGTAAGGAACGGCCGTTTTGTTCATCGGCAGAGAACGATACCTGCTGGCAGCAGAACCGGCGGGCGCATTTCTCCCTGCAAGCGGCGGGGAACTGAACGGAAAGGGGACGTGATCGCCAAAAATCTCTTCGTCTCCTTCAAAAATAACTCCAGCTGATCATGGTGGACCCGGTGGCCGGCTTTCTCCATCTTGATCAGCTTGCAGTTCCATCCGTTCGCGGTGTTTGCGAAAAGGTTGGAGATCGCGCCGGCTTTAAGCTAAATCTTTCCCTCCTGATATTCTAGAAGCGTTCTTTTGATCCATCATTCAACACGCCCTGAAGGAACCCATGGCCGCACTCATCGATGCCATCGACATCAAGCGCAAAATGTTTTTTGAATTAGACGGCACGCCCTACCACTGTCTTGATGTAGAGGTAAACACTCCCACCGCGCGCGGAGGCCAGACTCTGGTCCGCCTGAAGATGCGCAATCTGCTCACCCGAGCCGTTTTTGACAAGACCTTCAAAGCCAGCGACAAATTCAAAGAGCCCGACCTGGAAATGGTCCCGGCCTCTTACTTATATAGCGACGCAGACGGTTATTACTTTATGGACCAGGAGAGCTTTGAGACTCTTACTCTTTCACAGGAGATGATTGGCGACGCACAGGATTTTCTTGCCGAAGGTCTGGTCATTCAGGTTCACAAGTTCAACGGCAATCCCATTGGTTTGCAACTGCCTCCTCATGTTGAGCTGACGATCTCCCAAACTGAGCCTGGCGTGCGCGGCGATTCCTCTGGCGGCAACGTGACCAAACCCGCCACGCTGGAAACTGGATTGGAAATCCGCGTGCCTCTTTTTATTAAAGAGGGTGAGAAGGTCAAAGTCTCCACGGAGACACGGGAGTTTGTGGCCAGGGCGTGAGAAAATTGCAATGTTCTTGCGCCAGCATCACGAGTTTGGGCGGCTACATAGCCGCCCAGCAATCAATAAAAAAGGCCCGATCAGCGGGCCTTTTAAGTTAATTTGATTTTGGGGTGCGGGAACTACTGGCCGAGGCAAGCCGGCGGGATATCACTGCAATCTCCACTGATGACTCTGCAGGTTACGGGATCATAATGACAAGCGCCGGTACCGAGGCCACTGCCAAAGAAGCTGCCGGATTTGCCAACCTTGAATCCGCCGGCGATCTGCTGAATTTCCTCATCACTCAGAATGCGGGCACCAGCCCGGCCTAACACGCGATTTGTTTCCATGGAATGCTCCTTCCTTGACTTCTAACAGGCATTATAAGCGGGCGAGGAAGCCAGCAATAAACGAAAAACCAAGTAGAACAGAGCTCTAGTTCTGAATTGGGAAATGAATAGAGCCAATTGCCAAAATCGCCGAAAGCACCAAAATTGAAAATTGAAGAGCCGTTGTTTCCGATCAGTGTTATCAGCGTTGCTCAGCGGCAAAGATTTTGCTTTGGAATTTTCTCCGTGCCTCGGTATCTCCGTGGTGAATTTGCTATCCTTCCTTTCGTGTCCTTCCCTCGCCCCAAGCGCACCTACGACACTGAAGAAGCGCTCTACAACTACGCCATCCGCTCGCTCTCGCGCCGGATGCGCACCGTAGCGGAGCTTAAGCGCCTGATGCGCCCGCGTGTTCCAGAAGGCGAGATCGGCGAATTGCTGATCAACATGGTCATCCTGCGGCTGAAAGACCAGAAATACCTGAATGATTCCAATTACGCTGCGGCTTACTCCGCCTATCGCCGCGATACGGAGAAGTTTGGCAAACGCCGCGTCATTACCGATCTGAAAGTCAAAGGCGTACACGCCGACGTGATTGAAAAAGCCGTGAATGAAGCTTATTCATCGGTTGATGAGCAGGCCCATGCGCGTGCCTTTTTGAAGCGCAAGCGCCTGAAGAAGCCTGCTAACAATCGTGAAGCTGCGCGCCTTTTCCGCGCGTTGCTGCGGGCTGGTTTTGGAGCAGGCGCTGCGATTACAGTCCTGAAAAAGTGGGAAGTGGACGACGAGGTTTTGACTGCGCTACAGGAAGAAGCGGAAGAGTGAGCAAGCGGCTGGGTCTTCAACTTCACTTCGCAGCACGACACGCCATTCCGAGCCTGAACTTCATTTCTGCAGCGATCTTCAAAAAGGTCGCATTGCGTCTTATGGGAATGGAAGAAATAGGACGCCTGGTCCCGCTAGCGCAGCAGTCAGCTAAAGGCCGCGACCACCCAGAAATTCCCGGGGCCGTGCTCTTTATCAGGACGGAAACAGACGCCAAACTTCATGTGGTAGTAACCTCTGGCGGCTACGTCTTTCTGCAGTTCTTCCGGCAAGTGAGGTTCTGATGCTGAAAAGACCACCAAGTAACGCCCGCTGATCCCATCGGAGAGCTTCGCCGCGTCTCCATCAGTGGAACAAGCAAGGTCATGCATGAGCGGATCAGGCTTCGCATAGACCTCCAACGAGCCTGTGACCTTTCTGGGAAGTTGAAGCCGTTCCGCCAAAGCGGCGCTGAACTCAGCTTCAGAGTAAACCGGCACCTGAAAGACGAAATCTTCTGTGGCGAAGATTTTGCCGTTCTGCTCTATGACTCCAATACCCACGGCGTTGTATTTGGGGTTGAGCATGTTGGCGCGATGCCCAGCGGAAGTCATCAGCGCCAGGTGAACATCTTCCACATAGCCCGTCAAGGCAATATTTTCTCCTGCCCTGATGAAACGAACGCCTTGCAACGCAATCCTCTCCTGCAATGGCTGTTCGCCGACAAGCAGGTGCGCAAGTTTGCCGTTTTCCGCCATGGCCTGGCTGTGGCCGCGCGCTGCTTCTGCCAGCAGTTCATTCCATTCCAGGGGCGCAAGCCCAGCTTTTTGCCGCTCTTGATTCAGTTGATCAAAGATTTGTTTTTCCGAAAGCAATGGCTTGGCAGCGGTCCGGGTCGCCGCTGCCAGGATGAGGACGAGCGCTGCGCAGAAAACCGATGCTCTCACAAGTGATGATCTATTCATTAGAATCGGGCTCTGTAGCGCGATAAAACGCCGCCACCACCCAGAACTTTGAGAATCCATTGCTGCCCCCTGTCTGTAAACAGACACCGATATTCATTTTTTGGATCGTTCTATCGGCAGCAGCTTTGCGCAGGTCGTTTGGCAACGGTCCTGGGCCAGACATGGTGAACACCAGCAGACGGGCCACGCCGGACAGTCCTTTGACCATTTTGTCAGTATCCATGTCATGGGCGCACGCGGCCTTGCGAAGCCGCACGTCGCTTACCACATCCACTGGCTGCATTCTGTTGGCGCGCCGCGCCTTATTGAAACTGGTGATCAAAGCATCTTGAAATTGCTTTTCCGTGTAGTTCGCCAGGACATGGGCAAAGTCTTGAGTGATGAAGAGTTCCTGTCCACGCTGGACAATAGATATGCCAATCGCGTTGTAATCAGGATTCAGGATGTTCTCGCGATGGCCAGGCGAATGCATGAGGCCTTGGTGCGCGGTGATCACATCAGGGGCCTGCGCCACGTTTTCCGCGACAGAGTTGAAGCGTGCGCCAGTTGCGCCAACCCGTTCCTGCAAAATTGGTTCCCCGGGAAACTGGTGCGAAAGGTCTTGGTGCGCAGCCAGAAGCTGCGAATGTTTCAGCGCAGCCCTGGCAAGGTCATCATTCCACTCCAACGCGCTCCGTCCGGCCCTGGCCCGCTCACGGTTCACCAGATCAAAGAGCTGTTTTTCCATTGGCGACTGTGCAGACACAGCCGCAGTACAAAGAATAAGAACCAGCGCAATAATGCTTAGCTTCATCCAGCTTGCATTGTAACGTGAGAACCGCACGCCATCGACGGCACGACTCTGCACTTTTGGATTCGCTTCCGCTCATCTCAAATAAACGCTTAAGTCGTGCCTCTGCAATTGTGTTGTTTGCGAAGGCGTTCTTCAATCCGCAGATCGCGCGAACTTCAACCAGGCTATGCTCGCTTGGCTTTCAGCTCGCTTAGGATGCGGTTGATCTCGTCTTCTTTTTCCAGTTGCGCAAAGCGATCTTCCACGCTGCCGCCATCTGCTGCCAGCAGTTCAGTCTTGGCCTGGCCAACAGCTTCCTGCCGCAACACCTTGTGCTTCATGCGATCAAAGTTGGCGCTGTGGTTTGGACTGGACATGGCAGAATGCGCATCGGCAGCTTTATCCAGCGTGCGGGCGCGGCGATGCTGCGCGATCAACAGGTCACTATGCGCGCGCGCTTCTTGCAGCTTTTGCTGCAGCTTGTTGAGCGCGTTTTTGAGTGTCTCCACTTGCAGCGTCTGGTCGGTCACCTGCTGCCGGAAGCTTTCTGACAATTGCTTGTAATGCAGCCCGCGCTCAATCGCGGCGCGCGCCAGGTCGTCCTGTTGTTTGCCCACGGCCAACTCCGCCTTACGGTTCCAGTCGGAAATTTTTTCTTCGTTCTCCTTCTGCTTCTTTTCCAGTAGATGCTGGTCAGCAATCGCGATTGCCACCTGCGTCTTCACCTGGAGCAGTTGGTTTTCCATATCCAAAATGACCTGCTTGATCAACTTTTCAGGGTTTTCTGCCTTATCAATAAGGTCATTGAGATTGGCCCGGATCAACGTTGAAACTCTTTCTAGTAGTGCCATAAATTCCTCCGCTTATTTCAGCTTTCTGTTTTTCGTTCTTTCCTCTCTCTGCGATTAAAAACTTGCTTCGCGCCGGGTGATGCTGTTGTTCACGACCTGGCTACGCCTTGCCTGGGCAGCGCCAAGAAACAGGCCGATGGCTAATCCCGTGCCCAGCCAAAAAAGCCATTTTCCAAAAACCATGACAACCGCAATTCCCAGCACCGCGCCCAGCAGCAATCCAATTAGCGAAAACTTCTTCATAACCTTGCTCCATTGCTAGTGGTTCAATTTCAGTTGCCGGCAGGCAGGCTGCGCTATCCCAGCCTGCCGACTGTGCGTTTGCGGACTTACTTGCCCGCGGCTTTCGCCTTTCCGCCAGAATCGTCACCGCTTGGCAATGGCGAAGGCGAAGGTTTAGGCGCTTTATCACCGATCAAGCGCACCTTGGAGAGCAGCTCAGAGATGCTCATACCAGAGAGCGACTCAAACAGCGCCGGCACTTGCGCAGCGATCTCCGTCATATCGCCGGTAATCTTGCTCACGCCGGCAGAGTGACCGTTGCCGGTTGAGACAACGGTGATCTTGTCGACGTTCGCCAGCGGCTGGGCCATCGCACGCACGACCTCAGGAAGACTGGTGATCAATTTATCGACCACTGCGGCTTGGTTATATTCTTGATATGCTTCAGCCTTTACCCCCATCGCGCGAGCCTCAGCGTCACCCTTCTTGAAGATGATGTCGGCCTCAGCTTCACCCTGCATGCGGGTCGCCTGGGCGCGGCCTTCAGCTTCAGCAATCAGCCTCTGCTTCTCCGCTTCCGCCAGATTCAGTACGCGCTGCTTCTCGATTTCCGCCTGCTTCAGCACGGTGGCAATCAGCTCATTCTGATGGCGCGCGATCTCCGCTTCCTGCACCTTGGTTTGCTGTTCGCGCTCGATCAGCTGAACTTTCACTTGCTCCGCAACCACTTGCTGTTGCTGAATGTTTTGCTGGATTTCATACGCTTTATCGGCCTGCGCCTGCTGCTTTTTGATCGTCTCCATATAGGAAGCTTTCTTAATTTCCAGGTCGCGCTGCGCTTCCGACTGCTTCGCGAGAGAAAGCGTCTCTGCCAGCACGCGCTCCTGATCGGCTTGGGCACGGGCGATGGCCGCGGCGCGCTGCGCTTCTGCTTTTTTGATGGTGGTGTCGCGTTCGGCCTCTGCCGCAGCAACGTCGGCATCGCGCTTTATGCGCGCCACGTCAGGACGGCCCATGTTGGCGATGTACTCGTTCTTGTCGCGCACTTCCTTGATGGTGAAGGAAACCACTTCAAGCCCCATCTTGCTCATGTCCGCCGCGCACGTATTGCGCATGCGGTCGCCCACCATCTCTGGTTCCTTCACAATCTGCTCCACCGTCAACTGGCCGATGATGCCGCGGAGGTGGCCTTCCATCACCAGTCGGATCAGGCCTTCACGCTGTGGCGGCGTCTTGGAAAGAAACTGCTCCGCGCCGGTGCGAATGGAGATATCGTCTGACTTCACCTTGATCTGGGCCACTGCTTCCACCGTCACGGCGACGCCCTGGTTGGTGTAAAGGTCCTGCTGCGGCGCCACGTCAAAGCTCATCAGCTCCAGCGAGAGCAGCCGGCAGTTTTCAATCAATGGCCAGATAATGGTTCCCGCGCCCTTGACCACGCGCGGCGTCTTGCCGCGCCCATAAACCAGCAACGCCTCATTGGGGCCAACTTTGCGGTACAGCCGTGCCAGCATGCTCACCACAATCATGAATGCCAGGACAGCTAAACCGCCAATGATGGCGACTGTTTGCCATCCCACAGCTCCTATATCTTTCATAATTCTCTCCTCTCCTCCTCGGCCGGCATTACACCGGCTTTCTCTGCAAGCTCACTCCAGCGGCGAACGTAAGCCACGCCTCTCTCAAAGCGCGTCACCACTACCTCTTCGCCGCGAAAAACTTCCTCGTTCTCTTCTTCAGTGCGCGCTGCACACGCCCTGCGCGCGCCTTCCTGATCAAAAATAATCTCGCCTGTGCCGCGCCTGCGGATCGTCCCGCTCACCTTGCCCAGAACGCCGATCATTTCAAAATCCATGGGATCAAGGCTCGACTCATGCGCCATGAGATATTTCGTGGCAAAAACAATTACCATGCCCGATCCGATGAGGCCTGCCAGCGTGGAAAATGCCAGCCCGGCAAATACCCAGATGTGGCGCAGATGGACCAGTAAATATCCTGTTCCGCCAAACCAAGCCAGAAAGACCGCCAGGCTCATGGGATTAAAAAATGGAAACCTGCCCGCCGATCCGCCTTTTGCCGAGCCGCCATGATGGCCTGCGCCATGCCCTCCGCCCGCGTGATAATGCCCATGCGGCAGATGAAAATGAAAATGCAGCGTGCCGCTCAAAAATGACAGCGCCGTAAAGGCAAAGCCCACCACAAAACAGATCAGATAAAAGAGTTCCCAGTTCATAGCTTCACCTCGTTTGCCGGGCTCCCATTCGCGCCTGCCTTTGGCGTGAATGGGCAGAATCACGCCTCGCTTGTCTCCGCTCCACCTTCAAAGTCCGACAACTAAATTTCATACATGCTGCGCGTCCATTTCATACGCTCGTCATCCCGAACCCCGTTAATGAGCGCGTGCTTTCGGGTCCCCATTCGCGCCCGGTTTTGGCGTGAATGGGCCGAACGCGCGAATAGGGGTGAGGGACCTTGCGCTTTGTTTCCGAACTCTGCTTTCTAGTCATGCGTTTGTCACGCCTCGCTTGTCTCCGCTGTGCTCTTCCCTTGTGGCCGCAGCACATGCAACAACTTTTCCGCCAGCTCCGGCGTCTCCAGAATTGCCTCCATCAGCACCAGGCAACTGCGTGAATCCTGGTGCTTGGCCAGATTCAGCAACGCCCGGCTCACCTGCGGATCGCGGCGGAACCGCTCTGCGCCCTGTATCAACCACAAATCCAGCGTGTCTTCCGCGGCGCTCACGTCAGACAACAACTCGTTATGGAACCCTTCCGGATCATCCACCAGATATCCGGGATGAACTTTGAAGAATCGCGCCAGCAACAGCCGCGTCTTGTTCGTCAGGTGCGGGCGCGAGCCATTTTCAATCTGAGACAGATAGCTCTGGCTGATCTTCATCTTCAGTTCGCGCGTCACAGCCTTCACCACTTCCTGCTGTGTCATCTCGCGACCAAAGCCGCGCAGGTTCCCTTCCATCAACCTCAAGTAGCGCAATTTCTCTCCAAGTTTCATATCACTAATCGCAATAACAATATTTCAATTTGTAATATCAGTCAAGCAGAATTTCACCTTAAGCAAAAGCATCTCCTTTTTGCGGCCTAAGTCCTTTGTAGTTAGTGGGTTTGGGTTGAATGTCACAATATCGGCGCTCGGCCTACCGGGTTATTCTCGGTCGAGCCTTTACGTAAGTTCCATTCTGCACGGTCCTGAAAGCAGTCTTACTGCTCGTGCTCCAGTCCCGCGCCAGCGGGGCGACTCGTAGTAGCCCGCCGTTTCAACGGCGGGAAGGCGTCCGAACGTAAGACTAGTCCCCTTTAGGGGACGACTGAAGAACCGCGGCATTTCAATGCCGCGCTGTTCGCGTTATATAATGCGCAGCGCATGCCCACACTTACTACAGCATCCTTGCGCATTGTGTGTTCTCCACAAAGGAACGTCGTCCAATAATCCCCGCCGAGTTGAAATCTAAACTCTGGCCGTATATAGCGCGGAATCGCGCGACAGAACAAATTTAAAGCGCTGGCAGTGGGTGCATGCCAGACCACTGCCACGCTCTCTTATCTTTACCAACCTTACATGTCGCGGGATTGAAATCTATTTCAGTCGTCCCCTGAAGGGGACTTTATTCATCTTCCCTTAGCTTCCCGCCGTTAAAACGGCGGGCTACTACCACACGTCCCGCTAGCGCGGGACTGGATTATGGTTGTGTCTGCATTACGGCTCTATAAGAAAGGGCACCTTATCCAAACTGCGCTTGATTCAATCCAGCAAAGCAGTTTCCAAATTTTCTAGCGTGTTCTTCAAAATGCTTTTTGATCGGATCTCCATACCTCTGTGTCCTTTGTGGTCCAGGTTTTCAACCCGCTAGGAATATTTGAGCTGCTTGATGTCGCGCACCTCCAAGCAGGGCCGCCTACAAATCTCCATTGCCTTTCTTCCAGCCTGCCGTTATTGTTACTTTCCCGTTAATTGTTGCCACGGGCCAAATGTATCCCCACAGGAGACAGGTTTTGATGTCCAAGCTCATTCGCCTCTTCGCATTTACTGTGTGTGCCGCGCTGGCCGTAGCGCAGGCGCAGTCTGCCGCTGATTCTGACATCAACAAGAAGATCCGTGCGGAAGAAAACGATCACTCCCAGATCATGCACACCATGCATTTTCTGGCCGATATTTATGGTCCGCGCCTCACCGGCTCACCGAACCAAAAAGCCGCGGCGGAATGGGCCATCAAGCAGATGAAGGAATGGGGATTGGAGAATGCTCATCTGGAGCCGTGGGATTTTGGCCATCCCGGATGGATGAACGAGCGCGCCAGCGGCTACATTGTTGCGCCGATCCATGACCAGCTTACTTTCAAAGTGCTGGGTTGGACTCCGGGAACCAAAGGCACGGTAACCGCGGTGGTATTCCAACTGGTCCCGCCGGAAAAGCCGAAGCAGGAAGATCTGACTGCTTACCTCAATTCCATCAAGGACAAGATCAAGGGCAGAATCGTCATGGTCGGGAAAGCGGAGGTCATTCCTGTGGTGATCGATCAACCCGCGCGCCGGCTTGATGACAAAATCGCGGCTGAGCGCTTCGACCCCAAGAATCCTAACGCCGGACAATTTGGGCCGCGCAATGGACGGCAACCAGAACAGAATCCTCCTGGCACACTCACTGGGCTGCAGATCAACCAACAGGTTGACGAATTCCTGCTGGCAAACGGCGCGCTGCTCCGCGCCAATGATGCGCGCATGGGCAATGGGCATATCCGCGCTTTCCAGAACCGGACGTATGACATCGCCAAGGTGGTGCCCACCGTGGTGCTGCGCAATGAGGACTACGGACGAATCGCGCGCATCCTGGCCGATGGAGCCGAGGTGAAGCTGGAATTCAATATTGAAAACAAAATCTTCCCTGAAGGCGCAACTTCCTACAACACCATCGCTGAAATTCCCGGCACTGATCGCAAAGATGAAGTGGTGATGCTGGGCGGACACCTTGATTCATGGCACTCAGCCACCGGCGCCACGGACAACGCGATTGGCTGCGCCATCATGATGGAAGCGGCGCGCATTTTGAAAACCCTGGGCGTGCAACCGCGCCGCACCATCCGCGTGGCGCTGTGGAGCGGCGAAGAAGAAGGGCTGCTGGGCTCAAAAGCGTACGTGAAGGCGCACTTCGGCAGCTTTGAAGAACCCAAGCCGGAGTTCAGCAAGCTGGTGGCCTATTTCAATGTTGATTCGGGCACAGGCCGCGTCCGTGGCGCCAATGTTTTTGGACCGCCGCAGGGCGCCGACATTCTGCGCGAAATACTGCTGCCCTTCTCCGATCTCGGCATTGCCGGCGCAATCTCCAACAAAAGCCGCCGCGCCGGAGGCACAGACTCAAGCTCCTTTGCTGAGGCCGGGCTCCCCGGCGTTGGCTTGGGCCAGGACCCGATTGAATATTTCACTGACACATGGCACACCAACCTTGATACTTATGAACGGATCATTGAAGACGATGTGAAGAAAGACGCAATCGAGGTTGCTGCCATGGTGTACCAACTCTCCATGCGCGACGATATGCTTCCACGCTTCACCGCGGCAGATATGCCGCCCAAGCCAGAGCCTCCGGGAACCCAGCCTGCAACTGCCGCTGCTGGAGCCGGCGCAACTCAACCTGCATCAGGCAGCGCAGAGACACAGAAAGAAGCCACACCAGCCAAGGGCCCCGGGAGCAAGAAATAGTTTCGCTGAAGCGCGCCTGAATCTGCGCTCGAAGTGTGGCGAATGAATCCCATGTTTTGCCGATAACATTTTGGATCTCGCACATCTAAAATAGCCTTAAGAATTGGAGCTTCTATGAAACAAGCTGTTCCGGCAGAATCTGCCTCTGCAACCATCGACACCAGGATCAGGAAACTTGGAGACTGGCGCGGAAAGACGCTGGCGAGAGTGCGCGAGATCATACACCAGGCAGATCCTGAGATAGTAGAAGAGTGGAAGTGGGCCAAGGCGTCATCGCCGGGGACGCCCGTTTTCTCCCACGGCGGCATCGTCTGCACCGGAGAGACGTACAAAAACGTCGTCAAGCTGACATTTGCCAAGGGAGCTTCGTTAAAGGACCCTTCACGCCTCTTCAACTCCAGTCTCGAAGGAAACGTCAGGCGCGCCATCGACATCCATGAAAACGATAAGATCGATGAGACGGCCTTGAAGGATCTTATCCGCGCCGCAGTGGCGCTCAATCTCAAGGGCAAAAGTAAGCCCAAGTCAAAGTCCCGGCCTGCGAACACCAAGCGCGCCAGCTAATTTCAATCTCGCAGGAAAAGCATCTCGCTGAAGCATGCTGCGCTGACGGTTCATCAAAATCGCCAGACTTCAATTTCTTGCAATAACCTCTCGCAAAAAACAGCGCGGCCCTCCTCGATCCGAGAAGGGCCACCAAATAACCCGAGCTAGAGTCAACTATCCCCGCTTCCTTCCATTGTGCTTCTTGTTATATATCTGCTTTGATGCGCGGTTCTGCTGGCGATTGATGCGCGCCTTTTCACCCTGGGTGAGCTTGCCGCCGTTGGCTGCGCGATCATTGCGCTCTTCCTTGTTCAGCTTGGTTTCTTTCTTCTCCAGGTTGGAGGCTTCGCCGGCGGTCAACTGTCCGCTCTTGATGCCCTGGCCAATGCGCTCCTGCTGGTTGCGGTCACGCGTGTTCACTTCATTGTTGGTCTTGGGCTGCACCTGCGCGTCGTGCTTCTGGTTATAAATATTGTTGCTGAGCCGGTTCTGCTGGCGAGTGAGTTTGGCTTTGTCGGCGGCGGTGAGTTTTCCGTCATCGGCAGTGCGCATATTGTGCTCTTCTTTATTCAGGTTCTTTTCTTTGTTTTCCAGCCTGCCTGCCTCGCCGGCCGTTAGCGAGCCGTTCTCCACGCCGTTGCCAATGCGGTTTTGCTGATTGTCTTTGCGTTCCTGAATAGTCTTCCCGGTCACCGGCGTGCTGGTAGTAGGAGTGCTGCTGCTCTGCGCGAATGCGGCCACGGTCGCAAGTGAAAACACTGTCAAAATGCCTGTGCAAATTCGTTTCATCATCTCCAATTTCCTCCAGGGTTTGGAGCTTGCCGTTCCAGCCAGCTCCAGGTCACTGGTGTAAACACACCTGTTAAGGAATGTTGCGGAATTGGCGATGCAGAAGGCCATGTCCGGGCAAAAATAAATAACTGCTTTCGATCGCAACTTTTTGTTTTCGATTTGCGTTGCCGTAGCCTAGGCCGCAGCTTGAGCGCAGATTAAGAATTTTAATCAGTTTCCAATCAGATTTTAATCTCGTCGCCGGACGATATTCAGCAAGGTTGAGCAGTGTGCGCTAGCACCTGCTTCGGGCAAACCTTAGCTTTAAAAAAATCTGCAAAAATTAGGGGCCCCATGTTCGCTCAAGGGTGGGCGCGAAGACTCCTGTATTTCTTCGTGCTGGCGCTAACAAGTTTGGCCAATCTGCTCTTCATCCCCGTCGATAATGACGGCGATGACAGCACGCCACCGGTTATTTTCTCTTTCAAGTTTGTAGCTCCAGAAAACACAAGCCCAACCAGCGGCGCTCAAAAGAACGTTCAAAACGCCACTGGGAGCCAAATCGAACCGACAAAATCTCCCGTAAGCTTTTCAACTGCCTTTTCTCTGCACACAACAGAAGCTGCACGCATCACCCCGCACATTACGCCGTTGCGATGTTAGCCCGAGCCTGCTTGTCGCCGCGGCGGGCTTAATCCGTCTATTCATCTCATCCTCTTCTGACCTCGTAGTGTGGCCAGGCGCGGATTGATGTCTATTGGCTCTTCGCGGCGACTCTCCTCTACCCCGCACAACTTTTAACTGCTGCCGCTTTAAAGCTTCCGGGGCAAGCCCTAACCCGGTCACGCTTCTCGCTTCCGGAGAGGTGTCGCCAAAAGCTCAAAGGAGAGTTTTTTCTATGAATTGGCCTATAGAACTAAAAGTTTTATCTCGCGCAAAGGTCGCTCTGGTTGTTCTCTTTGCGCTCTGCCTTATCCCTAACGCCTTTGGACAACTGGCCCGCACCGGCCCGGTTGACAGCAACAATGGTTTTCCGCAGTGGTATCAGGACCAATCCGGCCTTGTGCTTGATGCCTGCCTGCCCAGTGCGGCTGAGCTGGCCGATGGCACTTGCCTAGTCACTCCCGACCAGTTGGCAAACCCATCTGCGCCTATCGTATTTCCCAGTAACTTTCCCGATGAATTCTTTTTCTTCAACGCCAATTCCAAGATGACCGTAAACGGAGGTAACGCCCTCCTCCTGATGGCGCTGGAAGGCGCGTTCCTTAACGGCCCGGTACTTCCCGGTGACCAGATGGTGTTTGCGCGTCTCCGCATTCGCATTGACGTGCCTGCACCCGGCGGGAACTATCGCATCATTTTCCCTTTTGGTGTAAAAGATTTTCCCAATGTTCCTCCTGGAACTAAAACCATTAACTTCACCAGCGACATCGGCCTCACCGCAGGACAATTCGATACTGCGCGTAACGGCATTGTTTCCACGTTCCTGCGCGCATCCACTACGGCCGGGGGAACGCCATCACCATTTGTAGTACTCGATGGCGATACCTTCATCGCTGACTCAACGGTCACCACGCCAGTAACCGGCAGCCCGTTTGGCACAAACGTATTTCGCATTGAAGGACCAAACATTGGCGGCCCGGGAATTGATTTCATTGAAACCGATCAGTTCACGCTGGAAGGACGCGTGCATCTTGCTCCGGTGCCCAGCCCGGTCGTGGTGAATCGCGCTACCTACCGTCGCGACGCAAACTCCGCGCAAGCCGACATTTTTGCCACGGCAACTCCAGCCATCGGCCGGCCAACTCCTGTTCTTTCCGTAACTGGAGCAGGAATCTGGGGTGTCGTGCTGAACCACAACGGGACTTCGTACTTCGGAGAACCACAGTTATCTAATCCGGCTTCGATTCCTGCTTCAATCATGGTCACCAACAGCTCTGACTCACCTACTTCTTACACTGAAGCTGACCTGGTGGATGACGTCATCATCAGCGCAGCTAATTACGATCCAGCCACGCAGACGTTGCTGGTGCGCGCCATGTCTGGCGATCAGCTCTCACCGCCATCGCTCACGGTTGCAGGCTTCGGTCCTCTGGATTCCACCGGGCAGTTCGCTGCCACCGTGGCTGTTCCTCCTTCAGAGGTCACGGTGATCTCCAGCCATGGCGGACGTGATACTCAAAAGGTAACCATCGGCTCTTTTGTCCGCAACGTGAATGCGCCACATGCTGAGAATGATTTCGTCGGCGAAGTCCCGGCAGACATCGCAACCTCCATCAGCATTCTGGACAACGACACTCCCAACATGGGCGTGACTCCCAGAATTCTGGCAAACCCGGCGCACGGTATAGTGTCAATCGATCCATTGACCGGGTCAGCGAGTTACACACCAACTCATGCGTATTCCGGCCCAGATAGCTTCAGCTACATCAACACGAATGCCAGCGGCCTGGATTCCAATGTTGCTCTGGTTTCGTTTAACGTCGCATTTGTGAATCATCCTCCGATAGCGAATGATGACGCGGCCTCAGCCAGCGTGACCACGCCTGTAACCATTGACGTGCTTGGGAACGATACTGATCCTGACGCCGGGGACACGCTCAATCCTTTGACTGTAACCATCGTCTCTGCGCCCGCAAGCGGTGATGCGATTCCCAATACCAATGGCACTATCACCTTCTCGCCAGCGCCTGGCAGCAGCGGTAATGTCACCTTCCAATACACGGTGCAAGATAGCCATCTTGCTGTAAGCAACGCCGCAACGGTTACCGTGAACGTGGTGGCCCCAGACACGCTGAACATCACGCAGGCCCAGTTCCGCACGCGCGGCGACTGGAGAATCCGCGGCACCAGCACGATTCCTGGTCCCGGCAATACCATCACCATCCACAACGGACCAACGCTTGGCGGGCCGGTGATCGGCACCATCGCGGTGGACAACACGGGCGCATGGGACTTCTCACTGAAGAGCAGTAACGTTGTCCCAGATGCTACGCACACCATCAGCATTGAGTCCACCAAGGGCGGCCAGAGGCTGTCTTTTCCGGTGACCATAACCAATTAGCACGGCCCCGGCTCCATCCTTTCCCTTCTCGGGATGGAGCCGGGTTAATCCTTAAAGTTATTGCAAACGAGGAAGGAGGCCGCGCCGACAACACAAGATTTACAAAAGATGGCCTTTTCATTCGCACGACTTGAACGGGAAGAACCTGGGCAGCCTCCCTATTTTTCATCGCGTCAACATGGCGTATGATTCTCCATTTCATATTCGTTTATTAATTAAGGAGAACCAAAAACATGGGGATGAGGAGCGTTCTCGTCATCGCAGCATTTGCTCTGGCCACTGCCGGAGCAGCCACAGCACAAGGCAATCCGCCGCAACAACAACCCAGCCAGCAACCGCCAGCACAGCAGCCCAATCGCACTGAACAACCAAATCGTGCTGAGCAACCCAGCCGCGAGCAGCAAAGACCGTCAGCTTCCCAGATGACTGTACCTGAGGCGCAAAGGCCTCCACAGCAACAGCGGGAGCGCGCACGCCCAGGAGAGCAAGGTGAAGGCCAGCCACATCGCGGGCCGGCGCCGGAAGAAAAAACTTCTGTCACGCACCACACAGCGCGCATCGGCGGACAGCAGATTAATTACACGGCCACCGCCGCCACCTACGTGATCCGCGCAGATGACGGTTCACCCAAGGCCACTATGTTTTACGTGGCATATACAAAAGATGGCGCGGATGAATCCAAGCGCCCAGTCTCATTTGTCTATAACGGCGGTCCGGGATCAGCTTCACTCTTCACGCACATGGGCATGGGGCCAAAACGGGTAGTGCTCACGGCTGATGGCCACGGCATGCCCGCGCCTTATTCCATTGTGGACAACGAAGATTCATTCCTCGATGCCACAGACCTGGTTTTTATTGATGCCATTTCCACTGGTTATAGCAGGCCCGCTCCCGGAGAGAATCCAACGCAGTTCCACGGCATTATTGAGGATGCAAACTGGTTTGCAGATTTCATCTATCAATACATCACGCGCAATGAGCGCTGGCTCTCACCTAAATTCCTGATAGGTGAAAGCTATGGCACCACCCGCTCTGCTGAGCTCTCCGGCGTGCTGCAGGAGCGCCATGAAATTTATTTGAATGGGATCGTGCTGGTCTCTACCGTGGCCTTTGCCAACTGGGGCGCTGACGATCGCGCCGAGTTCTATTTGCCTACTTACGTCACCACCGCGTGGTATCACCACCTGCTCCAGCCCGATCTGCAAAATCTCACGGTCGAGCAGGTAGCGGAGAAAGCCCGCCTATTTGCGCATGGCGATTACGCTGCCGCGCTGGCAAAAGGCGATACGCTGACCGCGGAAGAACATAAAAAGATCGTAGACGAAATTGCGCACTACACTGCGCTTTCTCCGAAATATATAGAAGAGTCAAATCTGCGGGTGAGCCCATTCCGCTGGTTCCGCGAACTGGAGCGCGACAAGCGCCTCACCGTCGGCCGCCTGGATTCGCGCTTTACCGGCATGGAGCAGGACGCAGCGGGCGAGCGCCCTGACTACGATCCGAGCGAAGCTTCCTATGAAGGCGCATTCGTGGCTACGTTCCATGATTATGTTCGCCGCGAGCTGAAGTGGGACAGCGATATGTATTACACCGTGACCGCGAATGTGCGTCCGTGGGACCAAACCGGAAACACTGAGGTCGCGGAGGTGCTGCGCGCTGCCATGACGCAGCAGACTTACCTGAAAGTACTGGTGGTCTGCGGATATTACGATGTGGCCACGCCGTTCAACGGCATTGAGGAAACAGTCTCGCACATGCACCTGGAGCCTTCCGTGCGCAAAAACATCAGCTTTGCCTATTACGAAGGCGGGCACATGATGTATATCGATGAAAAACAACACAACAAGCTGCACAAAGACATAGACGAGTTCATCAACTCAAACTACAAGCACTAACGAGTGTGGGATCTAGCCTGCGCCGCACGGCACACTCGTCATCCGAAAGGTGAAAGTGAGTCTGCATTGGTAAGCCCGTTCACGCCAAAAAGCGGCATGAACGGGCACCCTAACACGCGTGCTCGTCAATGCCCTCCTCGCATTGGATACATATATAAGGTGGCGCCACTTGACGTTATTTCCCGTAAGTAATTTGCATCTCGTCCGGTACCCTGATAATCTAACTAACCGGTTAATTAATTCGATCTTGCAGTAATAAACGGGCAGGCAAGCGCGAACAAATCATGAAAGCGTCAGCAATCCCCGGACTTACAAACAGTGAACCTGCAACCTATGTCCATTGCATCTAAACTTCGATATTGCAGCAAGAAGGGAATAATGAAGGCAAAAGCTGTCTGGCCAATTCTGGTCTTTTTTCTTACGGCCTTAGCGGCAGAAGCTCAGATACCCTCACTAGTACCGGCGGCACCGGCGCCCTCTCCAACTGAGTCGCAATCAACACCGCTGACCCTGAGCCAAACGCCCTCTACGAACGTATTCACCGGCAGCGGCTCGGTGGACAAGCTGGTTCCCGGCACAATCTCGCTTTCACTGCTGGATGCAATGGATCGCGGGCTGAAGCACAACCTGGGATTGTTGCTCTCACAGCAGCAAAGCGATCAGGCGCGGGCGCAATATCGCAGGCAATTGAGCCTGCTGTTGCCAAATGTTTCGGGCAACGTAAGTGAATCTTTGAACCAGATCAATTTGGCGGCTTTCGGCATCCCGCTGCCGGCGGGACTTACGTCACCTGTGGTGGGGCCGTTTGGAGTTTTTGATGCCCATGCCAGCATGAGCGAGACGCTGCTGGACTTTAACGCGCTGAACAAGATCCACGCTGCGGCAGAAAATGAGAAGGTGGCAAAATTTACCATTCTTGATGCGCGCGAACTTGTGGTGCTGGTGGTGGGGAATGAATATCTGCTTACCCTAGCCGATGGAGCACGGCTGGACACAGCGAAGGCGCAACTGACGACAGCGCAAACCATCTTTCAGCAAACCAGTGACCTGAAAAAGGCGGGCGTCTCCGCGGGAATTGACGTGCTGCGCGCGCAAGTACAGATGCAGACGCAGCAACAACGCGTGCTGGCGGCACAAGACCAGTTTGAACGCCAGAAAATGCAATTGGCCCGGACTATTGGCTTGCCGGTTTCACAACAGTACCAACTCACAGATACCGTTCCTTACGCGCCGCTGCAAACGATGGACCTGGACCAAGCCCTGGCGCAAGCTTATAAACAACGTCCGGAGTATCTGGCGGCTGAGTCGCGCACTCGCGCTGCGGAGTTGGCGGTGAAGGCGGCAAGAGGCGAGGCGCTGCCGACCATCGAGGTAAATGGACAAACCGGAGTAATTGGCCCGACGCCGGGAAACTCAGAAGCAACTTACAATCTTTCCGCCGGAGTGCATGTTCCAATTTTTCAGGGTGGGAAGGTGAAAGCAGACGTGGCCCAGGCAGACGCGCAGTTGCGCCAGAGCAGGATGCAATTGGAAGACCTGCACAGCCGGGTGGAGTTTGAAGTGCGCTCCGCGCTGCTGGACGTGAAGACCTCTGATGATCAGGTGCAGGTGGCGCGGCAGCAGATTGATTTGGCAGCAGAACAACTGAAGGAAGCGCGCGATCGCTATGCCGCAGGCGTTTCTGGAAGCCTTGAGGTAGTGCAGGCGCAGGAGGCCGTGGCCTCAGCCAATGACAACAACATACAAGCTTTGTACCTGAACAACGTGGCCAAGCTCTCACTGGTGCGGGCGCTAGGTGAAGCAGAGCAACGCACGCGAGCTTTCTTGGGAGGAAAATAAGGTGCCTGAACCGGTAAAAATATCGCCACAGTATGACGAAGAAGAAGATGTAAAGCAGCCGGAGCGGACTGATCACGATCGGGCTGATAATGACCGGCAGCCCAGCCAGGAAAGCCGCGGCGCCAAGCGCAAGTTAGGCTATTTTCGCGCTCATCCGCACGCTAAATGGGTGATATTGGCAGTGGTGGTGGTGCTGATAGTTGCAGGCATTTTTGTATGGCAATACTACTCTGTTCGCGAATCCACGGATGACGCGCAGATTGACGGGCATATTGATCCCATCAGCTCTCGCGTGATGGGCACCGTAATCAACGTGCTGCATGACGATAACGAAGTAGTGCAGGCCGGCGATTTGCTGGTGGAGCTTGATCCGAAAGATTATCAAGTTGCGGTGGATCGCGCGCGCGCTGACCTGGCGAACGCTGAAGCCAATGCTGTTGCGGCCAAGGTTGGGGTTCCGCTCACGAAGGCCACCAGTTCAAGCCAGCTTACGGCCGCAGATGCCGCAGTGAAAGCAGCACAGCGCGATGTTGAATCGGCACAGGCGCGGCAGAATGAAGCGCAAGCCAATTACGCCAAGGTGTCGGATGATCTGAAGCGCATGGAGTTGTTGATCGCGAAAGATGAAGTTTCACGCCAGCAATATGACGCCACTGTAGCCGCGGACAAAGCAGCGAAAGCGAACGTTGACGGAGCTACGGCAGGCATCGCCGCAGCAGAGAGCAAAGCCGCACAGGCACAGGCCCAGGCGGAAGCTGCGCGCACCGTTCCAGAACAACTTAAAGTAACGCAGGCGCGTGCGGGAGCGGCGTCAGCGGAAGTGCAACGGGCGATCTCCGCGCTGGCACAGGCTGAGTTGAACCTGAAATACACCAAAATCTACGCGCCTGTCACCGGCGTGCTGAGCAAGCGCAGCGTTGAGCCAGGACAGGTATTGCAAGCAGGCCAGCCGCTGTTCTCCATTGTGAACCTTGACGATATCTGGACCACTGCCAACTTCAAAGAAACGCAGCTCGAAAATATGAAGGTAGGGCAGAAGGCCAAGATCAAGGTGGATGCCTATGGAAAAGATTTTGACGGCGTTGTGGAGTCAATCGGTGCCGCCACCGGAGCCCGGTTCAGCCTTCTACCGCCGGAGAATGCGACAGGCAACTATGTGAAAGTTGTACAGCGCATTCCGGTTCGGATCCGCTTTGCGAAGGGCGAAGATCCTAACCATCAACTGCGACCAGGCATGTCCGTTGAGCCAACTGTATACACCAATAGCAAATAAACGCCGCGATTGCCGGCTTCCATTTTGATCGTCGTGAATTACACGCCAGAGTTCGTATCTGACATGAGGCGGATGTGAGTTCCCGTAGCACAACCATATCGATGACCGACCGGCTCACGGGTGAAATTAACCCGTGGATCGTCGCCATTTCCGTGATGCTGGGAACTTTCATGGAAGTTCTCGACACCACGGTGGTGAACGTGTCGCTGCAGCACATCGCGGGCAGCTTATCGGTAACTCCGGAAGAAGCCACCTGGGTCCTGACGTCATACCTGGTCTCTAACGCGATTGTTCTTCCGCTCACCGGATGGCTGGCCAACTATTTTGGCCGCCGTAATGTTCTGTTAGCATCGGTCGGCGGATTTACAGTTTTTTCATTCCTCTGCGGCATCGCGCCGAACCTGCCATTGCTAATCATCTTCCGCGTGTTCCAGGGCGCGACGGGCGGCGGCTTGCAGCCACTCTCACAAGCCATCCTGATGGAAGCTTTCCCGCCGGAGAAGCGCGCAAAAGCGATGGCATTCTGGGCGCTGGGCATCGTGGTTGCGCCAATGCTTGGCCCGGTACTCGGCGGCTGGATCACTGACAGCTATAGCTGGCGCTGGCTTTTCTACATCAACATTCCAGTCGGCATCATGGCTGTGCTCATGGCCTTGATGTTCATTCACGATCCGCCGTACATCAAGCGCGGTGAAGGCGGCATTGATTATTGGGGCATTGGTTACCTGGCGCTCGGTATCGGTGCGCTGCAAATCATGCTCGATAAAGGTCAGGAAGAAGACTGGTTCGGTTCAAAATT
>Ga0070741_10007870_pt1 | contig 21747 bp, 14 predicted proteins | sample Coa_R1_4_FD_66440 | JGI IMG/M metagenome (GOLD analysis project Ga0070741, IMG submission 66440) | Surface soil microbial communities from Centralia Pennsylvania, which are recovering from an underground coalmine fire - Coalmine... | ecosystem: Environmental > Terrestrial > Soil > Unclassified ... | reverse complement strand
TTCGATGACTTCCGCGCCGAGATCACGAAGTTCGGACCGATCGAATCGGCCAGTCTCAAGCTCTTCAATGATTCGCTCGACAAGCTGAAAGCCGACAAGATGACAGCGGCGCAATTTACGCAGGTGATCGATAAACAAGTATTACCGCCGTGGAACGCGGAGCGCGATCACCTGGCGAAGCTCCGCCTGACGCAGCATCAGGCGGAGTTCACGAAAATGCTGGCTTGGTACATGACACTGCGCGGCGAAGGCTGGACGCTGATGGCAAAGGGCGCGGAAGCGAACGACCGCGCGCTCGTGAAAAGCGCCAACGAGAAGCAGTCGGAGGCCGACGCCGTCATCGCTCAAATGAAACAGTGGAAGCCGGAATAGCTACTTTTTCTCCAGTTCGCCGGTGCCCGACGCCTTCCGCACCTTCTCGAACTCGGCCTTGGCTTGCTTCAACGCGCCTTGGGCGGCCGCGTCGCTGATGCGGTTCTTCATCTCGAGCTTGTCTTCCTTTACGTCGTAAAGCTCATCCATGCCGGGCAGGTACGGGTAGTGAATGTACTTCCAGTGGTCGGTGCGGACGGCCTGCCAGGTGGCGATGCGGGGATTGCCTACTTCCTCGAAATACTCGCAGAAGAATGATTCGCGCCATTTGGGCGACTTGCCCTGCATCAGAGGCATCAGGGTCTGGCCCTGCATCTCCTTCGGTTTCGGCAGTCCGGCGAAATCGAGCAGGGTGGGGGCGACGTCGATGTTGAGCGTGAGCTGATTAATCTTCGTGCCGGCTTTGATCATGGATGGATAGCGGGCCAGCATCGCGATGCGAATCGACTCCTCGTAGGCGGGACGCTTATCGCCGAGGCAGTGCTCGCCCCAGATGTAGCCGTTATCGCTGGTGAAAATGAACAGGGTGTTGTCGAGCTGCCTCGTCTCTTCGAGCGCCTTATACATCTGGCCGACGCCTTCGTCGACAGCGGTGAGGCAGCGGAGCTGGTTCTTGATGAGGTCGTCGGAGGATCCCATGCCGGGCTTGAGCGGCGGCAGGTTTTTCACCTGGCGCTGCAGCATCGGCTTGCCTTCGAGCGTATCCTGCGCACTGGCGGGACGGTGAATCGTCTCGTTGGCGAACAGCTCTTTGTGGCGCGCCGCGGGGATGAACGGTCCGTGCACGGCCTTATGAGCGACGTACAAGAGAAACGGTTTGGAGCGCTCGGCGCGTATGAAATCGAGCGCGTTTTTCGTGAAGATATCCGTCACGTAGCCGGGGACCTTTTCCTCTTTGCCGTCGATATTGAGGAGCGGATCGTCATACTGACCCTGGCCACGGAAGCTGATCCAGCGGTTCCAGCCGGGGCGCGGTGAGGAATCGTTGCCCATGTGCCATTTGCCCATGTAGCCGGTGTCGTATCCAGCCTTTTGGAGGTGGACGGCGGAGGTGATCAGCTTATGGCTGAGTTCGTTGTGATTGGTGTTGTCGAGGACGCCGTGGGTGTGGACATACTGGCCGGTGAGGAAACTGGCACGGCTGGGCGAGCAGAGCGGCGTGGTGGTGAAATTATTCAGGAAGTGAGCGCCTTCGTGGCCGATGCGATCGATGTTGGGCGTTTTGACGAAGGGGTGACCGGCTATTCCGAGCGCGTCCCAGCGCAGGTCGTCCATCAGGACAAAGACGATGTTGGGCCGCTTCGGGCCCGCGGGCGCGGCCAGCAACGGTGCCGCGGAGGTGGCGAGAAAGTCTCGACGGGAGAGCATCAGCTCCACTTTGGCAGATTGCGGGGGTGGCATCAAGTGCGGCTCGTCTCTGTGCGATTCTCTCTGTGGCTGTGTGGCTGTGTGGTTCTGTGTCCAGGCAACAGGGCCGTTGCTACGATGCTCCGATACAGAGGCACAGAGAAAAGCGTACAGAGGAGATCAAAGGATTGCCGCGATCGGCGCTTTGTCCGGGCAGGAGGACTAGCCTTTAGCCTGGCAGCGTGCGACAAAAATCGGGGACAGACGGAACTGTCCACTGTACGCGCCGATATCTTGCTGGTTCCAGAATGGTGGTCAGGGACAGTTTCGTCTGTCCCCGATTTTTGCCAGTTAGATTGGGCTTAGGATCGAATGACGCGGGCGCGTCAGCACCCGGTTTCGTCTGTCACCGATTTTTACCATACGCTGTTAGACAAACTCCGGGCTTTGCCCGGATCGATTTTAGGACTGGAATACCTTTTCGCCCGATATCCAGGTCTGTTCCACCTTGATCTCTTTTTTCGCTTCGTCGAATTGGAAGATTACGAAATCCGAACGCTCGCCTGGAGTCAATCCCTTCCGCCGGCCGGCGATCTTGCCTGCTTTCGCGGCGTTGACTGTCGCCATTTGGGCTGCTTGCGATAGTGTCAGGCTCGCCAGTTTCATCAGGTTTGCCAGGCCGCGGTCGAGACGCAGGGCGCTGCCGGCCAGTTTGTCCTGGCCTGCCAACACTACGCGGCCGTCGGTGGTCAGATCCACGTCCTGTTCGCCGAGCCTGTAACGTCCGGGCTTCGCGCCCGCCGGTCCGGCAGCATCCGTGACCAGCACTGAACGCTCGATGCCCTTGGCGCGAATCGCCACCTTCAGGAACGAGCCCGACAGATGAATGCCGTCGCAAATGAAGTCGGCCATCAGGGCATCCTCGGCCATCTGGTGCCAGATGTAATTGGGATGGCGCAGCAACATCTGGTGTGCGCCGTTGCCGAGGTGCGTGGAGAGCGTTGCGCCCGCGCTCACCGCGTCCGCGATTTCTTTTGCGCCGGCATTCGTGTGGCCGATCGAGGCTACTACGCCGTCGCCGACGATCGTCTCGATGTACTTCGGCGCGCCCGGCCACTCCGGCGCGAGCGTGATCAGACGGACACGGCCGTCCGCCGCCTCCTGCCAGCGGCGATATTCATCCACATCCGGGGGACGGACCCAGCGCCTCGGATGCGCGCCTCTGGGACCGTCGTCGGGGGAAATGTGCGGACCTTCGACGTGAAATCCTTCCATCGCCATGCCGGTCTTGAGCTTGTCTTTCGCGCGCGAGAGATTGCGCAGGCAGTTCGCCATGTCGTCGGGGCCGCCCGTAATCACGGTCGGGTAACAGCGCGTCATTCCCGCGGAGAACTGTACGTCGAGCGAACGCGCGATCTCCTCTTGTGAGATGGCGGGATTGTTATAATCCACGCCATCGTAACCGTTCACCTGAATGTCGATAAAGCCGGGGCTGATCCAGGGGCCCGGGGCGGGGGATTGCGAAATATCAACCGAGGTGATGCTTCCATTGAAGCGAACCTCAACCGGTTCGCCGGTGAAGACGTTTCTACCATTACAAGTCATAAAAGTTATGATTTATACACAGGTTTACCACAGTGACAGGGCCCCAAAGCCAAGTAATTGTATGGCAAAAAATCTGTTGAAAAGAGTGGTCGTGCGGAATTTGCAGATAGCGTCGAGCGCGGCGCCGCGCTACAACAGAAAAGTCGGTTAACACGCTGCGCGGTTTCGATGGCAAATCTCGGGGGAGGTGGCTATTGGAATCGCGCAGCCGACAGCCAGCCGCGCGTTTCCCGCATCTTTACTTGGCTCCGACCGGTTGATTCACATGAACGGGCGAAAGCCACCCGAACCGGTCAGGCCTGGTGCCGTTGATGATCCCGAAGAACTCCTTTTGCAGGGCCTCCGCGATCGGGCCGCGCCGTCCCTTGCCGATCTTGATCTTATCGACCGAGCGGATGGGGGTGATCTCCGCCGCGGTGCCCGAGAAGAAGACCTCGTCGGCGATATAGAGCATCTCGCGCGGCACCATGGATTCCACCAGCGGGATGCCGAGATCCTGCGCCAGGTGCATGACAGTGTCGCGGGTGATGCCGGGCAGTACGGAATTAGCGAGCGGCGGCGTGTGGATTTTGCCGTCGCGCACGACGTAGATGTTTTCGCCCGAGCCCTCGCTCACATAGCCGTTGGTATCGAGCGCGATGCCTTCCGAGTATCCGTTGGCCAGCGCCTCCATTTTGATGAGCTGGGAGTTCATGTAATTGGCGCCGGCCTTGGCCAGGGTGGGCAGGGTATTGGGAGCCAGGCGATTCCAGCTCGACACACAGACGTCGACGCCTTCGGCCAGCGCTTCCTCGCCGAGGTATTTCCCCCAAACCCAGCAGGCGATGTATACGTCGATGGGATTGTTGAGCGGATTGACGCCGATATCGGCATAGCCGCGGATAACGATTGGACGGAGGTAGCAGGAATCCAGCTTGTTGACGCGGACGAGTTCAAGCATGGCTTCGGCTAGTTCCTGCTGCGTAAAGCCGAGATTTTCCATGCGATAGATCTTGGCCGAATCGGCCATGCGGCGTACATGCTCGTGCAGCCGGAAGACGGCCGGCCCGGAGGGAGTAGAATAGCAGCGGATGCCTTCAAATACGGAGGTGCCGTAACTCACGACGTGCGAGAGCACGTGGATGGTGGCTTGCTCCCAGGGGATGAACTGGCCATTGCGCCAGATTTTTTCAGTGGGCTTGAGCATGTCGTCAATTATAGCGTATGCACCGATCGTGAATTAACATCGCTTATGGGAATATTACACATAATACGCCGGAAATCCGCGATGATTGCGGCCATTATATTCGGCGTGGCGGTGGTGGGGTGGGCGGCGCGGCAACCGGGTGCGCCCTTGCGTCCGAGCAGCTTCAACCTGTTCACGCGCGAGCAGGACATCGAGCTGGGGCACGAGGCGGCGAAGGAAATTCTTAAGCAACATGAGATAGTTCACGATCCAATGTTGCAGAACTACTTGAAGCGAATTGGCGGACGTCTGGCGGCGACTCCGGAGGCCCGGGAGAGCCGCTTTAACTTTACTTTTACCGTGCTGAACGACAACAAGGTGAACGCGTTCGCGGTGCCAGGCGGTCCGATGTTTGTGAACACCGGGCTGTTTCGCGCGGTCGACAACGAGGCCCAACTGGCGGGCGCGATGGCGCACGAGATGGGTCACGTAATTCTGCGTCACGGGACGACGCAACTGTCGAAGCAGAACCTGCTGGAGCTTCCGGCGATTTTGGCGGAGGCCGCGACCGGAAGCCGGCTGCTGGGCAAGCTTGCCGAGGCCGGCGTCGTGATCGGAGTGAATCGGTTTACGAGGACGGATGAAAGCGAGGCCGATGCGATGGGGGCGCACCTGATGGCGGAGGCCGATTGGGATCCGATCCAGTTGGGGCGATTCTTCGAGAAGCTCAAAGGCACGAACGGTCCGGCATTCCTGGCGTTCCTGTCGGATCATCCGGACCCGGGGAATCGGGAACGGGCGATCGAGGACGAGGTCAGGACGATGCAGGTGCGGACGTACGGATACGAGACCGGGCAGTTCCGCAGGATGAAAGAAGAGTTGCGCAGAGTTCCGCCGCCGGTGAAGCGCGCGGCGGATGAATAGGGCGCAAGCCGGGACTGACTTCAGCGCTACGGCGCGGCGACGCACTCGCGGAATGCGCCGGGAGCGTGGCCGGCGCGCCGCCGGTTCTGTTCAGAATTCTAATTGCCGTTAGCTCCACGGGCAGGGGCCCTGTGGTAATAAGCGGGACGGACGGAATCATCCATGCTACGCGCCGATATCCGTTGATCCCAGACAGGTCTGCGAGGCGGTCCCCGTCGTCAGTCTCTCGCCGCTTTGCAGCCCTATCACCTCACCGACCCACGACTTTGATCCTGCAGGCTGCGTGCGCGGGTGTATACTGTTTCCACCAATAATCATTTTGCAGTTTGGGAGGGGAACTGATGACTTCGTCGTCATTCAAGCTGCTGCGTGACTCGGTCCTTGCGTTCGGCGTCGCGATTGGCGCATTCGCGCAAACCATGGGTACGGGGACCATCAGCGGTACGGTGACCGACGCTTCGGGTGGCGTCGTTTCCACGGTTCAGATCACGGCCACGAACGTTGACACCGGCATCGCCCGGTCCACGGTCACGAATTCCAGTGGCGCTTACGTCCTGCCCACAATGCAGGTCGGGCGCTATCGCGTTCGCGCCTTGCACGAAGGGTTCAAAGCCGTGACCCAGGATGACGTGCGCCTGGATGTGGACACGACGATCGCGGTGAACTTCACATTGCAGGTGGGCTCAACGGAGCAGACGGTGGAAGTCACGGCGACTCCGCCCGCCATCCAGACCACGACCAGCGAAATGGGGACTGTCGCCACGGGCGCGCAGGTGAGCGAGCTTTCGTTCAATGGACGAAACTTCTCGCAGATCCTGACGCTGGGCACCGGGATTGCATCGCAGAATACCGGCCGGCGTATGGGCGTGGGGCAGGAGGGGAATCCGCTGATGTCCGTCAACGGCGGCCGGATCAACGCGACGAAGTTTACGTACGACGGCGTTCTGGCGATGGACACAGGCGGCAATCGCGGCCTGAATCTGTTTCCACCCATGGATGCGCTGGAAGAGGTGCAGATCAAGACGAGTAACTACACGGCCGATTCCGGCAGCTACGGTTACGGCATGGTGAACGTCGTCACCAAGTCGGGCGGAAACAAATTTCACGGCGACCTCTACGAAATCTGGGGTAACGACGTGGTGGATGCGCGCAACTTCTTCGACAACACAGTCGCTCCCTTCAAGCAGAACATTTTCGGCTTCACGGTGGGAGGGCCCGTCTATATTCCGGGTCATTACAACACCGATAAGAGCAAGACCTTCTTCTTTGTCTCGGAAGGATGGAACCGGCGGCAGGGGCCGCAGTTGGTGAACTTCACCTCGCCCGCTCAAAGCACCTTTACGGCGCAGACCATCGACGCTCAGCAGCGGCTCGGGAATTTCAGCGGGGTGGCAGCCATCAAAGATCCCACGACCGGCCAGCCGTTCCCGGGCAATGTGATCCCCGGCGACCGGATCGACCCGAATGCGCAAGGACTAATGCGCTTCTATCCGCTTGCCAATCGTGCGGGCAACCCCAACTACGTAGCCACGCCGAACAGCGGCACACGCTGGCGCGAAGACATGTTCCGGGTGGACGAGATGTTCTCGCTCAAGACTATGTTGACCCTCCGCTATGCGCACGATTCGTGGACACAGAACCAGGGCATCATCTCTCCCGGCGGTTTCAGCTTTCCCACAGGTCCGGGATTCTTCGCCAAGCCAGGCCACAATCTGATCGGCCGGGTCACGTCGACCATCAGTCCGGCGACCGTGAATGTCTTCACGTTCGGATACTCGCGGAATGCGATCACGCAGATTCCGGTCCTCTCGGCGGTGAGCCGTGCCGGGCTCAATATACCAGAGGTTTTTCCGGGCAATTTCTACAACTCGATTCCGAACGTGACCCTGACCGGTTACGGCAACGTCGGCGTAGGCGGTCTGACCAACAACGTAAATAACGTATACGAGTGGAAGGACGACCTGACGCACGTCCGGGGCAATCACTCGCTGAAGTTCGGCTTCGACTTCATGCGCCTGCAGAAATTCAGCTTTCCGCAGAACAACTCAGAAGGCACCTTCACCTTCAATGGCAGCGTTACCGGCAATGCCGTGGCCGATATGCTGCTTGGAGAGGCCTTCAACTATACCGAGCAGACGTTCGCACCAACCGGATATCAGTTTGGGAATTCGTACGAGATGTACGCGCAGGACGACTGGAAAGTACGGTCGAACCTCACGATTAACCTGGGCCTGCGCTGGACCATGTTCGCCATGGTACCCGGCGGATATGACAAATACGATTCGATCTCCGGCTTCAGTCCGGCGCTGTACAAACCGGCAGACGCTCCCGTGATTCTCTCCGACGGCCAGATCCGGCCCGGCTCCGGGAACCTGCTCAACGGCATCTTCACGCCGGGCAATCTGCAGGGGCTCGACCTGCCGCGGGGCCTGCGCAAAACGCGATACGTCATGCCCGGGCCGCGCGTGGGATTCGCCTGGTCGCCGGGCGACAGCCAGACGACCGTGATTCGCGGCGGCTACGGCATCTTCTATCATTGGGACAACAATAATCAGGAGGCTCTGCGCACCAACCCGCCGTTTGCCAGTTCGGTGAACATCGCGAACACGACGTTGAGCAATCCGGGGGGCGGTACCAACCGGCTGTTCCCGGCCAACATCAATGCATTCGATCCGAACTACCTCTATCCGGAAGTGCAGCAGTGGAGCCTGAGCATACAGCGGCAATTGCCGCATAACGTCGTGGCGTCGGTGGCGTATGTCGGCAACCACGCCGTGCATCTCGACCAGCAACCGAACCTGAACCAACCGCACCCCAACCTGGGGGTCGCGAACGGAACCGTAAACGTGAACACAGTTCGGCCGTATCTCGGATGGGGGAATATTGTCTGGGACGAACGGAATGGGGCCGCGCGCTACAACGCCCTGCAGGCGAGTGCCAGCCGGCGCTTCAATAACGGACTCGCGTTTCAATTTTCGTACACTTTTTCGAAGTCGATCCAAATCCAACCCGGGCAGGATCCGTTCGCGCAACCGAACGAGCAGGGACTTTCGAATCTCGACCAGACGCACAACCTGACCCTGAACTGGGTGTACGAATTGCCGTTTCTGCGGCACGGTTCAGGAGTGCTGCACAGCGTCGCCGGCGGATGGGAGTGGAGTGGCAACGCGACATTCGCCAGCGGCTTTCCGGTCACCGTGACGCAGTCGGGCGACCGCGCCGGGGTGGGCGGAGGCACGCAGCGTCCGGATGTGGTGGGCAGGCCGACGATCATCGGCAGCGTGACTCAGTATTTCGACACCACGGCGTTTGCGTTAGCTCCGCTGGGGAGGTTTGGAAACGAGGGCGTGGACGTGGTGCGCGGACCGGGCATTGCGAACGATATCACGATGAACTTCTACAAGAATTTCACGTTCACGGAGCATCTGAATCTCCGGGTAGGCGCGGAGTTTTTCAATATCTTCAACCACGCCAACTTCTCGGCGGTGGGTGTGGTTTTCGCGACGCCGACGTTCGGCAGATTAACGGCGGCACTGGATCCGCGCGAGGTTCAGTTCAGCGCACGGGTGACATTCTGATTCGATGGGGCGCCTGATCACGATCGCCCTCCCGAGCTGTCGCCGGCGTTACGGTGGGCCTTTAGTGCGGCCGGATGGTGCGGAGGTAGGCTTCCCACTCGCGGCTGATGCGGAGGATGTCTTCGCCGTGCTGTCGGGTGACCTCGGCCAACGCGGTCACGGTGCGTTCCAAGGCGGAGATGCTTTCGGCGTGTTTGTTGCTGGTTTGTAGCAGGAACTCGAATGCCTGAGCGATCTGCGTGAAGCGCTGGTTGAGCTGTTCGTCAGTCATCGATCGTTGTTTCCTTTCGACGCGGGCGGCACTCGCGCGGTGGCCGGCGTGCGCCTGCATGTATTTTCTCACTCTCCTGCGGTCAAAGTGCAGGCGCACCACGGCGAACTGGCGCTATCGCCCTCGAATGGGACGGCAGCGGATTCTCAAAGTCTACTTCTGATAACCAATATTATGTAAAGTTCGAAGCAGACCGACCCAGTCAAGCCATGCGGCTTTCTGGCTCTCCCGAGCCGGATGGTCCTCCCCGATCATCCTGGCGGCCAGGCGATCGAACCCCGCGGCCAAGGCGCTTCCTTTCCGCAACAGCCGGCACTCCGAATACGAGCGGAATAATTTCGAGTACTCGTTCGGGAGGTTTGCGTAAAGCGGCAGGCCGATCAGTGTCTCCAATTCCTGCAACGCCGCCGATGGCTCCGAACGGTTTGCAATCAGATGGATCTTGTTCTCGCCGTACCGGCTTCCTTTTAAGACGTCAATGATTTTCTTCGTCAAGTGCAGCGCGGGCACTTCAGCCGTTGTCACCAGGAACAGCTCATCAATCTCCTCCAGCACGCTCATGGTCAGCAAGCCGAGGCCGCGGCCCAGGTCTACAATCGTCCAGTCGTAATAACAGCGCGCAAAGCTGAGGACGTGCTGCACCTGCTCGCGATTTAGCTGGTGTTTAGAGACAAGGTCCGCGGGCGCGGCGATTACGTCAAGGCCGGGCGCGCCGTTCGACGTCAGCGCCTTCCAGTAGCCGATATCCAGCCGCTGTAGGTTGCTGGCCGCGTCCAGGACCGAATACGGCGTCTCCGTCCGCATCAGGAACCGCACCATGCCCGTGTTCAGGTCGAGATCGATCAGCAATGTTTGCTTATCCTGGCGTTGCGCGCGGTCGGCAATCGCGACCGCCGTGTGGCACGCCAGCGTCGTGGCGCCACAGCCGCCCTTTGCCGATAGGAATCCGAACAGCTTGCCGGGCGGACGCCGGTGCACCAAACTCTGCGCGCGGTCCAGCGCCTTGCGCAGGTTTTCCCCAATCGGTGGATACAGAAACTCGATGACGCCGGCCCGCAGCGCGGTTACTACGCCCTCCAGTTCCGGCGAAGCGTGTAACGCAATCACCAGCGGTGACGGCCCCGTTTCACGGATGGCGCCGACCATCTCTTCCAGCACATCGGTTTTGTTGGTGCACTCGAGCAGAATTACATCCGGCACGCTGCGCTCGACCCGATCCAGCAGCCCCTGGCGATCGTCCAACTCAGGATGATCGAACACCACCCGGAATGGCAAATCGCGCAACACCCCGGTTACGTCCGACCATAACGAATTACTTCGGATTGCCAGCCCAATCGCAATGGGATACATCGGCCTTGGAGATGCACTCGGGAGACCGTACGGTAAACGAATGCGATTGAGGAGCTTGACGCGAAGCGGGCGGCCGGAACCGTGTTTAGATTTGAGAATCGGTGTACCGGAATGCGTCAAAAAAGTTGGGCCCACATCACAACTGGATGTGGGCCCCAGGGAAGAAACGCAGAAGAAGATCGATTCCGATTAGCGGTGTCCGCCGTGCCCGCCGCCGGAGCTATGGCCCCCGCCGCCACCGTAACTGCGGCCGCCCCCACCGCCGGAGCTATGGCCGCCGCCGCTCGAGTAGCTGCGACCGCCGCCGGTGTAGCCGCCGCCGCTCGGCCGGCTGTACTGCGGAGTGCTCGGCCGGCTGTATTGCGGAGCGCTTGGCCGGCTGTATTGCGGAGTGCTTGGCCGGCTGTATTGCGGAGTGCTTGGCCGGCTATATTGCGGAGTACTCGGCCGGCTGTATTGCGGAGTACTCGGCCGGTTGTACTGCTGCGGCGGAGCGCTGTAGCTCGGCCGGTTGTACTGCGGATTACTCGGGCGATTATATTGGGGCGAATTGTAGCCGCCCTGCCGGTTGTACTGCTGCTGCGGCGCCTGGCTATTGCGTTGCTGCACCATCGGCGGATTCACCGGAATCCGGCCGCTCGAGTTCGGACTGTTGAACTGAGACCGCGGAGCCGTGTTCGCGCCCGCATTCGGAGAACCGAAACGTTGCCATCCGCCGGTACTCGGCGCGCTGCCACGACCGGCGCTGGTTGACGGAGCCGCACTTTGCCCGCCCGGGGCACCGAAACGGCGCCATCCGCCACCCGAGTTGCCGGGCGACGCAGGCGCATTGCCCGAGCCGGCGCGCGACGGCACATTCGAGCCCCGCGAAGGATCACCCAACCGCTGCCATCCGCCGTTGGATCCGCCCGGATTGTGGGATGTCACACTTCCCTGCCCGCCGCGGTTGAATCCGGAACCGTTTGGAGACGGCCGATACGAACCGCCCGCAGTAGACGCCCCACGAGAGCCGGTGAATCCCGGAGTTCCGCCGGGACCGCCGTTACGCGTGAAGAATCGCTGGTTTGAAGCGGAGTTGTGCGATATGTTAGCGGCCGGCCGGTCGGAGAAATGCGTGCTTGCGCGGGTCGGTGTAATTCCCAACCGTCCGTTCACCATTCCGGCGCTGCGCAAATCGCCCGACGAAGGCCGGACGAAGCTGCCGCGGCCGAAACGGCCGGAGGCGAAGTCCCGCGAGTTCACCGCAGTCACGCCGTTGGCCACACGCGCGTTCCGGTAGCTGTTATATATGTTGCCATTGCGTACGATCGTGGTGCGGTTAAAGAAGCCGCCGCGACCGCCGGCGAAGCCGCGTCCCCACCAGGGGTGGAAGACTTCGAAGGGAGCCAGCGGCACCCAGCCCACGTTGCCGAATCCGAAGCCGACGCCGAAACCGCCGCCGCCGAATCCGAAGAATCCGACATACGCCGGCGCCCAATAGTGGCGCGCGTAGATCGATCCCGGCCACCAGCACCATCCGCCGTAGCCGACGTTAAAGAACCAGCGTCCGTAGTGGTACGGAGCCCAACCCCACGGATCGTAGCTGACCCACTCCCAGCCATAGTAATCGTCCCAGGCCCATCGGCCGTCCTGATAAGGCGCCCACCCCGCGGATACCTGCGGTGTCCAGACGTTTCCATAATCGGGCGTTGAGACCCAGCGGCCGTAGCCTTCCAGAGACTCGGCGCCGTAAACGTCCGGAGAGACGTACTTGTTGTACACATTGTTGCCGGCGGTATTCAGCTGCCGGTCGCGATCCATATTCCAGCGGTCCCAATCGTCGAGGGCGGACGCGGCCACGATTTGATACTCGGGATTCGAGGGATCGCCGCGAACGAGCATCGTCTTGCCCGAAGTGACGGTTTCGACGCCCCGCGGCGTGTAGACTTCGACCTGGCCGGCTCGCACGGTGACCTCGGTCTGGCCGTCGTCGCTGACCGTGATGCGATAGTTGCCGATCTGGCGCGGGCGCACGGAGACGAGCGGCGTGTCCACTTCGACGTCAGCGTTCGACTGGCGCAGCACGCTGAAATCGGCTGTGCCGCGGGCCAGTTGGATCTGGTACCGATTCTGTTCCAACTGCGCGAATTGAGCTTCGCTGCCGGCGCCCAGGCGCAGGATATTGGCGTAGTCGAACTGGACTTCGGCGCGCGCAGTTGCGCCGGTGGCCACATGATCGTTCACCCCGACGGGAGCATTCGCTACCGCCGCCACCCAATCGCCCGCATCGCCCCGGCGAACGGAAACCTCACCGTTTACCAGACTCAGGCGCGCGACGCCATGACCGGGTTCGGGCGGACCTTGTTGCGGCTGTTGCTGCGGCTCCGCCGGCTGCTGCGGCACTTCCTGTGCGAAGCCAGCGGAAGCGAGCAGGGCTACCGTGAGAGTCGCGATACGGAACCAGGAATATCGTCGCATAACATGCACCCGACGAAGGTGTTGCAATCCCGGGGCCAAGGTGTAAGAAGTTGATTCAAAAAACCTTGCGAGATGGCGGGAAGCACCGGCGGTGGCTGAAAAGCACCAGCGGTGGCTGTTACGAACCGGCGCGATTATTGATTCAGCGTGCCTTGGCTGACTTTCCGCACGGTGAAATTATCGCCGATGTACAGGTTGTCGGACTTGTCGATAGCCAAGCCGTTCACGTCGCCAAGGGGCGCTATGTCCGCAGGCAACCCGTCTCCGTTGTAGACGCCTCCAAGCCCACCCGCGTAGAAGCGCGGCGTGCCGCCTCCGGCCGGAACGATATTGACATGATCGTTGAAGCCATCCCCGACGTAGAGATTACCTTTGGAATCGAAGGCAACGTCGTTCGGAAAGTCCTCATCCTGGTGGGTTCCCTGTGGCGAGTGGAAGTTCACCGAATGAATGATACCGTCGGGGGTAACGAACCGGACGGCATTGGCGACGGCATCCGCGATATAGAGGGATCCATCGCTCTTTAACGCCACGCCGTTGGGCTGCGTCAACTGCGCCTGAACAGCAGGTCCGCCGTCGCCGCTCGATCCGGGGGTGCCGCTGCCGGCGAATGGCGTAACGGTTCCACCGGGGGTGATGCGGAACACCTGTGCATTCGCGGATACGAAGACATTCCCGGCGCCATCGATGGCCATCCCGCCACGGTTATTGATATTGGAGAGCAGCGGAACGCTCGCCAGTGTCGCGAAAGATCCTCCGGGCGGCCGCTTGCGAATCTGCAGCGTCTGACCTGTTTGCGAATTTACCACCACCGCGACATAAACGTTTCCTGCTGCGTCCGCGGCGACCTTCACGGGCGCGCCGCGTCCGGCATTCAGCAGTACCTGCAAACTTCCATCCGGATTGACCTGCCAAAACCGGCCATCATTCTGGTCCGCGATATAAGTGGTTCCCTGCGGATCCACCGCTATGGAAGTGATCTGCAGGAACCGCGCCGATTTGGCGTTTGGATAGGATGGCTGCGTCGGGGATACCAGCACCGACATCATGCCATCGGTATCGACGACCAGCACCTCGTTGAGATCACCGTCGGTGATATACAGCCTTCCGAGCGCATCCAGGGCGATATCATCCGGTGCGAGGAGTTGCGCGGAAAGAGCCGTAGCGGGCGGAGGCTGTGTGCCTCCGCCTGCGACCGTAGTAATGATCCCGTTCTTATCAATCTTGCGAATACGCGCGAGACTCAATTGGCAAACATACAGGTTGCCGGCGCCATCGAAAGTAAGGGTGCGAGCGCCCCCAATCGCCGCCGCGGTTGCGGGCCCGCCATCCCCCGACGTGACGTTCGCGCCCGTACCTGCGATGGTGCGAATGATTCCATCCGCCGTGATCGTCCGGATCCGGTTATCGGCCGCCAGGTACAGCGTTCCGTTCGAGTCCACCGCCAATCCCGATACGCGGCTGAAGGTCGCATTCACCGCGGGGCCGTTATCGCCGGAAAAACCAGGTGTGCCCTTACCTGCAATCGTGGTGATGATCCCGTTCGCGATTTTGCGGATGATCAGCCCATCGCTATCCGAGATGTAGATGGTGTCGTTTGACCGGTCGATCGCGAGCGCCCGGGGCGTCTTCAAAATAGCCTTCTTCGCCGGGCCGCCATCCCCGGATGAGGGTGAGCCGTAGCCTGAGCCGGCCACAATGGTCAGGGTGCCGTCCGGATTCATGCGGTTGAGAGTCGAATTGGCGATATCCAGGATGTACAGATTCCCTGCCGAATCGAACGCGAATCGCTGCGGCTGGGCTAAAGGCGCGAGTGTAGCCAGCCCTCCGTCGCCGTTCAACGTCTCGCCTACCTGAAAGAAACTCGAGTAGCCGACTCCAGCCACTGTGTTGATCCCGCGAAATCCGGGATGAATTCCCATGTTGACCCGCCGGACATTGCCTCCGAAGAACTCGGCGAAATAGACGTTGCCGGCTTTATCTACAGCTACGCCTTGAAGACTGAAGGCGTTCTCGGTGCTGGCGCCGTTATTGTCGAATCGCGACGGGTTGCCGCCTGCGACCGTGGTCATTATGGGAAAAGTTCGCGATTGCGCATGCGCCGCGGCGCACAAAAGAAGGGACAGAATGATCCTCATTGCGTCACCGTCGCAGTCTTGGGAGCCGACGTCCCCGACGAATTCGTGAGCGTCACCGAAACCGACGTTACGTCCCTGGCGCCGTCGGCGAGCGCTACCGGGATCGTGAGTCCGAACTGCGTGCCGTACTGAAGACTTTGCGAGTTGCCATACCATGCCGAGGCGCCGCTCGCGAGCGAAACCGTCAACGTGTTGCCGGCGAGCGTCACACCAGGCGCGGGCGTCAAGGTAACGTCCGCCTGCGTCAGATCGCGCGACGTGGAAAATCCGGTAATGGTCAGGTTGATTCCGGTCGCGCTCCCTGCGACGGTAAGGCTCTGGATCACCGGCGCGGCCTTACCGATGTGGATTACCCGATAGGGCATCTGGATAGGAGTCAGTTCGCGCAGTGCTCCGGCGCCCAACAGCGAGCCGATCACAATATCTCCGGCTGTGGTGCCGGTGTTCAGGGTGAGTGCGGCGGGTCCGCTGGTCGCATTCGGAGGGAGTTGAAAGACGGCGATGGGTTGCTCCGATAGCCCCACGGTCGGGTCATTCACGTTCATCGTCGGATCCGGGTAGAACTGCCCGAACACCGCCGAAATCGTTTCGACCGGCAGAGGCTTGTTCAGGCTCACGGATACAGGCACGGTTTGACCTGCCGCCGCATTCGACGGAATGTTGATCGTGAAATCGGACGGCTGCAACGCCGGCAGGTCGATATTGATTCCCATCGGCACAATAGTGGTATCTTGCGCGCTATCGGTGATCTGCAACGCGAACGGCGCGTACTCGTATTTCGCCGGCGTGCCGGTGATGCGTCCGCTCGCGGCATCGAGGGAAAGGCCGGCCGGCAGGGATCCGGCCGCTATGCTGAACTGGTAAGGCGGCGACCCGCCCCGCGGTGCGATCGTTTGATCGTAGAGTGTGCCGATGACGCCCGGCGGCGGACCGGCAGCGTTCATCCGCACTTGCAAGAACAACTGCGCCGGCGCCCTGCCGCTTGTATTCAAGGTGACAGGGAATGAGCCTGTCGCCGTTGGCGTGCCGCGTAATTCGCAGTATTGGCTATCCGGATTATAGGACCAGGAGACGCCCGGCGGCAGCGTCCCCGCCATTACATCGCAAGCACCCGGCGGCGTAGCGGGCCCGGCCGATCCCAAACATTGCTGCGGACACGGACCGACCGGCAGCGACTGGCCCACGCGTAAGAGCGGTGCAATATTGAAATACGCGCTCCTGGTGGCCTGTGCACCACGCGAGTCCGTCAAAGTTAGTGTCACGCTGCAGCAGACGGACTTCGTCGGAGTTCCGCTGATCTGCCCGGTCGACGGATCTAGGAGCAGGCCATCGAGAAAGGCCGGCGAGGCCGCCCGGTTGAAACTCCAGGTGTAGGGCGGCGCGCCACCCGACGCGGTCAGTGCCGCCTCGTAGGGCTCATATTGCACGCCGGGCGGCAGCGAGTCCGTGGTGATGGTGAGCGTCTGCGCAGAAGCGTAGAAGGCGCACAACGCAAGTAGCGGAAGCGCTTTAAACATGAGAAGAGAGCTCCGGAAATTTATCTGGGCGGACCGAAGACGGGAGCACCGACGCTCACCGACTTGGCGGCGGGCGGCGGAGGCGATCCGCCGCCGCGGGTGACCGCAACCGCGGCCCCGGTGGCGCCGGCGGCGGCAACGGCCACAACCACGGCGATCACCTTGGCCGAGATGCCGGCGCCGGCAGCGCCTCCCGCCGCCGCTCCCGCCGTAGCCGTGTTCGTCTGCGTAATGGCAGCGCTGGTCATGTGTCCCTGATAGGACGCGTGCACGCTTATCTGGAAGCTACCAGCCATGGGATTCGGCTTGAAAGCCTGCACGATGACCTGACCCTTCGAGTCAGTCAGGAGAGTAAGGGTTTTGGATCCGTTCAGGAATGTACCGCCCGCGCCGTGCGCCGGGAGCGCGAAAGAGACCGCCGCGCCGCCAACCGGACGGTTGTTCTCATCGTGTACCTGGACGATGATTTCCCTGTTCGTCCGTGATTTCGTGTAATTGACAGCGCCTTCGCCCTGTAGGATTTCGATCTTGAGTTGCCCGGCAGTTTCGGGAGCTGTCTTCGGGGTTTGTGCGCCCAGTAAGACAGAAGTGAAGACAACAAGTAAGTGGCTGACTCGCATCCTGGACTCTTTGTTGGGAAGTTAGTTTAGCATTTCGAATACTGGGTATGTCAAGCTGTTTCTACTTGTGGATTTTTCCCTCGACACTCTCCAGAACCGAATCGATGGTGGCCAAATACCGCCTGGCCCGCTGCGACTCTTCCAGATCCGCATTTAGCGCCAGCATCGTCTGGAAATGGCTGCGGGCGCTCGGCAGCGTCTCCGGTTTGTGGCTTTGGTCGAAGATCGCGGTGAACGCCAGCGCCAGGCTGAAGTGGACGAGCGGATCTTTGGAATCGAAATGGAGCGCCCGCTGGTAGAAGGCAACGGCAGCTTGCGGTCGCTTCAGCAGGCGCTCGCAATCGCCCAAGCCGGCGTAAGCGATCTCGCGCAAGTCTTTCCAGATATCTTCCTGGGCTGCTCGCGACTTGCGGCCCTTGCCGATGAGAAATCCACGGACATAGTAATTCACTTACCGGCCAGCTTGCTGTCGAAATCGCTGCGCCGCAGATACTCCACGTATTCGGCGCGCGCCCGGTTGTAATCCCGCTCGGGATCTTTGCCGGACACTGCGCCCATTCGCAGCGCTTCCGCCAGCCAGAAATGGGGTTCCGGGTAGGCGGGGGAAAGCGAAACCGCGCGCGCGGCCGAAGCGGCAGCCGCCGCGTACAGGTCCTTGCGAAACTGCGCCTGCGCCAGCATGCATTGCGCCAGGGCGTTATCTTGGTGACTCTGTAACACGGGCGTGAGTTGCCGGATACTCTCGTCCACATCGCCGAGATCGAGCAACATGCCGGCATAACTGACGCGGCATTCCGTAAAATCCGGATCGATGTGCAAGGCCCGCTGGAATGCGCGCCTGGCTTCCTGCGGCTGGTAGAGCGCATCGTAGGTTCGCGCCAGATACATCGCCGCCTGGCTGTATTTGGCGTCAAGCGCCAAGGCCTCCTGGAACTGTTCGGCGGCTTTCCTGTAATTTCCCTCGTACCCTTTCTGATACAGCTTGACGCCGTTTTCAAAGTGATCCAGCGCTGCCTTGCCGCGGTGCGCCCGCACCCTGATCTTCACGGAGACGGTGGTCTGCTGGCCGGGAAATATCATTTCGTCGCGGGGGCCATCGGGTTCGTAGCCCATTTTTACAGCTTTGACGGTGTGTGCGCCGGGCTTAAGCCCGGACAGAGTAAGTGGCTTCTCCCGATCTACCGAGCCCACGGACACCTCGTCTACGAAAACTTCCACGCCATCCATATTGGATTCGATCAGCATGCTGCCGAACTCGAGTGGCTTGGGCGCGGAGCAGACGCGCGAGGGGTTATAGGCGAGCAACATCTTCGGATCGAAGCTACCGCGGTCGGATGTCGGATTCTGCTCGCCGCGCGTCCGGTTGCGCACGTTCACTCGCACATACTCGGCCAGTTCATCCGCAGTTACCACGCCGTCGCAGCTTTCGTCGGCTTCGCCTTGCAATCCCTTCACCAGATAATAAGTGAATACGCCGTGACCGCCGTCGAGTTCGGGGCTTTCGCGGGAAGGTTCGCGATCGCGGCTGGCTGTGAGAGAAAAAAGACTCGAATCGACGTCGACGAGGCTTCGATTGATGGCTTGGGGATTCGACTCCGGCGTAATCGCTCCGCTGTGACAGGCATCGGTCAGCAGAACCTTCCATCGCGCCTTGATACCGGAGCCCGCCAGCCTGCCCAGCATCTCCATGGGATAGCCGGATTCGGCGGGGCGGCGCGGATCGAAATCGGCCGGCGCCAGGTATCCTTTGCCGCGCACCACAAACCCGTGGCCCGCGAAGTAAATGACGACCCGGTCGTCGGCGGCGGCTGCCTGCACCAGCCACTCCTCGAGTTCGTGACGGATATGGGCCAGGCTCGCCTCGGCTCCCAACAGCAGGTGCACGTTTTCCGCGCGGAAGTTTCCGCCTTCCGGGCTGATCAATACGCGATAAACCGCCTGGGCATCCCGTACACCGTAGAGTAGTTGCCTGTTGGCGGGGAGATTCGGATACTCGCTGATACCGACGACGAGCGCGTAGCTTCTGGGAATCGCGCGGGGAGCAGGCAGCAGATCGGAGGCGTCCGGATGCTCCAGAACGAGCAACCGATCCTGTTTCTGTTGCGCGAAGGCGATGGGTGACGAAAGCGCCAGCAGCAGCATCAGCAAACGAACCGGATTGGCCGCGACATGGCCCTGCCCGCGCGGCTCGAGACAAGGGTCAGGACGAGTGTCAGAAATCGTGGGGTTATCGGCTGGCTTCGGGGAGAGCAGGAACATGACCGGCCTGAGCACTCGGCTCACCTCAATTCTCTCGACATAAGAAGGCCTGCCCCTCTACTTTGCGATCTCGACCGGCACGTTCACGAGCAGGGGCTCGCCTGTCTTCGCGTCACAGTGATACAGCGTCTGCGGGACCGGGTCGTCCCCGTTCAGCGTCGAGCCCTGCTGGCCGGCCTGCTTTTCGGCAGGTGTGTACGGTTTGCCCGCTTGCGCGCGCGCGTCCAGCCGCTTCACGCGCGTGCTCCACTTTTTCTCCCACTCCGCTACTTCCTCGGCTTTGAGCTTCAGCGCGGAATTACCGATGTGCAGACCTTCGATAGGACGCGGAGTAACCAGAATCGTCAGCACCTCGCGCACCTGTTCCAGACCCTTCCCTGCGTCTTTCGCGCCCGCGGCAAAGTTGCGATGGAAGGTGAAATACGATGGCCTCTCCTCGGCCGCGGGGATCTCGACGAATCGGCCGGGCCCAACCGCATTCCGGCCGCCCCGGATGGCCATTACAGGGAAGATCAGGTACGGGTCGCTATAAGTTCCGTCCGAGTATTGTTCGCGATCGACAACGTACAGGTATCCGGCGCGCGCGGATTCCACACTGAGGCGGATCTTCTGGCCTTCCGACACCGGTGTCTCTCCGTTCATTCGCACCGGGGTCAGTTCTTCGTCGCGATTGCGCGTCAGGTCATAGACCAGCAAACGCGATCCAGGACTGTCCTGGGGATGGCTGGGACGCAGATTCCAGATGGTGATACCGACGAAGGCATCCCCGAGGTTCTCCGCGGGAATGGACAGTGCGGGAATGGGCCGCGGCGGCTTTGCCTGCGGACGCGCGGGCGACTGCACCTTGGCCGCCGGACGCTGCTGTAAAAAATTGTCATCCCAGATCTGGCGCAGCCTTTCCGGATCGTCCACGGTGCTCTGGGCTGCCGCCATCGTAACCAACAATAAAAGTGCTATCCGCATCACAGCCTCCATTCAGCGCTAGGCATCAGTAGTGATCCAGCTGAATCCGGTATGCCACTAACCCGGCACCGCTCTTTAGAGTCGTTTGTTTCGCAGCGTCATTCTTCTCCACGAGAGGATGCGGCAAAGATCGCAGGAGCCGCGAAAGGGATTCAACCTGCCCAGCATCCTTGATTTGTCCCTTGTCGGCCGTGTTTGCCCATTGCTTGAGTTTCTCCAACTCCGGCACGGGCGCGCCGGCCCACAGGATCCAGAGCTTTTCCGCGCCTTTCTGAGTGTCGAGGCGGAAAAATCCCTCGCCGGGTATGCGCACGGCGTTCGTCTGTGCCAGGCGGGAGGAACCGCCGTTTGCGCTCGGCGACGGAAACAGGGTGTTCCACGATCCATCCGGTCCTTCGTTTTCCAGATAGAGATATCCGGGCTGCGCGGCTTCGAAGCGCAAAGCCAGCCGGTAGTCCGCCGGGAACAGCATCTCCCGCGCGACCGGGAACGGTGCTCCATCAGGTTCGCCGTTTCGATACTTCTGCACAATCAAACCGTAGGTTAGTGTCGGGGCCGGGACGGTCGTTACAGCCGGCCGTAGCCAGCCGTTCACCCAGGCGATCCCGGCCGACGCCGCCAATAAAAGTACTCCGGCGAGGATCGCTCCCGCGAGCTTCCACGCGCGTTTCGCTTTGGGCGCTGGACTTTTCTCTTCCGGGTTCGCCTCTGCCGTGCGGGCAACGATTGCCGGCGCCGCTTTTTCGGTGTGCTCGAAGGTTACAGCTCGAGCCAGATCGGCGGCGAACTCGTCTGCCCGCTGGTAGCGCTCGGATGCTTCACAGGCCAAAGCTTTTCCGATTACGTCATCCACCGCCGGCGCGAGTTCCGGGCGCAACGTAGTCAGCTTTTGCCATGTTCCCCGCTTCTGCTGCAAGTAGAGTTCGACCGGGGATTCTCCCTGGAAAGGGTGTTTTCGCGCGATCATCTGATACGCGATCACACCCAGCGCGAAAATATCGCTGCGGGCGTCAGGCTTCCCCTCCAACTGCTCGGGCGCCATATAGTGATGCGAGCCAGCAATCTGTGTCGGGATATTGTCCCGCACCTGGGAATCCACTACGGTGGCGATCCCGAAGTCGATGATGACCGGCAGTTCCTGACCGCCGCCCAAATCCCGAAGCAGGATATTGTCCGGTTTC
>Ga0070741_10007869_pt1 | contig 21750 bp, 22 predicted proteins | sample Coa_R1_4_FD_66440 | JGI IMG/M metagenome (GOLD analysis project Ga0070741, IMG submission 66440) | Surface soil microbial communities from Centralia Pennsylvania, which are recovering from an underground coalmine fire - Coalmine... | ecosystem: Environmental > Terrestrial > Soil > Unclassified ... | reverse complement strand
ACCGCCTCGCCCGGCTCCTCACGCTCCGGGTACCGCCCGGCTTCATGCCCCGGCCGGGCTCCTGGGGCTACGACACCCTCCTCTTCCACTGGTCCATGGAGAAGCTGATCCCGCGCTACCGGGTCGAGCCGGGGGCGAGCCGGGCGGCGGCCGAAGTGGCCTGAGCGGCGGCTCTGGCCGAGACGGCCACGACGGGCCCGTCGCGGGACCTTATCTTCTCACGCCGTGGCCCCGCCGCTCCGGCTTGGGCGCGAGCGCGGGGGGATGGTCGCGGCGCAGTAAAGGCGCCCCCGCCCGCGACCGGCCATCCGAACGACCGAGGGGCGCGGAGGAACGCACCATGTTTGGCGCGAACAAGGCACTGCTGGCGATCGTGACCGGTCTCGTGGCGGCGGCGCTGGCCGCGCCCGCCCCGGCCCAAGCGCAGCAGGAGAAGACCGTGACCGGCTGTCTGTCGAAGGGGCCGAGCGAAGGCACCTATAGCCTCAAGGCCACCGACGGCAAGACCTACACGCTGAGCAGCACCAGCGTGAGCCTGGCGGAGCACGTCGGCCACCGGGTGAGGGTGACCGGGAAGGCGGCGGGCGTGGAGACCGGCGCGGTCTCGGAGACCGGGATGAAGCGGGACACGAGCCGGGCCGCCATGGCGCCCGAGACGGGCGGGAGGGCTCGCGCGGCACCGGATACCGGCCGGCAGAGGGCCGGCGCCGCCGCCGGAGGCACGCTCGAGGTCACCAGCATGAAGCACCTGAGCGCCCAGTGTAAGTGAGGCTTCCGGTGCCCGGTGAGACCGCCGCCCCCGATGGGGCGGCGGTTCTGCTTTGCACTCGCCCCGCCCGGCGGGAACCCGCCTCTCGCGCTCCGGGTTCCGCAGGGTGCACCGAAACCTGGGAACCCCGATCGGGAAGGAGCACGAACCGGTGAAGACGCACAGACTGGGCGCGGGCGGCCTCGAGGTCTCGCGAATCGGCCTCGGCTGCATGGGCATGAGCGACTTCTACGGCCCCGCCGAGGACGCGCGGTCGATCGCGGTGATCCACCGCGCGCTGGAGCTGGGGATCAACTTCCTCGACACGGCCGACATCTACGGCATGGGCGCCAACGAGGAGCTGGTCGGCCGGGCGATCAAGGGCCGGCGCGATCAGGTTGTGATCGCCACCAAGTTCGGCAACGTCCGGGCGCCGGACGGCCGCTTCATCGGCGTCAACGGCAGGCCCGAGTACGTGCGGCGGTCCTGCGAGGCGAGCCTCCGCCGGCTCGGGATCGAGACCATCGACCTCTACTACCAGCACCGGGTGGACCCGGACACCCCGATCGAGGAGACGGTCGGCGCCATGGCCGATCTGGTGCGGGAGGGGAAGGTGCGCGCGCTGGGGCTGTCGGAGGCGGGCCCGGCCACCATCCGCCGGGCCCACGCGGTGCACCCGATCGCCGCGCTGCAGACCGAGTACTCTCTCTGGTCGCGCGACCCGGAGGACGAGCTGCTCGATCTCTGCCGCGAGCTCGGCATCACCTTCGTGGCCTACAGCCCGCTGGGCCGCGGCTTCCTCACCGGCGCGATCAAGAGCCCCGAGGACCTGGCCCCGGACGACTGGCGCCGCAACAACCCCCGGTTCCAGGGCGAGAACTTCCGGAAGAACCTCGACCTGGTGCGCGCGATCGAGGAGATGGCCCGCGCCAAGCGGGTCACCCCGGCGCAGCTCGCGCTGGCCTGGGTGCTGGCGCAGGGGGAGCACATCGTCCCGATCCCCGGCACCCGGAGCATCCAGCGGCTCGAGGAGAACGCGGCCGCGCTCGAGATCGAGCTCGACCCCGAGGACCTGGAGCGGCTGGACCGGATCGCGCCCAAGGGGGCGGCGGCCGGCGCGCGCTACCCCGAGGCGGCGATGGCGATGGTGGGGCGCTGAGCGCCCCGGCGACCGCCGGCCGCTCCCCGGATCGCCTCAGGCGAAGGGGAGCGCGATCGTCCGGCCCGGCCGCACCAGCCGGAGCCGCTCGGCGAGCCCCGCGGCCGCGAACGCCGCCTCCACCTCCGCGAACGACTCCGAGAAGTGGGTCCACCCCTCGAGGTGGACCGGCACGATCAGCGCCGCGGGGCACGCCCGCGCGGCCTCCACCAGCTCCGCCGCCGTGAAGGTGAGGTGCGCCGGTCCCACCGCGGGGATTCGCGCGGCGCCCGCGAAGAGCACGGCCACCCGCACCGGCTCGCGCCGGAGGAGCGCCGCGACCTCCTCGTACCAGACCGTGTCGCCCGAGACGTAGAGAACCGCCCCCGGCGCGTCGCCCCAGCGGAGCGCAAAGCCGATCACCGGGCCGCGATCCCCTCCGGGAGGACCGTGCCGGGCCGGCGTGGCGCGCACCCGGAGCTCCCGTCCGTCCCGCGCGTGGAGCACGCGCTCGGCACCCGGCGCAAGTCCGATCGCCGGCCGCCCCAGGCGACCCGCGCCCGCGACCGTGGTGAGCACCTCCCTCGCCCGGGGCAGGAGGGCCCGACCGGCCGCGTCGAGGTTGTCGAAGTGATGGTCGTGGCTCAGGAGCACGGCGTCCAGCGGGCCGAGCGCGTGCGCCGCGACCGCCGGACCGCTGGTCTTCCGGAGCGTGTAGGCGGGGGCGCGAAACTCGGCGCCGGCGGGGTCGAAGCTCGGGTCGGTGAGCAGCCGGAGCCCGCCCAGCTCGATGAGCGCGGTCGGCCCGCCCACGTACGTGAGCCGGAGCTCGTCACCAGGTGTCGGCATCGCTAGCGGCGCTCCCACGTCGGCAGTCCGGTCCCCAAAACAGGTGAGCGGGGTGCCACCCCGCAACGACCGGCCGATCGGACACTGCAACCTCCTGCACCGCTGGTGACCCCGGCCGCCCGCCGGAGGTCTTCAGCACGGGCCTGAAACCCCGGCCCGACATCACTCCTCGAGGAGCTTCATCATGCGGACGCTGCATTACGCCAAGCGTGCAGGGACGTGGCTGTGCCTCGTGGCGGCCGCCGCCTGCGGCGACAGCCAGGGGCCGAGCACCACCTCGCTCTCGGTGAAGCTGACCGACGCGCCGGCCCCCTTCCAGGCCGCGGTCGTCACCATCGCGCAGGTTTACCTCCAGGGCACGGGCGGGCGGACCGTGCTGAGCGACGAGACCAAGACGGTGGACCTGCTCCAGCTCCAGAACGCCACCACCGATCTGGTGAAGGACGTCGAGGTCCCGTCGGGGACCTACGGCCAGCTCCGGATCGTGGTCACCGGCGGGTACGTGCGGCTCGACGACGGCACCATCTTCGCCTCCTCGCCCGACTACGCCGGTCTCCCCCCGGACGCTCAGGTGAGCGGCGAGCTCCAGCTCCCGAGCTACGCCCAGAGCGGGATCAAGGTCAACTTCGCGATGGAGCCCCTCACCATCACGGGCGCGGAGAAGGTCCTGCTGGTGGACTTCGACGCCTCGCAGAGCTTCGGGCAGGAGGCCGGGCAGTCGGGCCGCTGGGTGATGACTCCGGTGATCACCGGGGCCGAGCTCACGACTGAGCCGTCGGCCACGCCCTAGCCAGGCCGCCGCTCCCGGCCCGGATCCGGACCGGCGCCGGCCGGGAGGGACCCGCCACCGACCGCCCGATGGCGGGCGGCAACACCCTGATCGCCTACGCCTGGGTGGGTCACGCCACCGAGGCGCGGCCCGACGGGAGCGTCGCCTGGGAGGCCGACGTCACCATCGACGGGGCGCCGGCGGTGCTCTACCGCATGGTGCGGGTGGCCTCGCTCTACCGGCCGGCGGCGCCGTGAGCGCGCCCTATTGCCGGCTCCGCTTGGCGGTGGGCGGCAGGAGCCCGTTCAGCCGGAGGTAGATCGCAAGCTGGCTGTAGTGATCGGCCCAGTCCTCGACCGCGACCAGCATGGCCTCCGCCCGGGAGACCTCGCGGTTCCCGAAGAACGGGATCCTGGCGCCGAGGTCGGAGTCGTCCACCTTGGCGAGCGCCGACCGGCAGAACTCGAAGGTCCCCCGGAGCCGCGCGACCAGCGCCGGCTTGCCGGCGTCCTTCGCGAGCTCCGCCCGCTTGGGGGCGGCGCTGCCCGCGATCTTGGAGCAGAGGTAATCGTTTCCCTGGGCCAGGTGCGCCACCACCTCGGCGACGCTCATCTGCGCCGGGGTCGGCTTGAAGCCGTACTTCGCGGCGGGCATCTCCTCCGCCGCGGCGACCAGGTTCTTCGCGGCCCGCTGCAGGGCGGCGCGGAGCGCGTCGGACACCGGGGCCGCCGGGTCCTGAGCCGCGCCGGTCGCCGCGAGCCAGCTCAGGGCGAGCGCCGTGAGGCCGAGCGGGGCTTTCATGGTGTCTCCAGGGAAGGGGTCGCCTCAAGCTACAGCCGGCGCCGGCCGCCGCAACATTTCGCCGCGCGGCGCCGTACGGTCGCGGTGGGCCGGATCGGGGACGGGTTCCCGGCCGGGCCGGAAGACGTCCCCCATTACCGCATTCATCAGGAGAACATGCCATGCCTGCCGCGCACCGGATCGCTCCCTGCCTCTGGTTCGACACCCAGGCCGAGGAGGCGGCCCGATTTTACGTCGGGATCTTCGAGAACTCCCGGATCGGCGCCATCGCGCGCTACGGCGAGGCCGGCCGTGAGGTGCACGGGAAGCCCGCGGGAAGCGTGATGACGGTCGAGTTCGAGCTCGACGGTCAGCCCTTCACCGCGCTCAACGGCGGCCCCCACTTCACGTTCAACGAGGCGGTGTCGTTCCAGATCGTGTGCTGGACCCAGGAGGAGGTGGACCACTACTGGAGCCGGCTCTCCGAGGGCGGCGACCCGAACGCGCAGCAGTGCGGCTGGCTCAAGGACAAGTACGGCGTGTCCTGGCAGGTGGTCCCGGCCGTTCTACAGACCATGATGAGCGATCCCGACCGGGCCCGGGCGGGCCGGGTGATGGAGGCGCTGCTCACGATGAAGAAGCTCGACATCGCGGCGCTGGAGCGGGCCTTCGCGGGAGGCGGGTCGGCGCCGGGCCCGGCCAAGCGGCGCTAGGCGCCGGCCAGTGGCCCCCCCCCCCGCCCCCCGGCCCGGGTACCGTGCCCGACATGGCGCCGGGCCGAGGGGCGCCCCGGGCCTAGGGCAGCGAGACGAACTGACCGAGGAAGGCCCGGGCCGACGGCGTGTCCAGCCGGTAGTTCCCGTTCTGCGCGCGACACAAGCGATTGATGCCCCAGGTCGTCACTGCGACCGCCATTCCGGGCCTCCCTTCCAGAAAGTGCGGAGACCCCGAATCGATGAAGCAGGCTCCTCCCTCCCCGGTCGCGTTGGAGTTGATGAGGAGCACGAGCCAGTTCGGCAACAGGTGGCTGAACCGGGACTTGGACGTCTTCCGGACCCCGTCGAAGCTGAACCGGGGACGCCCGCGCTGCGTGGCATCGATGCCATAGCCCACGTTGACCACGAGCTGCCCCTCGAGCCCCCCGTGCGCCGCGAGCTCGTCGAGCAGGCCGGCCGGGGGGAGGGTGTATGGAGTCTTCCCCGCCGTCGAGCCTTCGGGAAGGATCAGGACCGCGAGATCGTGGAAGTCGGTGGGAATGGACCCCAAGGTGAACTGGGGATCCGCGTGGCACTCGACGACCCGGATCAGGTCGGGCGGTGGCCAGGTGGCGAAGAGGTCCGGCACGAACGTCACGAATTGCCGGGAGGCCGGCAGGAAGCACTCGCCTCCCAACCCCGGCGCAGACACGCAGTGGGCCGCGAGCAGAAACACCGTGGGCGAGATGAGGCTGCCCGTGCAATCTCCACCGTCGGGTATGCCGTCCCCATCGAAATCGAAGAGGTTCGCCCCGACGCTGCCGAAGTCGCTGCCGGTGGGCACCCCGTTGGAGATGAAGTTCGGGCCGGCGGAGCCCGCCGGGCCCGTGGGCGAGCCGAGGTCGGTGCCTCCGCAGGCGAAGAGAGCCAGAGCGAGGACCAGCCCGGCTCCACCGAAGCCGGTCGGCCGCGGCCGAGACAATCCGCGAGTCATGGCGCACCTCCATGGACGGCGTCTCTACGTGATCAGAAGGGGCCCGACACCGTGCCGCCCCGGCCGGCATATCTCGCCCGACGCCGTCAAGCAATCGTCAAGCGCGCGGCTCCGGCTTGGAGGGTCCCGCTCGCGCTTGATGCCCGCTTGACCCCCGCGCGGTAGCCTGGGAGCGGTCCCAGCCCGGAGCTGCCCATGCGATACGTCGCCCCCGGACCCGACCGACCCCGACCGGCCTCTCGCCTCGCCGCGGCGTCGCTCGGCGGGCTGACGCTTCTTCTCTCGATCGGGTGCACCCATTGGGCCACCCAGGACCTCTCGATCGACCGGCTGCTCGAGACCAAGCACCCGACGCGGGTCCGCGTCACCCGCGCCGACGGGCAGCGGACCGTGCTCAGCGCGCCGCGGATCGTCGGCGAGTCCCTGGTGGGCATGACCGAGGCCCACGGCTCCCGGAGCACGGCCGCCGTCGCGCTGGCCGACATCCGGAGCCTCGAGGTGCGACGGGTGAACGCCGCCACGACCGTCGCGCTCGTGGCGGGAGCCGGAGTGACCGCGGCGGTGATCGCCGTCGCCGCATCCGGGCCCGGGGAGAAGCCGGCGACGCCACCGCCGTCGACGCCGCCGCCCATGATCTCGTGTCCGCTGGTGTATAGCTGGGACGGAGCGCGCTGGCGGCTCGACTCGGGCACCTTCGGCGGCGCCATCGTGCGCGCGCTCCAGCGCACCGACGTGGACAACCTGGACTTCGCCGCGGCCCGGGACGGCGTCGTGCGCCTCGACCTGCGCAACGAACTGTCCGAGACCGACTACGTCGATCGGCTGGCGCTTCTGGCCGTGGACCACGACTCCGCCGTCCGGGTAGCCCCCGATCCCGAAGGCAACCTCCGCACCCTGGGCCCCCTGATCGAGCCGGCGCGGGCCGCGGACGACGCCGGGCGCGACGTGCTGGCCCGGGTGGCCAGGACCGACGGGTGGAGCTGGGAGTCCGCGCCGCGGGCCCGCGACCCGGCCGACGCCGCCGACCTGCGCGACGGGATCACGGTGGTCTTCCCGCGCCCGGCGGGCGCGACGGCGAGCCTGGTTGTGGACGCGCGCAACACGCCGTGGGCGGCCTACTTGCTCGCCGAGTTCGTGCGCGCGCACGGGGCGGGGACCGCGGCCTGGTACGACTCGCTGGACGCCCACCCCGACGAAGCGCGGCGGCTCGGCCTCGGGCTTGCGCGGGAGGCCTTTCTCCGGGCCGAGCTCGAGACCCCGAGTGGATGGCGGCCCGTGGGGCTGTTCTGGGAGGCCGGCCCCGAGGTCGTCAAGCGCCAGGTGCTTGCGCTGGATCTCACGATGGTGGCCGGGGACTCGGTCCGGGTACGGCTCGACGCGCCCCCCTCGTTCTGGCTGATCGATCGGGTCGCCCTCGCGCCCGACGCCGGGCGGCCGCTCGCGGTCCGCGAGCTCGAGTTGGCATCGGCGCGCGACCGCCGGGGCCGCGACGTGCGCCCGGCGATCGCGGCGGTCGACGGCTCCTATCTGGCCCTGGAGAGCGGCGACGGCGCGGAGCTTCGCTTCCGGGACCCGGATCCGGTCTCCCCGGGAACGCGGCGGACCTACCTGCTGCGCTCGACCGGCTGGTACCGCCTCCGAACCCCGAGCGCCGGGCCGGGCGATCCGGCGCTGCTCGCCCGCCTGGCGACCGAGGTGCAGGGCGTGTCTCGCGCGTCCGTCGAGCGCATGAACCGGGCGCTGGCGGCCATGACGGACGGGACGTGGTGAGGCCCGGGGCCACGGGGGGCGGGCATGCCCGAGGTCTGGATCACCGGCGTGGGGGCGGTCACCGCGGCAGGCATCGGCGCGGACGCGCTGGAGAGGCTCCTGCTCCACGAGGAGAGCGCGGTCGAGGCCCGGGGACCCGACGGCCCCGCTCTGGCCCGCACCCCCACGCCCCCGCGCCGGCCCGCTACCCGTCGCCTCGACCGGAGCGCGCTCCTTTTCTTCACCGCCGGAGAGGAGGCGTGGCGCGACGCCGGCCTGGACGCGACACCCTGGTGCCGGGACCGCGCCCTCGTGCTCGAAGGATCGCCGGTGGGTCCCATCGGCGAGCTGCTCGACGGGGCGTCGCGCGACCGATCGCCGTCGCCCGCCGCGCTCATCCGTTTCATGATCGGCGCCGGCGGAGCCGCTCTCGCCCAGACGCTCGGGATCGAAGGCGGCGCGCTCCATCTATCCGCCGCCAGCGTCTCGAGCGCCTGCGCGATCGGGGAGGGCTACCTCAAGGTGGCGGCCGGCCTCGCCGACCTGGCGCTGGTGGGCGGCGGCGAGAGCCCCCTGCACCCCGCCATCGTCCAGGCCTTCGCCGCCGCCGGCATCCTCGCTCCCGGGGACGGCGGCCCGCTGCCCTGCCGGCCGTTCGATCCCGCGCGCTGCGGGACGGTCCTGGGCGAGGGTGCCGGTGCGCTGGTCCTGGAATCGGCCGAGCACGCCGCGCGGCGGGGCGCGAGACCCCGGGCCGTGCTCGCGGGCTTCAGTCTGAGCGGTGAAGCGCACGGCATGACCAGCCCGGACCCGTCGGGCCGCGGGGTTCGCCGGGCGGCGTCCCAGGCGCTGGGTGACACGCCGTGCGACCGGCTCGGCTGGATCAAGACCCACGGCACCGGGACCCCGCTCAACGACGCGGCGGAATGCCGGGGGCTGGCCGCGCTCCTCGGCGACGCCCTGCCCCGCATTCCCCTGACCTCCCTCAAGCCGGCGCTGGGGCACTGCCTGGGCGCGAGCACCGCGGTCGAGACCGTCGCGGCGGTGCTGGCGCTGGCCCGGGGGTTCGTCCCGGCCACGCTGGGCACCGCCCGGGTGGACCCGGCGCTGCCTCCCTGCACCGTCGCGCTCCGCCGCGCGGCCGCGTCGGCCCCCGTTCTGGTGCTGGCGGAGAGCTTCGGCGGCCGCTGTGCGGCGCTCCTGCTCCGCGCGGCGTCGCCCGCGTCACGTGATCGTTCATGAGCGAGCGCGCGTTTTCCCCGCCGTCCCCACCCCGAGCACGGGCGCACGGCATCCTCGTGCTGGACGACGAACCGGGGATCCGGCTGGTTGTCCAGACCGCGCTCGCCGGCATCGTCCGGCCGGATGGCCGTCGGCGATCCGACCGGGGACCTCGCGTAGCGTGCCGTGAGCGGCGGCGGCTCGCCCGTCCCCCTAACCCCGACGGGAGTGGCAGCCCGCGGAGCCGGACACGAGCGATCCGCAGACCTGCCGCTCTCGCCCTTGACCGCCTCGATCCCGAGTCGTACGCTGGGCCGCCTTATAAACGGATGAATGCACACCCGGCGAAAGCCAGGGTCGCAAAGCCACGGGTCCTCGCCTCCTCCGCGGCGCCGGGGATCCGGCGCCGGGACGGACCTCAAGACCGCCGAGCTGCACGAATGGTCAGCTCGGCGGTCGTGCTTTCTACGGACCCGTCCTTCGCACGGCCCCGTGCTGAACGAGACCAGCAGGCCCGGCGCCGTCACCACCCCGCGGAAGAAGGGAGACCCGCATGCCCGTCACGACCGACAACCCGGCCGACGCCAAGGGGATCCGGCCGTCCGGCACGATCGAGTTCCCGGAGAAAGCGCTTGCGGAGCTGCGTGCGCGCATCGCGGCCGCGCGCTGGCCCGACAAGGAGACCGTCGCAGATCAGTCCCAGGGGGTACAGCTCGAGATCCTTCGGGCGCTCGCGCGCTACTGGGCCAAGGAGTACGACTGGCGTAAGGCGGAAGCGAGATTGAACGCCCTCCGGCAGTTCGTGACCAAGATCGACGGGTTGGACATCCACTTCATTCACCTGCGGTCGAGACACGACGATGCCCTGCCGCTCATCGTCACGCACGGATGGCCCGGCTCGATCGTCGAGCAGCTCAAGATCGTGGACCCCCTGACCGATCCTACGGCGCATGGCGCGAGCGCGAGGGACGCCTTCCACCTGGTGATACCGGCGCTGCCGGGCTACGGATTTTCCGGCAAGCCGACCACCCCGGGGTGGGATCCGGCCCGCATAGCGCGTGCGTGGGTCGTCCTCATGAGGCGCCTGGGGTACACCCGCTTCGTGGCGCAAGGGGGCGACTGGGGCGCGCTGGTGACCGACCTCATGGGCCACGACGCAGCGCCGGAATTGGCCGGGATCCACTCCAACATGCCCTGCGCGGTTCCCCCGGACATCCACAACCGAGCCTTAACGGGAGCTCCCGCGCCGGCCGGCCTCTCGGCGGAGGAGCAGTACGCGTACGAGCGGTTGAGCTTCTTCTACACCAAGGGGCTGGGCTACGCTCTCGAGATGGCCAACCGCCCGCAGACGCTCTACGCGATCGCGGATTCACCGGTCGGCCTAGCGGCCTGGATGCTCGACCACGACGCGCGCAGTTACGAGCTGATGGCGCGGGCCTTCGCCGGCAACCCCGGAGGGCTCACCCGCGAAGGGCGGTGGGAGCCGACCGGCTTCCACCCACCTGCTACTTTGACGCGACGTGTCCCGAGCGACCACCGGCGGGAAGTGTGCCGCTCCGAAGCCAGCGGTCGAGGTATGTCATCAGCGCGCCGAGCTCGCGCCCGGCGCACCGGAAGCCGACGTGACCGTCGGGCCGCACCAGGTATTGGCCGCTGTCCTGAGCGCCCTCGACACCGAGTCGCGACAGCGCCTCATCGCCGATATCGACCAGCACCTCGGGGGACGGGCCCCGGGTCAGGTGATGGATCGCGAGCAAGCCCGAATGCCGAGCGGCGATGGGGGCGGCCTGAGCCTGGTCCCAACCCTCGGGGGCCCCGCACAGCAGGAGGTGAAGGCTCGGCCCGGCGAGTTCCTGCTGGAGATACGTCGGGCGTCCATTGCGCTCGACCTTCGCATCCGGCAGCCGATCTCCAGCCCGCGGCCCGGCCCGAAGCCGCGGCTCGCCCTCGGCGACCACGGGACTGTCCCGATACCCGATCCCAAGCTGTGAGACCAGATGAAACGCGTACTCACGTACCCGGCTCGATGCCAAGACGCGAGGTAGCACGCGTGCGGCCACGACGCGCCGGAGCCCCGTCGCGACCCGACCTCCCGAGATGGCCCGCGCGAACAAGCTGAATGCGCGATCGGTGTACCGGAGCAGCCGCCGCCCGACCGGCCAGCGCTCCGCCTCATACGAGTCGAGCAGGGCTTCCCCCGCCTCGCCTCGGACGACGAGCGCCAGCTTCCAGGCGAGATTCCAGGCGTCCTGAATGCCCGTGTTCATGCCCTGCCCGCCGACCGGACTGTGAATGTGGGCCGCGTCGCCGGCGAGGAAACTGCGACCGGCACGGTAGTGCGCGGCCTGGCGATGATGCAGCCGAAAGTGACTGAGCCACGCCGGATCGCGGAGGACCAGTCCTCCCCCCGTCGCATCGTCCACCACCTTCTGCAACTCCTCCAGCGATAGATCGGCCGTATCGGGCGCCTCTTCCCCGTTCCCTGGAGCGGCCCGCTCGCGACCGCGTCCGGGCGTTCCGCTCCTCCCGCCCGCGCCCGAGGCGCCGATGACCCGCCAGGTTGTCGGGTGCCCCAGCGGAAGGAACAGGGCGACGCCCCGGCGAAGGGCGAATGAGTGCGCGGCCCCGCAGTCGAGCGGGCCATCGACCTCGACGTCCCCGAGCACGAAGTCCTGGAGGTAGGCGGCGCCCTCGAACGGGATGCCCGCCCCCTTCCGCACCGTACTGTGGGCTCCGTCGCAGCCGGCGAGCTAGCGCGCGCGGACCACTTCCTCCTTCCCGGAAGGATGGCGAAGGCGACAACGCACGCAGTCCGGCTCCGGCGCGTGGTCGAGCAGCTCGACCCCGCGCTCGATCACCACGCCCACCCCCAAGGTGCTCGCCGAGCACGGCTTCGGTTTCGGTTTGAGAGACGAACAGAACGAACGGGAAGCGAGTGTCCGGCCGGCCGACTCCGCCGAGCCGCACCTCCGCGCCGCGCCCGATGTCGAGATGAACTACGACCCGAGCACCGGGGTTGCCGCGACGGACCAGCGCTTCACCGAGCCCCAGGCATTGGAACACCTCCAGGGTGCGCGCCTGCACCGCGAGGGCACGCGACTCGCGCCCGCGGTCCGGTGCCCGGTCGATCACGCGGAATCGCACCCCGAAGCGGGCCAGCCCGGCCGCGAGCGTCAGACCGGTCGGGCCGGCCCCCACGATCAGGGCGTCGAGCATGATGGATCCCGACCTCCGCCGTCGGGCCCGGCCGACCCACCCGACGCGGCCCGCCGGCTCACGGCGACGCCGGCACCAGCGCCGGGGCGCCCCTGTTCTTCACCAGCACCACCAGGAGCTTGGCCGGTTGGGGGCCGCTCGCGCTGCGACCGACGACATGGACGTCGTTCGGGCCCTCGTAAAATGTCTGCCCCGCCGTGAGCGTCACCGGCCTCCCTCCCTTCACCTGCATCACCACCGAGCCCTCCAGCACGTAGATGAACCCGTGGGCGTTGTGCCGGTGGACGGGGTCGGCGCCGCCGGGCGGATACACCACCGTGAGCATCAGAACTTCCTTGCCCGGCATGTCGCCCAGCTCTTTCGTCATGAGCTGCGTGACCGCAGGCTCCTGCGCGGCGAGCCCGCCGGCGGGCGCACCGATCAGGACGGCCGCCAGTCCCGCCAGGAGCCTATTGCGGATTCTCATCGTGCGCTCCTCAGCCGCTTCCGGCCCGGACGGCCGGCCCTGCCGACCGGGCCAGCCAGTCCTCGAAGCGGATCTCCCCGAGACGGGCGTTCCCGTGCGGCACCAGCGCGCGCTCGTCCAGCTCCGCGCCGAAGTAGCGCGCGTGCGGGTCGCCCACCATTTCACGCGGGTCGTGGCGGGCCCTGAGCCCCATCTTGATGAACTCATCGAAGCGGAATTGCTGCGGCCCAGCCACTTCGACCACGCCGTCGAGCGGTGCTCCCAGCGCGACCCTCGCAACCGCATTGGCGACGTCCGCGGCCGCGATCGGCTGAAACAGCACGGGAGGGATGCGCACCTCGGTGCCGTCGGTCGCCTCGTCGGCGATGCGCTCGAGGAACTCGAAGAACTGCGTCGCTCGGACGATCGAGTATGGCATCGGCGAGCCGCTGATCAGCTTCTCCTGGGCGACCTTGGCGCGGAGATAGCCGCTCGCCGGCAGCCGGTCGCAGCCTATGACCGATAACGCGACGTGGTGGCCCACCCCGGCCGCGGCCTCGGCCGCGAGGAGATTCCTGGTCGAGGTCTCGAAGAACTTGAGCACCGCGGCGTCGTCGAACGAGGGCGAGTTCGACACGTCGATGACGACCGCCGCTCCGGCAAGAACCCCGGGCAGTCCCTCGCCCGTGACGGTGTTGACCCCGGTGTTGGGAGACGCCGGCACCGCCTGATGGCCGTCCCCCCGAAGCCGGCCGACGACCTTCGACCCGATGAGCCCGGTTCCGCCGATGATCACGATTTTCATGGACCCAGTCCCCTTTCAGCGGGGGGCCGAGGTCGCGGCCACCGCGCGGTCGCGGCCCCGAGGCGCGGGCGAGCTCCGAATGAACCGGAGCAGCTCGGCATTGACCTGATCCTGGTGCGTGGCCGTGATCCCGTGCGGCGCGCCGGGGTAGTAGACGTCCCTGGCGTCCCGGATGAGCCGGGCCGACTTCATCGCCGAGTCCTTCACCGGAACGATCTGGTCGTCCTCGCCGTGGAGCACCAGCGTCGGGACGTCGAACTGCTTCAGGTCTTCGGTGAAATCGGTCTCGGAGAAGGCCTTGATGCACTCGTAGGCGTTCAGCAGGCCGGCCTGCATGCTCCAGATCCAGAATTGATCGAGAATACCCCGGGAGACGGTGGCGCCGGGCCGGTTGGCCCCGTAGAACTGGACGGCGAAGTCCCGGTAGAACTGCGCGCGGTCGGCGGCGAGAGCCGCACGGAGGCCGTCGAACACTTCGATCGGCAGGCCCTCGGGATTCGCCGCCGTCTTCAGCATGATCGGCGGCACCGCCGCGATCAGGACCGCCTGGGCGACCCGGGCCGTTCCGTGCCGCCCGATGTACCGCGCAACCTCCCCGCCGCCCGTCGAGTGACCCACCAGGGTGACGTCGTGGAGGCCGAGGACCTCGATGAGGGCGGCGAGGTCGTCGGCGTAGGTGTCCATGTCATTGCCCGACGAGGGCTGGCTGGATCGGCCGTGGCCGCGGCGGTCGTGCGCGACGGCGCGGAAGCCGTTCTGGACGAGGAACAGCATCTGCCCGTCCCACGCGTCCGCGTTCAACGGCCAGCCATGCGAGAACAGGACGGCAGGACCCTCGCCCCAGTCCTTGTAGTGGATCTCGGTGCCGTCCTTCGTGGTGATGGCGCTCATGTCAGTGCTCCTTGAAGAGGTGTCAACCACGGGAGCACTATGCCGGCGCGCGCGAAGGATCGCGTCCGTCGAATACCCTAGTCCGCCCGATGACACGACGCCTGGGGGACGACCGGCCGAGGGGGCCGCCCGATTCGGAGTGCGCCCCAGGGCCGCCGGCAAGCGCTCCAGCGGCCCGGGGCCCGCCTCGGTCGTGGACCTACGCGGGCAAGCGCATTTGTTTCCGCAGACTCCGGTCGAACGCCGACTCGGGAACGAAACGCCGAAGCAGGCTCACCTGGCGGGCCGTCCGGCCTGCGGTGTAGCGGCGGCGCGGATTGACCTCGGTCGAGGCCCTCACCACGGCGCGCGCGACCAGTTCCGGGGAGTCGGCAATCTTCATCGCGTCCCGCATGACGCCCTGCGCGTTCGTTCGGGCCGACTGATAGACGTCGAGTTGCTGGTCCGCCCGATAGACGTTCCCCTCGAACGACGTCCGGGTGTAGGCGGGTTCGACCAGCACCACCCTGACACCCGAGCCTCTGATCTCGTGGTCCAGGGACTCGGAATAGCCCTCCAGGGCGTGCTTGCTCGCGGCGTACAGCGCCATGAATGGGGCCGGGATAAAGCCCATGACCGAGCTGATGTTGACGATCCGGCCTGACCCCTGCCGGCGCATCACCGGAAGCACGGCGTTGGTCATCCGAATCACCCCGAACAGATTGACGTCGACGAGAGACTTCGCCTGCTCCAGCGATGACTCCTCCGCGCCGGCGATCAACCCCACCCCCGCGTTGTTGACCAGGAGATCGATGCGGCCGGTCTGCGACAGCACTTTACCCACCGCGGCCTTCACCGACTCGTCATCGGTCACATCGCACGCCAGGTAGTCAATACCCGGCGCTCTCGTGGCCGGAGGCCGGCGATAGGTGCCGAACACCCGATAGCCGGCCGCGTGAAGCGCCCGGGCGGTCGCCTCGCCGATTCCTCCCGATGCGCCCGTCACGATCGCCACGGGCCGAGTCTGCTGCTCCGGAGTTCCTGACATGTCGTGCTCGCTTTCCATTGAGGTCCATTCCCCATCCGCACATGATGCTCATCATATTTCTGCGCACACGCAGCCTCGGCCCGGGGCGGGGTATCAACCGGTTCGGGTGAGGTGCTTCAGGGCCGCCTCGCGCAGCGCGTCGGAGAGCTTGCGGTCGTCCACGGCGCGGGCCAGGACCAGCGCGCCGACCGCCGTGGCCACGATGACGAGCGCCCGCTCGTGCGCACCCGACTCCCCCCACTCGGGCAAGTGGCGGGCGACCAGATCGATCGTCTCCTTGATCCGGCGGGTAGCGGCCCGCCGCACCTTGGGCGCCTGACGCGGCATTTCCGAGCCCAGCGCGGCGATCGCGCACCCCGTCTCGACGCCTTCCACATGCTCCTTCGAGAGATAGGCGCGGAGCATGGCCTCGAGCGCCTTCTCGGGGGGTGCCGCGGCGGCCACCCGCGCCAGCGCGGCCATCCCGTCGGCGCCCGCCCGGTCGGCCGCCTCGGCCAGCATCCCCTCCCGCGACTCGAAGTGGGCGTAGAAGCCGCCATGGGTGAGGCCGGCCTCCCTCATGATCTCGGCCACGCTCGCGCCGCCGTAGCCGCTGCGCCGGATGGCGCGGGCCGCGGTCTCCACAATGCGGTCGTGGGTGACTTCCTTGCGGCTGGAGGCGGGTCGTCTCGACGTCGCGGCGCTCATATGATGAACATCATACACTCGTGGCGCCTCGGGCGCAAGAGCCTCCGCGGGAGAGCGTTCGACCACCTCCACCCCATCCGCACCGCCGCCTGCTTCCAACCCCCGGTTGGGCGCCGTTTCATGGAGGGCGTTCGCGCACCACGGAGCGTATCGCGTTTGTGACGGGGGCGGTACGGCGGTCGTATCCGACCCAGACATGGTCCTCCGAACCGACGCGCCCCCAGCGGATTGCTGGGGGCGCGTCGGCTGGACCGCGGGGTCGGGGCGGCCCCTGGCGCTCATCTCCCGTAAGGTCGGTGATGCACTTGTCGTCGTAGAACCTCGCGTGTCGCGCCCCGTGGGCTGCGCGAATCTGGCGTGCCTCGCTGACGAGTCGTGGCTCAGGCGCGAGCACGGTGATGAGCGAAGCCCCCGCTTCGGCCTCCTCGAAGTACTCCTGGCTCATGAAGCCTTCGTCGGTCAGGGCGCGGCTGACCGCGGCGGCGGCCCGCTGCAGCGGCGTCCGCTGCTGGTAGATCGCTGCTCGAATCTGGCCGACGCGGGCGCCATCCTCGAGCCGGACCGAGGTGCCACCAAACCCCGCCGCGAGCAACGCCTTCACCGCCGCCGCTCCCTCGGTGGGATCGATGGCGGCCACTATGTAGTTCTTCGGATACCACACCCCCAGCATCATGGAGAAGAGCCCCGTGAGTTCGATTCTCTCCGGCGCAGCGGTGGGGGTCTCGGCCGCGCGCCCGCGTCCCTCTGTCATATGGCCTCCTCGGCGAAGCGGGGCAAACCCCCGCCTCCCGAACCTACGCTGCGCGACAGCCATACTCAATGTTCGGCCAACCCGAGCCGTTCTTCGGTGACACGATGGTCTCGCGCCGCGAGCACTCCCCAGTTCGGTGCGCCCTTGCCTACCGGAGCGCGGCTGCGCCGGCCGGGGTCGCCTGCCCGGCCCTGACCACTACCTGGGGACGGAACCGCCGGAAGGCGGCGACGCCCAGCCACGCGAACAGCGCCAGCACCAGGAGCTGCGTCAGCACGAACGGCGGCTCCGTCTGCTTTGGCGCAGCCACGATCAAGTCGGGTATCCGACGGAACAGCTGCACCATCAGGATGAAAAAGTTCAGGTAAAGAACCAGTCCCGTCCCCACGACGTGGATGCCCCGCGACACGCCACGTAGCCGCTTCCCGTATCGCGCCACAATCACGAGGGGCAGGATGAGCAACGAGATGATCCCGACCCAGTGCGATGGCAGCAGCCGGGTGAAGGGGAGGAAGAATCCGGTGGCGCTGGTCAGCCCCGTGGTCGCCAGGAAGATCCCGGTCCACCCATCGAGCCGGGCTCCTGCGATGAGCCCTCCCACCACGACCAGTCCAGCCGCTACGGCGACGATACTGATGACGGCGTGAACTAGTGTGAGAGTCGTTATGTCCATGATCATACCAGGGCCCCCTTTCCTGCTCCCCGACAAAGGGGTTGACCGGCTGCTCGTAGCCCGGCGCCAAACCCTCCCCGAAGTCCGCCGCGAATTGTCGTAGGTGGTCCCACCGGAATCCGAACCCGACGGCGATCCCGGCCGTGCGGAGCGCGACCTCGGCTTCCTTGCAAAGGCCGCTCGAAGGTGTGGCATTCAAGGCGACGCTGTCCCAGATCAACCGCACCTGGCGATCGTCGAGACCTTGCTCGCACGCGAACGCCCGCGCCGCGTCCGCGCCTTCTCTCTCGAACCGCTGGGGACCGGTGAAACTGTGGGTGAGCCCGAGATCGTGGAGCGGCGTGCCGACGGCGACCTCTTCCGCGTCATTAGGCACTCCCTGCAACTACCCCAGTCGAACCGCGAAGAGCCGGGATCGGACAGCATCGTTGAAGAGAAACGGTTCGGAGTGGATGCGGGCATGGTTCATGGCGCGAGCGAGGAGCGGCGTGTCGACCACCGTGATGCCACCCAGAACCCGGGTCTTTCCGCTCCTGACGGCCGAGGCGGCTGGAGGCGACATGATCAGCTCCGGGTGAACCCAAGCGCACCAGTATGAACCGGGGCGGACCTGCTCGCGTCCGTGGAACACCCTAGTCGTGCTCCTGGCCGGGCGATGGGGATCCGGAGGAGCCACGGGCCGGGCTGCCCCTCACTTCATGGGCTGGGTTGGTACGCCGGCGAGGTGGGCTGGGGCGAGTCCCGGAGGACGTCGCGCAGACTCCTCCGGGAACTGATCCCGAGCTTGGCGAACACTTTCCGCAGGTGGTACTCGGCGGTGCGGGGGCTGATAAAGAGCTGGGTACCGATCTCGGGGTTGGTGCGTCCCTGAGCGGCGAGCCGGGCGACCAGCGCCTCCTGGGCGGTGAGCACGTCGCCGGATTCGATCGTGCGCTTCCGCACGGTCTCGCCGGTCGCCAGCAGCTCGCCCCTGGCACGCTCGGCGAAGGCCTCGGCCCCGATGCGGCCGAGCATCTCGTACGCGACGCGCAGGTGCTCCCGCGCGTCGATCCGCCGGTTCTCGCGTCGCAGCCACTCGCCGTATACCAGGTGAGCCCGGGCGAGATGCACGACGATCCGGCTGCGCCCCAGCCGCTCGATCGCCTCGCGGTAGAGGGCGTCGGCCTCCTGCCCTTCGCGCAGCAGCGCGCTCGACCGGGCCAGGATGCCCAGGGCCCAGTCCGTGCCGGCGGCGCGGGTTCGTTCCTCGAGCCGCCGCAGAGCGCCGGCCGCCGCATCGGAGGCCCCGCTTCGGGCGCCTGCCTCGACCAACTCGGCGAGGGACCAACCGAAGTACACCAGATCCTCGTGCTCGCACGCCCGTTGCGCGGCGCCGAGCGCGACCTCGTAGCGCCCGAGGCCATTGTGCAGCACGGCGGTGACGTACTCGGCGGAACCGATGGCCCTTCCCTCGCCCCCGGCGGCCGCCTGCCGGGTGCGGCCCTCGATCAGCTTCAACGCTCGGGCCTCCTCGCCGCGCCAGCCGGCGAGGAACAACGACGTGTATCTGAGAGGGGCATTGCCGGTCGCCGCGGTGATCGCATCGGCCTCCTCGACCAGCGCCGAGGCCGCGGCGAATTCCCCGGCGTGGACGTGCACGCCGGCGCGGTATTCCAGGTCCACCGGCAGAACGGTGAGCGCCCCGGCCTCGCGGGCGAGGCTGACGGCGCGAGTGGCCAGCTCGTCCCACACCTCATCGTCCCACAGATCGCCCGCGAGGAGCCACGCCAGCCAAAGCCAGCGCAGGACCTCGTCCTGACCGCGTAGCGCCTCTCGCCGAAATGCCCGCAGGGCGCGCCGCAGCGCCGGCACCCCCGCCCTGTACCCCTCGGTGAACCGCGTCGCCACGCCATCCATGAGCAGATCGATCGGGCGCCGTGGCCGCGGGCCGGGCGGCGCGGCACGGGCCGCCTCGGCCACCTCGCGCACACCGCATCGGCCGCCGAGTCGCCCGGCAAAAACCGCAGCTCCGAGCGCTTCCAGGTACGTCTCGCGCGCGAGGCCGGCATCGAGAGCCTCGAGCCGTTTGGCCGCATCGAGCAGGAGCGGCGGGGCGTCACTCCCGCGCCTCCGGGCGAACACGATCTGGGCGCGCAGCCGGGCCAGTCGCGCGCGCTCTAGCTCGTTCAGTGGGCCGATCTCCGCGGTCGCGAGAAGCCCGTCCGCCGCGTCGGGGGCCCCGGCCTCGAACTTGGCTCGGGCCGCCGCGAGGGCGCGGGCGGCCCGGCGCGCCGGATCGGGGGTCAGCTCGCTCGCCCGCTCCAGAAAGGCGGCCGCCGCCGCGATGCCGCCGCGGCCCTGCGCCCGATCGGCCGACCTTTCCAGCTCGCCGGCCACCGTTTCGTCCGGCCCGACCGCGGCCTGGGCGCGATGCCATGCCCGACGGTCGGGATCGGTGCGTGGGTAGGTCACCTCGGCCAGCGCTCGGTGGATCTCCTGGCGCTCTCGCATGGCTGCCGCGCGGTAGGCCGCCGAACGCGCCAGCGGATGACGGAACCGAACCCGGGCGCCGAGCTCGATCAGCCCATCGGCCTCGGCCGGCGCTGCCGCCTCGGCGCCGATCCCAAGCCGCTCGGCCGCCCGCCACAACAGGGCCGCGTCCCCCACCGGCTCCGCCGCCGCCGCCAAGAGGAGCCGTTGCGTCGCGACCGGAAGCGATCGGACGCGCCGGAGAAAGCTCTGCTCTATGAGGCCCGCCAGCGGCCGCGCGTCGGGGCGGCCGAACCCGCCGGCCAGCTCCGCCGCCGTCAACCCCTTGGGCAATTCCAGCAATGCGAGGGGATTGCCGTGGGACTCGGCGACGACCCGGTCGCGCACCCGTTCGTCCAGCCGGCCGGGCGTCGCCGAATCCAGCAGCGCTCGGGCATCCGCGTCACTCAGCCCCCCGACCACCATCACCGGAAGGGTCCCCAAATCCCGGTCCTCGCCCGGGTCTCGCACCGCGAGCACCAGGGCCACCGATTCGGCCAAAAGCCGCCGCGCGACAAACCCGAGGACCTGCGCCGAGGCCCGATCCAGCCACTGCGCGTCATCCACCATGCAGACCAGGGGCCGCTCCTCGGCTACATCGGACAGCAGGCCCAGCACCGCGAGCCCGACCAGAAAGCGATCCGCCGCGGTACCGTCCCTGAGGCCGAAGGCGGTGCCAAGCGCGTCACGCTGCGGGCCGGGCAGGCGCGCCAGGTGGCTCAGGATCGGCGCGCAGAGCTGATTCAGGCTCGCGAACGCGAGCTCCATCTCGGACTCGACGCCCGCGGCCCGCGCGATCCGGCAGCCTGACGCGTTGGCTACCACGTACTCCAGCAGCGCGGTCTTGCCGACTCCCGGCTCGCCGCGCAGCATCAGGACTCGGCTCTGCCCCCCTCGCACCTCCTCCAGCAGCCGCTCGAGCGATGCGCACTCGCTCCGCCGGCCGCGCAGTTCCGTTCTCCGATGCGGTGTGGACATACCGGCCGCCCAGGCCGGCGGAGGGACGTCGCGCATGGGGCTAAGGATACCACCCGGTCATCCCGTTCGCTTCGGGTGACGGGCGCGGAGAACCCCGCCGCGCCCCGGCGTGTTTCCGTTGAAGGCGATCGGACGTTCCGGGCCGCGCTCTTTCGAGCGCGGACATTTGGAGGGGCGCCAAGCAACCCGTAGATAAAGGGGATGTCGGAGGTCCACCATGACAGGGACGACGAACGGTACCATGAGGGCCGCCGCGATCGACGAGTTCGGTGGCCCCATCACGCTGCACACGCTGCCGATTCCCCGGGTGGGCCCCGACGAGATCCTGATCCGGGTCGAAGCGGCCGGGGTGGGCGTGTGGGACCCCTTCGAGCGCGAGGGAGGGTTCGCGCGGATCTCCGGCGCGGAGCCGCGCTTCCCTTACGTGCTGGGCAGCGAGGGCGCGGGGACCGTGGTCGAGGTGGGAGACCGGGTCCGCGGCTTCGCGAAGGGGGACCGCGTCTACGCCGCCGCCCTCATGAACCCCAAGGGCGGGTTCTACGCCGAGTACGTGGCGGTCAAGGCGCGCGACGCCTCGCGGATACCCGGCACGCTCCCGGTCGAGCAGGCGGGCGTGATGCCGGTGGACGCCATCACGGCGCTCTCCGGGCTGGACGACGCGCTCGGGCTGCGCGCGGGCGAGTCGGTCATGATCTTCGGGGCGAGCGGGGGGATCGGGCACCTGGCGGTGCAGTTCGCCAAGCGGATGGGCGCCCGCGTCTTCGCGGTGGCGTCGGGGAAGGACGGGGTGGCGCTGGTCGAGCGGCTGGGGGCCGACGCGGTGGTG
>Ga0070741_10007868_pt1 | contig 21750 bp, 23 predicted proteins | sample Coa_R1_4_FD_66440 | JGI IMG/M metagenome (GOLD analysis project Ga0070741, IMG submission 66440) | Surface soil microbial communities from Centralia Pennsylvania, which are recovering from an underground coalmine fire - Coalmine... | ecosystem: Environmental > Terrestrial > Soil > Unclassified ... | reverse complement strand
CCGACGAGATCATCACCAAGGTGATGTTCCCGCTGCCGAAAAAGGCCGCCTACGTCAAATTCCGCAACCAGGCTTCGCGTTACGCGTTGGTGGGCGTGTTCGTCGCCAAGCGTCCGTCGGATGTGCGCGTCGCCGTCACCGGTGCCGGCTCCAACGGCGTCTTCCGCGTCGCCTCGTTCGAGGAGGCGCTGAAGAAGCGGTTCTCGCACAAGGTGCTCGACGGCCTGACCGTGCCGGCGGATGGACTGAACAGCGATCTGCACGGCAGTGCCGAATACCGTGCGCATCTGATCGCGGTGCTGGCGCGCCGCGCGGTCGAAGCCGCGACCGCCAAGTAGCGTTTTGCCCGGCGTAACAAGACTGGGACTTTCATGACTGCATCGGCGCTGCCTGCATCGGTCGATGCGATGCTCGAACTGCTGACCTCGCGCGGCTACCTCGCCGAACGCTCGCTTGCGACCGTCACCTATCTGTCGCTGCGCATGGGACGGCCGCTGTTCCTGGAAGGCGAGGCGGGGGTCGGCAAGACCGAGATCGCCAAGGTGCTGGCGGCGGCGCTGAAGCGGAAACTGATCCGCCTGCAGTGCTATGAAGGTCTCGACGTCGCTTCCGCCGTCTATGAGTGGAACAGCGCGGCGCAGATGATCGCGATCCGGCTGGCGGAGGCCGCCGGCGACAGCGATCGTGAGCAATTGTCGTCGGATATTTTCGCCGACCGCTATCTGATCAAGCGGCCGTTGTTGCAGGCGCTGGAGCCCGATGTCGCGGGCGCGCCGGTGCTCTTGATCGACGAACTCGACCGCGCCGATGAAGCGTTCGAGGCGTATCTCTTGGAAATCCTCTCGGACTTCCAGATCACCATTCCCGAGTTCGGCACGGTGAAGGCGCCGCAGCCGCCGATCGTGATCATCACGTCGAATCGCACCCGCGAGATCCACGACGCGCTGAAGCGCCGCTGCCTCTATCACTGGGTCGATTATCCCAGTGCCGAGCGCGAGCTTGCGATCATCAAGGGTCGCGTGCCCGGCATCTCCGCGAAACTGTCGCAGCAGGTGGTGCGCTTCGTGCAGGTGCTGCGCAACCAGGATTTCTACAAGTCGCCGGGCGTGGCCGAGACCATCGACTGGGCGACTGCGCTAAGCGAGCTCGACGCGCGCTCGCTGACGCCGCAGGTGGTCGGCGATACGCTTGGGGCGCTGCTCAAATATCAGGACGACATCGGCCGGATGCAGGGCGACGCGCTGAACAAGGTTTTGAAGGAAGCGACGAGCGAGGTCTAGTTCGTCGCGGAGCGGTGCGCATGGCCATCAATCATCTGGCGCCTCCGACCGGCAACATCGCCGACAATGTCGTCGGCTTCGCCCGCGCGCTGCGCAAGGCCGGGCTTCCGGTCGGGCCGGGCGCGGTCATCGATGCCATGAATGCGCTGCAGGCGATCGAGATCGGCAACCGCGCCGACGTGTTCGCCACGCTGCAGGCGATCTTCGTCAAGCGTCACGAGCATGCGCTGATCTTCAAGCAGGCGTTCGACCTGTTCTTCCGCGCCACCGAGGAATGGAAGCACATGCTGGATTCGGTGCCGCTGCCGGATCACGCCCGCAAGAAGCCGCCGCCGGCCTCGCGCCGCGTGCAGGAGGCGCTATCGCAGCCCTCGATGCATGAGGAGCCGCAGGCGCAAGAGCAGGATTTGCGGCTATCGGTGTCCGACAAGGAGATCCTGCAGAAGAAGGATTTCGCGCAGATGAGCGCGGCCGAGATCGCCGAAGTGACCCGCGCCATCGAAAAGATGCGGCTGCCGCAGGCCGAACTCGAAACCCGCCGTTACCAGCCCGATGCCCGCGGGCTCAAGCTCGACATGCGCCGCACCTTGCGCGGCAGCTTGCGCACCGGCGGCGAGATCGTCGACATCCGCAAGCTCGGCCGGATCGAGAAGCCGGCGCCGATCGTGGCGCTGCTCGATATCTCCGGCTCGATGAGCGAATATACCCGCCTGTTCCTGCATTTCCTGCATGCCATCACCGACGCGCGCAAGCGCGTCTCGGTGTTCCTGTTCGGCACGCGGCTCACCAATGTGACGCGTGCGTTACGCCAGCGCGATCCCGACGAGGCGCTGGCCAGCTGCTCGGCCTCGGTCGAGGACTGGGCCGGCGGCACGCGGATCGCGACCTCACTGCACAGCTTCAACAAATTGTGGGCGCGGCGGGTGCTGGGGCAGGGCGCCATCGTGCTGCTGATCTCCGACGGGCTGGAGCGCGAAGCGGATTCCAGGCTCGCCTTCGAGATGGACCGGCTGCACCGTTCCTGCCGCCGGCTGATCTGGCTCAACCCGCTGTTGCGGTTCGGCGGCTTCGAGCCGAAGGCGCATGGCATCAAAATGATGCTGCCGCACGTTGACGAATTCCGCCCGGTGCATAATTTGACGTCAATCAAGGGGCTGATCTCGGCGCTGTCTTCCGACCTGCCGCCGCACCATTTCAGCTCGATCCGCTCCGTAGCTTGAGAGAGGCAACCATGCTCAACCGCGACGAGGATATCCTCAAAGCCGCCGAGGACTGGCAGAAGGCGGGCCATGGCGTGGCGCTCGCGACCGTGGTCGAGACCTGGGGCTCGGCGCCGCGCCCGGCGGGCTCCAGTCTGGTCATCAATGACGATGGCACTTTCCTGGGCTCGGTCTCCGGCGGCTGTGTCGAGGGTGCCGTGGTCACCGAGGCGCTTGACGTGATCGCTTCCGGCAAGCCCAAGATGCTGGAGTTCGGCGTCGCCGACGAGACCGCCTGGAATGTCGGCCTGTCCTGCGGCGGCACCATCCGCGTCTTTGTCGAGAAGGTGGGATCATGAAGCTTCAGACGCTCGCGGAGCTGAATGCGGAGCGCGCCGCAAGGCGGCCGGTCATCGTCGTCACCGATACCGATAGCGGCGAACAGCGGCTGGTGAAGGCGAAAGACTTTTCCGCCGATCCGCTGCGCGCCGAGCTCGACAAGGCGTTGCGCATGGGCAAGAGCGGCAGTGTCGAGGTCGCCGGCAAGAAACTCTTCCTCAACGTCTACGCGCCGACGGCAAAACTCGTGATCGTCGGCGCGGTCCATATCAGCCAGGCGCTGGCGCCGATGGCGCAATCGCTCGGCTACGACGTCACCGTCGTCGATCCCCGCACGGCCTTTGCCAGCCCCGAACGCTTTCCCGACGTGCCGCTGGTCGCCGAATGGCCCGACGTCGCGCTGCCGCCGCTCAATGTCGACCACTACACCGCGTTCGTCGCGGTGACGCATGATCCCAAGATCGACGATCCGGCGCTGCTGCACGCATTTGCGCGTGACTGCTTCTATATCGGCGCGCTCGGCTCGCGGAAGACGCATGCCAAGCGCGCGGAGCGCCTGCGGGCGCAGGGCGCCAGGGAGACCGACATCGCCCGCATCCATGCGCCGATCGGCCTGCCGATCGGCGCGGTGTCGCCTTCGGAGATCGCGGTGTCGATCATGGCCGAGATCACCGCGCAGCTTCGCCTGCCGGCCAAGGAAAAAGAGGCGGCGGCATGAAGTTCGGTCCTGCCAGTCCGGCGGAGGCGATTGGCGGGGTCACCGTCCATACCTTGCGTCAGGGTCCGCTGGTGCTGAAGAAGGGCACCACGATCGGGCCCGCCGAGGTCGCCGCGCTCGAGAAGGCGGGTGTCAAGGACATCGTCGTGGTGCGGCTGGAGCCGGGCGACGTCTCCGAAGACGTCGCCGCGGCATCGATTGCGCAGGCCGTCACCGGCGACGGCATCAATGTCGAGCGCGCGTTCACCGGCCGGGCGAATCTGTTTGCTGCACGCGCGGGCGTGCTGGTGATCGATCGCGCTGCAGTCGACCGCGTCAATGGCATCGACGAAGCGATCACATTTGCGACGCTGGCGGCTTACAAGCCCGTCGTCGAAGGCGAGATGATCGCAACCGTCAAGCTCATCCCTTTCGGCGTCGAGGGCAAGCTGCGCGACGCTGCGGTGCAGGCGGCCGGGAAGGGCGCGCTGCGCGTTGCGCCCTATGTGATCAAGCGCGTCGGCGTGGTCTCGACCATCCTGCCGGGTCTGGCGCCCAAGGTGATCGACAAGACCCTGCGCGTCACCGCCGAACGGCTCGCGCCCGCGGGCGCCACCATCATCGCGGAGCGCCGTGTGCCGCATGAGGAGAAGGCGCTCGCGGCCGCGGTCAAGGAATTGCTGACGTTGGGCGCCGAGATGGTCATCGTGTTTGGCGCATCCGCCATCGCCGACCGCCGCGACGTGATCCCGGCTGCAATCTCCGGCATCGGCGGCGCCATCGAGCATTTCGGCATGCCGGTCGATCCCGGCAATCTGCTCTTGATCGGCAGCGCCGGCGGCGTGCCGGTGCTCGGCGCGCCCGGCTGCGCGCGCTCGCCCGTCGAGAACGGGTTTGACTGGGTGCTGATGCGGCTGCTCGCCGGCATCAAGGTGACGCGCGCCGAGCTGATGGGCATGGGCGTCGGAGGCCTCCTGATGGAGATCGTCACGCGGCCGCAGCCGCGCGAAAAGCCCGAGATCGAAGATAACCGCAACGTCGCCGCCATCATCCTCGCGGCCGGGCGCTCGACCCGGATGGGCGGGCCTAACAAGCTGCTCGCCGAACTCGGCGGCAAGAAGCTGGTGCGGATCGCCGCCGAGCAGGCGCTGGCGTCGAAAGCCTCCGAGGTCATCGTCGTCACCGGCCACCAGGCCGATCTCGTCGAGCAGGCGCTCGCCGGCCTCAAGGTCAAGTTCGTCCGCAATCCCGGTTTCGCCGGTGGACTTGCAAGCTCAGTGAAGGCCGGCATCTCGGCTGTGCCGGTCAATGCCGATGGCGCGGTGGTTTGTCTCGGCGACATGCCCATGATCGACGCCCATCTGATCGACCGGCTGATCGAAGCCTTCGCGCCTGATCGCGGCAATCTGATCGTGGTGCCGGTGGCCGACGGCCGTCGCGGCAATCCCGTGCTGTGGTCGCGACGCTTCTTTCCCGAACTGATGACGCTCGACGGCGATATCGGCGCGCGGCACCTGATCGGCAAGCATGGCGCGGCGGTGGCCGAAGTCCCGGTCGAGGGCGACGGCGCCTTCCTCGACATCGACACCCCGCAGGCGCTGGACGCCGCGCGGCGCGGCTAAATCCAGATCTCTCAAGCTCCCGTTCACCAAGTGGAAACGTCCGGCGGCTAAATTTCCTCCGCTGCTTGGGGAGTTTCCTTTGATCGTTTCGACCGCTGTCGCGCAACGCCGCGCGCTTGTTGTATTTGCCTTGACCATCGCGCTGATGGGGACGCGCTTCGTCACGCAGTCATGGGCTGCGGGTGCGTTCGCGATGGGCAGGTGCGGCGCCTATGGCCAGGTCTATGACTATGCCGGCGAGAGCGAAGCCCGCGCGGCCGCCATGAAACAGTGCAAGGGCGATTGCACCGCGGTCAGCATGAAGCGCGCCTGCGCCGCATTCGCGGTCGACATGAAAAATCCCTGCGGCGCGCACGGCTACGCAGTGCGCCCGCGCATCTCGTCCTCGCTCAATGCGGCTACCCGCGAATGCTACAAGTTCGGCGGCAAGGAATGCGTGATCCGCGCCTGGGCCTGCGACGCCAAGGGCTAGTCGTTCCGGGGCGCGCGATAGCGCGAGCCCGGAATCCATAACCACGCTCTGGCCACGCTGGTTGACAGCTTTACTCAACACATTGGTCCGTGGTTATGGATTCCGGGCCCATCGCTTCGCGATGTCCCGGAATGACGAGTGGATAGACCATGCAATTCGATACCAAGATCGCGGTCGTGGTCCGGACCGACCTCGAGGCGTGGCAGAAGCTCAATGTCACCGCCTTCCTCGCTGGTGGCGTTGCCGCCGCATTTCCGGAATGCATCGGCGCGCCCTATGAGGACGGCAACAGCACGAAATATCTCTCCCTGATCGGCCAGCCGATCCTGATCTACGGCGCCGATCGGGCGGCGCTGATGCGCGCACTGGAGCGGGCGCTGGCCCGCAACGTGACGCCGGCCGTCTATACCGAGGACATGTTCAAGACCACCCACGACGAAGCCAACCGCGCCGCGGTGAAGGCCGTTTCCCGCGCCGACCTGAACTTGGTCGGGATCGCGATGCGTGCCGAGCGCAGGGTGATCGACAAGATCGTCGATGGCCTGAAATTCCATACCTGAGGCGCCGACCGGGCTCTCACGCCGATGTGAGGGCAGGGTTCGATGCTGTCCTTGAATATGACTGACTAGTCAGTCATATTATGCAAATGGCAAAGGCGGCTAAATTTGACCCAGCTCAACAGCCTCGCGGCGAGGCAGGCAACAGAGTGACTCCAACTAACCGCGCTGGGCGCGCGGCGGAGCGGCGTGCAGCCATCGTGGACGCCGCGATGGAGGAATTCGTCGCCCGCGGCTTCGCCGCCACGCGCCTCGACGACATCGCCAAACGCGCCGGCGTCGCCAAGGGCACGATCTATCTGCACTTCAAGGACAAGGAATCGATGTTCGAGGAATTGATCCGCACAGCGATCGTGCCGCTGGTCGGCACGCTGACCGGACCGCCGCCCGCGGGCGCATCGATCCGCGACGCGCTGGAGGGTTTCGCGAAGGTCTTCATCCAGGAGATTGCGACCACCCGACGCGGCGACATCGTGCGGCTGATCATCGCCGAGGGCCCGCGCTTTCCCGCGATCGCCGACTTCTACTATCGCGAGGTGATTTCGCGCGGGCTCGCCGGCATGCGCGCCCTGATCGAGCTTGCGGTCGCGCGCGGCGAAATCCGCATCGCCGAGCTGGCGCGCTTTCCGCAAATCATGGTCGCGCCCGCGATCGTCGCGGTGATCTGGAAAACTCTCTTTGAGAAACACGCACCGCTGGACGCGCTCGAAATGTTTCGCGTCCATCTCGATTTGATTTTTGGCGAACGGAGGGCGCCGTGAACATCGTTCGCACCAGGATTCTCGCGGTGCTGGCGCTGACGACGCTGCTCGCCGGCTGTAACGAGCATCGCGATCCCGGTTTCCAGGGGTGGGTCGAGGCCGACATGATCTTCGTCAGCCCCGATGAGTCCGGCCGCGTCACCAGCCTCAAGGTGCGGGAAGGCGACGAGGTCGAGAAGGGCGAGCAGCTCTACACCGTCGACGACGACCTGCAGCAGGCCGACCTCAACCAGAACAAGGCGACGCTCGCCAATGCGCAGCAGACCTATGACCGCGCGGCCTCGCTGAGCAAGACCGGCTCAGGCACGCAGGCCACGCTCGATACGGCGGTGTCGGCATTGCGGGTCGCGGAAGCGCGGGTTGCGACCTCCGAGACGCGGCTCGCGCGCCGGCAGGGCTTCGCGCCTGTGAACGGTACCGTCCAGCAGATCTATTTCCGCGAGGGCGAGATGGTGCAGGCGCAGCGGCCGGTGCTGTCGATCATGCCGCCCGGCAACATGAAGATCAGGTTCTACGTGCCCGAGAGCGACCTGCCGAAGCTTGCGATCGGCGACGAGGTCAAGGTGAGCTGCGACAATTGCGCCGCCGATCTCACTGCGAAAATCTACTTCATCGCGACGACTGCCGAGTACACCCCGCCGGTGATCTACAGCCTCGATGAACGCAACAAGCTGGTCTACCTGATTCAGGCGCGGCCCTCGCACCCGGATGCGCTGCGCGTCGGCCAGCCGATCACTATTTATCTCAACGCCAGAATACCTGTCGCGGACAAGCGATGAACAACGGCTCTCCCATCGCGATCGACGTCAAGGGTCTGTCGAAATCCTTCAGCGGCCGGGAGGTCGTGCACGACCTGTCGATGCGCGTGAAGCGTGGCTCGATCTACGGCTTCCTCGGCCCCAACGGTTCCGGCAAGACCACGATCATTCGCATGCTTTGCGGGTTGCTAACGCCCGACAGCGGCGAAGGCACCTGCCTCGGCTACGACATCAGGCGCGATGCCGACAAGATCAAGCGGCTGGTCGGCTACATGACGCAGCGTTTCTCGCTGTATCAGGACCTCTCGGTGCGCGAGAATCTGGAGTTCGTGGCGCGGCTCTACGGCATGCGCGATGCCCGCGGCACCGCGCGCGAGATGATCAAGCGCTTGGGTCTGAGCGGCCGCGAGGAGCAGCTCGCGGGCGAGCTCTCCGGCGGCTGGAAACAGCGGTTGGCGTTAGGGGCCTGCACGCTGCCCGATCCGCAATTGCTGCTGCTGGACGAGCCGACCGCCGGCGTCGATCCCAAGGCGCGGCGCGATTTCTGGAACGAGATTCACGCGCTCGCGGGCCAGGGGCTTACCGTGCTGGTCTCGACCCATTACATGGACGAAGCCGAGCGCTGCCACGAGATCGCCTATATCGCCTACGGCCATCTGCTCGCGCACGGCACGGTCGACGAGGTCATCGCGAATTCGAAGCTGACCACCTATACCGTCACCGGCGACGATCTGCAGTCGCTGTCGGAGAAGCTGACCGGCCAGAGCGGCATCGACATGGTGGCGCCGTTCGGCACCTCGCTTCACGTCTCCGGCCGCGACAGGCAAGCGCTCGAAGCCACCATCGCGCCGTGGCGCGACAAGCAAGGCCTGCATTGGCAGCATTCCGAGCCGTCGCTCGAAGACGTCTTCATCGAGCTGATGGGCCGCTCAAAGGACAATTTCCAATGAGCGTGGCGGTTGCGGCAAACGAACGGCGTGAGGAGGCAAGGGAGCCCGCCTTCGGGTTCTGGCGGCGCAGCCTTGCCATGGTCATCAAGGAGTTCATCCAGCTTCGCCGCGACCGCGTGTCGTTTGCGATGATCGTGATGATCCCGGTGATGCAGCTCCTGCTGTTCGGCTACGCCATCAACACCACGCCGCACAATCTGCCCACGGCCGTGCTGTTGCAGGAAGACAGCGACCTCGGCCGCTCAATCCTCAAGGCAATGGAGAACACCGCCTATTTCAAGTTCACCCGCAAGGTCCATGACGTCGCCGAATTCGACGATCTACTCAAGTCGGGCAAGGTACTGTTCGGCGTCGAAATCCCGCGCGGCTTCGAGCGCGCGGTGCGGCGCGGCGATCGCCCGGCATTGCTGGTGGCGGCCGACGCCACCGATCCCGTCGCAGCGTCGGCGGCGCTGTCGTCGCTTTCCGTGCTGGTGCAGACCGCGCTGGAGCACGATCTCCACATCGGCGATCCGCCGTCGATGCCGTTCGAGATCAGGGCGCATGCGCGCTACAATCCAGCCGCCTCCTCGCGGCTCAACATCGTGCCGGGCCTGGTCGGCACCATCCTCACCATGACCATGCTGATCTTCACCGCGCTCTCGGTGACCCGCGAGATCGAGCGCGGGACGATGGAGAGCCTGCTGTCGATGCCGATCAAGCCGGTCGAAGTGATGTTCGGCAAGATCATTCCTTACGTGCTGGTCGGCTTCATCCAGGCCGTGCTGATCCTCGGCATCGGCGTGCTGCTGTTCGGCGTTCCCGTGCTCGGCAGCATGGCGCTGCTGGCGTTGCTCACGACGCTGTTCATCACCACCAACCTCTCGATCGGTTACACCTTCTCGACCATCGTGCAGAACCAGCTGCAGGCGATGCAGATGTCGATGATGTTCTTCCTGCCGAGCATTTTGTTGTCCGGTTTCATGTTCCCGTTCGCCGGCATGCCGGTCTGGGCGCAATATGTCGGCGAGGGCCTGCCGCTGACGCATTACGTCCGCATCGTGCGCGCCATCATGCTGAAGGGCGCGACATTGGCGAACCTGCAATACGACACCTTGGCGCTGATCGCGCTGATGCTGCTCGCGATGACCATCGCTGTGACGCGCTTCCGCCGCACCCTCGATTGAGGCTATATTCCCCGAGGAAGAGGGCCATGGCTGCCATGAGTGCAATGACAGGACTTTGGCGCGCGCTCGTCGGCCCGCATGAGCCGGTCTCGAAGCAATTCGAGCACATGCTGATGCGCGAGGTGATGCGCACCGAGCTCATCCGCGTCCGGGCTATCATCGTCGTTTCGCTTGTGATCATGGTCAATGTCGCCCTCGTCCATGAGCTCTTTCCCAACGTGGTCGAAAGCGTCTGGCACGGCGTCAACCCGCACACGGTGTATCGCGTCCTGATCGGCCTGATCATTTTCGAGGTGTGGGTTCACACCGCGATCAGCAGGCATTTGCTGCGTGATGAGGATTTGAACGTCTACCGCCGCTATCTCGGTGCGCTGATCGAGACCAGCATCCCGACCATCGTGCTGGCGGTGCAGATCGAAAGCATGGGGCCGGTGCGGGCGCTCGGGTTCGTGATGCCCATGGTCTATTTCATCTTCATTATTCTCTCGACGCTTCGGCTCGATTTCTGGCTGTCGGCCTTCACGGGCTTCGTGGCAGCAGCCCAGTTGCTGTATCTGGCGCTGTATTACAAGCCGCTGGCCAATACCGATGCGGAGCCGGAGCTTTACTATCATCTCTCGCGCAGCCTGGTTCTGTTCACCTGCGGGATCCTGGCGGGCGCGGTCGGCGTGCAACTACGGCGCAGCTTTGCCGCCAGCCTTCGCGCCGCCACCGCGCGCGACCGCGTCACCAATCTGTTCGGCCAGCACGTTTCGCCCGAAGTGGTGGAACGGCTGCTCCTGGAGGGCGCGAACACCGAGAGCGATATCCGCAAGGTCGCGGTGATGTTCGTCGATTTCCGCAGCTTCACCGCCGCCGCGCGCTCGCGCTCGCCGCAGGACGTGGTCGACCGCCTCGACGGCGCGTTCGCCATTCTGGTCGAGATCCTCGACCGCCATGGCGGCATCGTGAACAAGTTCCTCGGCGACGGCTTTCTCGCGTTGTTCGGCGCGCCGTTCGAGGCCGAAGACCCGGCGCATCGCGCGGTCGCCGCAGGCCGCGAGATGCTCGCGGCGATGAAGCGGATCAATGCCGATTCGAGCTGGCCGCTCCGAATCGGCATCGGCATTCATTTCGGCGAGGTGGTCGCCGGCAATATCGGCTCGCCGCGCCGCAAGGAATATACCGTGATCGGCGACACCGTGAATTTCGCCTCGCGGCTGGAAGCCCTCAACAAGGATTTCAATTCGCAGTTTCTGATCTCGTCGAGCGTCCGGGAGGCGCTCGGTGAGGATGGTCGCGACGCAGTGTCGCTCGGCGAGGTGCCAATCCGGGGCTACGACAAGCCGATGACGATCTGGCAATTGGGATGATTGCACCGAGGTCAATGTTTAGCTTCTAGCCGGCGTCGGTGCCGTGTTATTGCTGCGCGCCGAACGACCCATCGAAGCAAACGAGGGCATCTTGCAGCGACGCTACATCACTGTCGACGTCTTCACCGATCGCGCCTTTGGCGGCAATCCGCTGGCCGTCGTGCTGGATGCCGAGGGACTCTCGACCGCGCAGATGCAGGCGATCGCGACCGAGTTCAACTACTCGGAGACGACCTTTGTGCTGCCGCCGCGCGATGCGGCGCACGACGCCGAAGTGCGCATCTTTACGGTGAGGTCCGAGATTCCCTTCGCCGGTCATCCCAATGTCGGCACTGCCTTTGTGCTGGCCTCACGTGCAAAGACGCCACCGGTGCGGCTGTTGTTCGAGGAAAAGGCCGGTCTGGTGCCGGTCGAGATCACGAGCGCAAACGGGAAGGTGACCAATGCCGAGCTGACCGCGCCGCAGCAGCTGAAGCGAATGACGCAAGTGTCGGCCGATAAGGCGGCTGCCTGCCTGTCATTGTCGGCCGCCGACATCAGGACCGATCGTCACGTCCCGCACATCATTTCGGTCGGGCTGCCGTTTCTTGCCGTGGAGGTCGCTTCACGTGAGGCGCTCAAGCGTGCGAAGCCCAATGCGGAGGCTTTTGCCCGGACGCTTCCGCTCGACGGCAACGACGCGATCTATTTCTACACCCGCGACGTACCGAAAAGCGAAGCACCATGCGCGGCGCAGGCGCGGATGCTGCATCCCGGCGCGAGCGGACTGACCGAGGATCCCGCGACCGGCAGCGCCACCGCGGCGGCTGCCGCATTGTTTGCCGATCTCGACAGCATGCACGACGGCGAGTTGAAGATGACGATCGGGCAGGGGTTTGACATGAGCCGGCCGAGCATCCTGCTGACGCGCGTGCGCAAGCAGGGCGGCAAGGTCGTCTCGGCGCATGTCGGCGGGGCTTGCGTATTCATGATGGAGGGGACGCTCAATCTGTAGGGCAGCGCTGATTCCTCACACGATCTCGTCATGCCCGGCCATGACGATCAAACTTGCTTTCCAGCAAGGTTTTCGATCTTCACCCCATCGCGCTCCTGGATAATCTCCGCGATCCAGCGCCGGTGGCAATGCGTGTGGTCGCGCTCGTAGCAGAGCAGGCAGACAGGGCCGGCCTTCTTCACCAGCGCCGACAATTCGTCGATGCCTTCCTTTGCCTGCGGCGTCTTCAAATGTTTGCTGAAGATTTTCTGCAACGTCGCATAGTTGCCGCTGCGCGCCGCGAGCCGGCCTTCCTTCGGCGTGCCGAGTCCGGCGAGATGGACGTAGGCGATGCCGCGCGCGTCGAGGCCGGCCGCCAACTGATTCTTGGAGAAGCCCGGCCTGCGTGACGACGTCACCGCGCGCACGTCAACCAACAGCTTGACGCCGGCATGCTCGAGCTCGTCGAGCACGGCTTTCGACGGCGTCTGCTCATAGCCAATGGTGAACAGTTTCTTCTTTGCCATCATTTGACGCGTTCGATCAGCTCCATTGCACCTGCCGGCGCCCGAATCTTGCCCTCGTGGATGACATAGGCATACACATCGCGCGGCGTCTTCTTCGCGGTGGGCTTGTCAACGCGCGGCAGGTCGTCGGGTTCGCCGCCATCGGCCCAGAGCTGCAACCGCCTGGCCCAGGCATCGAGCTGCTTCGGCGGATAGCAGGTCGTGATGTCGTCGTCGCCCTTTTGCAGCCGCGCATAGACGAAGTCGCCGACGACGTCGGATATCGCCGGATAGGTGTTGTGCTCGGCGAACACGACCGGAGTCTCGAATTGCCGGAGCAGCGCCACGAAGGCGGGCACGCAGAAACTGGGGTGCCTGACCTCGACCACATGCCGCAGAACGCGCCCGTCCATCTTGCGCGGCAGCAGCTCCAGGAACTTGCCGAAATCGGCTTCGTCGAACTTTTTCGTCGGCGCGAATTGCCAGAGCACCGGGCCCAGCCGGTCGCCGAGCTCCAGCACGCCGGTGTTGTAGAAATGCTTGATGGAATCGCCGGCCTCCGCCAGCACGCGACGGTTGGTGGTAAAGCGCGAGCCCTTGACCGAGAACACGAAGCCATCCGGCACCTCGCGCGCCCATTTGCGAAAGCTCTCCGGCTTCTGCGAGCCGTAATAGGTGCCGTTGATCTCGATCGAGGTCAGCTTGGAAGCGGCATATTGCAGCTCCCTGGCCTGCGCGAGCTTGTCCGGATAGAACATGCCGCGCCAGGGCGCGAAGGTCCAGCCGCCGACACCGATGTAAATTCGACCCGACTTTTTCGTGGAGGGGGCTTTGCTCACGCGACGCCTCTCATGTTCCGAAATTTTCGTTCGGAACAGGATAAGCCAGTTCGAGAGCCAACCTCAACGATGATGACGGCGATGAGGTCGAATCGGGATGGCGACGCCGCCGGGGCCGGGCGCGTAGACGCCGGCATAACTGTTGGAATAGTAGCCGGGATACAAGGGATTGCCGGGCCCGTAATTCTGGCAGTTGGCGTTCGGATAGAACTGGGCGCAGTAGCCGGGGTCTTCGACCACCGCCTGCGCCGAGGCCGGCGTGACGAAGGCCGCCACCAGCAGCGCCGCGCCCCACATCGCATATTTGCTCATGATAGAACTCCGATCAGGCCCGCGCGAGCCGCTGTCCGCGCCTGTTCCCGCCGCATATTGGCCATAACACTTGATGTGGTTACTCCATCCACGACTTCAGGCTACACTGCTTCACAAACAGGAGATCAGGATGCGCACCTTTATTGCCCTGGCGCTGACATTTGCCGCCTCCGGCGCGCTTGCCGACGAACTCGCCGATGCCCACAAGCTCGCGCTGCAGGGGCGCGATTCCTATTGGAACTGCCTCGCCCGCGAATATCAGAACGAGGGCACGAAGACCATGTCGGCGCAGGATTTCACCGCCGATATTGCCAGCATCTGTCCTTCCGAGCGGCAGAATTTCCGGGTGACCTTGATGGACTATCTGTCGATGCAATTCCCCGATGCCGAGTCGAGCGCGAACCTCACCACGGCCAACCGCGCCATCGAGCTTGCGCAAAAGGACATCGTCACGGCCTTTGTCCATCGCAAGAGCGCCAACTAGCGGCATGCTGCGGCGGCTGGCCCTCGATGACATGGACGAGGCCGCGCGCGTCTTTCGAACCTCGTTCGATCAGGCGCTGCCGACGCTGAGGGGGTTGCACACGCCCGACGAGGACCGCGCCTTCTTCCGCGCGCGTCTCTTTGCCACGTGCGAATTGTCGGGCGCGTTCGCCGACGGCGCCATGGCCGGATTTATCGCGTTTCGCGAGGGCTGGATCGAGCAGCTCTACGTGCTGCCGGACGCGCGAGGGCAGGGCATCGGGACCGCGCTCCTGAAAATTGCGCAGCACGCCTTTGATCATCTTCAGCTCTGGACGTTTCAGCGCAATACGAACGCGCGGCGCTTTTACGAAGCCCGCGGCTTTGCATTGGTCCGTGAAACCGACGGATCAGGCAACGAGGAGAAGGAGCCGGATGCGCTCTATCTCTGGACGGCTGACGGCGCGAACCACTTTCCGTCGCCCGCGCTTCCGTGATATCTCTTCCGTGGGGCGCAGTCCAAGGGTCGATCGATATGACATCGGAGTCGGTGGCGGGTATCCTGGGCTGGATCGTTGCGGCGGTCGTGCTGGTCATGGCCGTGATCTATGGGCCGATCGGCCAGTTCGGCAAGCCATCCAGGGCGCCTGCCGCGGCGACAGCTCCGGCCGGGCCCGCCGCTCCTGCTGCTCCCAAGGGACCGGTGATCCGCGAAGTCCCGAACTAGCCACTAGCCCCCTTGCGGAACTGTTTTTCGTTCCTATTTGCGTTTGCAGGGCGCCGTCGATGCTCTCCCCCCGAGCTCCGGCGCCTGGACGACCACGCAATAGCAAGGCTGCGCCGGATGTACGCGCGCCTGTTGTTCGTGGTCGTTAGCGTTTTGGGGGCTTTTCCACCATTTTTGACGTCTTTGGCCTGACCCTCCGTCGTCGCGGGTAGCTTGGCATGGCGGGATGCGGCGGATATACGCTTCGCGCATGAATGAAGCCATCAGACCGGGCGCTGATGCCGCGCGAGCAGGCGCCGACCTGCCGTCGCTTTCGGTCGTCGTCCCCACTTTCAACGAGCGCGACAATGTGCCGAAGCTCTATCGCAAGCTCGAGACCGCGCTCGCCGGCATCGCCTGGGAAGTGATCTTCGTCGACGACAATTCTCCCGATGGCACCTGGGACGTGGTGCGCGGTCTCGCGCAACAGGACCACCGCGTTCGCTGCATCCGCCGCATCGGCCGGCGCGGTCTGTCCGGCGCCTGCATCGAGGGCATCCTTGCTTCGAGCGCGCCCTTTGCCGCCGTGATGGACGCCGACCTGCAGCATGACGAGACGCAGTTGCCGAAGATGCTTTCGCTGCTGCAGAGCGGGCAGGCCGAACTCGTGGTCGGGAGCCGCTACATCGAGGGCGGCAGCGCCGACAGTTTCGACAAGAGCAGGGCGGGGGCGAGCGCGTTTGCGACCGAGATCGCCAGGCGCGTGCTCGGAGTCTCCATCGCCGATCCCATGAGCGGCTTCTTCATGATCCGCGCCGACCGCTTCAGCGAGCTGGCGCCGCAGCTGTCGACACAGGGCTTCAAGATCCTGCTCGACATCGTTGCGAGCGCGCATGGCAAGCTCAGGACCGTCGAGGTGCCCTTCACCTTCGGTTCGCGGTTGCATGGCGAGAGCAAACTCGACTCCATGGTGGCGCTGGATTTCCTCGGTCTGGTGCTGGCGAAATTCACCAACGATGTGGTGACGTTGCGCTTCCTGATGTTCGCCATGGTCGGCGGCACCGGCTTGTTCGTCCATCTCGGCACGCTGTTCCTCGGCCTGACCGCGTTCGATCTGCCGTTTCCCGAAGCGCAGGGGCTCGGCGCCTTCGTCGCCATGACATCGAACTTCATCCTCAACAACTTCCTGACCTATCGCGACCAGCGGCTGAAAGGCTTCGGCATCCTGCGCGGGCTGCTCGCCTTCTATCTCGTCTGCAGCGTCGGCCTGTTCGCCAATGTCGGCGTGGCGTTCTCGGTCTACGACCAGGAGCCGATCTGGTGGCTGGCGGGTGCTGCCGGCGCGCTGATGGGCGTCGTCTGGAACTATGCGATGTCGGGTCTGTTCGTCTGGCGCAAGCGGTAGCGCTCGATGAGCCCCTCCGATTCGAGTCTCGTCCGCAACACCTGGCTGACGATCGCAGCCCTCGTGATGTTGCGGCTGGTCGCCGCCGCCTGGACGCCGCTGACCTTCGACGAAGCCTATTACTGGATGTGGTCGAAGGCGCTGGCCGCCGGCTATTACGATCATCCGCCGATGGTCGCGCTGGTGATCCGCGCCGGCACGCTGATTGCGGGCGATACCACGTTGGGCGTGCGGCTGGTCTCGATCCTGCTCGCGCTGCCGATGAGCTATGCGGTCTATCGCTCGGCGGCGATCCTGTTCGGCGGCGTGCGCGTGGCCGCGACCGCGGCGATCCTGCTCAACGTCACGCTGATGGCGGCGGTCGGCACGCTGATCGTGACACCGGACGCGCCGCTCCTGGTCGCCGCCAGCTTCGTGCTGTTTGCGCTCGCCAAGGTGGTCGAGAGCGGGCGAGGGGAATGGTGGCTTGCGGTGGGTGCGGCGGTCGGCGTTGCGCTGCTGTCGAAATACAGCGCGCTGTTCTTCGGTCCCGCGATCCTGATCTGGCTCCTGGTTGCGCCGAAGCCGCGCGGCTTCCTGCTCACGCCGTGGCCCTATCTCGGCGGGCTCGTTGCCTTTGCGATCTTCTCGCCGGTGCTGATCTGGAACGCCGAGCATCACTGGGTGTCGTTCCTCAAGCAGATCAGCGGCCGCGCCCGGGTCGAGGATTTTCGTCCGTCCTACCTGCTCGAACTGGTGCCGGCGCAGATCGGCTTCGCGACACCGCTCGCCTTCATCCTCGGCGCGATGGGCCTGCACGCGCTGGCCCGGCTCGAGACCGGGGCTCAGTCGGCGCGCGTCCTCGTCAATGCGATCTTCTGGACCATCACCGCCTATTTCATCTGGCACGCCCTGCACGCCCGGGTCGAGGCCAACTGGTTCGCGCCGGTCTATCCGGCCTTCATGGTCGCGGCCGCGGTGGCCGCTCATCTCGTGCGATGGGAAGGCCGCTGGCAGCGCGTCTCCGATTTTTGCCTGCGCTGGGCGGCGCCGACCGGCATCGTGATGTTCGCGCTTCTGATCGTGCAGGCCGACACCGGATGGCTCACTGGCTACCGGCGCGATGCGACCGTGCGCAGCGTCGGCGTCGGCTGGCGCGAACTCGCCGGCGAGATCGACGCGCTGCGCAAGCGCACCGGCGCGACCTGCGTGCTCGCGCCGGATTACGGCACCACGAGCTGGCTCGCCTTCTATCTGCCGCCGGGAACATGCGTCGCGCAGCAGAGCCAGCGCTTCCGCTGGGTCAACATGAAGGAGCCGGATGCAGCGCAGCTCGCAGGACCCTTGCTCTATGTCGATGAGGTCAAGCCGCGCGCGCAGCTGTTCTTCAAGGACATGTACGGCGCCATCGAGGAAGTCGCGGAGTTGCCGCGCAAGCGCGGTCCGCTCATCATCGAGACCTACACCATCACGCTGCTGAGCCGGCCGCGAGGCGACGTGCTCGATCGCTCGCCGCCGCCGGAATTGCTGCGCTGAATTTCAGGCCGCGGGCTGCGCCACCGGCTGAGTCGCCGGCGCGATCTCCGACAGCATCGGATCGCTGCCATGGATCACCAGCATGTTTATCCCGGCTTCGATGATGGCGTAGCCGCGCAGCTCGAGCCACTGACGCAGCATGCCGGCGTCGGCCTTGATCTTCTCGATCAGCATTGCCGGATGGCTACGCTCGATGGTCCGCGCCGCGCCCTGCAGCGCCTCCATTTCCATGCCCTCGATGTCGATCTTGAGCAGGTCGACCCGCGGCAAATTGTACTCGTCGATCGCGAGCTTGCGGACGTTGACCATGTTCTCGTAGTCGACGTGCTGGCCGATGAACTCATTGCCGTTGCGCTTGCGCAATTCGAGGCTTCCGAAGCTCGACGGCACGAGATAATTCGGACTGGGAATCTGCATGACGCCGCTTTCCGACGATACCGCGGCGTTGATCGCAAGCGCATTGAAGCAATTGTTGATCGCGATGTTGCCGGCCAGCGCATAAAAGATGCGCTCCTGCGCCTCGATCGACAGCACCGATCCCCAGCCCGTCATCGCCTTCGCCCATTCGATCGTGTGCACGCCGATATTGGCGCCGCAGTCGATCGCCACCACGCCGTCGCCGTGATGCTTGCGACGGAGCGCAAGCAGGTCGAGCACCAGCCTGACTTCGGTGGGGTCGAACGAGCCCGTCTGCAAAATCTGAAAGCCGACGCCGTAGCCTGTCCGGTCATCGACCATCCGGTAGTCGTTGCGATTGACGATCATGGCGCCGTGATTGGACGAGGCCAGGACGAAGGCCAGGTTGCGCCCCATGCTCTGCATTTCTTCTCCCGCCGTCGAACCCAAGCGAATCGCTTGTGTGAGCTTACTGCGAACCTGCCTCGAGAACTACGGCGCGCGAAACCCCCGCAAAACCACGGAACGATTTGTACCGAAATGAGACCGCAATTTGGCGCGCCCCACATCCGCCCCGACTTAATCGGCATTTAACGAAAAGTCGCCTTAATGACGGCCCGCCCCTCTGCGAGATGCAGCGCAACCAAAATTTGAGCGGCATCGAGAGGAACAAAGTGGAATCGTCCTGGGCGCGAGTGGATGAGTACGAGTAGCGTTGCGTTAGCGGGGCGTCACCGCAGAAAATCTTCCCGGAAGGCCATTTCCCACACGCTGTCTGGCGGGGCCGCCGTCGCGTGCCTCGTGATCGGCTGCGGCTGGACCGTCTACAGCAACATCATCAACGCCAGCGCCTATCCGACCATCGGCAATGCCGATCATGTCGAGGCCGTCGTGCGCCGGGCGGAGGTCGCCGAACGCTCGACCGTGCAGATCATTCACGAGACGTTTGCAGCACTGCCGGCGCAGCCCGCCGTCGTCGCGTCGATAACTCAGGATATGTTTAACGAACGGTTTTCGGCCGCCCACGCCGACGGTGTGGCTTCGAATGCCGCGAGCGCAGCACCCGCCGAAGCGCCGAAGCTCGCGGAAGCTTCGAAGCAAGTCGAGGCGCCGAAGCTCGCCGAGGCGCCGAAGACGAAGGAAGCCGCGCCCGCGCAGCTCGCATTGAACGTGCCGCCGCCGGTCGTGCCCACGCCGCCGCCGCATGCAGCGGAGGCGAAGCCTTCGAAGTTGCGCGACATGGCGCAGCGCGCCAAGGCCGCTGTGATGTCGATTGCCTCGAACGAGAAGCCATCGATGGTCGAGAAGCTCTGGGGCAAGGAGCCCTCGCACTCGCTGCTGGCCTACGCCTCGGCCGACGCCAGCAGCATCACCGGCAGCCTCACGCGCGAGCAGAACCCGATAATGGGCGGCTCGCCGCCCTATGATCGCGACACCGCGGTCTACGATATCACTGCGCACACCGTGTATCTGCCCGACGGCACCAGGCTGGAAGCGCATTCCGGCCTCGGCGACAACATGGACGATCCGCGCTCGCAGAAGATCCGCATGCGCGGCGTGACGCCGCCGCACATCTACATGCTCACGCCGCGTGAATCGCTGTTTCACGGCGTGGCCGCGCTGCGGCTGACGCCGATCGGCGGCGAGGAAGCGATCTTCGGCCGCGACGGCCTGCTGGCGCATACGTTCATGCTTGGCTCCAGCGGCGCTTCCAATGGCTGCGTCTCGTTCCGCGACTACAACGCCTTTCTCAACGCCTATCGCAACCAGGGCATCCGCAAGCTCGCCGTGGTCGCGCGGGTGGAGTGAACGGGGCGCGGTGGTCGTTGCGAGCCCGCACTGACCTTCAGGTTCGAATTTCAAACAGCCGGCTCGTCGTCGTCCGGCTTGACCGGACGACCCAGTATTCCAGAGGCGGCAGAGTTCATCTGAGAAGCCTATGGAATACTGGGTACCCCGCTTTCGCGAAGCACGACAGCGGAGAAGACATACAACAACATTCCCGCGACACGATCCGTGCCCGAGCTTTGAAGAATGTCGTCCCTCCAGAAAGAGGGCGCAGGGAATGCCGGGCGCACGACGCACCCGCAGCCTCGTTTGCAAAATGAAAAAGCAAACGAGCATAGTCACTACAGGTTGGCCGAAAACGGTCCGGCATTCCCTGCACGATGGTTGAACGGCTGCTCCGTGCTCTCCCCGGGGTACCGGGCTTGTTAGCCCCCGTCGCCTGTCGATCATCTCAACAGACTTGACGCCAGCGTCGGGGCGCCAGGACCACACGGCTTGACCGTCCGCACAACGCGCTTCGTCAAGCGCGCCGATACGTCCATCGCATCCCGCGCCACGCTTCGTGACGATCGCGAAGCGCCTCTTTAGCGAGCGCGAGACGAGGTCGATGATAACATCTAATTCCGAAAAACGGAAGAACAATTTTCGCGCGCGACGTGAATGCGTGCAACACCATGGCATCGTTCGACGAATCCGATTTTTCGCGCAACGAAATTTTGGCATTTCGTCGCCCGGCCAACGCCATGGCGCGCCGGGAAACGGTCAACTGTTTTGCCCGTCGGGCAAAACACGCTATAGGTTGATCCAACAACGGCGCGGCGAAAACGTCGCGCCATATTCCGGGAGGAACGCATGTCTCTTCACAGGTCGACGGCGGCTGCCGTCCTGGTGCTCGGCGCGATGGTTGCGACGCCGGCGCTGGCACAGAAGAAATACGACACCGGCGCGACCGACACCGAGATCAAGATCGGCCAGACCATTCCCTTGAGCGGGCCGGCGTCGGCCTATGGCAGCATTGGCAAGGTGCAGGCCGCCTATATCCGCATGATCAACGAGGGCGGCGGCGTCAACGGCCGCAAGATCAATCTCATCCAGTATGACGACGCCTACAGCCCGCCGAAGACGGTCGAGCAGGTGCGCAAGCTGGTCGAGAGCGACGAGGTGCTGACCACCTTCCAGCTCATCGGGACGCCGCCGAACGCCGCGGTCCAGAAATATCTGAACGACAAGAAGGTGCCGCAGCTGCTCGCCGGAACCGGCGCGACGCGCTTCACCGATCCGAAGAATTTCCCGTGGACCATCGCCTTCAATCCGAACTACCAGTCGGAAGGCCACATCTACGCAAAATACATTCTCGCCAATCATCCGAACGCGAAGATCGCGATCCTCTATCAGAACGACGATCTCGGAAAAGACTACGTCAAGGGCCTGGAGGACGCGCTGGGTGCGAAGGCTTCGATGGTCGTCGCGAAGGCGTCCTATGAGCTGTCGGATCCCACCGTCGACTCGCAGATGGTGACGCTGAAATCGTCCGGCGCCGATCTGTTCTACGACATCACCACGCCGAAATTCGGCGCGCAGGCGATCAAGAAAGCCGCCGAACTCGGCTGGAAGCCGGTGCATATCCTCGACATCAACGCGACGCCGGTCAGCCAGACGCTGGTGCCGGCCGGCCTCGACAACGCCAAGGGCATC
>Ga0070741_10007867_pt1 | contig 21757 bp, 23 predicted proteins | sample Coa_R1_4_FD_66440 | JGI IMG/M metagenome (GOLD analysis project Ga0070741, IMG submission 66440) | Surface soil microbial communities from Centralia Pennsylvania, which are recovering from an underground coalmine fire - Coalmine... | ecosystem: Environmental > Terrestrial > Soil > Unclassified ... | reverse complement strand
CTTCGCACGAACAGTGCGGCGCCATAGCGCGAGGATCATTTGCTCAATTTCGTCAGGCAGCGATCGGTCGTTCTGCGGGCCATGTCCCCGCGGTCGGTCAAATGTACAACTCAGGGCGCCGATTGCGTCAAAGGATTCCGCATGCGTGAGAAACCGGTCGCGATTTCGGCCAGAAAGTAGCCTGCGGGTAATAGGGAGAGCCACAGGACTGGGTAGCGGTAGCGAACATCGGAGACAACTACATAGTACATAGGCGGATAGGCAGCTAACGCGAGAAGCATGAATGCGAGTACAGGCTCTCGCCGTAGCCGCATTAACACGAGACCGGGTATCGATAGTGCTGTGATCGCCCAAATGCCATAAGCCAAGCGGTTCTGGCGCGCAATCCAACTCTGCATCCACTCGGGTAGTTCGTAGGCATGGCCCCTGCCGCCGAGCTTCACACCAAGTTTCTCCGTCGCCGGAAACCAGAATTGCCAGAAGCGAGCTGTTGTCAGCCGCAAGAACCTCGCGGGATGTGCACGCACCCATCGGAAGGTTTCGGCCAGGCGTACGCGATCATATTTCGTTTCTCCAAGAGTGTAGAGCAATGTCGCTTCGCGAAGACTGACATTTGGGTGATGGCTTTGGTAGCACCCGTTAAGTTCGTCGCGTATCAAGCTCGATTGTGCACAATCATTGTTCGACGCATAAAGCGTCATCCCTAGATTTGTTCTTGCAACAAACGCGCCGAGTTGGTGATAATTTCTTCCACACCAGCCGAGAATAGGTGCTGAAAGAACGGCGACGAGGATAACGCAGCCTTTGATCGTGGACGCCGACAACGGCCGGGCCCGATACAGCAGAAAAGCCAACCAAGTTATCGACACTAGCAGTGATGAGGGGTTCAGCAGGAACAGCAATCCGGCGAGAATACCGCCCAGAGCGGACGTGGTGAAGCTCCAGTTCTGATGGCTCGACGATGACGTGACAAGACAAAAGAGAAGCAATCCCGCGACCGTATAGCTGGTATCCCATCCCGGCATGTCGGGCATCTCCGGAATCCACAAGAGTGCGGCCATGACTCCGGGCAAAATGTCGCCGTAAAAAACGACCGAGAGCCGCAAGAAGAGCAGGGTAGTGACAGTATTCGCGATAGTGCATCCCGCTATGGCGGCGGCATGGACAAGCGCAGGAGAATGGAGGACTTTCAGGAATGACGCTAGAACAAAGGGATAGAGTGGCGGAACGGCGGCGGTTGGACCGGTCTCCAGCACGGAAAACGGGTTTGAGAAACTACCTTGCCGGGCAAGATGCTCCGCCAGCCTCATCATTTCATCGCCCATATCGGTTGGGCAGAGCAGGTGGGAGACCGTAGCGTAAACTGCGGCCAACAAAAGAAAGGCAACGGAAACATCCTCGGGATGTCCCCGGATCCAGTCCAGCAACGCTTTCACCCGGCCTTGCGGCAACTTGCTGACAACTAGCGGGGGACTAGTAAATGTGCTCATCGATTAATTTCACCTCGGGTTCCAAGCGTGGCACCCGCCGCATTTCAAAGGTGAACAAGGCCTGTACCCCAAAGTGCGAGGTAAAGCGTGCGTGGGCTGCGGCATTATCATATGCCAATATCCCAAAACGTGTCGAAATCTATGCCCTAAAGATGCCGAATTTCATTGATTGACAGGCATTCGGCGGCTATAAAGAAAAAATGCGGTTCATCGGTAAGAGGGAACACTCAGATTTCGACCTGGTGATGGCCGCAACTGTGCTGCCTCTGCTGGCGGTTGATTTGATCCTGGCGTGGTTCGTTCGTATCGACGCCATGGGGGAATTGCGCACTCTGGCGGGAGTATCGATTGGGTCGGTTGGCTTGTGGATATTGGTCGCTGCCTGCTGTTACTGCCGTTGGCGGGGCATCACCTCGTTAGGCGACGCGTCGCAGTTGTTGGCCTGGGCGCTGCTTGTCATTCCTGCTATTACGTTTCTCATTCCGGTTGCCGGTAGAACTCCTTGTCCCCTGGTCGACGGCGCGCTGGCAAGAATCGATGCCGGTGTACATTTCCACACGGCCGACATGGTCCGCTTGATGTCGCGGTTTCCGCATGCGCGGCGTACCCTGGTCATTGCCTATGACCTGCTGGGGCTTCTGGTCATAGCTGCACTGGTGGTACCCGCGCTGGCTGGCCGCGCCCGTGACTCGCGCCGTTACATACTGGCGGTACTCTTCGCGGCCATCCTTACGGCTGCACTTTTTGCGTTGTGGCCGGCTGCGGGTCCGTGGACCGTGGAAGGTTTCGCGCCGTCGAAGGACCAGGCAGAAGTGATTGGAGCTCTGGCTTTACTCAAGTCAGGCCAGTCTCTGCCCGAGGGGACAAAGAGCGCAGTCGTTGCTTTTCCATCTTTCCACGTCGTTTTGGCCGTCCTCTCCGTCATCGCGCTGTGGAACCTTCGCTGGGTGCGGTGGTTCGCCTTTACCCTCGGCACGCTAATCTGCATCTCGACCATCAGTACTGGCTGGCACTACGGGATCGATGTCATCGGCGGCCTGGTCGTCACTTATCTAGCGCAAGAGGGCGCCTGCTTACTCGTAAAACCTGTGTATTCGAAAGGCGACGCCCTCGGTGCGCTCGCGCCTGATTCCAGTAGTGCTGTCCTTCTGGAGTCGTAGATCCCGCGAATCTCGTTCTGACAAGTCCTCGCCACGGGCGGCAGGAGCCAAAGACCGTTGCCGGTGCGCTCAAAGCGTTGCATCACCCGCATGGCCGTCGCCGGGCACAGCCGGGCAGTCAAACCTGTGGGCCCGGAGAATTAGGATTCCAGCAGAACCCGCCTTTCGTGACCAAAGCGCCATCAGCGCACTTGGCTGTTCGCCATGGCCAGGTAGTAAGCTCCGCCGAATGTTACCCATAGCAGGACGAGTTCGATCTGCCCGATCACGCCGGGAAGGTGGAACGCGCGAGACCCGAGACTGGTAAGCCAGCTCCAAGCGCCGTTTGGATTTCAGCGGGACGCGCACCGGGTCGAGGATATGGACATCCTTATAAAAAACGAGGGATGCCCGGCCAGCTTGGCGGCATTGCCGAGGCGCATCCTGAGGCCTCGGAGGCCATGGGGACTATCGCGGGGACGCTCACTACTAGGCCAACCGTTAATAATTATAACCAACTGAATGGGAGGAACGTGCGCGCCACCGAAGTGGGCAGGACTAACGAAGGCGCGCCGAGAATAATGGGGCTATCCGCGGCCGTTCTGGTTACCAGCAGTGACTGTGGCGCAGCGCGAATCTCGCGCGGAGCGGCATAATACCGCAAGTTCACGGTTACAGCGTCCTCTGTCGGATCCACGCAAGTAACTTATATTTGTGTTGAATTGTGTAACCATGGTGCTAGTTACCTTAGTTTGCATCGCGAAAAATTTTGCTTGCTTGGCACGAAAGTCACTGCTATGTTGACTACGCCGCTAACTTCCAATATCTGAAAACAGGGGTCGGGTGCCGTTAATTCGGACAGGGGCGGAGTATTGGGAGAACGCGGTAAATTAACCCGGTGTTTACGAAAGGACATTCCAATGTTGAACCTTCTGAAACAACTGCACAACGAAGACGCGGGCCAGGACCTCATCGAGTACGCCTTGATCGGCCTGATCGTCGCTCTGGGCGCCCTGGCTGGCATGGGCAAATTGGCTTCGTCGATCAACGCTGAGTTCACGAAGATCGCGAGCAACCTCTCCTAACAGCGCCATGCTGTTGGCCCCAGGCTTGGTAGTAACAAGGTGAGGAGAATGAAGAAGCTTTTTAAACGGCTGCACAAAGAAGAAGTCGGTCAGGACCTGATCGAGTACGCGTTGATCGGGCTGATCGTGGCTTTGGGCGCTTTAGCAGGAATGGGGCAACTGGCTTCCTCGATTAACGCTGAGTTCACGAAGATTGCCAGTAACCTATCCTAGACGAGGCAGTGCCTGTTGGAAGCAGGCTATGTAGGCGGAGCGACAGCGAGTGTTGATCGGTTCGCACGCAAGACACACAGGGGCAAGCGCGCTTGGCCGGGCGTGTCGCTACGAGTTTCGGGCAGTCACCTCGTAGCTTGCTTCCGTAGTTTTCAACCTTTGTATCGATTGGATGCGCCATGGATCGGGGTTCCTACCTCTTGTTGGCCGCGCTGCTTTTGGCGGCGACGGCCGCAGTGCTCGATCTTCAGCGGCATCGCATACCTAACCGGCTTACCTATCCGGGCATCATTGTCGGTCTTGTGTTGCGCGGATTGCTTCTGGGCTGGAAGGGTCTCGGGACAGCGGTGGCCGGTCTGTTATTGGCCGGCGGCATCATGTTTCTCTTCTTTATGGTAAGGGCCATGGGAGCGGGAGACGTGAAGATCATGGCGGCGATCGGGGCCTTTGTGGGGCCGCGGGATGTCGTCAACGTTCTCCTGGCAACCGCCATCTGCGGCGGAGTTTTAGCGATTGCGTACGCGCTGTACCGGCGACGCATGGTCTCGACCCTCAAGAACGTTGGGACGGTGCTGCGCTTCCACGCTTGGGCTGGAGTGCAGGCTCATCCCGAACTTAACCTGGACAATCCGTCGGCCCTCCGTATGCCGTACGGATTAGCAATAGCGCTGGGAACGCTGTATGCGTTCGCAGTTGTTTTGTGGAGGTGATTTACGAAGCAGCGTCGCCTCGGTGTCGCCCTTTTGATGGCCTTAGTGATTTCACTGGCCGTGTCGTATTTCCTTTACAACCGCATCAAGAAGCAGTTCGCGGCGGCGGTGCAGCCGGTGAAGATCGTGGCCGCCACCAAAGCCCTTGACGCGGGAGCCACGATTACCGCCGATGCGGTGACCTTGGTCGACTGGCCGGTGAACTTCCCGGTAGAAGGGGCGATGACGAAAGCGCAAGATGCCGTCGGAAGAATCGTTCTGTTTCCCATTGCCGCGAAAGAGCCGGTAAGGGAACCTCTTCTGGCCGCTCCCGGTTCGGTAGGTTTGACCGCCAAAATTCCTGACGGCATGCGTGCGGTAGCCGTAGAAACCAACGATGTCGCCAACGTATCCGGCTTTCTGTTTCCTGGTTGTCGTGTTGATGTTCTCGTGACCTTCCGTCCCGAGGGACCTGGCAATCAGGAAGACGTGACCGCTACTGTGCTGCAAAACGTCGAGGTGCTGAGTACCGGCGAGCGGCTGCAGCCCGATCCGTCGGGCAAGCCGCAGAAGGTTCGCCAGGTAACGATGCTGTTGACGCCGGACGACTCGGAAAAGATGGTATTGGCGGCTAATAAGGGGACGGTGCAGTTTGTGCTGCGCAATGGTACGGACCAGGTGCAGCAGACTCGGCGCCCGCTGCAGATGAAGGATCTGCAGACTAATACCGCGCCCACACAGGTCGCGGTGAAACGGGCCCCGGCTCCACCGAAGCCCCCCAGCTATTACGAAGTGGAAACCTACGATGGGTCCAAGAAGAACACAGTGAAGTTCTGAAACCAGAATAGGATCGGAGCATTTCCGTGGGACTTTGGAACCGTACCGAGAGCCGCCGTTCTTGGCAAGTCGTTGTCTGCTTGCCGTTGTGCCTCACGTTATTCTTCCTGATGGCGGTCATGGCCGCCGCGCAGCAACCGCCTGCGAACCCGCCGAGTCAGGCTCCAGCGACTCCGCCGCCGCAGGCAGAGCCAACGCCTCCGCCGGCGAGTGGCCAGGGCCCGGAGAACGTTCACATCGTGGTGGGTCACTCACTGTTGATCCACACGCCCAGCCGCGTCAAGCGCATCCTCACCGGCAATCCCCAGGTGATCGAGTCGGTTGTCACTTCGCCAGCCGAGCTGGTGATCACCGCCAAGACGCCGGGAAGCAGCAGCCTGATGTTGTGGGATGAGGCGGGGCGCAATCGTTATCTGGATGTCTATGCCGACCTGGATGTGGGCACACTGCGCAACAGCATGGACCAGTCGTTCCCGGCTTCCACTGTCGACGTGCAATCCGAAGGCGACAAGGTGGTGCTGGTGGGCACGGTCCCGAACAAAGATGTTGCCGACCAGATGCTGAAGATGGCGGGCAACTTCTCCAAAGATATTGTGGACGGGTTGCGCATTGCCGCGCCGCCGCGTGACCGGCAAGTGATGCTGAAGGTGCGCTTTGCCGAGGCCGACCGTAACAAGCTTTCGCAATTCGGAATCAACCTGATCAGCACCGGCGCGACTAACACTATTGGTACCATCTCAACAGAGCAGTTCAGCCCATTCTCGCTGCAGCAGTTGACGGCTGGCAACAGCGGTGCATCGACGGAAAACTTCACCTTCTCCGACCTGCTGAACATCTTCCTGTTCCGCCCCGACATAAACCTGGGCGCTACGATAAGGGCCCTGCAGGAAAAGCAGGTGCTGCAGATCCTAGCTGAGCCTAATTTGATGGCCATCAACGGACAGCCGGCGCACTTCCTGGCAGGCGGCGAGTTTCCGTATCCGGTGGTGCAGTCGGTCACAGCCGGTACCGCTCCGGCAATTACCATCCAGTTCAAGCCTTATGGCGTGAAGCTGGAGTTCACGGCGCTGATCGAAGACGATGGACGGGTTCGGCTGAAAGTTACCCCTGAGGTCAGCACGTTGGACTACTCCAACGCAGTCACGATTTCGGGATTTGTCCTTCCCGCGATCTCGACGCGGCGCGCCGAAACCGAGGTCGAGCTGAAGGATGGCCAGAGCTTTGGCATTGCCGGCCTGCTGGATCAGCGTACGTCAGTGCAAATGAGCAAGATTCCAGGTATCGGCGACATTCCTATCCTCGGCGAGCTGTTCAAGTCGAGAAACGCGAGTTTTAGCAATACCGAGCTGATTGTCCTGGTGACGCCGACGATTGTGGATCCGGTGAGTGGCGAGGTGCCGGCACCACAGCCGCAGGTGAACTTCCCTATGCAGAAGCTCGACACCAATCAATTTGACAAGAATTTACCTTACTCGCCTAAGAGTTCGGAGCCGTCAAAGTGAGTACAAGCGGGCAGCACACGATCATTCAAGGTTCGCGCAGCTCGGAGTTGCGGATAGGCATCCTGTGCGTCAATGTCGATCCGGCCTCGCGCGAGGGACTGGAAGTGCTGGTGTCGCAAACGCCAGGCGCCCACGTCGTCGATAATGTGGACCGGCTGGTCACGCCGCGCGAAGTCTTGCGCATCTTGGACCAGTTTCAACACCGGGTCTGCGTCATCGATTTCGACGACGGCGAGGAGAGTTCCCGGATCGCGCATAAGCTGCGCACCGGCTGCGGCACGGCGGTCAATCTGTTTGCCGCTTCCAGCGATTCCAACCCCGAGCAGATTATCACCGCCATGCGTGCGGGCTGCTCGGAGTATCTGGTCAAACCCTTTCAGCCGGAGCGGTTGCTCGAAGCCCTGGCACACGTGGAATCCTGGGGACAGGGCAAAGTCCCGGGGCAGAAGGGCAGGGTGATTTCGCTGGTCGGAAGCAAGGGTGGGACGGGAGTCACCTCACTCGCCGTGCATCTGGCACTGAGCCTGGTGCAACGTCATCACAAGAGTGTTCTACTGGTGGACCATCACCCTGCATTGGGCGAGATCGCACTGTGCCTGGGACTGGGCCGGCATCAATACAGCTTCTATGAGCTGGTCCACAATATGGATCGGATGGACGCGGAGCTGGTGCAGGGTTTCCTGCTGCAGCACCACAGCGGATTGCACGTGCTGGATGCGCCGCAGTCGATGCAGGCGTTTCGCGACACACCCGCCGACGCCATCGAACACACACTGGCCTTTCTGGCCGAGAGCTACCAGTTCGTGATTGTGGATTCCCCGCCTGGGCTGAGCGAGGACACCTGCGCGGCCATCCGCCAGTCGGACCGCCTGGGGATCATTATCACCCCTGAGTTGCCGGCAATTCACAATGCAATTCGCTCGATCGAGTACTTGACCGGCTTGCATTATCCCGGCGACAACATCGACATCATCCTGAACCGGCACTCCGGCAAGAACACGTTACACGATCGAGAAATTGAGTCGTCGCTGCGCCGCCACATTACTGCGCGAGTGCCCAACAACTACGCGCAGATTGTCACCGCGATCAATTCGGGCACGCCCATCGATCGCAGCCGGAAGTCCGAATTGCCCGACGCCTTCGACGCCTGGGCGGACCGGTTGGTAGGTGAAGAGCCCATGCTTCAACCCCAGAATGGAGGAGCGTCGAGGAAGTTTCTCGGCCTCTTCGGAAGTTAAGTTTAGGAACCCTCAATGGCGAACACAAAGACCTTCGGCCCGGATATGCGCGTCGGTAGCGGCGTCTGGGCTCCACCGCGCAGTGTCGGCGTCACAGCAAGAGCGTATCAGGAGCTGAAGACCACGCTCCATCGCGAGCTGCTTGGCCAGATTGATCTCGAGAAGCTCACCACGCTGGAAGACGTCAGGGCGCGTGCGCAAGTTCGGGAGGTGATCCAGACCCTCATCCTGAAGCTGGATACCCCGCTCAGCACCGGTGAACGCGACCGCCTCGCCCGAGAGGTTGTGCACGAGGTGTTCGGACTGGGGCCGCTGGAGCCGCTGCTGGCCGACGCCACTATCAACGACATTCTGGTTAACACCGCGAAGCAGGTTTACGTCGAGCGCTCGGGCGTGCTGGAGCTCACAAACGTCAGCTTCAAAGACGACGCCCATCTGCGCCACATTATCGACAAGATCGTATCCAATGTCGGGCGACGCGTGGATGAGTCTTCGCCCATGTGCGACGCGCGCCTGTCTGACGGCTCGCGCGTTAACGTTGTTATTCCGCCGCTGGCGGTTGATGGTCCCATTCTCTCCATCCGCCGGTTTGGCAAAATTCCCATCGGTACGCAACAACTGATCGCCAACCGCACCGTCACCAACCCTATCTTCGAAGCGCTCAAGGGCGCGGTGCGGGCGAAGCTCAACATGGTTATCTCCGGTGGCACCGGCGCCGGCAAGACGACATTGCTCAATGTCCTGAGCGGCTATATTGGAGACAACGAGCGCGTCATCACAATCGAAGATTCGGCCGAATTGCAGCTGCAGCAGGCGCACGTCGTGCGCCTGGAGTGCCGCCCGCCGAACCTGGAAGGCAAAGGGGCGGTGCGGCAGCGCGAACTGGTCATTAACGCCTTGCGTATGCGTCCGGATCGCATCATCGTCGGCGAGGTGCGTGGCGAGGAAGCCCTGGACATGCTGCAGGCCATGAACACCGGCCACGACGGCTCCCTCACCACGATCCACGCCAACAGTCCGCGCGATGCCGTGGCGCGTCTAGAAACCATGGCCCTGATGTCCAACCTCAACCTGCCGGAAAAGGCATTACGTCAGCAGGTCGCCTCAGCCATCGCGCTCATCATCCAGATCTCGCGTCTAAGCGACGGCACCCGGCGCATCACCTACGTCACCGAGATCACCGGCATGACCGGCGACGTGGTGGCAATGCAGGATATCTTTATCTTCGAAAAGCTTGGAATCGACGTGAACGGACATGTCTTCGGACGCTTCCGGGCGACGGGAGTTTCGCCCAAGTTTGCCGACCGGCTGAAAAAGGCGGGCATTGTTCTTCCTGCCGGTCTCTTCGAACACTCTTTCGAGGTGTAGGGCAGAGCAGACCTATGTCGATATACAGCGTATTCCTGATTATCCTGGTCGCTGCTTTCGCCACCATCGCCTATTTCACCGAGCCCAGCGAGACCGAGAAGCGAACTCAGGAGCGCCTGAGCGGGCTAGGCAGGCCCGTCATGCAGGATGACGACTCACAGGCGGAGATCGTCAAGCACGTCACTTTCAGCCGGATAAGCTGGCTCGACAACGCTCTGCGGCAAAACAAACCCGCCCTCCAACTCCACTTGTGGCTCGAACAAGCTAAAGTGCCCTGGACGGTAGGTCGCTTCTTCTTTTATTCGGCCTGTCTGCTATTGCTAGGCGCAGCTGTTGGGAATTGGTGGCTGCCCGTGGGCCTCATCGGATGGGTTCCGGGTATCGTACTGGCGTTTGCTCCGCTGGCCTGGGTGGGATTTAGACGTCAGAAGCGGTTCACTCGATTCAACGCACAATTGCCTGAGGCCGTTGATCTGATTGCTCGTGCACTACGCGCCGGGCAGTCTCTCACAGGAGCCTTGGTGACGGTTGCTGAGGAGACCGAAGAACCGCTGGGACCGGAATTTCAAATCTGCGCCGATGAAATGAATTATGGTCTTCCGTTTCGCGAAGCCATGAACAACCTGTTGCGGAGATTTCCTGTACAGGAACTACAGTTCCTGATATCGGCCATGCTGGTTCAACGCGAGACCGGTGGCAACTTGCCCGAACTTCTCGACAAGACATCGGCAGTTCTGCGTTCCAGGATCCACCTGCAGCAGAAGGTCCGGGTCTACACCGCGCAGGGCCGAATGACCGGCGCTGTATTGCTCTCGCTGCCGTTTGTCGCTTTCATTCTGCTCAACCTCGTTCGCCCGGGCTATACCGAGCCGCTCTTCGAGAGCGATACGGGGCACCACCTTGTTTACGTTACCTTGGTCAGCATGGCCCTGGGCGCGTACTTCATCCGCAGAATTATCCAGGTTAAGTACTGATATGGAATTAATTCTAATCGCCGTTGTGTGCGCGGTGGCCGTATTCGTCGCCCTAGCCTTGGGCGTTTTCATGATTGTCGGAGAACGCTCGCAAGCCCAGAGCCGGCTGGCGGAACTGCGCTCAGTGACGGAATTCGGAGAAGCAGCCGACGATGTCGGTGTCTTTGACAAATTCCGACCGCAAGATGCGGTCGAGCTGCTGACCCGGCCGCTGGCCCCATTCCGTGACTGGCTGCGCTCGCGCGATGACGAGCTTGCCTACCGCCTCGGCCTGGCCGGCTTCCGCAATCCGGGCGATGTCGACACGTTCCTGAGCTGCAAGATCCTCGGGCCGGTGATTGGCGTTCTGTTAGCCACATTTGCTGGCGCCGACGAATTTCTATACGCGGCGCTTCTGCTGGGCGTGGCCGGCTTTTTTGCTCCCGACATCTACCTGTTCCGCGCGATAGCCCGCCGCAAGGCGAAGATCGGCATAGCTTTGCCCGATGCCCTCGACCTGTTGGTGATTTGTATGGAAGCCGGCCTGGGCATCGATCAAGCAACCCTGAGAATCGCCAAGGAGCTCGAGCCGATCTATCCGGAGTTGAGCGAGGAATTATTCATTACGGCGTATGAGCAGCGTGCCGGTAAGCCACGGTTAGAGGCTTGGCGCAGTATGTCGGACCGGGTCGACCTCGATACGGTGCGGCAATTCGTGGCCATGCTGGTGCAGACCGAGCGCTTGGGCACTCCGATCGCGCGCTCTCTAGGTATTTTTGCCGACACCTTGCGCACTAAGCGTATGATGCTGGCGGAAGAACGTGCCGCAAAGACAACGGTCAAGTTGATTTTTCCGCTTGCAATCTTCATCTTTCCGGCTTTATTCATTGTGCTGCTGGGGCCGGGAATACTTACCGTGCTGAAGGCGATCGAAAATAGCGGCCAATAACTATAAGGAGATCAAGAACTATGGATACTGTAACCATGATTCGATTAGCTGCCGGCGTGCTGGCGGTTATCCTGCTGGGAGTAATCATCGCGCGTCGTAAAAGACTGTCGTCAGCGCGCCGGCCAACTGTAAAACGATAATATGCCAGCCGAAACGGTGACGGTCACCAACACTACCCGGAACACGGTGTTGGGAGAGAAAATTGGGGTCGCCGAGACGAGCTTGAGCAGGATGGTAGGGTTGCTGGGCAAAACAGGCCTGGAGCCCGGTACAGGCCTGCTCATTATTCCGTCGCAGGCGATCCATACCGTTGCCATGAAGTTTCCTATTGACGTCCTGTTCATCGATCGCAATTGGAAGGTGATACACCTGCGCCCAGAAATGGTCCCCTATCGCATGACGGGAATTCATTGGCGGGCTCGCTGTGTGCTGGAGTTGCCGGCTGGGGTGATCTCCCAAACCTCGACGGCAGTAGGTGACGAGTTGTCTATCGCGGACTAGTTGTTTCAGCGTTTGCGGTTGAAGTCGACAACCCTCCGATCAAGCGACGTGTTTGCGCCGGACAGCATTCTTTATGCGCGTCGGCGGCCCGCAGCGTCAAAATCTGCGTGCCTCCGGCAGGTTCCGAGCCGCCGATAGTCTCCAGCTGCATTTTCTCCTCACACCCAACCCACGCAGCGACTTTCCTGTGAGTTGTCGGGATTAACAGTACCGGTCAGCAAGATATCGTGGCCGCCTCAAATTGTCCCTTAAGTGCTATTTACGATGGGGCACATTATGTTATACAACTGCTCCTAAGTGGTATTAAGAATCTTAGACTAAGGTCGACAATCAGAGGCTGTAGTGAGCGGCGCGGAGTCAAGCCCTCACGTAAATCAGTGTCCGATAGGCCATGTTTGCGCTGAAAAGGCGCTTCGCTCAAGCTCGACGAGTAGGAGGCAGTATGCGCAGCATGAAGTCTGAATTGCTTCGCGGGGTAGATGGACAAAGCCTGATTGAGGCGGGACTGCTCCTGCCGCTTCTGCTGTTGCTCACGTTCAATGCGGTGAACCTGGGGTATTGTTTCTATTCCTACCTAAACATGGCCAGCGGCTCGCGCCAGGGGGCGGAGTACTCGATTCAGGGACCGCATAGCATTGGGGGAAACCTCCTCCCGACAAACGATCAGATCCAATCCCTCGTCTCCGAAGACATCACCAGCGCCATACACGGCGGATCCACAGCCCTCATGCGGGTGTGTGCGCAGGGAAGCGGTCTGGACAGCGGCTACACCGGCGCTAACCAGATACCGACCTGTTCGAGCTACGGAGGAAGCGGGGGGAATTTTGGAACCAACGATCCAAACTGCACGGGTACAGGAGCGCCGCCCATCTGTCCGGATCCGGAGGCGGTGTCCGGTCTTATCCTGAACCGAATCGATATTCAGTACACGGTGACTCCGCTGATCGATGGGGCGGCCTTCAACGTGATTGTGCCCAACTTGACTTTTCACCGCCACATCTACATGCGGAACATTAACTAGCTTCGCACGAGAGGATGATAGTGCGCACCAAATCGCAGAATTGGGATGCAGGCTCATCACAGGTTGAGTTCGTCTTCTCGATTTTTTTCATGCTGGTCGTGCTTCTCACCCTCATGGAGCTGTGCAACGCGGTTTACACCTACGTTGTGCTTTCTGATGCCGCCAACGAGGGTGTGCGCTATGCCATCGTTCACAGCACGGACGGCGGCAGTTTAACGAGCAACGTACAGAACAAAGTCATCACCTATGCGAGAAACGCGTTTTCTATAGGGACTCTACCGTCAAGCGATGTGACCGTGACATGCCCCGACGGTGCGTGTACCGTGCCGAACAGAGTGCAAGTGAGCGTGAGTTATGTCTACGCACCGTTTGCAATAAGCGGCCTCCGGAATTTCAGCATCAACCCTCCTACGATGCACGCTTATGCGGAAGGCAGGCTCGTCTATTGAAACGAGGAGGATGAAGATCGTCGTAGGTAACTTAACATCGCCATCCATTAATAGCGCGCAAACCCTCGATGCGTCTCTTCAAGTTTCTAAGGGTTAATGGAAAATGGCTCGAAGTCACCTCTCCCAGGATGCGAACTTGTTCTGCTGGTAGGCACGTCTAGTGAGGTGAACGTTTATGCCCAGCCCATCGGTGAGAATGCGGCTCTCAGACGCCGGTCAGATAACCATGTTCGTGGCGTTGATAATGGGGACCTTCCTGATTGCCTTTACCGGCTTCGCCACCGATTACAGCAACTTCTGGTTCCAGCGACAGGCGGCGCAGGGTGCTACTGACGCTACCTGCCAAGCCGCTGCCGTCGACATGGATAATGCAGCCGCGGGAAACACCTCCGCAACCGGAAATTTCACCCCGGGCGCGACTCCCGTCACTTGCACTTCGGCTAATCCTTATCCAGCTCCTTGCAGCATCGCCAAATACAACGGCTTCGATGGCACACAGAGCGGCACAACCGTGAGAATGAGCTTTGCCCAGACGCTTACTGGATTTATCGGCACAGCTGCGTTGAGCTACCCCTTCGTTACTGTGGACATCTACAAGCAGACACCTGCGTACTTTTCCGGTCTAATCACTCCATTCAAGTCGGTCAATATTCACACCACCGCAACCTGCGGAGTCGTGCAACAGCCAGGCCCTGGCGATATTCTCACTCTCAATCCATTTCCACAGGTAACCGGCTATTCGCAAACCGGTGGCGCGTCGGTGACGGTCACCGGGGGATCGCAAATCGCAATTCAGGTCAATTCGAAGGCTACTGCTAATTCGATATTTCCCGCGGTCAAGTTGACGTCAGGCACCGTGGACCTCACGAAAGCCGGACCCAACAATAACGGAGACTTTGGTGTCTCTGGAGCTATGAGCGATCCGGGAAAAATCACCTACGGAACGGGCGAGTGGCTTGCTCCCGATCTTCCCGAGGTAAATCCGTATGCCTCAGTGACCGCTCCTAACAAGCCGGCCAACGGAGGTTTTACCCAAGTGTTGAACGGAACACATGGCTGTACCGATACCGTCTGCGCCGAATTCACGCAGGGGTATTACAGCACTGGAATCACGATCCCCTTCACCAGCGGAAACGGGAAGAACGCCACGACTTATAAGACAGCGATTTTCGACCCGGGAATTTACTACCTGGATGGCTCCTTCACTGTCGGTACGGGTGGCACGGTCCGAATGGCAACGGGATATGACCAGCATTACGGCCTCATGTTCTACATCCACAGTAACGGTACATTCAACATCACCTCGGCTGTCCTTACTGACGCAGTTGCCTCCACCACTTTGACCTGTGATGGCAGCGCCCCATCTGGGTTACCGGCAAGCGTGGCGGGAGACTCTCTCCGCGCACAGTGCACCACGGATGGCACCTACACCACTGCAAACGGCAACTTCGGCAACAGCACCGGCACCATCCGAGGAATACTGTTTTTCCAAGATCCTTCCATAGTTTGTAGCTACACGAGCCCGACCAACCAGACCAACTGTCCCATAGTTAGCGCGGCGACCCTTGGCAGCACAGTGGTGCAGGGGACCGGCCTAATGCTGGCTGGCAACCTGTATTTTCACACCAGCAGCTATGCCGATGTCGCAACGTTCGGAGGGGCAACCACCACAGCTTTGTACGGCAGGATTGTCACCGACAAACTCATAATGAATGGCGCCTCGCCTATTAATGTTGGTTTGAGCGGCGCCCAGTCCCCTTTGAACATCAGGGTCGCGATGCTCCAGTAAGACGCGCGTGGTGTCTTTCGAGACCGCTGAAATCGCAAATATTCCATGGTGGCTCAGCCTCACGTGTGCCACAAAGGAATCTTGAGCTCATCCGCATCTGCAAAGCGCCCTCTTGCGGGCTGCAGTCGATGCGCACTCCGGCCCCATAGTAACCCATGATATGGCAGTAAAGTGCCCTTAATCCTCGCGCATTAATGCCACCTTTGCCGCGCACGCAATCATCACTTCTGAGGAGTTGTAAGTGCACGCTCGGGCACTCATACTTTAGTGGAATTTCCCCTACCAGAGTGCAGTCGCCAGTATCGCAGAGGGTTCCTAATGAGCAAGACAGGTTCCTCGCGTGCCGCAGGCAAAGCACGCTTCCTTGCTAGAGCATTGAACACGCATCTCCGCACGGGCATGTGTATCCGGGGCGATGGGCAGTGGGACTCTTCGAATGCTCCCATTCTTGATCCAGGCGCCGCCCTTGGGCTGCCTATCAGCGTCAAGAAGAGCACAGGCGGAATGACGACTGCTATCTGCTCCGGCAGCTCGGGCTCTGCAGTGAATATCTGGGGTCAGATCATAACCGACGACCTCACCATTAGCGGCGGATCGCAAATCGCCATGTTGCTGAATCCGCAGGGGACTACTTCAGTTGAAGGTGGCGATGATTAAGTAACTAACGAAGGTGCTGTTGCGCCTCGCCATCAAAGTTACTTGTTGTGGCGAAAGGTGGGGTAGCGCTGCACACGTCTGAGGAATTGTAGTTAAGAATGTTTTTCGACATACTTAGCCGCATAAATTAGGCCAAGAACTCCGCTCCCTGCCGTTTTTGGGAAAATGAAAGATTAGGTGTTCCGGGGAGGAACGCATGAAAGCACGCACGAGGAAACGCGAGAAGGGGCAAGCCTTGGCGCTCACGGCTTTTGCCATGGTTTCGATAATGGGTTTCCTGGGACTGGCGACGGATGTAGGTTTGCTCTTTCGCGATAAGGTGAACTTGCAGAAGGTGGCCGACGCCGCTGCCATCGCCGGCGCAGCGCAACTGCCCAGCGGCGGTAATTACACGGCCGCAGCGCAAGACTCCGCCGCGCAGAACGGTGTGACCAACGGAACCAACGGCACCGTCACCGTCACTCTGGGAACAACGTACCATCCCGGTGCGGTGAAGGTTTACGTCGCGCAGACCTACAACACCTACATTATGACGCTGTTCGGATATCGAACCGTCAATGTGGGCGCAACCGCCGTAGCAGGGATTACTCAAGGCCAGGGCTGCATGATCGCCTTGGACACGTCTCCATTCAAGGACCAGGGCCTCACCAATAATGGTAGTGGTACCATTATTGCCCCCAACTGCTCAATCTTCGACAACTCGGGCATGACTGTGGATGGTAAAGCGACGGTTACAGTAAAAGAGATCTCGGTTTCAGGCACATACACGGAAAACGGAGGATCAGGGAACATATCACCTACGCCGGTAAACGGCCTACCGATTCCCGATCCATTGCAGTACTGGAACACGCCGAGCCCTTCCAGTCCCTGCCTGAGCAGTCTTAGTAAGAGTTCGGGCACCGTCTTTCCGGGCTGCTACAGAGGGCTGACCCTGACCGGTTCAGTCGCAATGCAGCCTGGGCTGTACATCATCCAGGGGCCGCTCAATATCAATGGTGGAACGCCTGGCGTGACCGGTACTGGCGTGTCGATTTTCATCGACAGCGCAAATAACGGCAGTTTCGGCGGGATCAATAATGCCAACCTGGTGGCTCCGACCTCCGGAACTTCCGGTACCTGCACCTCAAGCGGCGGGTGCAATGGGATCTTGATTTGGGATACCGAGACCACAAATAAGGCGCAGCAGGGATTGGATTTTGGCCCTGGCAGCGCGAGCCTAACGGGCATTCTCTACTTCCCGAATGCGGATCTGAAGTTCCACGGCAACAACAACACGACCCTCAATTCCGATATTATCGCGCTGGCTTATGTATTCGATGGCACGATCGCCATCAACAACTACGTTCTCAGCAGTGGACAATCGCCGATTTTTCTGACCCCTACGATCGTGGAGTAGGAGGTAGAACATGCGCAAGCTAAGTGCAATCCGCGATGCTCGCGGCCAGACTCTGATTGAGGTGGCGCTCGTATTTCCCGTTCTCGTTCTGCTGCTGTTCGGGGCGGCGGAATATGGGCGCCTGGCCTACATCGGCGTCGAAGTCACCAACGCCGCTCACGCCGCCGCCGTTTATGGATCGCAGAACCGCGGCACCGCTTCCGATAATGCGGGGATGACGACAGCGGCAACCAATGATGGCGCCAATCTGTCGAGTCTGTCGGTCACGCCTCAGCACCTCTGCGCAAATACTTACAGCGATACGCCGACGACTTGCTCGACCACCGGTATACCTGCCATCGAATATGTGCAGGTGAATACCCAGGTCACGGTGTCGTCCCTGTTCACAGGCTACACGCACGGAAAAACGTACACCCTGCATGGGCAGGCGATTGAAAGGGTCCGGCAATGAATCTGAGAAAACAATTTCTGCGGGGTGAGCGTGGCACCACCCTCGTCGAAGCTGCGCTCTCCGCCACTCTCTTGATCGGCATAATTTTCGGCATCATAGGGGGTGGGTACATGCTGTACACCTACCACTTCCTCTCCTATGCGGCGCGCTCCGGGGCCCGCTATGCCATGGTCCGGGGCTCGGCTTGCGACAGCAGCAACGGGATGCCCGATTGCCCCAATGTCACCAGCGATCAGGTCCAGACATACGTGCGTAGTCTTCGCCAACTGGGAATCCATTCCTCGCAGCTTACGGTCACTACGACCTGGCCTAATGGAACGGAAGCCCCGGGGAACACGGTTAACGTGGTAGCGTCGTATCCGTTCCCGCTATCCGTTCCCTTTGTGATCACCAGAACGGTGACCATGCACAGCACCTCGCAGATGGTGATATCGCAATAGCGCTGTCCTGATCCTGAACTCGTCATTCGATCCTCCGGGCGCTAGCAATCCGAGCGCCCGGTTCTGTTTTCCGAACACTACAATTGGACTAATCCTCCTGGCCGTGATAAACGATGCTTATGTCCATCGGCGTCAAGTTCTTCGCTGCGCTCGCGGTGTTGTGTCTGGCCGCGACCAGCGGCGCACAGGAAGTGCAGGTCAATGCCACCAAGGGCGGCATTGTGCTGAGCGTCCCATCCGAAAAGCCCTATGAATTAATGGCCGGCGAGAACAAGACGCCGACCTTGAGCGTGGAATGCTTACACAAGGGCAAAAAAGCCTCACATCTGCTGATGTTCGCGCCCGGAGGCTCGGTGGTGGATGAGGCGTCCGATTCGGGCGCCAAGGGCGCGCAGACGTTCGTCATCATTCTCAACGGCAAGAAGCTGGTAACGCCCTGGGTGCAGTACGGCGAGACCGGCAACTACGCCTATGCCGCCAAGACCGATCCCGAGCGCCTCGACTTCATCCACACCGTGCTGAGTGCACCGACGGTCTCCGTCGAGTTCAAGCCGTTCCTGACCGGCACGCCTACCACCAGCACATTCGATGTCAGTAAGCTGCGCGAGGCGCTGAGCGCTCAGTCGGCATGTGCGGAATGATCGGTCGGGGATTGGCTCTTCGTACGACCAGGCTTTTGTTGTTTGCCTGAGATGAGGTAGGACGGTCACCATGCCACCGGCTCCGGTTCAGGCCCGGCGAGGTCTAGTACGCCAGAGCCGGTTGCAGGCTTCCGCGGAAAATCTACGCGCCACGCGAATCTACAGGCGCTGACCCTCGCATCCCTTGCACTCGCGAAAGGTCATGTTCTTTGCCTTGCACTTTGTCTTACGCTTCCATTCGAAGAAAAGTTCCGCATACGATTTGGTGATGTAGCGATCGTGGCTGATATCCAGCGCGCGTGCGGTGCGGTCGATCCATCGCGACTTGCCTTCAATCTCCGCCAGGTTGCCGATGGGCGTGCGATCCAGCACGATGTTGCCTTCACCATCGCTCCACTCCGCACGAAACTTTTCGTAGACAAAGTTCGGCGTAAATCCTAGCGCGCGCAGCAGGCTGTCCATTGTCTTGCCATCGGAGACGGCCGTTTCAAGTTCACCGCGCGACTTATGACGGCCCGGCACGCTCTTCGATTTGTGCGTGAGCTTCCACTTCTCGCCAAACTTGCGCAGGCGGAGCAGCTCGCCCCTGCGCCGCAACTTCTGCCCGGGCAGATCGTAGAGCGTATTGATCTCGTGTGTCGAAGGAGTTTCGCAACGGAAGCCGAGCTTTTTCAGACGCGCTTCCAGCTCCCGAAGATCGCTGACCAGAAACTTGATTTCGACTTCTTGCGGAGTTGCCATGCCAGCAGTGTAAAGCAGAAAACGGAAGATCTCTTCAGGCGGCAAAGCGCTGCGTGTCGGCGCGCTTCAGCTCCAGTCCATTGCCCGGACGCGAGAGATCGGGGCGGAGCTCGCCCCTGACCAGCGTGGGCAATCCATCGAAGAACATGCGCTCGATCCTTACGTGATCGTGGAAGTACTCGAGATTCTGAAACATGGGCGCGCAGCATGCGACTGCGGTATGCAGCGCCGGCGCCGTGTGCGCCGAGAGCGGCACGTTGTGCGCCTGGCAAAGCGAGGCGACCTGCAGGAAACCGGTGACTCCGCCGCAGCGACTGATGTCCGCCTGCTGCACGTCAACCGCTCCGGCGTCCAGCATGCGCCGGAAATAAAAGACGTCGTAGCCGTATTCGCCGGCGGCGATCTGCATGGGCGCAGGAGCGCTATCGCGCACCAGCCGCAAGCCCTCAAGGTCGTCGGAGGAGACCGGCTCTTCAAACCAGCGCACGTCGTATTCGCTGAACAGCTCAGCCTGCGCGATCGCCTGCTTGCGCGCGTAGGCGCCGTTGGCATCGACAAACAGCTCGACGCGCGGCCCGATAGCGTCGCGCGCGACATTCACTCGCCTCACGTCCTCGTCGGCATCGCGCCCAATCTTCATCTTCACGGCAGCGATGCCCTCGTCTGCCCAGCCGGCGAGCTGGTCCTCCAGTTGCTGGTCGGAGTAGGAGGTGAATCCACCGCTGCCGTAAATCAGAGCGCCCTCGCGCACCTGCCCCAACAAGGCAACCAGCGGCAGATTCAGCAGCCGGGCTTTCAGGTCCCACAACGCGCAGTCGACCGCCGAGATCGCCATGGAGCAGATGCCGGGCCGGCCGAGGTTGCGGATCCGCTGCCACATCGCCTCGTAGGCGGCGGGCGGCGACATCGCATCCATCCCCACCACCACCTCGCGCAGCAACTCGTGGATCACCGAAGCGGTTGGCTCGTCGGCATAGGTGTAGCCGATCCCGCGGCGGCCGCCGCCGCCCGCTTCCACCAGCACTAGCGTGGTTTTGTCCCAGCTCAGCGTGCCGTCCGCTTCAGGGAAATCGGTGGGAACGGTGTAGTGCGAAACCTGGATGCTGTCGATGCGAGTGCCCTTGGGCGCAGTCATACTACTCGTCTCCGGGACGGGTGTCGTGCCGTTCCATCCCTCACCTACTGGTTTGATGAGAGAAGCACAGCGCGTGTTCGCCGCCGCGTGTGGAAGCCGATGCGGCTCAACTTGATTTTGTCGTGGTTCGCAAATCCATGTCGTAATCCGAGGCTATTCGGTTCCGCACCTCCGTCGCGCAAGGCTACAATACCGAGACAAAGCCGGAACATCAGAATGCCCTTTATACGGCGGCGTCCGCAGCTTCGACACAGCAACCCAAACACAGGATTTGGAGAACGCAAAATCATGAAGACAATTTTGCTGGCAGCGCTGGCTGTCATTCTGACGTGCAGCGTTGCGGCCCAGCAGCCCGAGTCGCCTCGGGAGCAAGCACACAATCCAAAGCCTTCCACGCAGCAGAAGCCGACGGAGGCTCCGCCGGAGTCGCAGCCGCCTCAGGCGCCCAACCGCGAACGTGAACAGCAGGAGCAGCAGCATCGCGAACCGAGTGCCGCTTCCTCCTCTGAAGCCGAGCGTTCCGCGCAGGCCGCAGCCGCCAATTACCACTGGGACATGGCGGAGACCACTCCGGTTCAGAGTCATCATCAGATCACCGTCAATGGCAGGACGCTGCACTACACGGCGACGGCGGGAAGGCTGCCCATCAAGGATCCGACCGGCAAAATCGATGCCGAAATGTTCTTCGTCGCCTACACCCTGGACGGGACGGATCCCGCCAGGCGACCGCTGACCTTTTCCTACAACGGTGGTCCCGGTTCCGCATCGATCTGGCTCCATATGGGCGCTCTTGGCCCACGCACGGTGGTACTGCAACCCGAAGGCTGGATGCCAGAGGCGCCATACCGGCTGCACGATAATCCCGATACTCCGCTCGATGTGACCGACATCGTGATGATCGATGCCATCGGCACCGGCTACAGCCGTCCCGCCGACATGGAACAAGCGCACAAGTTCTGGGGCTTGCAGGGCGACATCGAATCGTTCGGCGAATTCATCCGCATGTACGTCTCCCGCTATGAGAGGTGGTCTTCGCCGCTGTATCTTTTGGGCGAAAGCTACGGAACCACGCG
>Ga0070741_10007866_pt1 | contig 21759 bp, 15 predicted proteins | sample Coa_R1_4_FD_66440 | JGI IMG/M metagenome (GOLD analysis project Ga0070741, IMG submission 66440) | Surface soil microbial communities from Centralia Pennsylvania, which are recovering from an underground coalmine fire - Coalmine... | ecosystem: Environmental > Terrestrial > Soil > Unclassified ... | reverse complement strand
GTTCGTCCCCGTCGATCCACCCGAACCGCCCGTGCCCGTCACCGACGACGCGCCCTTCCCCGCGCCCCCACCGCCACCGGCCACGACCACCCGGTCCGCCAGACCAACACCGTTCTTGCGAATGTCCGAGGCACCTCCGCCCCCGAACGCCCCGTCCGCCGCCGTACCGCCGCCGTTCCCGCCCGCAGTGTTCAGGCCGCCGGCGTCGCCGACATACACCTGGAGAACGTCCCCGGGAACGACCGCCAGCGTCGCCCGGACCCGACCGCCGAGACCGCCGAACGTGCCACCGCCACCCTGGCCGCCGGCCACATCGACCGAGACGGCCGTAACGCCGGCGGGAACGACGAACTGCTGCGCGCCAGGTTGATACGAGAAGCTCACGGACCCCGGATCAGCGCCGGCTCGGAGCACCATCGGCGGCGCCAGGACGGTCAGCCCGCTGACCGAGAGCGACATCGCCACCGCGACGGCAGCGCGGCGGACCTGAAGGGGGCGGTAGAAGCGCACGGGGAACCTCGACTGTAATGACTGGCGCCGCGACGCGGCGGAGACGATCTCGCTGGCTGTCGGCCGGCGTTCGCGCCTCCTTCATCACAAGGGGCCAGCCTTGCGCCTTACAGGCCCAGTCGGACCATCCCCCGGGGCGGCAACCGCGGCATTTCGCCCGGCGACGTCGCCGCGGCGGTCAGAGCCGATTGCCCAGGCCGAGGCGGCGCTTGGCTTCCCGCGCCCGTTCGTCGGCGGCGGAGGAGCCGTACCGCTTCGGCATCTCGGAGGAGCGCCAGCCGAAGATGCGCATGAGGTCGGTTTCGCTCATACCGGCGGCGGCGTGCTGGTGGGCGGCGGTGTGGCGGAGCTGATGGGGATGGACGGGCTTCCCCAGGGCGTCCCGCGAGCGCCGCTTCACGAGCTGGTACACGCCGCTCGGCGTCAGCCAGCCCCGGGCCCCGAGCCAGAGCGGGTGGTTGCCTTCCCGGGGGTCGTCTGGGTCGTCCCCCATGAAGACCTTGCCGGCCCACGAGTGCCGGGCCCGCTCCCGAAGGTAGCGCTCGAGGGCCTGGCCGGTCTTTTCGTCGAAGGGCACGATGCGGGGTCTGCGGCCCTTGCCCCAGACGACGACCTGGTCGACGTCGAAGTCGAGCGACTCGACGGCCAGCCGGCCGATCTCGTCGAGCCGGACTCCGCAGTCGAGGAACAGCCGGAGGATGGCGTTGTCGCGCCGGTCCTCGAAGCCCTTGCCGGCCACGCTCTTGAGGAGGGTCTGGAGATCGGCGTCGCTGACCACCGGGACCGGGATCTCCGGGACCTTCGGGCGGGCCACCTTGGCCAGGGGCGAGGTGTCGAGCTCCTCCTCGTCGACCAGCCACTTGAAGAACTGCTGCAGCGACCGGTAGCGGTTCGCCACGGTCGCCGGGCGGGTGGTGGCCTGGAGGTGGGCGATGTAGTCCTCCATCCGCTCCCGGGTCAACTGGGCGGCGTCGACCGGCCCGGCCCAGCGGGCGAACCAGGTGAGGTGCTTGACGTAGGTGCTGATGGTGTTCGGCGCCAGGTTCTTGATCCGCAGGTGCCGCTCGAAGGAGCGGATCGCCATGGGCAGATCCCCTACGCTCCCGTCCGTGACGACCTTCAGCCGCTGCTTTTCCACAGCCGCCAGAATACGTCGAATCCCCCGCTGTGACAACGTTGTGCTGTCTCGGAGTAGCCGGAACTCGAAGTATCTTTGCAGGTCAGAGGCATAAATTCCCGGGCCCGTAGCTCAGCGGTCAGAGCAGGGGACTCATAATCCCTCGGTCGGAGGTTCGACCCCTCCCGGGCCCACGGCGCTGTCGAATCGAATCCAACGAGTCGGCGTCGGGCATTGAACCGGCGGCGCCGCCGTCGCAGGCTCCAAAGGGTTCCGTCGCGGACCGACCAGCAGCCCCGACGGCACGGGTGAGGTCCACGTTTGTGTGGCCCAAACGGAGTCGGCGTCCACGGGTTCACGACCCCCGTGGACGGCCCCCTTACCCGCGCCGGAGGGGCCCCGGCCCGTCCCCGCTCTTCAGCCCAGGAACTTCAGCACCAGCGACGCCGAGGCGATCACGCCGATGGCGATGACCGCCTGGCGCACGAGGCGGCGGCCGAGGCGCTGGGCGGCGACGGCGGCGGCCACGCCCCCGGCCACCGAGCCGGCGGCCATCAGGGCGGCATCGGTCCACAGCACGGCGCCCTTGGCGGCGAAGTAGACGGCGGCCACGCCGTTGATGCCCGTGGTCAGCACGTTCTTCAGGCCGTTCATCTGGTGGATGTCGGTGAGTCCGAGGATCGCCAGGGCGGCCAGCATCATGATCCCGATGCCGGCGCCGAAGAAGCCGCCGTAGATCCCGACCAGCAACTGGAAGACGACGGCGGCGGCGGCGTAGGCCGGCCGGCGCTCCCCGGCCAGCCCGCCTCCGGTGATGCGCTTCGCCACCCGCTCCTGGGCGGCCAGGAGCACGGTGGCCAGGAAGACCAGCACCGGCGCCAGGCCCTCGAAGACGTGCTGGGGCGTCCGCAGCAGCAGGACGGCGCCGATGATGCCCCCGGCCAGTGACGGCAGGCCGAAGAGCACGATGAGCGACCGCTCCGGCAGGTGGCGGCGGAACCCGAACACACCGCCGAGGTTGCCCGGCCACAGGCCCACGGTGTTGGTGGCGCTGGCGGCGACGGGCGGCACGCCGACCCAGACCAGGGTGGGGAAGGTCAGCAGGCTGCCCCCGCCGGCGATCGAGTTCACGAACCCGGCGGCCACCGACACGGCGAGGACGACGCCGTGCTTCCACGGCGCCACGGCGGCGACGAGGGCGGCGGCGGCAACGATCCGATGACGCTAGCCAGGGGGCCGACATCTTTACCGAACCTTTGCCTCGGCTCCCTCGTCGCTTGGGGCACTTTTCCCGACACTGAGGAGCAAGGCCGGGGGACCCGACCCCCGCCCGACAGGAGGACAGCACCCGTGGCCGACACCCCTTCCACTCTGTGGCCCGCCGAACACCGGAGCGCCGGCGAGCGTGGAGCCGGCTTCGGTTGGGGCCCGCCGGCCTTCCCGCCTCCCCAGCAGCCGGTCCCGCCGGCCGCCCCTCCGTCCTCCCCCTCGGACGGGGCGGCCGGCCCGGGCCGGAGGTTCCTGGCCGGCGTGCTGGTCGGAGCCATCACCGGCGCCCTGGTGGCCGGCGGCCTCGTGGCCCGGAACCACGACGGCACCACCGCCGCCACGCCGGCCGCCGAGTCCAAGGCCGTGGCCGCCGCCCGGGCCTCGCTCCTCGAGCACAAGGGCGACGTCCACCAGATCGTCGAGGCGGTCGGCCCGTCGGTCGTCTCCATCCAGACGCAGGCCCTCGGCGTCGGCGCCTTCCTCCAGGCCGTGCCCCAGCAGGGCGCCGGCAGCGGCTTCGTGCTCACCCCCGACGGCGTGATCGTGACCAACAACCACGTCGTCGACGGAGCGACCACCATCACCGTGACGCTGGCCGACGGCCGCAAGCTCCCCGCCCGGGTCCTCGGCCGCGACTCCACCGCCGACCTGGCCGTCGTCAAGATCGACGCCACCGGGCTGCCGGCGGTGAAGATCGGCCGTTCCGACGCCCTCGTCGTCGGCGACTCGGTGGTGGCCATCGGCAACGCCCTGGCCCTCGACGGCGGCCCGACCGTCACCCAGGGGATCGTGTCGGCCCTCGACCGCACGATCTCGGCCGGCGAGCAGGGCGGTGGCGCCAACAGCGAGACGCTGCGCCACGTGCTCCAGACCGACGCCGCCATCAACCCCGGAAACTCCGGCGGCCCGCTGCTCAACGCCGCCGGCGAGGTCGTCGGCATCAACACGGCCGTGGCCGGCGACGCCCAGAACATCGGCTTCGCCCTGGCCATCGACAAGGCCATGCCGATCATCAACCAGCTGAAGACCGGCCAGACGCCGGCCCAACCGTTCCTCGGGCTGTCGACCGTCACGCTGTCGCCCGGCATTCAGCGCCAGCTCGGCCTCGACGTCAGCAAGGGCGCCGTGGTGGCGGCGGTGACGCCGGGGTCGGGGGCCGACGGGGCGGGGCTGCAGCAGGGCGACGTCATCACCAGGATCGACGGGAAGGACGTGGCCAGCGCCGACGACGTCAGCACGGCGGTGTCGGACCACAAGCCCGGCGACAGGATCGAGATCACCGTCGACCGGGGCGGCTCGACCCGGACCGTCACGGCCACCATCGGCCGGCGGGCCGGCGGCGGAAGCTGAGCTGAGACCCGCCCGTCCCGGCCGAGATTGAAAGCGGCCGCTCCGGGTAGTTGACCCGAGGAAGAGTCTGTCAGGGTCTGCTAACAGGAGGGCGGCGTGGAAGGCCTCAGCATCGATCTGGGTACCGCCAACACCATCGTGTGGGACAACGAGGACGGTCCGCTCTTCAACGAGCCCACCATGATGGCCCTGAGCTTCGACGGGGGCCGCCACTCCGACGTCATCGCCATCGGCCGGGAGGCCGAGGAGCTGGTGGGGCGGGCGCCCGACGGCGTCGAGGTCGTCCGGCCCCTGCGGGACGGCGTGATCACCGACCTGGAGACCACCCGGCGCTTCCTGCGGGAGATCCTCCAGGGCATCGCCCCGACGTGGTGGCAGCGCCGCCGCCTGTCGGTGGCGATCGGCGTGCCGGCCGGCGCCACCGCGCTGGAGCGGCGGGCCCTGCTGGAGGCGGCCGAGGAGGCGGGCATCGGCAAGGCGACGCTGCTGCCCGAGCCGGTCTGCGGCGCCGTCGGCTGCGGCATCGACCCCCTCCGGCCCCGGACCCACCTCGTGGTCGACATCGGCGGCGGCACGTCGGAGGTGGCCGCCTTCGGCTCCGGCGGCATGCTGACCTACCGGTCGACGCCGGTGGCCGGCGACGAGATGACGCTGGCGCTGTACCGCTACATCCGCAGCGAGCACCAGCTGGTCGTCGGCGAGTTGATGGCCGAGGAGATCAAGATCCGGGCCAGCAGCGAACCGGGCCCCACCATGGTGGTGGAGGGCCGGGACGCCGCCTCGGCCCGCCCGCGGGTGGTCAACCTCTCGGCCGAGGAGGTGGCCGACGCGGTGGCGCCGGTCACCGCCGAGATCTTCTCGGCGCTGTCGGGTTGCCTCGAGGACCTCCCGCCCCAGAGCGTGAGCGACATCATGGCCGAGGGCGTCATCGTCGTCGGCGGCGGATCGCTGGTCCCCGGCTTCGCCAAGCACCTCGAGGACGCCTTCGGCTTCCCGGTGCTCATGGCCGACGACCCGCTGACCCGGGTGGCCGAGGGCGGCGCCCGCTGCCTGGCCAACCGCGACGCCCTGGCCGCCTACGCCGTGAGCTGACCGCCTACCGGGCGGCGATGTCCGCCTGGTGATCGGCGAAGTACTGCAGCGCCGCCCGGACCACCGGGCCCGACGTCTCGCCGCCGTGGCCGCCGCCCCGCACCAGTGACGCCAGCACGATCTGGGGGTCGCCGGCCGGGGCGGCGGCGATCAGCCAGGAGTCGGTGTCCTTGTTGGGAGTGGACGGGTCCTCGGCGGTGCCGGTCTTGGCCATGACCGGGAAGGGCAGACCCTTGAGGATCCCGGCCGTGCCGGCCGCCACCGCCTGGACCATCCCGTCCCGGACCGGGCCGAGGACGGAGGCGAAGGGCAGCGGCACCGGGGCCGGGCCGGGAACGGGGTTGGCCGGCGCCTGGGGCCCGGAGAACTGCAGGCCCAACCGGGGCGTGACCAGCTGGCCGGTGGCCAGCGCCGCCATCCACCGGGCCGCCTGGATGGGCGTGGCCGTCACGTGGCCCTGCCCGATGCCGAGGACGACGGTGGCGGCGGGATACCAGGGATCGCCGCGCTTCTTCAGCGCCTCCGGCGTGCCGAGCTCGCCCTGCACCTCGTCGAGGTCGATGCCGGTCGGCTGGCCGGCGCCGAGAGCGGTGCCGATGTCGTGGATCTTGTCCGGCCCCAGCGCCACCGCCAGCTTGTAGAAGTACACGTCGTTGGACCAGGCCAGGGCCGAGACGAGGTTGGCCGGCCCCAGCGGCTTCCAGTTGGCGAAGCTGTGCCCGGCGAAGGAGAAGCTGCCGCCGGTCGGCACCACCAGGCCGGCCGGGAGCGGGGGCTGGGGGTCGGCCAGGTCGGCGGCCGCCACGACCGGCTTGAACGTCGACCCGGGCGGCGCCGCCACCTGGGTGACGTGTTCCAGCGTGGGGTGACCGGGGGCGTGGCGGGCGGCGTCGAGCGCCGCCTCGTCGACGGGGGGCCCGTAGACGTTGTTGTCGAGCGCCGGAACGCTGGCCATGGCCAGCACCTGGCCGGTCCTGGGGTCGAGGGCCACTGCCCCGCCGAGGTCGCCGCCGGACGTGGTCACGCCGGCGGCCAGGGCGTCGGACAGCTGGCGATGAAGGCCGAGGTCGATCGACAGGCGCAGGTCGAGGCCGGGGACGGGGTCGCGGTGCCGTTCGAGCGCCACGGGCCGGCCGCGGGGATCGACGAGGAAGCACTGCTCGCCGGCCACGCCCCGCAGGACGGCGTCGTACCGGCGCTCGATCCCCGCCCGGCCGACACGCTCCCCGACCGGGAGGCCGGGCCACTTCTTGTGGTCCTTGTCGGTGTCGGCTCCGACGAACCCGAGCAGCGGCGCCACCACCGCCCCGGCCGGGTAGACGCGCTTGGGCGACGGCAGGAGGACGACACCTCCGACCCTGGCGGCGGTGATCCGGTCGGCGGTGGCCTGGTCGACCGGTCCCAGCTTCACCAGCATGCCGTCGGTGCGGGCGACGGTGGCGGCGATGTCGGCCGGGGGGCGGCCGAGCAGGCCGGCCAGGGCGGAGACCGCCGCCGGGTCGCGGTGGAGGGCGGTGGGAAGCGCCGCCACCTCCTGCTGGTCGGCGTTGCCGGCCAGCACCGCGCCGTGCCGGTCGGTGATCTGGCCCCGGGCGGCCGGCAGGCTCACGCAGCGGGTCATCTGCGTCCGGGCCGCCTGGCGCAGCGACTCCCCCCGGGCCATCTGGAGGTGGCGGCCGTACCCGGCGCAGGCCAGGAGCACGACGGTCAAACCGAGGGCGATGCGGGCCAGCCACCGCGGTGGGGTCCGGGCCCAGCGGGGCGGCGCCCACAGCCGCCGGCGGGCGCCGTCGCGCCGGGCGGCCAGCACCACGCCGAAGCCGGCCAGGTAGACGATGGCCGCCGTTCCGCCGTAGCTCAGCAGCGGGAAGGGGATGCCGGCGATCGGCAGCAGCCCGAGGTTGCCGGCGACCGAGATGGCCACCTGGGTGCCGAACAGGACGGCCAGCCCGGCCCCGACCAGCATGCCGACACTGGTCCGGGACCCTCGCCCGGCCAGGGCGATGCGCCACACGATGAACAGCGTCACCGCCACGGCGGCCAGGCCGGCGGCCAGGCCGAACTGCTGGGCGATGCTGGCGAAGGCGAGGTCGGTGTGGTTCTCCGGCAGGTACTGGGCCAGCAGGTGGTGTACGCCGTCGCCGAACCGGCCGGTGAGCCCGCCCGACGCCAGGGCGATGTGGGCCTGCTGGAGCGTGTAGCCGCCGGCGGCGTCGGGCGAGCGGGTGAAGAAGCCCTGGAGGCGCTCCAGCTGGTAGTCCCGCAGCAGCGGCAGGGCCAGGGGGAGGGCGACGATGGCGGCCACCACCGGCGGCACGAGGTAGCGCCAGGGGATGCGGGCCAGGATCAGCATGGCCACCAGCAGCGTCGTCAGCAGCATGGCGGTCGACAGGTCGGGCTGGAGGACGACGAGGCCGGTCGGCACGGCCCAGACGACCAGGGCGAGGGCGAAGCGCCGCCCCGGCGGCCTGTCGGAGGTGAGGACGTGGGCCAGCACGAGCAGCAGCCCCAGCTTGGCCAGCTCCGACGGCTGGACCGAGAAGGCGCCCGTCCCGATCCAGCGCCGGGCGCCCTTCGTGGCCGTGCCGACCAGGGGGACGGCGACCAGCAGGGCCACCGACAGCCCGTAGCAGCCCCAGCCCAGGGCCGCCAGGCGCTCGATCCGCAACCGGCGCAGCCCCACCAGCAGGACGAGCCCCGGGGCGGCCACGGCCAGCTGCCGGGCGGCGCTCTGCCACCCCGAGGTGGCGTAGAGGTTCAGCGCCCCGAGGGCGAGGAGCCCGACGGCGGCCAGCAGGGCCAGCACGTCGAAGCAGGCGTTGGCCACGTCCCGGCCGCGGCGGTGGGGCGGTTGCTGTTCGGGCCGGGGGCCGCCGCGCTCAATCCCGAGCAAGGCGGGCCGGCCTCAGCACGGCCCGTCGTCGCCGGGGAGCCGCAGAGGCGTCCCGGCCACCGTGACGGGCGAGGTGGAGATCGGGATGACCGCCAGCGCCCGCCCTTCCGGCAGCGGCAGGCTGACGGTCTGGACGGCCCGGTCCTGGCCGGGCGGTACTGACAGCACGCCGCCGGGGCGCGACTCCCGCCCGGGCCGGCAGCGGTCGACGACCTCGAGGCCGTAGGCCACGTCGAGCGGGGCGTCCTTGGGCGCCACCACCGTCACCTGCACCATGGCCGTGCAGGGCGCGCCCGGCCGGCAGGTGTCGAGGGGTCGCAGCTCCAGGTGGGTCACCGGCCCGGCGGCGGCCGGACCGAGGACGGGCATGGGCCCCGGCCCCCGGGGCCCGGGGGCGGCCGCCGCCCCCTTGAGGTCGCCGCTCAGCAGGACGTGGACGTTGCGCGACACCCTGTCCCCGAACAGGCGCAGCTCCACCCCGAGGATGAGGGCCACCACCGCGGCCACCGCCGCCCCCTTCCACACCCGGGGCCAGATCCGGTGCCGGGCCGGTGCCCGGACCGCCCGGCGCCCGGCGCAGGGCCCGGCCGCGCCGGCCGAGAGGACCGTGTCGCCGCCCGGCCGGGCCGGCGGGACGGCGGGGTCGGTGACGATGACCGGCGGGCGGTCGGGGGCGGCCGGCCCCTCGTCGAGGACTTCGGGGATCTCGTCGACGACCTCCAGCGGCTCGTCGGCCGCGGTCCCGGTCCAGGCGGTCCCGAGCCAGGCGGGCCCGGCCGGAAGTCCCGGCGGCGGGTCGAGCGACACCACGGCCGCCGCCAGCGAGGCCACGCCCTCGTGGGCCCGGCGCCGCTGCTCCAGCGGGCCGATGGCGGCGACGAGGCCGTGGGCCGCCTTCCGGAGGTCCCGGCGGGCCAGGTTGCGGGCGTCGGCCGCCGAGCGCAGCCGGGCCACGATCCGCTCCTCCCGGTCGGTGAGGGGACGGATCGGCCGGCCGGCGGCCTTGCCGATCCGGGCGACGAGCCCGGCGGCCTCCCGGGCGTCGGCCCGGCGGACATCCTCGTGCCGCCCGGCCGGAACGAGGGCGTTGGCCGCCCAGCCCGCCACCCGGGCCGAGCCGTCGGGGCCGATCCGCACCGCCTGAGCGTCGAGCCCGCCGTGGGCCTGCCCGGCGGTGTGCATGGCCGCCACCGCCTCGAGCACCCCGGCGGCCAGGGCGGCGGCCTCGGCCAGCGAGGGCTTGGCCCGTTCCAGGAGGCGGCCCAGCGCCACGCCGCCGTCGGCGTCGGACAGCACCCACAGTTCGTCGCCCCGGCGCAGGATCCGCCGGACGGGCACCAGGTGCTCCTGGCGGGTGGCCAGCACCTCGGCCGCCCGCTGGCGCAGAAAGCGCGGTTCGACACCCCGCATCGCCTCGGGGATCGGGACCCGCTGGCGGACGCCGGTCCCGCCGCCGGGCGCCCCGCCGCCGGGCGGATTTAGGGCGACTTCGTCGGGGACGGGCGCGTCCGCCGCCGGCCCGCCGTTCGCCGGCGGGCGCCGGCGCGCCGGGCCTTCGGTGCCCGTGGCAAAGACGTCCAACCCGGCCCCTCCGTCCACCCCGGTGCTCGGAGGCCCACCCCCCGATGTCTCCGTCAGGAGATCGATACCCTCACGGGCGGCGCGCAGAACCCAGGCCGACGCTGGGTCACCGCCGACAGCCCGGCGGTCACCGGAGAGCGGCCGGGGGGCCCGTCAGGCGGAGCCGGCGAACACCGGCCGCAGGGCCAGCACGTTGTCGGCGTAGGCCTCGGCGTCGGGATCGGGCCCGTCGCGGTAGAGCGACCGCAGGCCCTGGTTGTAGGCCATCAGCGCCCGGCGGAGGTCACCGTCGGTGTGCTCGAGGAGGTGCTTCAGGTAGACGCCGGCCATCCGGGCGTTGGCCGCCGGGTCGTGGACGTCGAGGTCGTGGTCGAGGTGCAGCAGGTTCCGGGACACGAAGTCGACGGTGGACGGGGTCAGCTGGAGGACCCCGAGCGCGCCGACCGACGACACGGCGTCGACCCGCCAGCTGGACTCGGCCCAGGCCTGGGCCAGGACGAGGTCCCGGGGGAGCCCGTTCTCGGCCGCGGCCCGGTCGAGGATCGGTTCGAGGTACAGCCGGTCGGCGGGAACGAGGGCCGCCGCCGGGGACGGCGCCGTCGTGGGGGCCGGGGGCTCCGGCGCCGGGGGCGCCGCCGGGGTGGTCGGGGTGCCGGAGGGCGCCCCGGGGGCTTCCGGCCTGACCGCCGCCGCCGGCCGGCTGGGCGGTTCGGCCGCTCCCGTCCGCACCGCTCCGGCCGCCAGCCCGGCCTGCAGGGCGCAGAGCGAGAGGACAGCCAGGAATTTCCGGCGCGGATTTCCGACGCGTAACGGCATGAAAAGAGTCCTTCCGGGGTACCAGCCCGCTGAGATGCCCGCCTCGGGCGGCGTTGCCCGGCGCGCCAAGCTTGACCGATACATTCAAGCGTGCCAAGGGGTTTTCGGCGCGCGCTCGGTCTCTTATTTAGAGATTTCTCGGCGGGACTCCTTCGGAAATAGCTGGAATCCGTCGTCGGTAATTCCAGGGGCGACCATTTCCAGGGATCTCCAGCCGGGCCGGTTCGCGCCGCTGACCTCGGTAGATTCCGGCCGTGGCCCGCCTGCTGCTGGTCGAGGACGACGCGTCGATCGCCGAGCCGCTCGTGGCCGCCCTCCGCCGGGAGGGCCACGACGTCGCCTGGTCCCCCACCGGGGAGACCGGGCTGGCGGCGGTCGGGCCCGACACCGACCTCGTGCTCCTCGACCTCGGCCTGCCCGACGTCGACGGTCTCGAGGTCTGCCGGCGGCTGCGCCAGCGGCTCCCCGACCTGCCGGTCCTCATGCTCACGGCCCGGGCCGAGGAGGTCGACGCCGTCGTCGGCCTCGACGCCGGGGCCGACGACTACGTCACCAAACCGTTCCGGCTGGCCGAGCTGATGGCCCGGATCCGGGCCGCCCTGCGGCGGGCCCCGGCCCCGGCCGTGACCACCGTCCAGGACGTCCGCATCGACCTCGCCGCCCGCCGGGTCTGGCGGGGCGACGCCGAGCTCGACCTGTCGGCCAAGGAGTTCGACCTCCTGGCCCTCCTGGCCGGCGAGGCCGGCCGGGCGGTGACCCGCGACCGGATCATGCGGGAGGTGTGGGACGAGCACTGGTACGGGCCGACCAAGACGCTCGACATGCACATCTCCTGGCTGCGCAAGAAGCTGGGCGACGACCCGGCCGCCCCGCGGCTGATCACCACGCTGCGGGGCGTGGGCTTCCGGTTCGAGACCGGCTGAGGGGCCGGAGCGGCCGGTGCGGCAGCGGCTCGTCCTGTCCACGGTGGCCGTGGCCCTCGGCGCCCTGCTGGTCCTGGGGCTGCCGCTGGTGTTCTTCGTCGACCGCTTGGCCCGGGCCGAGGCCGGCGCCATCGTCCGGCGCCAGGCCGAGGGGATCGCCACCGGCCTGGCCAACGAGATCGCCGCCGGGCGCATCGTCACCGCCGAGGTCCTGGCCGACGCCGTGCCCCCCGGCGACCACCTCGTGCTGCGGACGCCGGGGGGCACGGTGGTCAGCGCCGGCGAGCTGCGGGGCAAGGGCGTGGTGGCCGTCGACGTGGCCGCCATCGGCGGGATCACGCTCCGGCTGGAGACGTCGGACGAGTTCGTCCGGGCCAAGGTCCGCCAGGCCTGGCTGGCCCTCGGGGGGCTCGGGGCCCTGGGCCTGGCCGTGGCCGCCGGGCTGGCCGGCGTCCAGGCCCGCCGGCTGGCCGCCCCCCTCGACGATCTGGCCCGGGCCGCCGGGCGCCTGGGGGCCGGCGACTTCTCGGCCACGGCCCCCCGCAGCGGGCTGGAGGAGGTCGACACCATCGCCGCCGCCCTCGACTCCAGCGCCGCCCGCATCGCCACCCTCGTCCAGGCCGAGCGGGAGTTCTCGGCCAACGCCTCGCACCAGCTCCGCAGCGCCCTCACCAGCCTCCGGCTGCGGCTGGAGAGCCTGGCGGCGGCTGACGATCCGGCGGTGGCCGGCGAGGCGGCCCGGGCCCTGGAGCAGGCCGAGCGGCTGTCCGACACCGTGGCCGAGCTGCTCCGGCTGGCCCGCACCGGCCGGGCCGACGACGCCCAGACCTTCGACCTGGCGGTCCTGGCCTCGGCCCACCTCCGGGACCTCGGCCCCCGCTTCGAGGTGGAGCGCCGGGCCGCCGAGCTCGTCGCCCCCGGGCCGGTGCGGGTGCAGGCCGCCGCCGGGGCGGTCGGCCAGGCCCTCGACGTGCTGCTCGACAACGCCCTCCGCCACGGGGCCGGGCCGATCCGGGTCGTCGTCGAGCCGGCCGGCGACCACGGCCATCTCACCGTCGAGGACCAGGGCCCGGGCATCGACCCCGAGGCCGGCGCCCGCCTGTTCGACCGGCGGGCGGGCGGGGCCGGCGGCCACGGCATCGGCCTGGCCCTGGCCCGGACCCTGGTGCAGGCCGACGGCGGCCGGCTCGATCTCGTCCGGGCCAGCCCCGCCGCTTTCCGGATAACCCTGCCACTGGCCCGTCCTGCCACAGGTTCGGCGAGTTCCACAGTCGGGTAACGGTTTCCCCGTGGAGATTCGGTACTCGTTACGCCTTCCCCGGGACGTCGTCACCGTGCCTCTGGTCCGTACGATCTGCCGGGACGCGATGCGCCGCCTGGGTGTGAAGGCCGACTGCCAGGGAGACGTGGCGCTGGCCCTCACCGAGGCCTGCGCCAATGTCGTCCAGCACGCCGTCGGCCCCAACGAGTACGAGGTGGCCATCGAGTTCGTGTCGGACATCTGCCACATCCGCGTGATCGACCAGGGCGGCGGGATCGACGTGCGGGATTCCAGCCGGACGGAGTCCTCCCTCGACCGTGACAACGGCCGCGGCGTCGTCCTGATGCGGCTGCTCAGCGACCGCGTGGCCTTCGAATCCCGCCCCGAGGACGGGACCGTCGTCCACCTGCAGAAACACCTCGACCTCGAGGAGGACGCCCTCCTCGCCGCGCTGTAGGGCGGCTCCTACCCCTCGTCGAGGTAGTCGCGCAGGCGCTGCGAGCGCGTCGGATGGCGGAGCTTGGCCAGCGTCTTGGACTCGATCTGGCGGATGCGCTCCCGGGTGACGCCGAACTCCTTGCCGACCTCCTCCAGCGTGTGGAGCTGGCCGTCGTCGAGGCCGAAGCGCAGCCGCACCACCCGGCGCTCGCGCTCCGACAGCTGCTCGAGGGCCTCCTCCACGGCCTCGGTCAGCAGCGCCCGGGCGGCGGCGTCGGCCGGGGCGATGGCGCCGGGGTCCTCCACGAAGTCGCCGAGGAGGCTGTCGTCCTCGTCGCCCACCGGCGCTTCGAGCGACACCGGCTCCTGGGAGATCCGCTGGATCTCCCGAACCCGCTCCGGGGGCATCCCGAGCTTCTCGCCGAGCTCCTCGACGGTCGGCTCCCGGCCGAGCTCCTGGAGCATCTGGCGCTGGACGCGGGTGACCTTGTTGATCGTCTCCACCATGTGGACGGGGATCCGGATGGTGCGGGCCTGGTCGGCGATGGCCCGGGTGATGGCCTGGCGGATCCACCACGTGGCGTAGGTCGAGAACTTGAAGCCCTTGGTGTAGTCGAACTTCTCGACCGCCCGCATGAGGCCGAGGTTGCCCTCCTGGATGAGGTCGAGGAGCAGCATCCCCCGCCCGACGTAGCGCTTGGCGATCGACACCACGAGGCGCAGGTTGGCCTCGATCAGCTGCCGCTTGGCCCGGTGGCCGTCGGCCACCACCTCGGCCAGCCGGTCCTTGTCCTCGGCCAGCAGCGCACCGTTGGCGGTCTCCATCTCGTCGGAGGCCAGCAGGCCCTTCTCGATCCGCTGGGCCAGGCTCACCTCCTGGGCCCCGGTGAGGAGCGGGACCTTGCCGATCTCCTTCAGGTACATGCGTACCGGATCGGACACGCCGCCCTCGCCGGCCCGGTCGGGCCGGACGTTCTCGCCCGGGGCGGGCTCCGGCCGGGGCGGCCGGCGGGCCCGGGTGAGCGGCCCCGTGGCCGCCGCCCCCTCGGCCGGGGCGGGGTTCTCGGGCAGGGGGACGGGCACGATCAACGGGATCGGGATCGGCGGCGCGTCGACCGGGGCGGCGCCGGCCGCGGCGGCGGGCAGATCGTCGACGTCGTCGTCGGCCTCGAGGTCGGCGGAGATCTCCTCGACCGGGATGCCGCTGGCCCGGATGTGGCTGTAGATCGCCTCCAGCTGGGCCGGCGACGGCTCCATGTCGGGCAGGGCGAAGAAGATCTCGGCGTCAGTCAGCGAACCCTGGGCCCGCCCTTTCGCGATCAACGCGGCCAGCGCCTCTTGGGGCAGACCTTGTTGATCTTCAGGAGGCGGGCTGATCGGCTCCCCCACGCAATCACTACTCCTCGCCTGAGCCGGCAACCCAGGGTAGCAACTGCACTGCGGCCTCGGCGGCACCCGTCCACGTGCCGGCGGAACGGTTCGACACCAATGTCTCCAACACCGCCTTCAGTTCGCTGGCCCGGTCGTCGCCGCTGCGCACCATGGCCGCCAGGCGCCGCGTGCCGGCCGCTTCGACGAGCTGGACGAGCACCGACGTGGCGTAGGTGGCGGCGTCGTCGCCCCACGGCGGATCCTCCACCGCCAGCCGCTGCAACAGGTCGTGCACCTCACCTCCGGCCTTTTCGAGTGCCTCGTGGAACGTAGCCGAGGCGGCCAGCACGCTGTAGGCCTCGTGGATGACCGGATCGGCGAAGAGTCCCCCGTCGAGCCGGTCGGCCACCAGCTCCGGCTCGTGGACCGCCACCCGCAGCGCCTCGATCTCGCTGCGGTCGCGGGTCGGGGGGCGCCGGCGCACCGGCCCGTCGGGCGGGCCGGAGCCGTTTCCGGCGGCCGGGCCGCCCGTGGCCCGCCGCAGCCGGTCGACGTCGATCCCCACCCGGTCGGCCAGCTGCATCAGGTACTGGTCGCGGACCAGGTCGTCGGGGTGCTCGGCCACGATGGCCACGGCCGCCTTGGCCGCCGCCGCCCGCCCCTCCACGCTGGCCAGATCGGCCGCCCGGAGCAGCCGCTCCAGCCGGAAGGCCAGGAACGGCCGGGCGCCGGCGACGGCCTGGACCAGCCGGGCGGGGTCGGCGAGGCCGACATCGGCCGGGTCCTGGCCCGGGGGCAGGTCGGCGACCGAGAGCCGGATCTGGTAGCTCGATTCCCACTGGTAGATCCGCAGGGCCGCATTCTGGCCGGCGTCGTCGGCGTCGTAGGCCAGCACCAGGTTGGGGGCGAAGTTGCGCAGCACCTTGACGTGGTCTTCGGCCAGGGCGGTGCCGCAGGTGGCCACGGCCCGGGGGACGCCGGCGCCGAAGAAGGCGATGACGTCGGTGTAGCCCTCGCAGATGACGGCCTCCGACTTGGCCACGATGTCGGGCTTGGCCCAGTTGAGCCCGTAGAGGACCCGGCTCTTCTGGTAGATCGGCGACTCCGGCGAGTTCTTGTACTTGGGCCCGCCTTCGAGTGCCCGGCCCCCGAAGGCCACCGGGTCGCCCCGGACGTCGAAGATCGGGAACATGACCCGGGAGCGGAAGAAGTCCTGCAGTTTGTTGACCCGGTTGACGAACGACAGGCCGGCGTCGACGAGGTCCTGGCGGGCGAACTTCTGTTGCTGGAGCTGGAGCGACAGGGTGTCGTAGCGGTCGGGCGACCAGCCGATCGAGAACGCCCGGGCCACGTCACCGTCGATGCCCCGGCTGCGGAGGTACTTGCGGGCCACCCCCGCCCCGGGGTCGTCGAGCAGGATCCGGTGGTAGACGGCGACGGCGGCGGCCATCGCCTCGACCAGCCGGTCGCGGCGCTGGCGGTCCTTGGTGACGTTGGCGTCGTCGTAGCGCAGCGTGACGCCGGCCTTGGCCGCCAGCCGCTCCACCGCCGTCGCAAAATCGAGATGTTCGATTTCCCTGATGAATTGAATGGCGTCGCCCCCGACGCCACATCCGAAACAGTGGTACAGCCCCAGTTCGGGGTTGACGGAGAACGAGGGGGTCTTCTCGGCGTGGAACGGGCACAGGCCCTGGTAGCGCCGCCCCACCCGCTTGAGGCCGACGTGTTCCGAGACGACGGCGACCATGTTGGTCGCCTCCCGGACCCGGGCCACGTCCTCGTCGAGGATCCCCACCGATGCCGAGCGTAGGGCCCGCCGGCGCCGGATGCGCCTACTGCCCCGGAGCCCGGCGCAGCGAGGCGGTGTCGATACCCACGGGGAGGCGGGCCGGATCCCACCCGAGGTGGGCGACGGCGCTCTGGAAGGCGAAGCGGTCGGTCATGCCGGCGACGTAGGTCACCGCCGCCCGCACGGCCTCCGGGCTGCCGGCCGCCAGGCCGAGGTCGGGCCCGAGGACGTTGGGCCGGTCGGCGAAGTGGTCGACGAGCGCCTGGAGGACGGCGATCACGGCGTCGGCCTGGGCCACCGAGGCCGGCCGGAGGTAGATGTGCTCGTAGTTGAAGGCCCGCAGCGCCGCCAGGGCCTCGGCCAGGTCGGCCCGCATGCCCACCTGCCCGGTGGTGGTGATGCCCTCCACCAGGCCGTCGATGAACGCCCGCAGCTGGGAGCCCCGGGTGTGGCCGCACCGTTCGACGACGACGGCGGGCAGCATCGACAGACTGACGACGCCGGCCCGCACGGCGTCTTCCAGGTCGTGGGCCGTGTAGGCGCAGCGGTCGGCCCAGCTGACCACCGCCCCCTCCGGCGTGGCCGGCGCCGGCCGGGACCAGGAGTGGTTCCTGATCCCGTCGAGGGTCTCGGCGCAGAGGTTGAGCGGGTCGAGGACGACGTCGGCGCCCCACACGGCGTGGTCGTAGCCGCCGTCGAGATAGGGCGTGAGCGCCTCCTCGCTGGCATGGCCCCCGGGGCCGTGGCCACAGTCGTGGCCCAGGGCGATGGCCTCGGTGAGGGCCACGTTGAGCCGGGTGGCCCGGGCCACCGCCGTGGCCACCTGGGCGACCTCCAGGGCGTGCGTCAGGCGGGTGCGCTGGTGGTCGTCGGGAAAGACGAAGACCTGCGTCTTGCCGGCCAGGCGCCGGAAGGCGGTCGAATGGAGGATGCGGTCGCGGTCACGCTCGAAACAGGTGCGCAGCGGATCGGGCTCCTCTGGTCGGGCCCGCTGCCCGGCACCGGCCGCCCGGGTGGCCCCCGGGGCCAGCAGGATCCCCTCGGCCGCCTCCCGCTCGCTCCGGGACAGCGGCTCGACATCCCCCGTGGCCACGCCCGGCCCGGCGTGGGCCAGCCGGATGTCGGCCACGGTCGGGTGCCCCTCCATGGTGGACGCCCACCGCCGGGCCCGCTCACTCTCGATCATGCTGCCCTCCTTCTGATGGGAGGGTACCGGGAGCCTGTGACAACTCGGCGGGAGCCGGCCGCCGTGGGGCAGGGCCCGCCGCCGGAGAAAACAAGACCCCGGGGAACTCACCGAGGCTGGGGACTCGGCGAGCTCGACCCGGGGTCAAGAACCGAGCGTAATGCTCGGCTCCACCGAACATGAAGCACAAGCCGGCGGGGGGTTCCGGCTCCGCTCCAGTGCCCGGAGCTTGGTGCGGGCTGGGGGTGCTAGGCGCCCACGGCCCGGCGGGACTGCAGCCACCGCTGGAGGGCGAGCACGTCGTCCTCCCGGTAGCGGCGGTGCCCACCGAGGGTCCGCACGGTGACCAGCCGGCCGCAGGCGGCCAGGCGGCGCAGGCGGGCCAGCGAGACACCGAGAGCGTCGGCGGCCTCAGCGGGGCGCATCATCCGAACGTCGTCCATCTGTCTGTTCCTCCTCCAAGGTCGAGGGACGCCGTTTGCGAGGTCACCCCTCCGGACCGTCTCGTCCGTCCTTAGAAATGTCGGTTTTCCACCGGCCGAAGAACATGGCTAGAACGCGTCATTTCGGCATGGCCCGAAGGAACTAGTCCTTCCGTTCGGGGAACAACGGCCCGGCGCCGGCTCAGGCGGTGGTGCCGGGGCCTCCGGCGCCGAGGGCGGCGTGGGCGGCCGCCAGGCGGGCCAGCGGCACCCGGAAGGGCGAGCAGGACACGTAATCCAGGCCCACCTCGTGGCAGAAGTGCACCGAGGCCGGGTCGCCGCCGTGCTCGCCGCAGATGCCGAGCTTGAGGTTCTCCCGGGCCCCCCGGCCCTTCTGGCAGGCCCAGCGGACCAGCTCGCCGACGCCCGCCTGGTCGAGCGTCTCGAAGGGGTTGGCCGGGATGAGCTTCTTCTCCAGGTAGGGCGTCATGATCCGGCCCTCGATGTCGTCGCGGGAGAACCCGAACGTCATCTGGGTCAGGTCGTTGGTGCCGAAGGAGAAGAACTCGGCCACGGCGCCGATGGCGGCGGCGTCGATGGCCGCCCGGGGCGTCTCGATCATCGTCCCGACGAGGTAGTCGACGTCGACGCCGGTCTCGGCGATGACGGCGCCGGCCTCCTCCCTGGTCCAGTCGACCAGCAGCTGGAGCTCGGGGCCGCTGACGACGAGGGGGATCATGATCTCGACCCGGGGGTCGCCGCCGGCCTGCTTGCGCTCCACGGCCGCCTGGATGAGGGCCCGGACCTGCATCTTGTACAGCCCCGGCTTGATGATCCCCAGGCGGCAACCCCGGGTGCCGAGCATCGGGTTGGCCTCCTGCCAGGAGCGGGCGGCGTGGAGGAGCACCTCCTCCTCCCCCGACAGCTCGCCCTTGGCCTGGCGCACGACCAGCTCTTCGATGTCGGGCAGGAACTCGTGCAGCGGCGGGTCGAGGAGCCGCACGGTGACGGGCAGCCCGTCCATCGCCTCCAGGATCCCGACGAAGTCGGACTTCTGGAGCTGGCGCAGCTCCTCGAGGGCGGCGTCCTCGGCCTCCGGGCTGTCGGCCAGGATCATCCGCTGGACGATGCCCAGCCGGTCGCCGAGGAACATGTGCTCGGTCCGGCACAGGCCGATGCCCTCGGCGCCGAAGGAGCGGGCCCGGACGGAGTCCTCCGGGGTGTCGGCGTTGGTCCGCACCTTGAGCCGGCGGAACTGGTCGGCGAAGCCCAGCACGGTGGCGAAGTGGCCGGTCGGCTCGGGGGTGATGACCGGCACCTCGCCGAGGGCGATCTGGCCGGTGGTGCCGGAGATGGAGATGACGTCGCCCTCCTTGACGACGACGCCGCCGGCCTTGAACTGCTTGGCCTTGAGGTCGATCTTGATCTCCTCGGCGCCGCAGATGGCCGGCTTGCCCATGCCCCGGGCCACCACGGCGGCGTGGCTGACGAGGCCGCCCCGGGACGTCAGGATGCCCTCGGCGGCGATCATGCCGTGGAGGTCGTCGGGGCTCGTCTCGGGGCGGACGAGGATGACCTTCTCCCCCGCCTGGGCGTGCTCCTCGGCGTCGTCGGCGGTGAAGTACACCGCTCCCACGGCCGCCCCGGGCGAGGCGTTGAGGCCCTTGGCGATGGGCTCGAACGTGGCCTTGGGGTCGAACTGGGGGTGGAGCAGCTGGTCGAGCTGGGCCGGCTGGACCCGCAGCACCGCCTCCCTGGGCTCGATCAGCCCCTCCTCGACCATCTCGGCGGCCATGCGCAGGGCGGCGGCGGCGGTGCGCTTCCCCACCCGGGTCTGGAGCATGTAGAGCGTGCCCTGCTCGATGGTGAACTCGATGTCGCACATGTCGCGGTAGTGGTTCTCGAGGGTGGCCATGATCTCGAGCAGCTGGGCGTGGGGCCCGGCGAAGTGCGTCCCCATGGCGTCGAGCGGCTCGGTGACCCGGATGCCCGCCACCACGTCCTCGCCCTGGGCGTTGGTCAGGAAGTCGCCGTAGGGGGCCCGCTCGCCGGTGGCCGGGTTGCGGGTGAAGGCCACGCCGGTGCCGGAGTCCTCGCCCTTGTTGCCGAAGACCATGGTCTGGACGTTGACCGCGGTCCCGAGGTCGTCGGGGATCTTCTCCATGCGCCGGTAGTCGCGGGCCCGGCGGCCGTTCCACGACCGGAACACGGCCTCGATGGCGGCGCCCAGCTGGTCGTCGGGGTTCTGGGGGAAGGCCGCCCCCGTCTCCTCCTCGACGATGCCCTTGAACGTCTCCACGACGGCGGCCAGGTCGGAGGCCGACAGCTCCGTCTCGCTGGCCGCCCCCTTGGCCTCGACGGCCTGGTGGAGGGCCTCCTCGAAGCGCTCGCCGGGGATGCCGAGGACGATCTTGCCGAACATCTGGACGAAGCGGCGGTAGGAGTCCTGAGCGAAGCGCTCGTTGCCGGTCTGCTTGGCCAGGCCGCCGACCGACGTGTCGTTGAGCCCGAGGTTCAAGACGGTGTCCATCATCCCCGGCATCGAGAAGGCCGCCCCGGAGCGGACCGACACCAGGAGCGGGTCGGCCTCGTCGCCGAGCTTCTTGCCCATCGTCGCCTCGAGGGCCGCCCGGGCCTCGGCCACCTCGTCCATCAGGCCGTCGGGGATGGAGTTCCCGGCCGCCATGTACGCCTTGCAGGCATCGGTCGAGATGGTGAACCCCGGCGGTACCGGCAGCCCGAGGCTCGTCATCTCGGCCAGGTTCGCGCCCTTCCCGCCGAGCAGGTACTTCTGGTCGCGGTTGCCCTCTCGGAAGGCGTAGACGTACTTCATGTGGACTCCTTCAGCTTTTCCGTCAGTCGAAAGCGTCAGCGAGGCAGGCGGTCACCCAGGTACGAGACCAGCTGATCGATCGATACCCGCTCCTGGGCCATCGAGTCCCGCTCCCGGACGGTGACGGCCTTGTCGTCGAGCGATTCGAAGTCGACCGTCACGCAGTAGGGGGTGCCGATCTCGTCGTGGCGGCGGTAGCGCCGGCCGATGGCGCCCGCCTCGTCGTAGTCGATCTGGAAGACGGGCCGCAGGGCGGCGGCGACGTCGCGGGCGACGGGCGAGAGCTTCTCGTTCTTGGACAGCGGGAGCACGGCCACCTTGATGGGCGCCAGCCTCGGGTCGAGGCGCAGCACCACCCGCTTCTCGCCCCGCACCTCCTCCTCGGCGTAGGCGGCCAGCAGGAAGGCCAGCGTCCCCCGATCGGCGCCGGCCGACGGCTCGATCACGTGGGGGACGTAGCGGCGGTTGTTCTCCTGGTCGAAGTACGACAGGTCCTTCCCGGAGAACTCCCCGTGCTTGGTCAGGTCGAAGTCGGTCCGGTTGGCGATGCCCTCGAGCTCGCCCCAGCCCCAGGGGTAGAGGAACTCGATGTCGGCCGTGCCCGCCGAGTAGTGCGACAGCTCGTCGGGGTCGTGGTGGCGGAGCTTCAGCCGGTCGGACGGGATGCCGTAGTCGAGGTACCAGCGCATCCGCTCCTCGCACCAATACTCGAACCACTTGTTGCCCTCTTCCGGCGGCACGAAGTACTCGAGCTCCATCTGCTCGAACTCCCGGGTGCGGAAGGTGAAGTTCCCCGGCGTGATCTCGTTGCGGAAGGCCTTGCCGATCTGGGCGATGCCGAACGGCGGCTTCTTGCGCGACGTCGTCTGCACCGACGGGAAGTTCACGAAGATGCCCTGGGCCGTCTC
>Ga0070741_10007865_pt1 | contig 21761 bp, 24 predicted proteins | sample Coa_R1_4_FD_66440 | JGI IMG/M metagenome (GOLD analysis project Ga0070741, IMG submission 66440) | Surface soil microbial communities from Centralia Pennsylvania, which are recovering from an underground coalmine fire - Coalmine... | ecosystem: Environmental > Terrestrial > Soil > Unclassified ... | reverse complement strand
CGCCCTCCCGCGCGGTCACCCGGGTTGCTTAGCACGTGCGCGTCCCGGCCGCCATCGCGCGCACGTACTGTTGCCGCGTGGAGCGCGTCGTCGTCGAGCTGGGACGCCGCGGCCGGCTCGTCGTCGGAGAGCCGTTCTTCGCGCCCGGGGTGCCCGTCGTCATCGACCGCAAGGGACTCGGCTACGCGGGGCCCGGCGACCTCGCCGTCGTGCGCACGGGGCGCGGCCGGGCGCACGTGGAGCAGGTGCTCGGGCCGGCCGACCGTATCGAGACGGTGCTTGAGGGGCTGCTCGTGGCGCGCGGCGAGCGCGGGCCGCACGAGCCGCACGAGCTGCCCGAGCCGAGCGTCGAGGGGCGCGTCGACCTGCGCGGGCTGCCGGCGTTCACGATCGACCCGGAGACGGCGAAGGACTTCGACGACGCCATCTCCGTGCGCCCGGAAGGAGACGGGCTGCGCGCCTACGTGCACATCGCCGACGTGTCCTCCTTCGTCCCCGCCGGGACGCCGCTCGACCACGGCGCCGCCGAGCGCGGCTTCTCCGTCTACGTCCCCGGCTTCGTCTCGCCGATGCTGCCGCACGAGCTCGCCGACGACGTGTGCAGCCTGCGCCCGCACCAGGACCGGCTGACGGTGACGGTCGAGGTCCCCTTCGACGGCCGTCTCGTCGCCGGCGAGCCCACCTTCTGCCGCTCCGTGATCCGCAGCCGCGCGCGCCTCACCTACGGGCAGGCGGAGGCGATCCTCGCCGGCCGCGAGGAGGTGGAGTCGGAGGTGGCAGAGGGGCTACGGCTGGCCGAGAGGCTCGCCACCGAGCTCCGCCGCCGGCGCTTCGCCCGCGGCGCGCTGCGGATCAAGACGGCGGAGCTCGCGTTCGCGTTCGACGGCGAAGGAGGTGTCGCTCGGGCGTGGCTCGAGTCCGAGCCGCACGCCCACATGCTCGTCGAGGAGCTGATGATCCTCGCCAACGAGGCGGTTGCCGGGCTGCTCGCGGCAAGGCGGCGCGAGGCGCTCTACCGCGTGCACGAGCGGCCCGACCCGCAGTCGATCGAGCGGTTGCTGGCGATGCTCGCCGACCTCGAGGTGCCAACGCCGCCCGCTCCGGAGCCCGAGCAGCTGACCGGAAGCGGCGCGGCCCGTCTCGCCGCCGAGATCTCCGAGCGGGTGAGCGACTACGTGCGCCGGTCCGGCCGGGGCGCGGGCGCCTTCCCCTCGCTCGTCCTGCGCTCGCTCAAGCAGGCCCGCTACGACCAGCGCAACCTCGGCCACTCCGGCCTCGCAAGCCAGGCCTACTGCCACTTCACCTCGCCGATCAGGCGCTACCCCGACCTCGTCTGCCACCGGGCCCTCCTTGCCGAGCTCGGCGCGTCGGACGAGCCGCTGCCCGCCGACCTCTCCGAGCTCGCCGCGCACGCGTCGGCGCGCGAGCGCGCGGCGGCCGACGTCGAGTACGCCGCCGACGAGATCTGCCTGGCGTGGCTGCTGGAGGACACGCTGTTCGAGCGCGGGTGGGAGGAGCCGTTCGAGGGCGAGGTCGTCGGCCTCGTCGGCTCCGGCCTGTTCGTCCGCTTCGGCGGCGTCTTCGAGGGCTACCTGCCCGCGCGCCGGCTGCCGGACTACGTCGAGCTGAACCCGCTCGGCACCGCCCTCGTGGGCAGGCGAAGCGGCAGGCGCTACCGGCTCGGCGACCCGATCGCGGTGCGCGTGGAGAAGATCGACAAGGCGGACGGCAAGGTCGAGCTCTCGCCCGCCGACGGGCCGCAGCGCGCGGGAGGCGGCTGACCGTCCGGCTGTCCGGCTCCCGCGCTTGCGTGCCGCCTCAAAAGTCGGCGCCGGCGTACGGCTGGCTCCACAGCGCAACCTGGAGGATGACGGCCTTGCGCCAGGCGTCGTGCATGCGGTCGACCGTCTCCCGGTCGTCGCCGCCTGCCTCCAGAAACGGGCGCAGCGTGGCCGTGATCGGGAAGATGAACGCGATCAGGTAGCGCAGCGGGATGTGCTCGGCGGCGTCGACGCCGTCGGTGCGGTTCTTCTTCCGGCGGTGGTGGCGAAGCGCGATCTCGTGCTGGTAGTCGAGCCAGGCGCGGTCGTACTCGGCCGCGGCGGTGTCCAGGATCCAGCGGCCGAAGCGCCGGCGGACGCGGGCCAGGTAGTCGGGGTCGGGCTGCCCGTCGCTGCGGCGGGCGAAGTAGTGGACGAGGTGCGAGTGGCCGGCGACGAAGCCGTACCAGACGTCCAGAATGGCCTCGACCTGCGGCTCCAGGATCGCGCGCGAGCGGCGCAGGGCCTCGCGGTCGTCGTCGGTGAACAGGAGCGACTTTAGGAGCAGGTCGAGGTCGCCGTCGCCGAGCGGGGACGGCGCGACCTCGCCGGTGCCGTAGGTGTAGCCGGGGATGGCGCTCACGGTCCTCTCCTTTCTCTCGTCTCAGGCGGCGGCTCCGCCGAGGAAGCGTGCCCAGGTCGCGGCCGCCTGCTCGCCCGAGGCCTGCTCGTGCTCTGCGCAGTCGAGGCGCAGCTCCTGCTCGCCGAAGGCCGCGTCCACGTAGTCGCAGTGGTGCGGCCGCAGCGCGTCCGGATGCGCGAACGGGCGGAAGTAGCGGCAGGTGCCGCACATGCGCGCCGTCTGGATCCGGCCCTGCTCCTGGAGCGAGCGGATCATCTTCGACAGGCCGCGCAGGAACACCGCCCGTTCGGCCGGCGTCAGCTCGTCGATCGCCGCCAGGAGCAGGTCGGGCCACTCCGCCGTCGTCTCGGCCGCCCGCGCGCCGGCGCCGGTCAGCTCGACCGAGACGCCGCGTCCGTCGCCGCGACCGCGCCGCTTGTCGACCAGCCCCTTGGCCGCGAGCGCGGCGACGGAGTCGCTCGCCGTCGGGGCGGTGACGCCGAGCCCGGCGGCGATCTCGCCCAGCCGCAGCCCGCCGCGCGCCCGAAGCAGCGCCAGGATCTGCCCCTGCGTCGGCGTGAGCCCGTGCCGCTCGCGGCCGCGCCAGGCCTCCTGGCGCAGGACGAGCCCGATCTTCGCGAGCCCGGCGGCGACGTGGGCGGTCTGAGCATTCATTAGGACTCCTAAATACACGCTCCGGCGGTGGCCGTCAAGGGGCGAATGCGTAGAAAACCCGTATGCGCGCGGCGCGGCTGCCTCGTACAGTCCAGCGCTATACATTTTGAAGCGTCGGGGAGGATCGATGATCGCTCGTGAACCAGTGGCAGGGTCGATGGTCGCCGGCGCCGAGCCGGCAGCTTCCCTCCACACCCCGCCGGAGGCGCTCCGGATCGCCACACCGGCAGCCTGCGCCCGGCGCTTCCGGGTGCTCGTCGTCGGCGGGGGCAGCGCCGGGCTGACGATCGCCGCCCGGCTGCGACGGCTGCGGCCGCAGCTGGAGGTGGCGGTGCTGGAACCGTCGGCGGCGCACTACTACCAGCCGCTCTGGACGCTCGTCGGCGGCGGCGTCGTCGCCAAGGAGGCGAGCAGGCGCGAGCAGCGCGACGTCATCCCGGACGGGGTTGTCTGGCTGCGGGAGGAAGCGAGCGAGCTCCAGCCCGAGGCGAGCATGGTCGTCACGGCAGCGGGCGAGAAGATCGGTTACGACGTGCTCGTCGTCTGCCCCGGCATCGCGCTTCGCTGGGACCGGGTGGCGGGGCTGGCGGAGGCAGTCGGACGGGACGGGGTGTGCTCGATCTACGCCTACGAGCAGGTCGACCGCGTCTGGCAGGAGCTCCGCTCGTTCCGCGGCGGCACGGCCGTGTTCACGTTCCCGTCCACGCCGGTGAAGTGCCCCGGCGCCGCGCAGAAGATCATGTACCTCGCCGACGATCACTTCCGCCGCGCCGGCGTCCGCAACAAGACGCGGATCGTCTACGTCTCGCCGGCGCCGCGGATCTTCGGCGTCGACCGCTACGCACGCACGCTCGAGCGGGTGCTCGCCCGCAAGGGCATCGAGACGCTCTTCCGGCACGAGCTCGTCGCCGTCCACGCCGACGCGCGCGAGGCGGTCGTCCGCGACCTCGACACGGGCGCGGAGGAGGCGATCGGCTACGACCTCCTCCACGTCGTGCCGCCGCAGGCGCCGCCCGACGTCGTCGCACACAGCCCGCTCGCAGGCCCGGGCGGCTGGGTCGAGGTCGACCGCGCGACGCTCCAGCACATCCGCTACCCGAGCGTGTTCGCGCTCGGAGACGCCTCGAGCCTGCCGACCTCGAAGACTGGCGCCGCGATCCGGGCGCAGGCGCCGGTGGCGGCGGCCAACCTGCTTGCTCACCTCGACGGCCGGCCGCTCGAGGCGCGCTATGACGGATACACCGCGTGCCCGCTCGTCACCGGCTACGGGAAGCTCGTCCTCGCCGAGTTCGACTACGACGGCAACCCGCGCGAGACGTTCCCGTTCGACCAGTCGAAGGAACGGTGGAGCATGTACCAGCTCAAGCGGTACGGGCTTCCACTCCTGTACTGGCACGGCATGCTCCGCGGCCGCGCGTGACGCACGCGCAGGCGGGCTGCGTCCGCGCGCGTGTGTGCGGACGCCGCGGGGCTCGCCGGGCTGAGGCTGCGGGGCTCGCCGGGCTGCGAGGCGGGTCTCAGCGGCGTCGGACGACGGTGCCGCGGTACAGGTAGGCGGGCCGGCGGTCGACTGTCCCGTCCGGTGCGAGGAAGGCGGCGTCGGTTCGGATGGTGGCGACGAGCGCGCCGCGTACCGTCAGGTCCGGCTCGTACGCGCGGGCCGCCCCGTCGACGAGCACGAGCCCGCTCGCGCCCGGGCGCATCGCCCGCAGCGAGCGCTCGGGCAGGAGGACGCCGTAGGCGTCGGGCGCGGCGGTGACGATCGCGCCGGCCGGAGCTCGCTCGAGCGAGGCGGCGACGGCCGCGAGCTGGTCGCGCCCGACGCTCGGAAGCGACGCGACGAGGGTCGCGGCGGCCGCGGCGGCGGCCGCCGCGGCGAGCGCGGGCGCGCGGGTGCGCCCGAGCGTGCCGAGGCCGAGCCCGGCGAGGATCGCGAGCGCGGGCACGAGCTCGGCGACGTAGCGGTCGGCGTGCGGGTTCTTCCACCAGTAGACGAGCGCGACGACGAGCGCGGCGCCGGCCAGCCGCAGCGCCGCCGGGCGCGTGCGCGGGACGCGGACGGCGAGCGCGAGCCCGGCTGCGCAGGCGGCGAGGAGCGCCCAGTCGCGCCGGCCGAGCGTGAGCCAGGCGCCGCCCTGGGCGAGCGCGCCGGCGACGAGCGCCGCGAGCGCGATCCCGGCTCCCGCCGCCGCCCGTCCGGACGCACGCTCCGCCAGCGCGAGCAGTGGGCCGGCCGCCGCGGCGAGGACGAGCGCCGCTCCGACCAGGCGGAGCGTGGAGCCGGCGAGCGGCGGGCGCAGGACGAACAGGACGAGCGCGACGACGACGAGCCCGGACGCCGAGGCGATCGTCGCCTCCCGGCGCAACCGCCGCGAGCAGGCGGCGGCGACCGCGGCGGCGGCCGCCACGGCGAGGAGCTCCGGCCGCGTCGCGACGGCGAGGCCGGCCAGCGCTCCGGCGCGCGCGGGGCGCCGGCCGAGGAGCGCGAGGCCCGCTCCGAGGGCGAGCGCCTGCGCGAGCGCGTCCGGCCCGGGGAAGCCGGACCAGAACGAGAGCGTGGGGCTCGTCAGTGCGAGCCCGACGGCGAGCAGGGCACCCGCGCGCGGGGCGCCGAGCCGGAGCGCGACGAGCCCGGCGAGGGGCGCGACCGCCGCCGAGGCGAGCGCGGACACCAGCCGCGCTGCGCCGAGCGGCGACAGCCCGAGCGCCTGCCCGAGCGCGACGAGCGCGGGGAAGAGGGGTTTCGCGGCGGCATCGGGGCTCGGCGCGAGCACGTCGCCGTGCGGCCCGAGCGCGGCGACCGGCTGCAGGTGCTGGCCGATCCCCTTGGCCATGAGCAGGTACTGGTAGCCGTCGGGGTAGAGCAGGCCGGGGTGCATCGCGTGCAGGCGGAGCGCGACGAGCCCGGCGAACGCAGCCACGCCGGCGGCGATCGCGACCGGTCTCCCACGCGCGTGGACGGCGACCGGCGTGGGCGGTGCGAGGGCGCGGGCGCTCATCGCCCCGTCAGCCCCGTCAGGCGCGCGAGGTAGCCGGCCGTCTCGGCCGTGCGGTAGAGGTGGACGCGGTCGCGGGTCGCTGCATAGAGGGCGAGGCGGATCGGCGCCGCGGCGAGCAGGCGCGGCAGCACCCGCCGGGCCCGGTCGCCGTGCTGCGCGCGCGTGACGCCCGCCCACCAGAGGCGGCGCCAGTAGTACCACGACGTGCACCGCTCGGCGTGCACCGCATGGTCGACGATCGCGGTCGGCTCGAGCCAAACCTTCCACCCGTCGCGGCGGAGCGCCTCGACGACGGCCGAGTCCTCGCCCGACAGGAGCGCCGCCCCCGTCCGGCCGAGGTTCTCCGCGAAGCCGCCGGCCGCGCGCAAGGCCTCTGCCCGGAAGGCGACGTTCGCCCCGAACGGCCACTCCGCGCTGGAGCGCGCCTCGCGGGCGGTCGAGCCGAAGCGCGTGATGCCGGCGAACTGCAGCAGCCGGTCGGACAGCCAGGACGGCCGCTCGCCGTCGGGGAAGGTGGGGACGCAGGCGCCGCCGACGCAGCCGATCTCGGGGTCGGCGTGGAAGGGCGCTGCGAGGCGGCGCGCCCAGTCGGGACGTGGGGCCGCGTCGTCGTCCACGAAGGCGACGATCTCACTCGATGCGGCCTCGAGCCCCCGGTTGCGCGCGCGGGACAGGCCTGGCCGCTCCTCGCGCAGGGAGCGCAGACGGTCGATGCGCCCCCCGTAGCGCTCGACGAGGGGCGCGCAGGGCGGGGAGGAGGCGGAGTCGACGACGATCACCTCCACCCCGTCCTCGAGCCGGGCGAGTGCTTCGAGGCAGCGCTCGAGGTCGGCCTCGCGGTTGTGCGTGCACACGACGACGCTGACGAGGACGGTGCCGGATACCGAAGCGGCCGTGTCAGACACCGGCTCCACCTGAGCCTGCCTCGCCGGAGAGGAGCGGATGCTCCGCCTGCAGCGTGCCGCGCCTCGCCGCGCCGCCGACGTCGCGCTCGTGGACGAGCGCGAGCAGCGGCAGGAGCGTCTTCGCCCAGCGCGGCACGGCCAGGTCGCGGCCGGCGCGCTCGCGCAGCAGGCGGCAGCGCTCGAGCAGCTCCTCGCGCGTGTGCGGCCGGTACCAGAGCGAGCCGCGGTGGACGCGGCGGAGGAAGGTCGGCCGCTCGTGGAACTCGATCCTGCCCCGGAAGCAGAGCAGCGTGCCGAGGATCCAGTCCTCGCCCACGTCGCCGTCGCCGAAGCCGCCGGCGTCGCGGACTGCGGCCGTGCGGTGGAGGCAGCCGACGACCGGGAACGTGTTGTAGCGGAGGTTGACGAGCGCGAACAGCCGGCGCAGCCTGCTGACGGGGAACACGATCGGCTTCGGCGAGCGGCGAAGCGTCACCCGCTCGCCCGTAACGGGGTTCCAGCTCACGTAGCGGCCGACGCAGGAGACGACGCGCGGGCGCCGCTCGAGACGGGCGCGCAGGAAGCGGACGGCGTCCGGCAGCAGCACGTCGTCCGCGTCGAGGAAGAGGACGTACGGCGTGCGCACGGACGACAGCGCCAGGTTGCGCGCGGCGCCGACCGTCAGCCGCACGCCGGAGCGGACGACGTCGACGTGAGACGGCAGGACCGGAAGCGGCCTGACGGAGGCGTTGTCCACGACCAGCACGTCCGGCGGCCCCGCCTGGCCGAGCGCGCTCGCGACCGCCTCGGGCAGGTACTCGCAGTAGTCGTCCCAGACGACGATCACGACGGTCACGTCCCGCGGGGCGCTCACGTCGTGCCTCTCGCGCCTTTCGGGCCGAACAGCTTCTTCTCGTCCAACCGGTAGACCGCGTACTCCGGCGAGTCGTAGACGAGCCTGCCGACCCGGTTGTTCTCGTAGAAGTAGTTGCCGAGCGCGCGCCGCTGGGCAGGCGTCTTCAGCAGGGCCGCCTGCCACGTGAACGCGCTCAGGCTCGGCGGCTCGAGCGTCGTGCTCTTCTCGACGACGACGTAGCGGACCCCGCGCCGCCACATCTCCTCGCCCGCCTGCCACCAGTCCTTGCCGCCGGCGTAGAAGCGGCGCAGGAGCCGGTAGCCCGCGGCGGCGGCGGCGAGCTCGGCCGGCGAGCCCACGTGCCCCTTGCCGACCGTGAGCACGCGGTGGCCGGTCGCCGCCGGGATGTAGTAGGCGGTGTTCGGGTCGGTGGCGACGAGCCCCGGTCCGGGGGGTAGGTGCTCTCCCAGGCTCCAGATCGGCTGCAGCGAGCTGCCGACGTACGTCACCGTCGGGGGCAGCCCGACGAGGGTGACGACCTTGACGACGATCGCCGAGGCGAGCGTTGCGCCGGTCAGGATCGCCACCGGGCGTCGGCGCGCCTCGGCGACGACCGCCGCGACGCCGATCGCGAGCGGAACCTGGCAGAGCAGGAGGAAGCGGTACCAGACGGCAAGCGGCAGGCCGAGCGCGCCGGCCGAGCCGATCGCGAAGCAGCCGGCGAACCAGACGCCTGGGACGATCTGCCCCCGTCTGGCGAGCCGCGCCAGGCCGGCGACGCCGACCGTGCCCGCTGCGAAGAGGAACGGCCAGCGCCAGCGTCCGTCCACCCAGTAGACGGCGAGCCGCGGCTGGTCGGCCGGGGGGTGGGCGACGAGCGCGAACTCCCAGACGACGAGGCCTGCCGTCGCCGCGGCGCCGACGAGCGAGAGGCCGAGGGCGCTGCGCTGCGATCCGACCGCCTCCAGGATGCTGTACGCCACAGCCCGAATTCGCCGTCCCGGGCGGCCGAGCGGGAGGAGGTGGACGAGCACGGGTGCGAGCGCGCAGGCCGCGATGAACGTGTGCCCGGCCACGCCCGTCTGCGACAGGGCGTCGTCGACCGAGTAGGCGGGCCAGGCGAGGGCCAGCAGGAAGCCCGCTCCGAGGGCGAGCGGCGCGCGCAGGAACCGCCAGCCCTCCCGGCGGGCGAGCCGGCATGCCTCCGCCGTCGCGACGAGCGCGAGCAGGCTCCCGGTGAACGGGTGCACGAGCAGCGCCGCCGCCGCGAGGACGGTCGCGAGCGGCAATGCCGCCCGCCGCGACGAGTCGAGCGCGAGCAGGGTCGCCAGCGCGAGAGCGAGCGCGAGGTTCTGGGGGTAGAAGCCGGCATAGAGGGCCCCGTGCAGGGTGAGATCGGAGGCCCAGATCACGTGCGGCGGCCCGAACAGGCCGAGCAGGATGGGGAGCGAGAGCCACGCGGCTCTCGACCCGGCGAGGCGCCGCGCGTACAGGAAGACCGCGAGGAGCGTGAAGCCGAAGACGAGGACGCCGAGCAGCGCGAGCAGGCGGGCGAGCACGTGCGGCTGCGGTCCCTCGAGGCCGAGGAAGCGCCACAGGAGGCCGATCGACTGCTCGTACGGCGTCGCGTGCGGGGAGGCGACGCCGGGGAGGGCGAGGTAGGGGCTCTGCCGAGCGAACGGTCGCGCCGCCATGTCGCGGACGAGCGCCATGTACGTCGGCGTGTCGCTCGTTACCCGCAGGGGGTAGTCGCCGGTCGCCGCCCAGAGCATGAGGCCGGCCAGCCCGGCGAGCCCGGCCGCGACGCTCGCCCGCAGCGCCGGCCCGGCCCGGCCGGCGAGCGCCTTCACCTGCTCGACCTCGAACGCCTCCCGGGCGTCGACGAGCTCCTGGAGCGCACGCACGGCGCCGAGGCTCTCCCGGGACGGCTCGGGGGAGCGGACAAGCGCGAGGGAGCGTGCGGGTGCCATGCTGCTACGGATGCGCTGCGGCAGGGGCCGTGCGGAGCGGGTCTCCGGCCGGGCGGCGAGCGGCGATGCTGCGACCGAGGGCGATCAGGGGTTGCTCGACTGTGTGGTGGAGGACGGTCGCGAGCGCGATCGCCAGGACCATGCCGAGGAGGAGCGCCAGGGCGTTCCCGAGACCACCGAGCTCCGCCGGGACGATCGCTGCGGCTGCGCTCAGGCCGAGCGGGTGGACGAGATAGAGCCCATAGGAGATGCGGCCAACGAAGCGGAGAGGGCGCGTGGCGAGTGCGCGTGTCGCACCCGGTGCGCCGAGCACGACCCCGGCGATGGCGGCCGCGACCGTGACGGAGTAGGCTGCCTGCAGCGCCCTCGGCTCGATCGCAGTCAGCACCTGCAGGCAGCCGAGCACTGCGACCACGCCCGTGAAGGGGAGGGGTCGGGCGAGCACTCCGGTTCGCCGGAACCAGTGCGGCTGGTGCAGGAGCAGCGCGAGCGTGCAGCCGGCCAGGATGCTGCCGTAGGGCGCGAGCGCCCAGCCGGCTCCGCCCGCCAACGGCGCGGCCTCGGCGGCAGCGAACAGGAGTGCCGTGAGCGCAAGCCGGCGCCCGAAGCGCCCGCGGAGCCCGGGGACGCCGAAGGCGAGGAGCGGCCAGAGGAGGTAGAACTTCTCCTCGATCCCGAGCGACCACGCGATCTCGAAGGGACCGCCCCGCCCGAAGAAGTGCGGAAACTCGGGCAGCGGACTGAGGTAGAACGGGAGCGCGTCGAGGAGGCGCTGCTGCGCTTGGCCGGTGGCCAGGCCCGCGACGAGGTCGACGCCGAGGAAGAGGAGCAGCGCGACGAGGTACAGGGGCAGGATTCGGAAGCACCGCCGCACGTAGAAGCTCGCGCGGTCGAGCCCACCAGCTCGCGACTCCTCACGGAGCGCGAGGGTCGTGATCAGGTAGCCGCTGAGGACGAAGAAGATCGTGACGCCGTTCCATCCTGCGAGCCGGTGCCAGTCGCCGCGGGCATGCACGAAGGCGACGAGGAGGACGGCGACTGCCCGGGTGCCGTCCAGCGGGGCGAAGTACCGCTGCCTCCGGTACTCCGCATAGGAGAGCGGTGCGCTCACGGGCGCTCCGTCGCCAGCCGTGGCGGCAGCTGGACGAGGCCGGGGAGGATGCGCCAGACGAAGGCGCCGAGGAAGGCGAGCGCGGCCGCCTCGCAGGCGACGGTGGCAAGCGCGGCGCCGCTCGCGCCGAGGGGCGGGACGAGGACGGCGAGCGCGGCCACGTTCACGACGAGCGAGACGCCCACCTGGGCGCCGAGCGGCCACAGCCTGCGCACGCAGACGAGGAGCGTCCCGAGGACGCCGCTCGCGGAGATGAGCAGGACGCCGACGCCGAGCAGGACGAGCGGCGTCGCCGCCGCGGAGTAGCGCGCCCCGAACACGAGGCCGAGCAGCGACGGGCCGATCGTCGCCGTCGCGAGCACGAGCGCAGCCGAGAGCACGAGCGTCCAGGCAAGGGCGCGCCGCGCGACGGCGACACGCCTCGTCTCGGAGGTCTCGGCTGAGAGCCGAGGCAACAGGCCCGTGGTCACGGCGTTCGGAACCGCGAGTAGGCCGAAGGCGACGTTGGACGCGATCGCAAAGGCAGCCGTGTCGCTCGGGCTGCCGACGAGCGAGAGCGCGAGCACTCCGGAGCGGTAGTAGGCGATCGTGGCGAGGGCGAGAAGCCCGAGAGGGATGGCCGAGCGGAGCGCCCGCCGGGCAGACGCGGCGGCGCCGAACCGGGCCGCGGACCGGCTGGCAGGGACGAGCAGGCAGAGCGAGATGGCGGCTGCGGCCGTCAGCGCGCCGAGCACGGTTGCCGCAGTCGGCCGGTAGAGGACGGCGGGCACGACGGCGGCGACGGACAGCACGCCGTTGACGAGCTTCCACTCGGCCTCCGGGCGCAGGTCCTGTGCTGCGCGCAGGACGCCGGTCAGGCTCATCCCGGTTGCGTAGGCGAGCGAAAGCGCGAACGTCAGCACCGCCTCGAGCGGCCGGTGCAGGGCGGTGCCGACGAGGACTGCGGCGAGAAGCCCTGCGGCGGCGAACGGCAGCCGGCCGAGCGCGAGCGCCCGCAACAGCGAGCCGCGTGCGTCCGCGCTGCGCGCGCCGTCGCGGGTCAGGAGCGTCTGGGCGCCCGCGTCGAGCACGCTGGTCAGGAGCGCCGCCGCGGCCAGGCAGGTGGCAAGAAGCGCGAAGCGGTCCGTGGGCAGCATTCGCGCCGAGACGGCGGTGACGGCGACCGTCGAGCTCTTGCCCGCCAGGTCGGCGGCGAGCGCGAAGGCGGAGTTGGCGGCGAGCCCGCGGCGCTTCACGGCAGCCTCCCGGCGGCGTCGAGGAGCAGCTCCGCGTAGCGGCGGAACGACCACGCATCGGCCTCTGCCCGGACGCCGGCGGCGAGGCGGTCGCGCTCGGCGGCCAGCCGCTCGAGGGCGCGGGCGAGCGCGAAGGCGTTGCCGGCCGGGCAGAGCAGGCCGGTGCGGCCGTGCGCCACGGCGGCGGGCAGCCCGCCGACGCGGGTGGCCACGACCGGCGCGCCGTAGGCGAACGCGAGCTGGGCGACTCCGGACTGCGTCGCCGAGCGGTAGGGAAGGACGACACCGTCCGCGCTCGACAGGAGCAGCGCTGCGTCCTCGTTCGTCACGTAGCCGTCGCGGATGTCCAGGCGGTCGGCGATCCCGAGGCGCTCGGCCAGGCGGTCGTAGCGGTTGCGCTCCTCCCAGAAGCGCCCCGCGACGACGAGGCGCGCGCCGAGCGCCGGGTCGAGCTGGGCGAGCGCCTCGAGCGCGAGGTCGAGGCCCTTGTACGGCCTGACGGCTCCGAAGAAGACGAGGAGAAGCCCGGGGTCGCCGAGGCGGCGACGCTCCTCCGCGACGGCCGCCGGTGCCGGCGCGGGGGCGAGGTCGTCGGCGACGAAGCGCGGGTGGAAGGCCTCGAGCACCGGCGTGTCCCCGAGCCCGAGCGCGGCGAGCTCGTCGCGCTGGTGCGGGGCGTGCGTGACGAGAAGGTCGGCGTGGCGGAGTGTGGCGCGAGTGAGGAGCGCTCCCCCCGGCACGCGCTCGTGTGGGACGACGTTGTGGCAGACGACGACACGCCGCATTCCGGCGGCATGCCGCAGGAGCCAGCGAGAGGGCGGCGCCGACACGGGATGGAGCCAGGGCAGCACGACCGCCTCGGCGCCGAAGCCCGCGAGCCGCCGCAGCCCCTCGCTCCACGATCGGGGCCGGTGCCAGTCGAGGAGGAATGCCGCCGGCTCGCGTCGCGGCGGCCGCGAGCGCTCGTCGCGCTCCTGGCCACGGTAGAGCAGCGGCGGGTACAGGCGCCGCCAGCTGACGACGTCCACCTCGGCCAGCTCGCGCAGCGCGCTGACGAGCGCGGTGTTGAACTGGGCAGCTCCTCCGGTCAGGGGGTGGACGGCGGCGACGACGCCGATGCGCGGCCTCGCGGCATCGTGCAGCCGCGTTCTCCCGTCGGCCGCAAGGGGGGCTGCCGCCGCCATCACTGCAGGTAGATGCGCTCGCCGGCCGGCGTGAGGCCGCTGACGAACGCCTCGCGCTCCGCCTCGATCCGCTTGATGCGGTAGAGGGCATCCTCGAGCAGTCGGCGGTTCGAGTTGATGCCGTCTGCGATCAGCCCCGAGATGAACAGGCTGGCGCTGAGCACGAACGCGAGCACCGAGGCAAGGAGCGCCGGCAGGTGCATGCCGCCGTTCGCGTAGCCGGCCAGGAACCAGACGGTGCAACCGGCGGCGATGAGCAGCATGAGCAGCGCCGCTCGGCCGAACACCGCGAGCGGAGCGGAGTGGAGCGCGCTGCGAAGCGCCTGGCCGCCGGTGGCGTTGACGTAGCGGCGCACCGAGTGCGTCACGCGCGACTCGCCCACGGCGCGCCGACGGGCGGGGATGGACACCTCGGCCACCGACAGCCGCTTGCGGGCCGCCTGGATCAGGCTCTCCAGGGTGTAGGTGTAGTCGGTGATCACGTTCAGCTGCAACAGCGCCTCGCGAGAGAAGGCGCGGTAGCCGGAGGTGACGTCGCGCACCTGCATGCGGAAGGTGCGCCGGAACAGCCACGACGCGAGCCGGTTGAGATGCCGCCGTACGAACGAGCCCGAGATCGGGTCGGCGAGCGGGCGCACCCCGACGACGAGGTCGGCCTCGCCGGCGAGGATCGGCCCGACGAGCTCCGGGATGAAGCTCGGGTCGTGCTGCCCGTCGGCGTCGAGGTGGACGACGACGTCGGCCGCGCGGGCGAGCGCGAACGCGACGCCGTGGTTGAAGCTGGCGACGAGCCCGCGGTTGCGGCGGTGGGCGACGATGCGGTCGGCGCCGGCGGCGAGCGCGACGTCCCGCGTCGCGTCCGTCGAGCCGTCGTCGACGACGATCACCTCGACCTCGCCGATGCCGAGGATGCGTCTCGGCACGGCGGCGATCACGCCGCCGATCGTCGCCTCCTCGTTCAGCGCCGGGATCACCGCCACCAGCTTCGGCAGGCCGGGGGCCTCGGATGCGGGGGACCAGTGTGGAAGCTCGATCATCGGCAGAGGGGTGAGCGGCGGTTCCGTGGCAGCGCCGACTCGGGGCCGGCGCTGCCACTCATGTGTCGAGTCGGCCGCGCGTACGCGGGTGCGTCAGGCGGCCCGGCACTTGCCCTTGACGAGCTGGTAGCCCTTCGGACACGTCGGCTTCTTCGCCTTCGCCAGCGCCTTCTCCAGAGACTTGACGTTGGCCTTCGCCTTCGCCAGCGCCTTCGCCAGCGCTTTCTTCTGCGCGGGCGTCTTCGCCTTGGCGAGGGCCTTCTGGAGGGCCTTGACCCTGGCCTTCGCCTTGGCGAGGGCCTTCTCCAGGGTCCTGATCTTGGCTGCGCTCGCGGCCTTCGGCTGCTGAACCCGCTTGGTCGTCTTCGGCGCGGGCGTGACCGTCGAACGCGGCGAGCTACCGAGTGCAAGGACGCCGGTCGTCGCGGCGAGGCTCGTTGCTGTGAGGGCGAGCAGCGCAGCTATGGCAAGCGCCATGACATGAAGGCGCTTCTTCATCTGGTGTCCTTTCGTCGGGTTGGCCGTGGGTGACTCGGCTTGCCTGCGTTATCGACCCCGGCGGGCGAGGCGCTTAGACAGACTCCCCCGCCCGGGTGAGGGCCGGGGAGCTCAGGAAGCGCTCATCCGTGAGGCGCCGTGCCGCGCGCGGCAGGCTGGGTCGCCGCGGGAGGATCGGGGGCGTGGCCCGGCGAACCCGAACCGGCGCCCGGTCGGGCCTGCGGCTGCGAGGCGGCGACGACCGCGGCGGTGGCGGCGAGACCGAGCAGGACGAGGAGGGCGGTGGCGAGGGTCCTGCCCGTGCCGTCCTGTGCGTCCACGGGGCCCGTATCGGCACGAGGCGGCGCTGCGCGCATCCCCCGGCGAGCGCACGGCCGCCGTCGCGCGCAGGCCGCAACGTGATATGAACCGGGCGATGGCCGCCGTGCACGCCGAGCGTCTGCGCACGATCCCGCTGTTCGCCGGGCTCGAGGAGCATGCGCTCGACTCGGTCGCGTCGATCGCCAGCGAGCTCGAGGTGCCCGCCGGGCAGGTGCTGATCCGCGCGTACGACCCGGGGCTCGGCATGTTCGTGGTCGAGGAGGGGAGGGTCGTCGTCGAAGCGCACGACCGGGAGATCGAGCTCGGGCCGGGCGAGTTCTTCGGCGAGCTGGCCCTGCTCGTACCGGAGGGGATCCGCGTCGCGCGCGTCCGCGCCGAGACCGACGTTCGTTGTCTCGCCATCCGCCGCGACGACTTCGAGCGGCTGCTCGAGAGCGAGCCGCGGATCGCGGTCGCGATGCTGCCCGTGCTCGCCCGGCGGCTGGCGGACGAGATGCGCGCCCGCTGAGCTGCGGCGCGGTGCGGGCGCCGTGCCCGCGACCTCCCTAGACTTGAGTGCATGGCCAGGGCTCGATCGTCCGGCGAGAAGCTCGTCGCGGAAAACCGCCGTGCGCGCCACGAGTACGAGCTGCTCGAGCGCTTCGAAGCGGGCATCGTCCTGCAGGGAACCGAGGTGAAGGCGCTCCGCGAAGGGCGCGCCACGCTCGCGCGCGCGTTCGCGGACGTGCGCGGCAACGAGGTCTGGCTCGTCGGCGCGAACATCGCCGCCTACGAGAAGGGGAGCTACGCGAACCACGACCCCGATCGCGACCGTAAGCTGCTCCTGCACCGGCGCGAGATCGACCGCCTGCGCGGCCGCGTGCAGGAGAAGGGGCTGACGCTCGTCCCCACCCGCCTCTACTTCAAGGACGGCCGTGCGAAGGTGGAGATCGCGCTCGCGCGCGGCAAGGAGCTCCGCGACAAGCGCCGCGACATCGCCCGCCGCGAGGCCGACCGCCAGATCGAGCGGGCGCTGAAGAGCCGCTCGCGGGAGCCGGAGCGGACGGGGTAGGCTCCCGATATGCCTCATCGGGTCAGCTCGCTCGACGAGCTCGGCACGGGCGTCTTCCGCAAGCTCCGGCACGCGCTCGGCGTGACCGCGTTCGGCGTGAACGGCATCGTGCTCCCGCCGGGCACGGAGTGGTTCACCCACTACCACGAGCGCCAGGACGAGCTGTACTTCGTCCACGCCGGCCGGGCGGGGTTCGAGGTGGACGGCGAGGTGTTCGAGGTCGGCCCCGGCGGGGCCGTGCACGTCGAGTCGAGGACGCCGCGGCGCTTCTGGAACGCCGGCGAGGGCGACCTCGTCCTGCTCGCGATCGGCGGCAAAGACGGCTACGTGGAGCGCGACGGGCGCATCGACGATCCCGGCGAGCTCGAGCGCCGGCGCCGGTTCGCCGAGGGCGACCTGGACGCCATCCGCCGCCGCTCGTGACCCTCCGGCTGCGGCCGCTCCGCGACGACGAGTTCGACGACTGGGCCGCCGAGGGCAGGCGCTGGTACGCCCAGGACATGGTCGACCACGGCGAGATGGAGCGCGAGGCGGCGGAGCGGAAGGCGGAGCACGACGCGGCGTCCACGCTGCCGCAGCGCCTCGCGACGCCCGGCATGCACGTGCTCGCGCTCGAGTCCGTCGAGACCGGAGAGCGCGTCGGGAGCGTCTGGTTCGCGGAGCGGGAGGCGCCGTTCGAGGGACGCGAGGCCTTCCTCTACTCCGTCTGGGTCGACGAGCGCCACCGCGGCCGCGGCTTCGGACGTCAGGCGATGCTCCTGCTCGAGCAGGAGGTGCGCGCCCTGGGCCTCGATCGGATCCGGCTGAACGTCTTCGGCGGAAACGAGGCCGCGCGCTCGCTGTACCGGTCGCTCGGCTACGTAGAGAGCGCCGTCCTCATGGTGAAACGCCTGTAGCCCCGGGCGGCGCTCAGCAGCGGCCGGACTTGTTCCAGCCGACGGAGGCGATCGCCTTCAGCTTGGTGACGGGCTCGGTCGTCGTCGTCACGAAGTCGTACCGCCCAGGCTTCCAGGCGCCGCTCGGGCACGCGAGCGCCACCTGACGCGCGCTGAGCGTGAAGCCGACGTTCGGCCCGCCCTCGGCGCAGTTCGCGTCCGCGAAACGGTTGGTGAGCGTCAGCCGGTGCGTCCTGCCCGCCCGGTCGACGTAGTCGACGAGCGCCTTCACGGTCAGCCGCCGCGTCGCCGAGCACGCGCGCTTCGTGTCCGTCCAGACGCCGCGCATGTCCACCGACGCCGGCGAGACGAGGACGCCGCTCGTCACCGTCAGGCTGCCGAGCGTGGCTGCGGCGAAGACGCTCGGCTCGCCCGCCGCCCCCGCGCGCGCCGCCGTGAGCGCGAGCGCGGCTGCGACGGCGGGGAGGATCCGCGCCATGCGGCGGACGGTAGCGGCTCGCGCGGCCGGCTACAATGCCTGGGTACGAACATACGGGGGCGATCAGGTTTCGACGTGGTCGGTTCTCCGGCTGAGCTGCAAGCCGAGGTCCCCGGTCGGCCTCGTTAATCAACCGGGAACAACGTACGTGCGGATCGTGATCTCGCACTCGCCGCCTAACTGACACTTAGGTGACGCGTCGCTCCGGGCTCGGCCCGTGGCCCGGGTAGCGGCGTCAGAGAACGGGCTGGCCCCGAAGGAGCGCCAATCGCCGGAGGGGCGAGACCGAAGGATGGCTGGCCCGGCGGTAGGTTGCCTGCGAACCGGCCGCACCGGGCGAGAGGAAAGCGCAGGCTACGCTTGTAGACGCTCGGTGCGGTGCGACCGCGGACGCGGGTTCGATTCCCGCCGCCTCCATCGCTCCTGCACATCGCAGGATTCAGTCGAGCCGGGAGGACGAATCGTTCCCCCGGCTCGCGGCTCCTTCGGCCTCGCGTGCCTCGGCGAACGCGTCCATCGCGCGCTCGAGGTCGCGCTGATCCGGGTGGCCGTACATGCCCAGCGTCGTCGAGAGGTCGCTGTGACCAAGGGCCTGCGAGGCGGCCTCGACGCCGGCGCCGCGGCGCAGCTCTGTAGCGAAGGTGTGTCTCGGCCTGCGGTTCGGAGCGACGGCTTGCACTCGCCCCGCCGCGACGGCTTGAACTGGCCCCACCTGCCGTCGGGTTTTCTGGTTTTCGTTTCATAGCTCATCGTGTGCCGCGCTGCCGTTCCGGAGCGGAGCCGTAGGCGGAGCGGAGGAGCGGGAGCGCGGCGCGGTCCGGTCACGTGGCGGCCCCTCGACGGCGTTTGTTGTGGGCGAGTCCGTGCTTGAGATCCTCCGTCGCGACCTCGAGTGGCTCGCGGTCGGCGAGGAAGAGGCTCCCTGGCCGCCAGGGGAACGAGTCCCATGCCCGGCGTGGCCTCCGTGGCGGTCGCATCCGAAACGCGCATGGTGGACAAAGTCTACATACTCGACAAAGACGACATCGGGAGGTACACTCCAGCTATGGCGACGACGAAGGAGCTGCTGAACGTCCGCGACACGGCTCGGGTGCTCGGGGTTCACGAGAACACGATCCGCAACTGGGAGGAGCGCGGCATCCTACGAGCCATCCACTTGCCGGGTAGCGGTTACCGCCGCTTCGCGGCCCAGGACGTCGAGCGGCTCCGCGCGGAGATGTTCGAGCAGCTCGCGCCGGCGACAGAGGGACCGGTCGTGCATCCCGGTCGCAAGCGCAGCGGCCGGCTCGTCTTCGGCGACGCGACCGAGTAGCGAAGGCGAAAGCCGACCGGGCGCGCCGATAGGCTGGCCCGCCGATGCCGCCGAGACCTGAACGACCTCCGGACGCCGACTGCTACGAACGCGAGCGCGTCGAGCTGTTCACTCAGGGCGATCTGTTCCGTGACATGCCGCTTGCGTACCCGCTGCCCGCGGACGAGCTCATCGTCGACGAGGAGAGCGGCGGCAATCGGCGCTTCCTGAGCGGCCCGCTCGAGTTTGGGCCGGCGATGCTGATCACGCCGAGCTGCTCGCTGGGTGCGCAGGGGACCACGGGCTACGGTCATCCGGTCCGGACGCTCGTGCCGGTCCTGCCGCTCGCCGAGCTCGTCGAACGCGGTGTCGTCAAGGAGACGGCGCTCGACGACCTGAGACGGTTCGACCATCTGATCAACTACATGTACCTGCCACCGCTTGAGGTCGAAGAGCTCGAGTTCTCGATGTCGGAGAGCGTCGCGCTCCTGTACATGCCGGTCACGCTCCACCACGCCTTCCTCGAGGGTCAGCGTGTGGCGCAGCTCGCCTACCGAGGCGCCCAGCAGCTGCAGCGAAAGCTGGTGTGGTTCTTCTCGGGCTGGCTCGAGGACGACCTCGATGCTTTCGAACCGCCGATGGACTGACCAAAGCAGACCGACGGAGGTGATCAGCTGTCGACGACGGTGCGTCGGCGGGTGTGGGACCCCAGAGGTCGTCTGCGACGTATCGGCAGTGGCGCTGACCGTAAGGTCTACCGGGCGAGTGATCACGCTTGTGGCCACCGAATGCGACACTTCGGTATGGGCGTGACCGTCCGCTGGCTCGTCTCGGCCGCGGTGATCGCGGTGGCGACCGGTTCGGCCACGGCGGCCGAACCCGCGCCTCTTCACGGTGCACCGCTTACAGGCAAGACCGGCCTTCGGCTGCTCGTCGCGAACGTCCCGCCGCTCCTTGTCGACGTCGACAGTGGCCGCGTCACACGGATCACGGGCCTACCGCTGCGGGGCAGGCCTGTCCTTTCGGTCCTGGCGGTGGGTAAGGATGCCGTCGTCTGGCTCGACCGGCCGTCGAGAGGCGTTCCTCGTGCCCAGATCTACGTTGTTCGTCATCACACGACGAAGGCGACTCACCTTGCAACGGCGTGGGGCGTCGCGCCGTCGAGCGACGGTCAGGCCGTCTGGTTGAAGAGCTTCGCGGACGCGAGTCACTGCACCCTGCGCGAGCTCTGGCTCGACGGCCACACACGTCGGCGCCTGCAGTCAGTGCCATGCTCGACGCGGTTGGTGGACAGCGGATCCGGAGGGCTGCTTGTTCGAGGCGGCTCCGTCGTTGACCCCGTCAGTGGTCGAACGGTACTGCGAACCGGCGGAATCCGGGCGATGGCAGGTCGCTTCGCCCTTACGGGCGGCATGAAGAGCGGGCTGGCACTTTCGGACCTTCGCACCGGCAGGCGCTGGCGCTTGGGTCGGCCGAGCCGCGTCGGCGGTGGCGTCGACCAGGCGGCGGTCGCAGCCGACGGGAAGCTCATCGCTCTCTCCTTCTCCGATCCCACCTGGCAGGGCGGCGGCACCCAGGTCACCGACGTCTGGCTGCTGAACCCTTTGACTCGCCGCTTCCAACATCTCCCGGATATGCCCGCGGCTGTCTCGCTGAAGTTCACGAGCTTCGCCTGGGCTAGCGGCAAGGAGCTCGTCATGCTGGCCGAAACCGCACAGCACGACGTCGTGGCAACGTGGCGCCCCGGCCAGAGACAACTCCAACTACGACGGGTACGACTTCCGGAACGCAACAGCGGTAGCGACTCGTTTGTCGTCTGGTCAGCGCGCTGAGGACGGCGCAGCGCTATCCGTTCTGCCAGCTCGAGGGGAACCTTGCGAGGGTTCGATTCCCGCCGCCTCCATCGCTCCTGCACATCGTCGGATCCGCGACGGGATCATGAATCCCCGAACCGTCGCTCGCGGTGACGCCGGTGTTGCCGAGTCCACGCGCGCTCTATACCCTTACTTGTCATGAAGAAAGTAAAGAAAAGGCGTCGGGGCTTCACCCGGATCAGTGCCAAGCATCAGGCGACGATTCCGGTGCAGGCGCTCAAGGAGGCAGGGCTCAAGCCTGGCGACGAAGTTCGCGTCGTCGCGGCGGGCAGAGGGCGTCTCGTCCTCGAGCGCGACCTCAACGTCGTCGAGCGACATGCGGGCAGGCTCCGCGGCGTCTACGAACGCGGAGAACTCGACCGGCTGCGCGACGAGTGGCGCTGATCGTTCTCGACGCGCCGGTTGTGATCGCGTTCCTCGATCCCGACGATGCCCTCCACGGCGCCGCGGTTGAGGCTCTCACCGAACGCCAGCACGACGAGCTGCTTATCCCCGTATCGGCCTATGCCGAGATCCTCGTCGCGCCATACCGCCGGGGGCCGGAGGCGGTCGCCGAGGTCGAGGCGTTCCTCGCGGACTTCGCGATCCGGATCGAGCCGATCACCGCGCCGACCGCCCGGGCGGCAGCGCGAATGCGCAGCGAGTCCCGTAGCCTGCGACTTCCGGACGCTCTCGTGCTCGCAACTGCCGACGCCCTCGAAGCCGACAAGGTGCTCACCGGCGACGAATCGTGGGCTCGGATCAGCGGTCGCGTCACGCTCCTCCGGCCCAACTGACCGGCCGGCGGGAATCCTTCGCGGGTTCGATTCCCGCCGCCTCCTCCTCCTCGATTTCCAGGGGCGACGTAGAGAGCCAAAGTTGCAGGTATGAACCCCGATCTCTGTGAGCGGGGTACACGTCCGGCCCGCGAGGCACCTAGGAGCCCGGGTCTGTAACGGCGACTGCGGCGCTCCGGACGAGACTGTCGGTGAGTGGGCGGCAGAAGCGCGCCGTGAGTGAGCGGACGGTGGCTGTGAGCG
>Ga0070741_10007864_pt1 | contig 21764 bp, 21 predicted proteins | sample Coa_R1_4_FD_66440 | JGI IMG/M metagenome (GOLD analysis project Ga0070741, IMG submission 66440) | Surface soil microbial communities from Centralia Pennsylvania, which are recovering from an underground coalmine fire - Coalmine... | ecosystem: Environmental > Terrestrial > Soil > Unclassified ... | reverse complement strand
GCCAATGTCGCGCGCCTGATTACAGACGCCGAAGGCTCCCATCATCTCGTGTGCCAGGGTGAGCAGCGCTTTCAAGTGGTCGAATTCCTCAATGGCTGGCCTTTTATGGTCGCCCGCGTCCTGCGCATTCCCGAACCCGATTCGCGTTCGCCGGAAATCGAGGCCCGCTTCATGCATCTGCGCGGACAGGCGTTGGAAGCCCTCGAACTGCTGCCGCAGGCGCCTCGTGAGTTGTTGGCGGCCATCCAGGGTATCGAGAATCCCGGCGCGTTGGCCGACCTCGCCACGGCCTATATGGACGTGAAGCCCGAGGAGAAGCAGGAAATCCTCGAAACCATCGACATCATCGCGCGCATGGAGAAGGTCTCGCGCCTGCTCGCCCAGCGAATCGAGGTGCTGCGGCTGTCCGCGGAGATCGGCAAGCAGACCAAAGCCGCGCTCGACGAGCGCCAGCGCGAGGTGCTGCTGCGCGAGCAGATGGCCGCGATCCAGAAACAGCTTGGCGAGGGCGAGGAAGGCAAGGCTGCCGAGCTAGCCGAGCTCGACAAAGCCATCACCGAGGCCGGCATGCCGAAGGAGGTCGAAGAAGGTGCTCGCAAGGAGTTGCGCCGCCTCCAGCGCATGCCGGAAAGCGCCGCCGAATACGGCATGGTGCGCACCTATCTCGACTGGCTCATCGAGCTGCCCTGGAAGCTGCCGGCGGAAACTCCGATCGACATCGAGCAGGCTCGGCGCATCTTGGACGAGGACCATTATGGGCTGGAGAAGATCAAGCGCCGGATCATCGAATATCTCGCCGTGCGCAAGCTGGCGCCTCAGGGCAAAGCGCCGATCCTTTGCTTTGCCGGCCCCCCCGGCGTCGGCAAGACCTCGCTCGGGCAATCCATCGCGCGCGCGATGAACCGCAAATTCGTGCGGGTCAGCCTCGGCGGCGTGCATGACGAGGCCGAAATACGCGGTCATCGCCGCACCTATATCGGCGCCCTGCCCGGAAACATCATCCAGGGCATCCGCAAGGCCGGCACGCGCAATTGCGTGATGATGCTCGACGAGATCGACAAGCTCGGCGCCGGCATCCACGGCGATCCGGCTGCGGCCCTGCTGGAGGTACTCGATCCGGAGCAGAACAATACCTTCCGCGACAATTACCTGGGCGTGCCTTACGACCTGAGCCGCGTGGTTTTCATCACCACGGCGAACATGCTGGATACGATCCCCGGTCCGCTGCGCGACCGTATGGAGATCATTTCGCTGCCCGGCTACACCGATTCGGAGAAGCTGCAGATCGCCTCACGCTATCTGGTCCGCCGCCAATTGGAAGCAAATGGGCTGAAGGCGGGTCAGGTCGAGATCGCCGAGGCGGCGCTGCGCGAAATCATCCAGTACTACACGCGCGAAGCCGGCGTGCGCAGCCTCGAGCGCGAGATCGGCCGCGCGCTGCGTCATGCCGCAGTGCGCATCGCCGAGGGCGCAAGCGGACCGATCCGCATCGACCGCGACGATCTTGCCGCCATTCTTGGACCGCGCCAGTTCGAAAGCGAGGTCGCTATGCGCACCAGCGTTCCCGGCGTGGCGACCGGGCTCGCCTGGACGCCGGTCGGCGGCGATATCCTCTTCATCGAGGCGACGCGCGTGCCGGGCAGCGGACACCTGATCCTCACCGGGCAGCTCGGCGACGTAATGAAGGAAAGCGCCCAGGCGGCGCTGAGCATCGTCAAGAACCGCGCCCCGGACCTCGGCATCGATGCAAGCCGTTTCGAGAAGGCGGACATCCACGTGCACGTGCCGGCTGGCGCCATCCCCAAGGACGGCCCCAGCGCGGGCGTCGCCATGTTCATGGCGCTGGTGTCGCTGATGACGGAGCGTACCGTGCGCAGCGATACCGCGATGACCGGCGAAATCAGCTTGCGTGGGCTTGTGTTGCCCGTGGGTGGCATCAAGGAAAAGGTGGTGGCCGCCGCCCGGGCGGGCCTCAAACGCGTCATGCTGCCGGCGCGCAACCGCAAGGATTACGAGGATATTCCGGAGGAAGCGCGCAAGCCGCTTGAATTTATCTGGCTTGAGCGCGTGGACGACGCGGTGGTCGCCGCGCTGGAAGGCGAGTCTCATGCCGCTTCGCCGTCGACAAGCCCGTCGGCGCACGCAGACGCCCCGGCCTGAATGCACCTGATCCAGGGTTCAGGACCGGTCGCCTTTCTGGTTTCCCACCAGAAGGGCGACCGGCATTCCTTGTCATTCAGTAGCGATAACAGACACGCACGTGATGTCTGTAATAGCAGCGGTACGGATAGCCATACGGGTAGCCGTATGGATAATACGAGCCGCTTAAGGCCGCACCGAGCGCCAAGCCACCGAAGAAGCCCGGCACCCAGGCATTGCTATGATGGTGGCGCCAATGATGCCCGCGATGATGGTGCGCTGCATACGCAGCATCGGCACCGGCAATCGCCGGACCCAAGACCGCAACGATCGTGGCGCCCCCCAGCGCAAGTTTGCGGAATGCATTACGCATGTCATCCTCCTTCGGCTCCTCTCTGTAAGAAAAGCCGGCCTTTATCGGATATGTTCCATGCAATGCGCGTTCGGTCGCAGGCGAAATGAGCATGTCCGCCCTGCCTTTTGCTCCTAGCGCCGCAAATGCAATGACGCTAAGCGTCTCGCTCCGGCCTCGACTTGCAGTTATCGAGGACACATGCATCCGATTCCGCGTCTAAAGGTCTACTCTGGCCCCGCAGTTCTTAGCTATGGGTTCAGGCCATTCTTTCTCGCCGGTACGGTTTATGCGGGATTGGGCTTGCTGATCTGGCTGCCGCTGTTCTTTGGCGCGATCACAATTCCCACGGCATTCTCGCCGCTCGATTGGCACGTCCATGAGATGCTCTACGGCTACCTTACAGCGGTCGTAACGGGCTTCTTGTTAACGGCAATTCCCAACTGGACCGGGCGGCTGCCGCTCCGGGGCGCAGCTTTGGCGGTCCTGGTCGCGGTATGGATTGCCGGCCGCATCGCTGTCTACGTTTCGGCAGACATCGGGCGGCCTGCTGCTGGAGTCATCGACGTCTCGTTCCTTGTCCTGGTAGCCATTGCAGCGGCCCGCGAAGTGATTGCAGGCCGCAATTGGCGCAATCTACCGCCGATCTTCATTCTTCTGGTCTTTTTCGCCGGGAATGTGATTTTCCATATCGAAGATTACCAGACAGGAACGGCGGAACTCGGCATGCGCCTGGGCATTGCCGCCGCCGTGGCGCTGATCTCGCTCGTTGGCGGGCGTGTGGTTCCCAGCTTCACGCGCAATTGGCTGGCGCGGGAAAATCCCGGACGGTTGCCGGTACCCTTTGGCCGCTTCGATATTGCGGTAACCGCCGTATCGCTGCTTGCGCTTGCTCTTTGGGTTTGCAGTCCGACAGGGACGGTGACGGCGGTATTGATGTTGGCGGCAGGAGCCGCCCAGGCCGCGAGGCTCGGACGCTGGGCTGGCGACCGAACACTGCGCAATAAACTCGTTCTCATTCTTCATATCGGCTACGTGTTTGTGCCGCTTGGCTTTCTCATGCTGGGCAGTGCCATACTTCTTCCCGACCGGATGCCGACGGATGCAGGCATTCACGCTTGGACGGCAGGCGCGATCGGCACCATGACGCTCGCCATCATGACCCGCGCGAGCCTTGGCCATACCGGCCAGCCGTTGGCGGCGGGGCCGCTGACGCAGGTTGTCTATAGCGCTGTCGTGCTCGCCGCCCTCCTTCGCATCGCCGCCACTTTCGCCGGGAATACGACCATTGTCCTGCTGCAAGCGGCCGGCGCTGCCTGGATTGTGGCGTTTTGGTTGTTCGCGGTAGGTTATGGTCCGTTGCTATTGCGGCGGCGGAAGACCGCGACGTAGTCATTTCTCATCGGATACGGCGGATAGCCGCTTGCGCAAGGTCCATCGCGGCCTACATGACCGCTTGCTATTTTGCGGGACGCGGCATGGGCGGCAAAATTTCTGCAAACAGAATCAAAATAAAGCGCGTCTATGAGAGGCGGTCGCCGGAGGACGGAACCCGCATCCTCATTGACCGGCTATGGCCCCGCGGGCTGAAGAAGGAGAAGGCGGCAATCGATCATTGGTTCAAGGAGATCTCGCCAAGCACCGAACTGCGCCAATGGTTTGCACATGATCCGGCGCGCTGGAATGGGTTCAAGCGGCGCTATGCGACGGAATTGAAATCACACACCGAGCAGCTTGAGGAAATCCGCAAACTTGCCCGGCGCGGACCGATCACGCTTTTGTACGCGGCGCGCGATGAAGCCCACAACGACGCCGTGGTCCTGCGCGACATGCTGACGGGCTAGGGATTTATCGCTAAATCGGCGCATTGCGCCGCGGCGCAAGTGTGAGACTTTGTCTCACGCGTCTCGTCTCACGCGCCGCCGCGTTCGCGTTTGTTCATGCGCCAAGTCCTTGAAATCTTTGGTGGGCGCACAAGGATTCGAACCTTGGACCCGCTGATTAAGAGTCAGCTGCTCTACCAACTGAGCTATGCGCCCGGAATGAACCCCGCCGAGACGTCCGCGAGGCCCGGGGGGTCCTGTAGCAAAGCGAGCCACCGGAGTCCACATCATCGGCGCGCTTGGCGCTGGCCGGCAGCAAAAAGCCGCCGGCGCTTGCCGACGGCTTTCCGGTCGCTCGGCGGAAGGGGGCCTAATTCCGCCAGGACGCTTCGGCTTGCCTCATAGGCGCTCGTGCTCTGGCGACATCTCGGAAGATCCCTGACGTTCGCGCCAATGACCGCGCCAGCCGTGCTCACGGCCACGTTGCGCAAAGCGTGCGGCGCGTGGCGAGAGAATGTGCGACAGAGCAGCGAAGCGGTGCTTTTGCGCGTCGTCGAGGCTATTGTAAAGTGGAGCCTGCGCCTCGGCGAGGCGCTTGAGCGAGGTTCCGGCGCTGGTCAGCGCCTCAGCTTCCCGCCGCAACCGCTCCACGGGATCGGTTGGCCGCGGTTCACCCTGGCGCGCGACCCGGCGTTCCAGCCGCGACTTGGCGATATCGCGCAGCGCGTTTTCCAAGGCCGGCCACAGCTTTTCCTGATCGGGAGTCAGATGCAGTCCGGCTTTCAGCGCGGCGATGCGTGCGTCGGCGAATGCCGACATGTCATCTTGCGAAAAGCGCTGATGCGCACGGAAATGAGAGTGAGGCCGCTGCACTTGCGGCTTCTGCTCTGGTTGCTGCTGCTGTTGCGCATAGACAAAAGACGTGCCGGCGATGGCTAAAGCTGCCGTGCCAGCAAGAACCGATTTCCACATTTGTCGCTCTCCAAGCGAGATGATAATGACATGAGTAGAAGCGCGGTCGCGCGCGCCGGCAAGTTAAAGATTAGTTAGATTGGAATTCTGTCTAAGCATTCAGAATCGAGACGCCGGCAAGATCGTGCGATGGAGAACAACTTTCCTATCAATCAATGCTGCTTCTGCTTTTTCTGATCGCCCTGAGGCGCCTCACGCTCGGTGTGAGCGCGATCGAGCCGCGAACCGGCGATGGCGCGCAACGCGCCGCGGAAATCGCCCCACCCTCTTCTGTTCTGCTGGGGAGCCGCCTGCTGACGCGAGGCACCCTCCGGCAGCTGCTGTTGCGCATATCCGGGCGACGCCCCGGAGAACACGAACACCGCCGTTGCGGCGAGCAGCAATTTCCGCATGGCGACTCTCCAAGGGCGATCGTCTCGGCATATTAAAATCCGCGAAGGCCTTTATCGCAAGTTAAAGCTTCGGCGGGCGCGTCGCATTCCTGTCAATCTGTTCAGAATGCGGCGACAACGGCTTCCAGGCCGATCGAGCGGGCGAAGGTCAGCGCGCTTTGTTTCTGCTCCGCGTCAAGCGTGCGCAGCAAAGGATAAGCCGCAGCGAAGAGGTGATGCAGCGCGGCGGCATCGAGCGCGACCGACGCGGCGCCCGCGCCGAGACCGTGGGCGACGCCGGGGGCGGCGCTGGCGAGCTGCGGGTGCCCAAGCTCCCGGAACGCCTCCTCGACCGCCGGCCACAGCGGCTCCTGCATCGGTGTCAGCTTCAATTGCGATTTCAGGCGGGCGATCTGGGCAGAGGTTACGAGGACACCGGACGTGCCGGCCGCATGCGCCTGTCCGGCAGCAGCTTCCGATGCAGAGTATGTCAACGCCGAACCGATCGTCGCGAGCGCCACTGCGCCCGCGAGCGCTGCCTTCCACATGCACGCCTCCGTTTTTTAATTTATGCCCAGCCTGGGCGGCATAGTGAAATGGTGTCGGGCCGTTCTCAAGCCGAAATGCCCCAGGCGCGCGGGCATTTAGCGGTTAACCTTGCTTTGCTAACGATCAAGCGCGGGCGGCGGTTCGGCGATTCCTTGGCCATTGTGGGGCAATGGAACAAAAGTGCCGCATCCTTGCGGGCGCGGCACTCATGTCTTGCTTATACAGGCGCTCAGATCGTGTCGGTGGAATGGATGCGCTGGCCGGCAACCACCATCGGCTCGGGCTTGCCGCGCTGCCGGCGTACCATCAGCTTATTGAGCGCGCCCAAATAGGCTTTCGCCGAGGCCACAAGCGTGTCGGGATCGGCGCCCTTGGCAGTGACCGACCGTCCGTTCTCCGACAGGCGCACCGAGACTTCCGCCTGGGCGTCGGTGCCTTCGGTCACCGCATGCACCTGGTACAGCTCCAGCTTCGCATCATGCGGCACCAGCGTATGGATCGCCTTGAAAATGGCGTCCACCGGACCATTGCCCGTCGATTGGGTGGTCACGTGCTTGCCGTCGATGTCGAGGCTCAACGTCGCCGTCTGCGGCCCCATGGTGCCGGCAATCACCGTCATCGACAGGACCTTGATGCGGTCGTGGGAATGGGCGATCTCCTCGTCCACCAGCGCCTCGATGTCTTCGTCGTAGATCTGTTTCTTGCGGTCGGCCAGCGCCTTGAAGCGGATGAAGGCATCTTCCAGCTGATTGCCGGCCAGCTTGTAGCCGAGCTCCTCTAGCTTGTGGGCGAAGGCATGACGGCCGCTATGCTTGCCCATCACCAAGGAGGTCTGCTTCACGCCCACGCTCTCCGGCGTCATGATCTCGTAGGTCTGCGTGTGTTTGAGCATGCCGTCCTGATGGATGCCGGATTCATGCGCAAAAGCGTTCCGTCCGACGATCGCCTTGTTGTATTGCACCGGGAACGAGGTCACCGCCGACACCAGCTTGGAGGCGCGGGTCAGCATTGTGGCATCGATGTTGGTCCAATAAGGCATAACATCGTTGCGCACTTTCATGGCCATGACGACTTCTTCCAGTGCTGCGTTGCCGGCCCGTTCGCCGATCCCGTTGATGGTGCATTCGATTTGGCGGATACCGGCTTGCACGCCGGCTAGCGAATTCGCCACCGCCATGCCGAGGTCGTCGTGGCAATGCGCCGAGAAGCGCGCCTTGTCGGAATTCGGCACGCGTTCGCGGAGCATCTTGATCAGCTTGAAATATTCTTCCGGCACGGTGTAGCCGACCGTGTCGGGAATATTGATGGTAGTGGCGCCGGCGTTGATCGCCGCTTCGATGCAGCGACAGAGAAAGTCATGCTCGCTCCGGGTGCCGTCCTCGCACGACCATTCCACGTCGTCGGTATAGTTGCGCGCGCGCGTCACCGACGCGATCACCATCTCGTAGACCTTCTCCGGTTCCATCTGGAGCTTCCATTTCATGTGAACCGGCGAGGTGGAGATGAAGGTATGGATGCGGCCGCGCTGCGCTGGCTTGATCGCCTCGCCGCAGCGGTCGATGTCCCTCTGCCCGGCCCGGGAAAGGCCGCAGACCACGGCCTTCTTGGTGCGCTTGGCGATCTCGTGCACGGCCTGAAAATCGCCATCGGAAGCGATGGGGAAGCCGGCCTCGATGATGTCTACGCCCATGTCGTCGAGGACTTCGGCGACCTCGAGCTTCTCGTCATGGGTCATGGTGGCGCCGGGCGATTGCTCGCCGTCGCGCAAGGTGGTGTCGAAGATGAAGACGCGGTCCTTCTCGGACTGGGTCTGGCTGCTCATGGGACTGATCCTTCTCGTCGATCGCGCCCTTCTATCGGGCGCTCCTGGGTTCGGTGGCTTCCGCGACCCCTGAGTGCCCAGGCGCGAACGCCCGGCCGGCCCTCAGGGGCGGATAAGAAGCAGGAGCCCAGCGAGAATGAGGGCAGCAGCGGGTTTCGGCCCTTCGGCCGCCCGTCCGATCGCGCGAAAATCGCCGCACATCGACATGCCTACCCTCGTCAAAGGACCTTCAGGGTCGAGGATTTTGGTAAATCCCGGGTTAACCCAGCGTCCCGAGCATTTTATCTACGGAAAATGTGACGGCGGCGCAAGACCGGGGATCAGCGCTTCTTCCGCTGGCCATCGCTGGCAGGGCCAGGGAGCGCTTTTTTGAGGCCAGCGCCTGCGCGCCAAGGTCGGAAACCGAGCATCCAGCCACTGCAGCGCCAAAGCGGCCACAATGCCAGGGCGCATGACGGCGCCGGTGGCAGGCATGCCGGGTGCGATCAGTTCCTGCTGCGATCGACCAACGCTCTTTGCTTGATCCATGGCATCATGCCGCGCAGCTTCTCACCGATCTGCTCGATGGGGTGGGCGGCCATCTTGGCCCGCATCGCCTTGAACGAGGTCTGGTTCACGCGGTTTTCCAGCATCCAGTTGCGCGTGAAGGTGCCGTTCTGGATGTCGTTGAGGATGCGCTTCATCTCCGCCTTGGTCTGTTCGTTGACCACGCGTGGGCCGGAAACATATTCGCCGTATTCGGCGGTGTTTGAGACGGAATAATTCATGTTGGCGATGCCGCCCTCATAGATCAAATCGACGATCAGCTTCACCTCGTGCACGCACTCGAAATACGCCATTTCCGGCGCGTAGCCTGCCTCGACCAGCGTCTCGTAACCGGCCTTCATCAATTCGACGAGACCGCCGCACAGCACCGACTGCTCGCCGAACAGATCGGTCTCGCATTCCTCGCGGAAGGTGGTCTCGATGATGCCGGCACGGCCGCCACCGATGGCGGAGCCGTAGGACAGCGTGAGATCGTGCGCATTGCCGGAAACGTCGCGATGCACCGCCATCAGCACCGGCACGCCGGCGCCGCGCTGGTATTCCGAGCGCACGGTATGGCCCGGGCCCTTGGGAGCGATCATCATCACGTCGAGATCGCCGCGCGGTTCGATCAGATTGAAATGGATGTTCAGCCCGTGGGCGAACATCAACGCCGCGCCCTTCTTCATCTGACTATGCAGATGGTCGCGATAGATGTCCGCCTGAAGCTCGTCCGGTGTCAGCATCATCATGACGTCCGCCCACTTCGCAGCCTCGGCGACTTCCATTACCGGAAGCTTCTCGGCCTCGGCCTTCTTCACGCCGGCCGACGATTTGCGCAGCGCCACGGCAACGTCCTTGACGCCGGAATCCCGCAGGTTCAGCGCGTGGGCATGGCCCTGGCTGCCATAGCCGATGATGGCTACCTTCTTCCCCTTGATGAGATTGATATCGGCGTCCCGATCGTAATAAACGCGCATAATGGGTCCCCTACTGGCGCTGAAAAACCTTTTCGGCCCTGCTTCTAAGACGCCCGGGCGCGGCCGACAAGCCCGGGAGGTTTGGGGATCGTCCCCGCATTCAAATGACCGTCGGCACGATGCTGGCCAGCAACAGCAGCGCCATCACGCCGTTGAACACGCGCGCATGCCGCGGGTTTTGCAGCAGGCGGCGCAGGGCGACACCGAAGCCCGTCCAGGTCAAGACGGACAGCACGGTCGCGGCCAGAAAGACCGCAAGCATCACCGGCAGGTCGCCGCGCTCATGGCCGGGCCGGATGTAGAGCGAGATGGCGCTCAGCGCCGCGACCAGGCCTTTCGGATTCACCCATTGAAACAGCGCCGCCTGCCAGAAGGTTATCGGGCGCCCCGGCGCCGCGCCCTCCGCATCCGCAGGCCGCGCCGTCGCCACCTTGTATGCCAGCCATAGCAAATAGCCGGTGCCGGCGACCTTCAACACGATCTGCAAAGCCGGCAGCGCCGCGAAGGCGGCGCCTAGGCCGGCGCCGCTTGCGGCCAGCAGGATCACGAATCCAACGCTGACGCCGACCATGTGCGGCACACTGCGCGCGAATCCGAAATTAACGCCGGACGCGGCGAGCATGATGTTGTTGGGTCCCGGTGTAAGGGACATCACGCCGGCGAACAGCACCATCGCCAGGAAAACGTCGAGCGGCATGGCACGGCTACATCGGCTCGGCGCCGCGGGTGATGGCGACAATCCCGCTGCGGGAAACTTCGACCAGGCCCAGCGGCAACAGATCCGCGATGCAGCGCTCGATCTTATTGGTGGAGCCGGTGACTTCGAAGATGAAACTGTCCGGCGTGTCGTCCACGACCCGCGCGTCGAATTCATTGGCGACGTCGAGTATCTTGCTCCGCTCCGCTCCCGGGGCGCGCACCTTGATCATCGCCAACTCGTGCTCGATCGAGCGGCCGGAAAGCGTGACGTCGATCACGCGATGCACAGGCACCAGCCGCTCGAGCTGGTTCTTGATCTGCTCGATCACCATCGGGGTGCCCCGCGTCACGATCGTGATGCGGGAGACGTGTTTCTGATGCTCGGTTTCCGACACCGTCAGCGAATCGATGTTGTAGCCGCGACCGGAAAACAGCCCAATGACGCGCGCCAGCACGCCCGGCTCGTTGTCGACGAGGACAGAGAGCGTGTGTGCCTCGATTTTCTGTTGCGCCGGCGCAGCCGGGTAATGGGTGGAAGGGCTTGCCGTGTCCATTACACCATCACCTTGCCTTCCTCGGTGATCGCTTCATCCACACTCTCACCGGAGTCGCCGAGGATCATCTCGTTATGCGGCCGGCCCGAAGGAATCATCGGGAAGCAATTCTCGTGCGGATCAACGATGCAATCGAAAATCACCGACTTGTCGACGGCGATCATCTCGCGGATGGCGTCGTCGAGCGCGGCGGGCTTCGCACAGCGGATGCCGACGGCGTGATAGGCCTCGGCGAGCTTGACGAAATCCGGCAGCGCGTCGCTGTAGCTCTCCGAGTAACGCCCCCCGTGCAGCAATTCCTGCCATTGCCGCACCATGCCCATATACTGATTGTTGAGAATGAAGATCTTGATCGGCAGCCGGTACTGCGCGGCCGTCGACATCTCCTGCATGGTCATCAGCACCGAGGCTTCGCCGGCGATATCGATCACCAGCGCGTTCGGATGCGCCACCTGCACACCGACCGCCGCCGGAATCCCGTAGCCCATGGTGCCGAGGCCGCCGGAGGTCATCCAGTGGCGCGGCTCCTCGAACTTGAAATGCTGGGCGGCCCACATCTGATGCTGCCCCACTTCGGTGGTGATGTAGACGTCCTTGCCGCGCGTAAGCTCGTAGAGCCGCTGGATGGCATATTGCGGCTTAATGATTTCCTTCGAGTTCTTGTAGGCAAGGCTCTTGCGCGCGCGCCACTTATTGATCTGTTTCCACCAGTCGGCAAGCGCAGCCTTGTCCGCTGCACCGTTGTTCGCGCGCCACAGCCGAAGCATGTCGGTGAGCACGTGGGCGCAGTCGCCGACGATGCCGATGTCCGCCTTGACGTTCTTGTTGATTGACGAGGCGTCGATATCGACATGAATCTTCTTCGAGCCGGGCGAAAAGGCATCGACCCGGCCGGTGATGCGATCGTCGAAACGTGCGCCGATGCAGATCATCAGGTCGCAATCGTGCATGGCCCAATTCGCCTCGTAGGTGCCATGCATGCCGAGCATCCCGAGCCATTGCGGATCGGACGCCGGATAGGCGCCAAGCCCCATCAATGTCGAGGTAATGGGAAATCCGGTGAGCCGCACCAGTTCACGCAAAAGGTCGCTCGCCACCTTGCCGGAATTGATGATGCCGCCGCCGGTGTAAAAAACCGGACGCTTGGCGCGCGCCATCAGCTCGATTGCTTGCTTGATCTTCTCGGGATCGCCTTGGATCCGCGGCCGGTAGGTCTTGTGCTCCGCGTTCTTCGGCGCCTGATAACTCCCTTTGGCGAACTGGATGTCCTTGGGAATATCGACGACGACGGGACCAGGGCGTCCATTCGCCGCGATATAGAAGGCCTCGTGTAGCACGCGTGGCAGGTCTTCGATGCTTTTGACAAGATAGTTGTGCTTGGTGCACGGCCGGGTGATGCCGACCGTGTCGCACTCCTGGAAGGCATCGTTGCCGATAAGGTGGGTCGGCACCTGTCCGGTGATGCAGACGATCGGGATGGAATCCATTAAAGCGTCGGTCAGGCCGGTGACCGCGTTGGTGGCGCCCGGCCCCGAGGTGACCAGGACGCAGCCGACCTTGCCCGTCGAGCGCGAATAGCCTTCGGCCGCGTGCACCGCGCCCTGCTCATGGCGCACCAGGACGTGCTTGATGTTCTCCTGTTGGAACAGCTCGTCGTAGATCGGCAGCACGGCGCCGCCCGGATAGCCGAACAGATGGGTCACGCCCTGATCGATCAGAGCTGCGATCACCATTTGGGCGCCGGTCATTTCTTTACTCATATGTTCTGCTCCAACTTGGTGCTTTCCTTTCGGGGAATCAAAAAGGGGCCTGAAAGCCCCTGTTTTCCGCGCACCGGCGTCCGCAAGCGGGTTCAGCCGCTTTGCGCGGTGCGCGGTCCTACGACTAAGCAATGAGCAATAATATTGCGCACCGGATCGTTACCAGGATCATTTCCTTGCGCGGTTATAGGGAGCGTGGCGGCACGGGTCAAGCGGTCATCTGCTTGGCAATCGCAGTGCCAGCCTGCTCCGGCGCCAGCCACACCCAGTCCGGCAGTTGATGACGAAACCAGGTCGCCTGCCGCTTAGTGTATCGCCGTGTGTCGCGCTTGGCCATCTCCGCGGCCTGCTCCAGCCCGATTTCTCCCCATAGATGCCGGATCAGCCAGGGCACGCCATGCGCCTTCATCGCCGGCAGTGATGGATCAAGGCCGCGCGCCGCGAGTTCTTTTACCTCCTCCAAGGCACCCGTGGCCAGCATCAGGTCGAAGCGCGTGTCGATGCGGCGGTAGAGTTCCGCGCGCTCCACGGCCAGAAAAACCTTGACCGCGTGATGCGCGTCGATGAATGGCGGCAAGCCTTCGCGGTGCCAATCGGAAAGCGATCGGCCGGTCGCCGTCGCTACCTCCAGCGCCCGCGTGATCCGCGCACGGTCGGCGGGCATCAACCGCTCCGCCATAGCCGGATCGCGCGCGCACAATTCGGCACGGAGCGAAGCGACTCCCTCGCGCTTCAGGCGATCCCTGACCGCCGCGCGAATGTCTGCCGGAATTGGGGGCACCGCCGCCAGCCCTTGCGTCAGCACTTTGAAATAGAGCCCGGTGCCTCCGACCAGGATCGGAACGGCTCCCGATTTCTGCGCATCGCCGATCGCGGCTCGCGCTTCGACGCACCAGCGACCCACCGAATAATTTTCCGCTGCGTCCACGTGACCGTAAAGCCGATGCGGCACGCTCGCTTCTTCCTGCTCGGTGGGACGCGCCGTGATAATCCGCAGGTCGCGATAGACCTGCATGGAATCGGCATTGATGACGACGCCGCCGATTCGCTGCGCCAGCTTCAGCGCCAGCGCCGACTTGCCGCTTGCCGTCGGGCCTGCAATAAGGATGGCCTCAGGTCTGCTCATCCCATGAGCTAGACTATGCCCAACCTGCAAAATCAATCCGCCTGGCGCGCCGGGCCGAGGAGATACGTTTGACGCTGATCCGACCTTTTCGCGCTCTTCGCCCGGCACCCGGCCGCGCGGCCGACGTGCTGGCGCCACCTTACGACGTACTGTCGAGCGCCGAAGCGCGCGAGCGCGCGAAAGACAAGCCCTGGAGCTTTCTCCATATCTCCAAACCGGAGATCGATCTTCCTCCGGTAATCGATCCTTACGATCCCGCGGTCTATGCAAAGGCCGCGCAAAATCTTCGGCAGATGATCGACTCCGGCGTGCTGATCCGCGATGCGAAGCCTCAATACTACGTTTACCGGCTTACCTGGCGCGGCCGGACGCAGACCGGGCTTGCCGCTGTGGCATCGGTTGCGGATTACAACGGCAACCGCATCCGCAAGCACGAATTCACCACTCCGGTGAAAGAAGACGACCGCGTGCGCCAGATCGAGGCGGTCAACGCGCAGACGGGCCCGGTGATGATCGCGTATTCCGACGCGCCGGAGATCGATGCAATTTTGGCTGAATCCGCCAAGCGGCTGCCGGAGGTGGATGTCAACGCAGAAGACGGTGTGCGTCATGAAATGTGGGCGATCGGCGACGATGTAACGATCATGAAGCTCACCCGCGCTTTCGACGCGCTGCCGGCGGTATACATCGCCGACGGGCATCACCGCTCGGCGGCGGCTTCGCGCGTCGCGGCGGCGCGCGGCGGCGACGGCGCGCACCAATATTTTCTGGCCGTGCTGTTTCCGCAGCGGCAGATGACCATTCTGGATTACAACCGGCTGCTGCGCGATCTGAACGGCCACAGCGCCGATCAACTGCTGGCGGCGCTCGGCAAGGATTTCTCGGTCGAGGCATCCACGACCCAGGTCCGCCCCGCCGCCGCCGGCGAGTTCGGCATGTATCTGGCCGGCCGCTGGCATCGGCTGGTGTTGCGGCCGCAACTCATACCGCCAAACGATCCCATCGGGCGGCTGCCGATTACGCTGTTGAGCAAACACGCGATCGAACCGCTGTTCGGCATCACCGACCAGCGCAAGGACAAGCGCATCGATTTCGTCGGTGGTGCGCGCGGCCTCGGCGAATTGGAGCGCCGTGTCGATTCGGGAGAAATGGCCGCCGCTTTTACGCTTTATCCGACGCAGATGTCGGATTTGATGGCGGTCGCGGATTCCGGGGGAATCATGCCGCCGAAATCCACCTGGTTCGAGCCGAAGCTCGCCGACGGCATGGTGAGCCACGTGCTGGACGAATAGCGGCGAGGCGGACGCGCCTTAAGGCAGGTCCAGGGCGACGAAGCGGGTCTGATCGGTATCCGCATCAACCACCAGCAACAGCGCCGACTTCCGGCCTTCCTGTTTTAACTGCGCGATGCGCTTATCCACATCGGCTGCGCTGCTGACCGGGAATTGCGAAATCTCGACGATCGTATCACCCGCCTTCAATTCCTTGTCCGCGGCCGGCGAATTTGCATCGACGTTGGTGATCACCACGCCTTTCACACTGTCCTTGATGCGGTAGCGCCGCCGCAGATCGGCGTTGATATCGGATAATTCAAGACCAAGCGCGTTCTTGCTCCCGGGCCTTTTCGCTGCGGGAGCCGCCGATTTTGCCGGAGCCGGATTCTTCTCACCGTCCGCAAGTCTGGCGACCTTGACCTTTTTCGTGACTTCCTGGCCCTTGTGAAAGACTACGACGTCGACTTCCTTGTCGACGGGCGTATCGGCAACCTGCCGCGACAGGTCGCGATCATCCTTGATGTCCTTGCCGTCGAACTTCAGCACCACATCGCCGACTTCGATGCCCGCCGCCTTGGCCGGGCCTTTTTCGTCGAGGCCCGCGATGAGCGTGCCGCGCGGCGGCTTGATGTTGAGCGCTTCGCCGATCTCATCGGTCACCGCCACGATTTTCACGCCGAGCCAGCCACGACGGATTTCTCCGTAACGGCGCAATTGATCGACGATGGCAACGGCTGTCTTCGAGGGCACCGCAAAACCGATGCCGATCGAGCCGCCCGATGGCGAAAAGATCGCGGTGTTCACGCCGACGACTTCGCCGTTCATATTAAACAAAGGTCCGCCCGAGTTGCCGCGGTTAATAGCGGCATCGGTCTGGATGTAATTGTCGTAAGGACCGGAATTGATGTCGCGGTGACGAGCGGAGACGATGCCCGCAGTCACCGTGCCACCGAGCATGAAAGGATTGCCAATCGCGATCACCCACTCGCCGAGGCGCAGCTTGTCGGAATCGCCGAAGGTTACCGCCTTCAGGGGCTTGTCGCTTTTCACCTTGAGCACCGCGAGATCGATCTTCTCATCTCGCCCCAGGATTTCCGCCTTCAGCTTGGTGCCGTCGTTGAGAATGACGTGCACTTCGTCGGCGTCGGCGATGACGTGGTTGTTTGTGACGACGATGCCCGAGGGATCGATGATGAAGCCGGAACCAAGCGAACTCACGCGCTTGCTGCCCTCACGGTTCGGGCCGCCCTGCCCGCCGTGATTTTTGAAGAAGTCGTTGAACAGGTCTTCCAAAGGCGAGCCGGGCGGCAACTGCGGCATCGGCCCCATTTTCGCGTCGATTGCTTGCGAGCTTGAGATATTAACCACCGAATCGATGACCTTCTCCGCGACATCGGCGATGCCTTCAGGTCCCTCCGCAAGAGCAGGAGGCGGCAATAACAATGGAAGCGCGACGGCGGCGACGGCAAACGCGAAGCGGCGCACCCGCTGCATTCCGTTCACAGTGAAAAAACCAGGCATGACAGGCCGTTCCCCAAAAGAGCGGTTTCAATCCTAAGACTGCGCTCGCTCAAGAATGGGCGCAAGAGCGGCAGCTTTTGTCCAACGAGAGCACCGAATTAAGCCGCAAAAGCGGCAAAGCTGACGGCCGTCCAAGCCGGACGGCATAAAACTTTCATCCCCGGATCAGCCAAATCAGCACGATTCCAATGACCGCCGAAACAACGCCGACCGCCCGCAGCGAATGGTCCGGGCTTTGCAGCACCGACGCCATGGCGCGCTTAGCGGTGCCCGGAAAAGCCAAAAACACAACGCCCTCGATGAAAAAGACCAGACCGAGGGCGACGATGAAATCTGACATGGGCGGATCCCGGACGCGCTGCGATCAGCGCGCCCCTTGGGTCGCCGGCGGCGCTGAAGACGGCGGCGCAGAGGGCGGGAGCGTCGGCTGTGGCGTCGCCGCCGGCGCCTTGCCGGCTGGATTGCCGAAATAGCGGAAGAAATCCGAATCGGGCTTCAGCAAGAAGCGCGTGTCCTTTGCCTGCAAACCATGCTCATAGGCCTGCATGGAGCGATAAAAAGAAAAGAAATCAGGGTCGCGGCTGAAAGCCGCCGCAAAAATCCGATTGCGCTCGGCGTCGCCCTCGCCGCGAATTTGCTCCGCCTTGGAGGTCGCCTCGGCCACGGTAATGGTCACTTCGCGGTCGGCCTTGGCGCGGATTTGCTGGGCATCGCGCTGGCCTTCGGCGCGATAGCCCGCCGCCTCGCGCTGCCGTTCTGTTTGCATGCGCTGGTAAACCGCCTGGCTGTTGGCCTCCGGCAGGTCGGCGCGGCGAATGCGCACGTCTACGATGGAGATTCCGTAGGGCTGCGCATCGCGCTCGACCTGTTCGCGAATATCGCCCATCAATTGCGAACGCTTGTTGCGCACGATGTCGGCGAAGGTCGCCGCGCCGAGGACGCGGCGCAAGGCCGAATTCATCAGCGCATTGAGCTGAGCATTGGCGGCCGGAGTGGAGCCGAGCGTCTGGTAGAATTTCAGCACATCGGTGATGCGATAACGTGCGAAGGCGTCGACGACGAGACGCTTCTGGTCGGACGCGATCAATTCCTGGGCCCGGGCGTCCAGATCGAGGATGCGCTTGTCGATGGTGATGACGCTATCGACAATTGGCCACTTCACATGAAGTCCCGGATCGGAAACCACGCCGACGGGCTGGCCCAGGCGAATGACGAGCGCCTGCTGCGTCTGATAGACCGTATAAAGCGAGCTGTAACCGACGATCAGCGCGGCCAGCGCCACGACGATCAGCGTCCCGCTGGCGAACGATCTCATCGGCCGCCTCCGCTTTGTTGCTGCGGCTGAGGCTGGGTGCGCCGGTTCAGTTCGGGCAGCGGCAGATAAGGCAATACGCCGCCGGCGCCCTGGTCGAGAATGATCTTATCAGTGTTGCTCAGAATCCGTTCCATCGATTCCAGATACATGCGTTCCCGCGTTACCTGCGGGGCCTTGCGGTACTCGTCATAGATTTTCAGGAAGCGCGCGGTCTGTCCGGTCGCCTCGGCGACGGTTTGTGCCCGATAGGCTTCCGCCGCCTGGGTTATCTGCGCCGCCTTTCCTTGCGCCTCGGGAATAACGCGGTTGGCGTAAGCCTGCGCCTCGTTCTGCGCGCGTTCCTGATCCGCGCGCGCCGCTTGGACATCGCGCGCGGCATCGATTACCTGCGCGGGGTTATCCACCTTCTGCAATTGGACCTGGCGCACAAGTATGCCGGCGCCGTAATGGTCGAGCGTCTTCTGCATCAGATCCTGCACGGCGGTTTCCGTCACCTGTCGTGCGCCGGTGAGCAGCGGAGTGATTTCCGAGCGGCCAACCACTTCGCGCATCGCGCTTTCCGCGACCGCCTTCACCGTGCCTTCGGGATTCTGAATATTGAAAAGGTAGTCGCCGACGCCGTCGGCCTTGATCTGCCAGAACACCGAAAAGTTCACGTCGACAATATTCTCGTCGCCGGTAAGCATTAGACTCTCTTCGGGAACCTCGAGATTCGCTGCCGGTCCACGGCGGCTGTCGACGCTGGCGCGAGTGCCGATATCGATCTGGTTGACACGCAAAGCCGGAGGCGTGATCGCGATCTCGATCGGATAAGGCAGATGATAATGCAGTCCGGGCTGCACCTCGCGAACTTCCTTGCCGAAGCGCAGGACGACGCCGAGTTCGTCCGGCTCCACGCGAAAGAAGCCGAAAAGCCCCCACACGATCACCAACGCGGCCGCGAAGATGGCGAAGCCGCGCCCGCCCAAATTCCCGCCGGGCAGCATCCGCCGCAGCCTTTCCTGGCCCTGTCGCAGCCAGTCCTCGAAGTCCGGCGGATTCGGTCCCGACGGTTGCGGCCCCGATCCCCAGGGTCCTCGCGATCCTGGACCCCAGGAACCGCCGCCCTGATTGCTCCACGGCATGAAAAATTCTCCTCACGCGGGCGTGCCCGGCTTTGTTGGCTGCATTTATAGGGGAGAGCCCAATCAGTTACAAATGGCCCGTGCCGCCGCCTTTGGGATGGCGCCGCTCATAAGTAACGAAGCTCACGTCGGCATCGTCCTGCGCTCCGGCTGCCTGACGCTTGCGCGCGGTTTCCCGCCATTCCCGGAGGTCGATCACCGGGAAGAACGTGTCGCCGCCGGGCGACGCGTGAACGACGGTGATCTCGAGCCGGTCGGCGACGGCCAAGGCATCGCGGAAAATTTCCGCGCCGCCGATCACGGCAATGGTGTCGGCGCCGCGCGCCCGCGCGTCTTCGCGCGCCAACTCAAGCGCCATTTCGAGGCTGCGTGCGGAAAGAAACCCTGGCTCGGCATATTCGGCGTTGCGGCTGATCACGATGTTGGTCCGTTCCGGCAGCGGCTTGCCGATGGATTCGTAGGTTTTGCGTCCCATGACCACCGGACGTCCGAGTGTCAAACGGCGGAAATGCCGCATGTCCGATTTCAAGCGCCAGGGCAGCGCCCCGCCGCGGCCGATCACGCCATTTTCTCCGACAGCGGCGACGAGAATAATGGCCGGAGCCGGGGCCTTGTCCATTGTTGCTCCGCTCACACCGCGACCTTGGCCTTGATGTGCGGATGCGGATCGTACCCTTCCAGCGAAAAATCTTCGTATCGGAATGAGAAAAGATCTTTGACGGCGCGATTGATCTTCATTACCGGCAATTGCCGCGGCGGACGGGAAAGCTGCTCCCGCGCCTGCTCGAGATGATTCAAATAGAGATGTGCATCGCCCAGCGTGTGCACGAATTCGCCCGGCCGCAGATCGGTGACCTGCGCCACCATTAGCGTGAGCAGCGCATAGGAGGCGATGTTGAACGGCACACCAAGAAACACGTCTGCCGACCGTTGATAAAGCTGGCAGGAGAGCCGGCCTTCGGCGACATAAAACTGGAACAGGCAGTGGCACGGCGGCAGCGCCATCTTGTCGACATCCGCCGGATTCCAAGCGCTGACGATCAGGCGGCGCGAATCGGGATTGCGGCGGATGGCGGCGACCACATCGGCGATCTGATCGATGGCGCCGCCGCCGGATGTCGGCCATGAACGCCACTGCTTGCCGTAGACGGGACCGAGCTCGCCACGTTCGTCGGCCCATTCGTCCCAGATCGTGACTCCATGGTCTCTGAGATACTTGACGTTGGTGTCGCCTCGCAAAAACCAAAGCAATTCGTAGACAATCGATTTCAGATGCAGCTTCTTGGTCGTAACCATCGGAAAGCCGCGCCCGAGATCGAAACGCATCTGATGGCCGAATACGGAAAGCGTGCCGGTGCCGGTGCGGTCCCGCTTTTCCACGCCATCCGCCAGAACGCGGCTCATCAGGTCGAGATATTGACGCATGCCTTCGTCTCCGGCCGACTCGGCCAGCCGTCCAAGATTAACCGTCTCCGATCGCGGCGGACAGCGCCCGCGGAGACATATGGGCCGGCCAAGGCTCAAAGCCAGCCGGCGATGCCCAACAGCCCGGCGGCGGCAAACAGCCAGCCCGGATTGATCCGGGTAAAATAGGTGACAACGGCCGTTATGCCGGTGATCAGGAAGGCAAAGGGGGTGTGGTCGGCGGCGCGGGCGACGATGATGCCGCTGGCGCCGACCAGGCCCACGGAAACCGGAACCAGCCCATTTTGGATCACGATGCGCCAGCGTGCATAGCGAAAGCGCTCCCAGGTTCTGCTGACGTAATAGGCCAGCATGCAGCTGGGTCCGCACATGCCGAGCGTCGCCATGACTGCGCCGGCCCAGCCGGCGACATGATAGCCGATCAGCGTGCTGATGAGAAAATTCGGCCCCGGCGCGGCTTGGGCGATGGCGAAGATATCGGCGAATTGCCGCTCGGTCAGCCATTGCTGGACGTCGACCGACAAACGATGAACCTCGGGAATCACCGCGTTCGCGCCGCCGACCGCCAGCAGCGACAGCAGCGCGAAATGCAGACCGACGATCAGTGCGCCGCCGAGATCGAATTTCATCGCGCGCGACTCCAGCTCACGACGAAGGCGACCGGCAGCAATATGGCAAGCGCCCACCACAAGGGGACGCGCAGCACGCCGACCACGACGGTCGCCGCTAGGGCAAGGATCGGCGCTTGCCAATGCTTTTCTTGCAGTAGCGGCTGCGCCATGCGCCCGGCGGTACCGAAGATAAGGCCGGCGGCGGCGATGCTGACCCCGCCGAGCGCGCGGCGCAAGATCTCGATCTCGCCGAAGCGTGCATAAAGCGCGCCGAGAATGATCATGAGCAGCAGGGCCGGCGCGATGAGGCCGGCGGCCGCGCAGACCGCGCCGAGGACCCCGCGCACGCGGGCGCCAAACACCGCGGCGAAGTTTCCGACATTGGGGCCGGGCAGGAATTGGCAGAGCGAAAAGACCTCGTTGAATTCGGCTGGGGTCATCCAGCGCCGCTCGTCCACAGCCATTCGCCGCGCCCAAGCCAAAGTGCCACCGAAGCCGAAGGCCGAGACGATGGCGAAGCTGATGAAGAGATTCCAGAGGCTCGGGATTTGCCGCTGCAGCGGCGCGGTTTCGTCGGGTGGCATCGGCCGAGGCTTAGCTTCGTAAGCCCGGCGTGACAATGAGCCGGACGTAAACGTGATCCGCTTTTCCAAAGGTCAAGCGATTCCGGCCACCATCGCGAGGCCGCAGGGGCCAGACAACCCCCAACTGGTCTTTTTTCGTCAACCTTCAAGGCCTATATTGAAGGCGCCGGTGCAAGCCGGTCTATGGCGATAAACGGACGTCGGAATAAGCCTTTCGGACCCGGGGGCAGTACCCGGC